>Ga0210396_10000164_pt1 | contig 115531 bp, 95 predicted proteins | sample IncBWH17OmetaG_FD_155466 | JGI IMG/M metagenome (GOLD analysis project Ga0210396, IMG submission 155466) | Forest soil microbial communities from Barre Woods Harvard Forest LTER site, Petersham, Massachusetts, United States - Inc-BW-H-17-O ...
GTGGTGCCGCACGTGGGACAGTTTGGCGCAGTCCCGCAACCGCTCAGGATAACAAAGAGCGCGGTAACAAAAATGGTAAGCAACATCCTCTGTCTCATCGAATTCCCCTCCTGCAATTTCCTATCAGGACCAGCTTGCGACCAGTCCCGGCGATACCAAACTTGGTTGACCGTCGATCCGCAACACCAGCGAACCGCTACTAGAATCTGAACTGAAGGCGCTGCAGAACCACGTAATAGTTCTGCGGCACTGAGCCAATTGTGTTCGGTTGTTTCAACTGATCAATAGCCACGTTCACCATGTACTTCACCCAATAGTTGGGATACCAGTTGAGCCCCATGGTGTATTCGTAAGTGTGGTAATCAAATGTGGGAACATAACCCGGCGCGTAATAATTCAGCAGGTTGGTGCCGGGCTCGTTAGCCTGGATGCCGGTGAATCGGAAAGCAACTTCCCACGCTCCCAAGCCCCGCCCCTTGCCGCCCGGAGTTTCGGGGCCGAACAGTGGACGGTTGACGCGAGGCGTGCCATTTTCCGGCCGCTTTTCTTTAGTCAGCAAGTAAGTTGTGCTGAGATCCCACGCCTTGGCTCGGATGACCGGAAGACTCAGGAAGCCGAGATTCCCGACCTGCTCGGAGCCGATGTTCGTACGATCCATATTGAGGTGATCGTATTCGCCGCGCAGAGCGAAGTGGTCTTTGATGTAAGTAAATTCGCCGTTGTAGCGCTGGATGTCTCCGTTGATGGCGAATTGCGGAAAGAACGTGTACGCGGCGTCGGGCAGCGTGCCGAGGAAGCTTTGGTCTCCGGAGAGGCCGCGCGATCTCGCGAAGTCGACCGATCCGCCGAAGGCAAACTGTTTGAACCAATCGCTCTGGGATTTGCGGAATGGATAGAAGCGCAGCCGCCCGATAAATTCCGGCTGGTTGGTGGTATTGGCGATCGCATACCCCTTTCCGTTGAACGCGCCTGCCCAGTACTGCATCACTCCGCCATCGATGTCGCCGTGTATGGCCAAACCAGGACTGCGAAATGCGGAAGCGGCCGACGGATACAAGATCGCCTGGAAGCCGCGCTCAACGAAATCAAGGTTGGTAGCGCCAGTCCCGACTTCCTGAGCGAAGGGCACCTTGAATTGGCCTGCCTGAAATTGGAACTCTGGCTTAATTCTTACGTTGAGGTAGACATCGCGAACGACCGAACCCGAGGTCGAAGCCGCGTCGGTCAGCAATGCAAAATCAAAGTGCGAGCCGTAGTTGCCTTGAAAACCGAAGCGGGCGCGGCGCACCAGGAACGTGTCGGAAGGGGCACCATCGCCTTTGTAAGCGCGATAGTCCGTGTCCACGTAGCCATAGGGGCTGATGCTGAATTGGCCATCGGGACTGCGAATGAAAAAGTGTTCACCGTTGAATCCGGCAGTCAGTGGAGGCTCTTTTTTCTGGGCGGCAGCCGCCTGATCGATCATTGCCTCAGGCATCGGCGCGGGCTGGACGAGAACCGCGGGCAGCAACCGGGCCCCGCCGCTGCTCGAAGAGCTCAGAGAGCCTGACATGATTGGGTCGGCCACGGGCTGAATCGCAGCCGAACGCCTGTCACTCGTCTGCGGCGCGGCTGCCTGAAGCTTTCCGTCCGCCAGTTTCTCGACCAGCGCCTTCAGTTCCTCGATGGTTTTGCGCTGCGCGGCTACCTCACTGCGCAACTGATTGACTTCTTCTTTGGTGGCAGCGACGGGAGCGCCGCCGTCAGTCTTGCTCGCTGGATCCGCGCCTTGAGCGTGGGCGAACGAACCGGGCGCCATGGATACCACCAGAAGCACGAAAAACGTTGTTAGCGAGCGCATGTGTTTCCTCTCCCGGACTAAAATGCACAACGGCCTGTACTCAAGGCAGACACACGAATCCTGTGGGACGCCGCCTTGTTCGTTCGGGCCACGAACCGAAAAACTTCTAAGTAGAGTTGCGTATGAGAGCTATCCGGTCTGAAGAGCGGACCAGTTACGAGAAGGCGGTTTATCATATTGAATTAATCAATGTCAAGGAAAAGTTTTTTGGATAGCCCGCCAATGAAGCGCGGACACTCGTTGCTGCGAGTAAAGCTGGGTCGGGAAAAACGCTAGCAGAATTAGCGGCTTCGAGGGAGTGCATAACGAGATGCATCCACGAAAAACATCGCGGAAATCAAGCAATGAAAAATTTTTGCGGGGTCTGACGTTGCGAGCAGACTCAGGGCGGGGGTTTCGCCCGCTGCGCCTGTTAAAATTGGCGCCCTCACTGCGGGCCGTTCTGCTTAGCGAGCCGTCCCGGTGTACCTAGTTTTTCTGGTATCTATGGGATTGCACTTCGCTCAGGCCATCGGTTTGCTCGTAGCGGCAGGGATCGCCGGCGCGCTCAACGCGCTGGCGGGCGGCGGCAGTTTCATCTCCTTTCCGGCGTTGTTATTCACGGGCATTCCACCGGTTGAGGCGAATGCAACCAATACCGTCGCGCTCTGGCCAGGGTTGGTCGCCAGCGCCATGGCTTACCTGAAACGACTGAATGCCCCGCTTCGAGTTTTGGCTCCGTTAATGCTGACCAGCGTTCTGGGCGGATGGGCCGGAGCGCTACTTTTGCTGAAGACCCCACAGCATACTTTTATGCGCCTCGTCCCCTGGCTGCTGCTGGCGGGAACGCTGCTTTTTGCTTTTGGCAATTCTCTGCGCGGCCTGGTGGGTGAGTCAGCGGTGGTCGACGATCTCCGCGATATTTCGGTGAAGGCTATCGTGATTGGTTCGATCACCGAGTTGTTGGTTGCGATTTACGGCGGATACTTCGGGGCTGGTATCGGACTTATGGCGCTGGCGATGCTGGCGCTGATGGGAATGCGCGACATTCACGCCATGGGCGCTATCCGGACGCTGCTTGCCGTCGCGGTGAACGCGGCCGCGGTGATCACATTTATCGTGGCGCGCGCGGTATTGTGGCCGCAGTGTATGGTGATGATCGCCGGTTCGCTCGCCGGAGGATGGTTTGGCGCACATTACGCGCAGCAGGCGGATCCTAAGCGGGTGCGCGGCATGGTGATTGGCGTGGGCCTTGCCATGACAGCCTATTTCTTCCTTAAGGTCTACTAGCCGGTACGCGGCTGGAAGATTCAGCTATAAGAGAAACTGATAGAAATCAGTAATAGAATTAAGTTGACTATCACGGCACGGTCGGTGACAACTATCAAACCGCTTGGCCCTATTGGCTGGCCTGGCGCTGGAGATCGTCCGCCGCATACCGTAACATCAAGTGTCTCGAAGATAGAATGAGGTCAATTAATTATATGAGTACTTTAGAACAAGTCGATTCCGCACTACGTTTTCCGGCCCTGCAACCGCCTCGCCGCTATCTTTTCGGGCCGGGACCGACCATGGTTCATCCTCGGGTTTATGAAGCTCTGTCCAAGCCAATTGTCGGCCATCTTGATCCCTTCTTCATTCAGGTGATGATCGACTGCCAGCAGTTGCTGAAGACGGCCTATGGAACGGAGGCGGGCGCGACGCTGGTGATTTCGGGGACAGGTAGCGCGGGCATGGAAGCGGCGGTGGTCAACTTTGTGGAGCCGGGAACGAAGATCGCGATCTTTGCCAACGGATATTTTTCTGATCGGCTTACAGAAATGGCGAAGCGCAACGGCGCCGAGGTGGTGCGCTTTGAAAAAGCGTGGGGAGAAACTTATACCGACGATGAGGCGCGAACTTTCATAGGGCGCGAGAAGCCGAAGGTTGTTGGGTATGTGCACGCTGAGACCTCGACGGGAGCGCTACAGCCGGGCGACGCCATCTGTGCCGCCGCGCATGAAGCGGGCGCGCTCGTGATCGCGGATTGCGTTACTTCGCTCGGCGGCGTGCCGGTGGAGTTTGATCGGACCGGCATGGACATTGGCTACAGTTGCACGCAAAAAGGGCTTAGCTGTCCACCCGGATTGTCTCCGATGGCCATGTCGCAGCGGGCGATGGAATGGTTGCGCGGGCGCACTGCTCCGTCACGCAGCTGGTATCTCGACCTGAAACTGATTCACGACTATTCGACGGTATCGCATCGCTATCATCACACCGCGCCGATTTCGATGTTCTATGCCTTGCGCGAGGCGCTCCTCGTGGTTGCCGATGAAGGAATTGAGAAGCGCTGGGAGCGGCATCGCCGTTGCCACCAGCTTTTCGTCAAGGGCATCGAAGCGATGGGATTGAGTTTCCATGTACCTGAAGAGCATCGCATCCCCACGCTGAATACGGTCTGCGTTCCCACAGGCGTGGACGAGGCGAAGGTCCGAAAACGCCTGTTGGATGGCCCGGGCATCGAAATCTCCGGCGGCTTTGGACCGCTGGCAGGGAAGGTCTTCCGCATTGGCGTCATGGGGCCGCTGGCCACGGAAGAGAACGTGCAATTTTTCTTGAGTGAATTTGGGAAGGCGCTGACGGCAGAAGGCTACTCGCAATAAACCGGCGAAGATCAAGAGCGTTAAAGGCGACGAGCTATGACTCTGAAGTCGGTTGTCACACTACTGGACGTTTTGCAGTTCGCGAATAGCCATACGGCGATCGTAGTGCCCGAGTTGGGCATCAGCGTCACCTACGATTCTCTGCGCCGGCAAGTCTTGATCATGGCGGACGCGCTGGCCTCCGCCGGCATTCGCCGTGGCGACGCGGTCGCGATCGCATTGCCGAACGGATTGCCGGCGATTGTCAGTTTTCTCGCTGCCTCGATCGCCGGAACTGCCGCGCCTTTAAACCCCGCATATCCATATGAAGAGTTTCTCTTTTTCCTGGGAGACACGAATGCCCGGGTCATGCTCTGCCCGCCGGTTGGCGCGGATTTCGCGCGGAGCGCTGCCGCAGATCGCAAGATCCCGGTGATGTCGGTTGGGATGACCGATCAGGGAAATGTTCATCTTGTCGACGCACCCACGGGAGCCACCGCCGCCGTGCCTACGGCCGACGATATTGCGCTTGTGCTCCATACCAGCGGGAGCACGGGACGGCCGAAGCGGGTTCCGCTGCGGCATTTCAATCTCGCGGTATCGTCGGCGAACATCGCCAACACTTACGCCCTCTCCGAAGAAGATGTTTCGCTCTGCATCATGCCGCTCTTTCACATCCATGGCTTGATTGGGTCCACCATGGCGACATTGCTGTCTGGTGGAACCGTCGTCGTTCCCACGAAATTCAACGGGCTTTCTTTCTGGCGGACGGTGCGAGAGCATCGCGTGACCTGGTATTCCGGCGTGCCTACAATGCACCAACTTCTGCTGGCGCGAGCGCATCAGAAGCCAGCAGAGGCGGCTACATTGCGCTTTATCCGTTCGTGCAGCGCGCCACTCTCGTCCGAGCTCATTCAAAAAATCGAGGATCTTTTTGGCGTGCCTTTTGTCGAAGCTTACGGAATGACCGAGGCTGCGCACCAGATGACGTCGAATCCTCTCCCGCCACGGCATCGCAAAGCCGGCTCTGTGGGCGTCGGTACGGGACTTCGCATCAGCATCATGGATAAAGATGGCAATCACCTTGGCACCAACCAGCGCGGCGAAGTTGCGATTCAGGGAGCCAACGTATTTCGCGGATATGAAAATAATCCGGAGGCCAATGCGCGCGCTTTTGCAAAGGGGTGGTTCCGCACCGGCGACGAAGGCTTTCTCGACGATGACTGCTATCTGCATCTGACCGGGCGCATTAAAGACATCATCATCCGCGGAGGCGAGAACATTGCGCCGCATGAGGTTGATGAAGTTCTGCTAAAACATCCCGCGGTGGCCGCAGTGGTTACATTTGGCTGCTTGCATCCTGTGCTCGGGGAGGAAGTTGCTGCCGCTGTGGTTTTGCACGAACCGGGCAGTATCACCGAGACCCAACTCATCAAGCACTCACGAGAGTTTCTGGCGGATTACAAATGCCCTACCAAGATTTATTTCGTAAATAGCATTCCCACCACCGCCACTGGCAAAATTCGCCGCCGCGTAGTCGCCGCCGCACTCACCGATGACCAGCGCGCGTAGTTCATCGTGCATAATGTGATCGTGGATAAGCGACGATGAAATTCCTGATCGCTGGCGCGGGGGCAATCGGAGCCTACATCGGCGCGCGCATGGCCAAGGTTGGATTCGACGTCACACTTTTTGCACGTGGTCCGCACCTTCGCGCGATGCAAGAGCATGGCGTGCAGGTGAAGAGTCCCGAAGGTGATTTCGTTGCGCACCCAGCCATTGCGGATTCTCTCGATGAAGTGGGACCGATGGACGTCGTCTTCCTGGGCGTGAAGGCGCACGGATTGCCGCAACTGGCGCCACAATTGAAGCCGGTGATCAGTCCCGATACTATCGTCGTCAGCACTCAAAATGGGATTCCGTGGTGGTATTTCCAGGGATTCGGCGGCGAATGGGAAGGATTGCGCCTGGAACGGGTCGATCCTGGCGGCGTGATCTCTGCGGCGATTCCAGGCGGGAAAGTCGTCGGATCGATCGTTTATTTTTCGACTGAGATTCCTTCACCCGGGGTAATTCAGCACATCGATGGCAATCGCATTTCTCTTGGCGAGCCTGACGGTTCGCGCTCCGATCGGTGCCGGCGAATTGCCGAGGCGCTCATCGCTTCGGGATTGCGCTGTCCGGTGACTACGCGCCTGCGGCACGAGATCTGGGTGAAGGTGCTGGGCAACGCTTCTCTGAATCCGGTAAGCGCATTGACCCGGGCAACGCTGGCGCAGATGGTGCGGGATCCCGGGGTTTCTTCTGTAATCCACGGCATCATGGAGGAGGTCGAAGCGGTATCCCGCAAACTCGGCATGGAGTTGCCCGTTTCCATTGACCAACGCATGGCGGGCGCGGAAAAAGTGGGCGAGCATAAGACTTCCATGCTTCAGGATCTCGAGGCGGGCCGGCCCATGGAACTCGAAGCGCTGGTAGGCGCGGTCGTCGAACTGGGCGAACGAGTAGGGCTTCCGATGACCTCCACACGAACCGTCTATAACTGCACTAAACTCTTATCGCAATGTGCTTCTGTGAGCCCACCAATGTGAGCGGAGTTCCACGCTTGGGCCCTTCCGTTAGTCTTTACAGTTCTCTACTAAAATATATCGACTAAAATATATCGAGCGAAAGGCTTGACAGGGGAACCGAGAACGGGAGTATACTCCGTGGGTCGCTGGTCCACTTACCGGACCACTTGCATATGGCTACCCCAATCAAAAACGACTTCGAGACCATCCGCAGAAACAAAGTCTATGAAGAAGTTGCCAAGCAAATCGAACGCTTAATCTTAAAGAAACTGAAGCCCGGAGACAAGTTGCCTTCCGAGCGCGAATTAGCGGAGATGCTTCAGGTAAGTCGCAGTTCGATACGCGATGCGATTCGCGGCCTCGAACTGGTGGGATTGGTGGAGCCGCGGCAAGGCGCGGGGACGATCGTTCGCGAACTATCGGCGGAGACGCTGGTTAATCCTTTTGCGGGCGCCTTAAAACAGCGTAAGGAAATGGTGAGCGAACTGCTGGATTTTCGCAAAATGCTCGAACCGCCTTTAGCTGCGCGCGCAGCGACACACGCGGGCGCCGACGAGATTGCCGAGATGGAAGAGATTCTGCACCGGCAGGAGGCAAAGCTTGCGGACGGAGATACGGCGATCGCGGAGGACGCGGAATTCCACTATGCGATTGCGCTTGCATCGGGGAACAGCGTCGTTCTCAAGGTGCTAGACATTCTGATGGACATGCTGCGCGACACGCGCGAGCGGTCTTTACAGGTGACGGGACGCCAGCAAAAATCGATTGCCGGGCACTGGAAGGTTTTGAACGCCATCAAGCGCCATGATGGCGAAGCCGCAAAAGCCGCCATGCGGCGGCACATTGAAGACGTGGAAGAGATCGTGCTTGAAAAGTTTTGAGAAGGAATTGGTCCGTCACTCCTTGAGTCATCACTCTATGACCGAGAACGGCCCAAAGTCGCTAACGGAAGCCTTGACGCTTCGCGTCGCCGAGGCGCGCGTCGAAGACGTGGGCCACGCCATTGCGCGACTTGCGCCTGTTGATTTGCAGCATCTGGGTGCGCGAGCGGGCTCCGTGCTCAAGATTACGGGCAATACCATCGGCGTGGCACGCGCCGAGCTTTCCGACGACGGCCACGAAGGCATGATCCAGATCGACGGAACAACCCGCAGTAATTGTGGCGCGGGTTTGCAGGAGCAAGTCACGGTAACTCCCGTCGAATGCGAGCAGGCGGTAGCGGTGCGACTTGTGCCCTTGTGGGTTGGTGCCGCGCCTGCGACCATCGCTCCCGACCGCATGCTTGAGGATCTGGTCGACGTCCCGGTCATTACCGGCTGCGTGGTGCGCGTGCCTACGTTCGCGAAGGCGGTGAACTTCCACGTGGTGCGGACGATTCCGTCGGGACCGGTCGTGATTGGGAAGCGCAGTGACATTCGCGTGGTTGAAGGCGAGCAAACGGCTGCGCGGGCTCCTTCGGTTTCTTACGAGGATATTGGCGGGCTTGAGCGTGAAGTGGCGCGGGTGCGCGAAATTGTCGAGTTGCCGCTGAAGTATTCGCACATCTTCGAGCGGCTGGGAATCCTCGCGCCGAAAGGTGTGCTGTTGTATGGGCCGCCGGGCACGGGCAAGACACTGCTGGCGCGCGCCGTTGCGGCTGAGAGCCGCGTGCATTTTATACATCTCAACGGGCCGGAGATTATGCGCAAGTTCTATGGCGAAAGCGAAGCCAAACTGCGCGAGGTGTTTGAGGAAGCGGCGCGACATGCACCAGCGATTCTCTTTATCGATGAGATTGATGCTGTGGCTCCAAAGCGCACGGAGGTGGCCGGTGAGGTTGAGAAGCGTGTCGTGGCGCAGCTTCTCAGCTTGATGGATGGGTTTGTGGCGCGCGGACAGGTCATCGTGATTGGCGCGACTAATATTCCTGAAGTGCTCGATCCGGCGCTGCGGCGGCCGGGGCGATTCGATCGCGAGATTGAGATTGGTGTTCCGAACACGCAGGCGCGATTGCAGATTCTTAGAATTCATAGTCGGGCCATGCCGCTTGCGTCCGATGTCGACCTCAAAGAGATCGCGGAGCATTCGCACGGCTTCGTTGGCGCCGACCTGGAGGCGCTGGGGCAGGAAGTCGGCATGATCGCGTTACGGCGCTTCTTATCGTCTGTGCCGGTTGAGGCTGGCGGCGCGGACTCGGCTGAACTGGAGCGGTTGCAGGTTACACGCGATGACTTTCTCGCCGGTCTCAAGGAAGTGGAGCCGAGCGCGACTCGGGAATTCTTTATTGAGAAAAGCTCATCGACGTTTACCTCGCTCGGCGGACTGCATGAGATGAAACGGCTGCTGGATGCGGTGTTTGAGCATTCGCATGTGCGCGATGAGATTTATGAGCAAGTGGGATTGGCGCCGCCGCGCGGGATTCTGCTGACCGGGCCGTCGGGTACGGGAAAGACGGCGATGGCGCGAGCGCTCTCGGGGGAGAAGCAGATTCCGCTGATTGCGATCGATGGGCCGCAGCTTTATTCGAAGTGGCTGGGCGAATCGGAGCGGGCGCTGCGCGAGGTGTTTAAGAAGGCTAGAAGGGCTGCGCCTTGCATTCTCTTCTTCGACACGATCGATGCGATCGCGCCTAAGTTTGGGGCGGATCAGTTTGGCACCGACGTTTATCAGAGAATTCTCAGCCAGTTGTTGCGCGAGATCGATAATCTGCGCGATGTCAAAGGTGTGATCCTGCTGGCGGCCACCAATCGGCCGGAACGGATTGATCCGGCGCTTTTGCGCAGCGGGCGGTTTGATTATATTTTGCGCTTCGCTAAACCGGACGTGGCCGAACGCGCGGCGATTATGCAACTTTGTTGCCGGCGCGTGCCGGTTGCGCCAGACGTCGATTTCAGTGAGTTTGCGGGACGCATGGATGGGCTTACGGGCGCGGATATCGAGAGCCTGTGCAAGAAGGCGACGCTGTTTGCGATTGCGGAGTTCGAAGAGGGCACTCGGGTTCCGCCGTTTGCTGTGTTGCGCAGCGATTTTCTGGCGGTGCTGGATTCTGATCGTGGCAACCCTAAGCAGATGGCAGTTATCAGCAAGTGGAAGAAGACTAATGTACTAAGTAATAGCTCCGGGGAAGTCTATCCTGACGCATCTGACTAGTCGATACTTACTAAGTGACAGCGAACCAAGTAACAGCGAGGGTTGAATATGAGTTACACGGAACTTACGGTTTGGACACGCGGCATCATCATGGACAAAGAGGGTCGCGACATTGTTAACTCTATCTCCAACTCGGCCCGCAGCGAGGGTAAGTACGCGCAGGCGATGGAGAACTATGTCGATAATCCCGATCGCACTAATGCGCCCACGCGCAAATACTGTCGCGTGAGCGATAGCATCCTGGAGAACGAACTCACCTACGAGAACGAGCACCCTAACATCGTCGTGCTGGTGGAAGGGACGATGGTTAAGGGTTGGGACTATATGCGCGGGATGCCTCCTGGCGGGACGCTGGTGATCAACACGCAGTACACGCCCGATTACATGATTCGTTTTGTGCCGGGGCCTGAGCGATTGGCGCAACTGGTTTGTGTGGATGCGGCGAAACTGGCCGACCACAAGTGGCTTTACTATCGACTGGGCGAACTTGGACTTGACCGCCTTTCGACTGAGGGCGCGGCGGAGCGCAATAAATTGATCGCGCCGGATATTGCGGCCCCGCTGATCGCGGCGGTGATCAAGACTACGGGCATCGTCAAGATGGAGACGATTGAGCCGATGATTGCGAACAAACACGCATTTGAGATGGCGCTTAAAGAGTTACACATTATGAAGCTTAACCCGGTGGCTGCGTAGTCCGGTCGTTAGTCGATGGTCGTTCGTCGTTCGCGATCATCGTTTTTGCTGACGGCTGAGTTTTGCTAGCAACCTACGACTTGCGAACTGCAGACTAGATAGGAATTATAGGAAGGATTCCATGTCGACTAAAGACACTCATATTCCAGATTGGCTAAAGGTTCCGTTTGCTGGCATTACTCCCGCGCCTTCGCAGGAAAAGGGGCAGGACTTATTCCCTACTGGTAACTGGCGGTCGATCAGACCGGTATATCGTGACAAGTTACCACCCTGTAACAACGCTTGCGGAACCAACGAGAAGATACAGGGATATCTCGACTTAGTGAAGCGCGGTAAGTATCTAGATGCTTACGCGCTCATCAAGGAAGACATGCCCTTCCCATCGGTTACGGGGCGCGTGTGTTATCACCCATGTGAGGCGGCTTGCAATCGCGGGAAGTACGATGAGGCGATTTCGATTCGCGCGGTCGAGCGCTTTTTGGGCGATCTGGGACAGGCGCTGAAGAAGGATGTGGTGCAGGCCGGCAAGCCGAACGGTAAGAAGGTCGCGGTTGTGGGATCTGGACCTGCTGGGCACAGCGCAGCTTATCAATTGGCGCGGCTTGGGTACAAAGTTACGATTCTTGAAAAATCTCCTAAGGCAGGCGGACTGAATCGCGGCGGTATTCCTGATTGGGTGCTGCCGCAGGATGTTTTGGATCGCGAGATCGAGCGCCTGGTTGAGCTGGGTATCACGATCAAGACCGGAGTTGAGGTCGGCAAGGATGTTAGCTGGGACGATTTGAAGAAAGATTACGACGCGGTTGTGCTGGCGATCGGACTTACTGAACCGAATAGCGTGCGCGCCGAGGGCGAGGACAAGAAGGGCGTGCATTATGGGCTTCCCTTCCTCCGCGACATTGGGATGGGCGCTTCGAAAGTCAAGCTTGGCTCGCGGGTTGCGGTGATTGGCGGCGGAAATACGGCTATCGATTGCGCTCGCGAGGCGTTGCGGCAGGGCGCGGTTGAAGTGACCATGATCACGGTTGAGGGCAACTCCAAAGAGATGCCGGCGTCGCCCGAAGATCTGCACGACATGCTGGAAGAGGGTGTGGAGTTGATGCACGGGCGCGCTGTTACGGCGGTGCACGGCAATGGCAGCGTTGAAGCGCTGCAGTTGCATCCGGCGCGGTTCTCGGGGGCGATCAATGCTTCGCCGATTACGGTAGATCGCGAAGCGGCGGCGGAGCGCTTCCCTGTCGACAACGTCATCATCGCGGTCGGACAGCACGCTTCGCTCGGTTGGTTGCCGCAGGAATTCAAGAACGAGCGCGGGACGATCAAGATCGATCGCTTCGGGCGTCTGGGTAATACTAACTTCTTTGCGGCTGGCGACATCGTCCAGTTGGGTTCGGGTCAACCGCTGATGGTGGTGAATGCGGTGGGCGATGGCAAGCGCGTGGCGTTCAATCTTGACAAGGTGATGCGCGGTGAATCGCTGGAGCCGCGGACGATTCCGATCGATGTCATCTTCGATTTGAATCGCATGAACATGACGTACTTTCCGCACTTCCCGCGGGTGCAGCAGGAGATGCTGCCGCCGGGAAGCAGGAAGAAGACGCAGCAGGAAGTCATTCAGGCATTTACGGAAGAGCAGGCGGTCGAGGAGGCGGGACGCTGTTTCAGTTGCGGCACTTGTAACGCTTGCGACAACTGTTATCTGGTTTGTCCGGAGCCTTGCATCGCGCGCCCAGAGCGGTCGAACGGGATGTATAAGATTCTCGTCGATTATTGCAAAGGGTGCCGCGTGTGTATTGAAGAGTGTCCGACGGGATGCCTTGAGGGCGTGCCGGAGCTTGATTTCGATACGGGCGTGGTGCGGATGGATACCGCGTTTGCGATTTCTCCGGGATTGCATGGGCGGCAGGCGGAGGAGTTGCGGAATCTGGGCAATCGACCGGCTAAGAACATTTAGTGGCGGGATGCCTCAGTAGTTCGGTGGAAGTGTGGCGGGGATAGGGGTCCTTCGGCTGCGCAACTGCTTCGCTTCGCGAAGCGGTTGCTGCGCTCAGGATGACACTAAGATTGGAGTGAACTATGGCTACGGCAACGGCTCTTAAGAAGAAGAATGTTCGAATTAACGGGTGCGTGGCGGCGGCGCAGGCGGCCAAGTATGCGGACGTCGATGTGATTGCGGCGTATCCGATTCGTCCTTATACGGCGACTATGATGGCTTTGGCGCAGATGGTTGCTAATGGCGAACTCGATGCGGAATATATCGTGGCGGATAGCGAGCACTCGCAGCTGAGCATTTCGCATGGCGCTTCGTCTAGCGGGGCGCGGGTGTTTACGGGGAGTTCGGGCGTGGGCGTGCAGTTTGCTTATGAGCTGTATTCTCCGATCTCGGGCAGCCGCATGCCGGTGCAGATGATGATTGCTGATCGGACGCTTGATCCGCCGGGAGATTTTGGATCGGAGCATACGGATGCGCTGTCGACACGCGACATGGGATGGCTGATGGGATGGTCGTGCGATGCGCAGGAGGCGTTTGACAATCATCTGATTGCTTATCGAATTGGCGAGGATCCGCGAGTGCTGTTGCCGCAGATGGTTTGCCAGGATGGGTTCTTCGTCTCGCATATTACGGGCGATGTGGAGTTGCCGGACTCGGGACAGGTGAAGGAATTTCTGCCTCCTTATAAGCATCCTTATCCACTCGATCCGCGGCATCCGGTGTCGCACGGGCCGCAGATCATGCCGGAGCAGGGGCCTCCGCTGCAGTTGGAGCGGGCGCGGGCGATGGAAGGATCGATGGCGGTTATCGAAGAAGTGCATGCGGAGTTTGAGAAGATCTTCGGGCGGCACTACGATCCTTGGATTGAAGAGTTCATGACGGATGATGCGGAGGTCGTCTTCTTCCTTCAGGGAGCGCATGCGGTGACGGCGAAGTTTGCGATTCAGCATATGCGCGACAAGGGGTTGAAGGTCGGGTTGGTGCGGCTGCGGACGATCAGGCCTTATCCGACCGAGCAGGTTCGGGAGTCGCTTAGTAAGTTTAAAGTTGTCGGCGTGATTGAGACCAACATGGGACTCGGCAGTGTTAGCAGCGGCGGCGTGCTGTATGGCGAGGTTTGCGCGGCGCTGTATGAGAGCGATAAGCATCCGCTGGTGCTGTCGTTCATGGCGGGGATGGGCGGCGAGGCGATTGTGTTGAAGGAATTTTATTGGATGACCGAGAAGATGCTGGCAGTGCAGAAGAGCGGAAAGATTGAGAAGCGAACGCACTGGGTGGGATTTGAGGAGTAAGCCGGACGAAGCATAAAGACTATTGTTGGAGGACATTGATATGGCAACTATAGAAGTGCAGCGGCAGGTGCTGCCGATACTTGGCAATCCTAATCAGGGGGCGCGGTTTTATAACCCTGAATTGCCTTCGTCCGAACCGTTTGTTCCGGGGCATCGAACTTGTGCGGGGTGCGGGCCTTCGATTCAGTATCGGATGACCAGCAAAGCGGCGGGCGACAATACGATTCTGGTCGGACCGACTGGGTGCATGTATGTGGCGAACAGTTCGTATCTGTGCACGCCTTATAACATTCCGTGGGCGCATACGCAGATTGGCAGCGCGGGCAGCTTTACGGCGGGCGTCGCGGCGGCTTATGAAGCCATGATCCGCAAGGGAAAGTGGAAGGGGCAGTTTCCGAATATTATCTGCGAGGCAGGCGACGGCTCGGCTTCGGACATTGGCCTCGCGTCGATCTCGGGCGCGCTCTATCGCAATCACGATTGCCTGATCATTTGTTATGACAACGAGCAGTATGCCAATACTGGTATACAGGCTTCGTCGCGGACGCCTTATGGCGGGATGACAACGTTCTCGCCTCCTGGGCCGCTGGTGCCGGAGGGGAAAAAACTTTATCCTAAGGATCTGGCGCGCATGATGGCGGCGGGGCATCCGCACTGCTATGTGGCTACGGCTAGCGTGGGTTATCCGATTGACTTGATGAATAAGGTGCGGAAGGGGCTCAACCACAGGGGCGCGGCTTATTTGATGGTGTATACGCCTTGCCAGAAGGGCTTTGTGTATGAGACGCCGCGGTCGATTGATCTGGGGCGGCTGGTTGTGGAGTGCGGGCTTTATCCGATGTGGGAGTGGAATCCGGAGCAGCGTGCTTATGATTACAGCTTCCGGCCGGCCAGCATGCGGCCGGTGTCGGAGTATCTCAAGTTGCAGGGGCGCTTCGGGCATCTTCATGCGGAGCACATTGCTAACTTGCAGAAGTTTGCTAATGAGCAGTGGCGGATGATGGGCGTGCAACTGCCGGAGGCTTTGCTCAAGGCTTCGGATGCTAAGAACCTGGTTAATATGGCGGCGGCTGAAGAGGCTGCGACGGTGGCGGAGACGGTATGACGACACAAGGGAATACACCTGCTTCTTCTTCTGCGGCTGCTGGTGGAAACACTGGTGCGGCTCCTGATGTGCAGGAGAGCTACATTGTCACTGAAGGCAAGAAGCGCGGATCGACGCGCGATGTGCGGATGGATGCGGCGTTTGACCGCTTCTTCACGGTGCTGCGGGTGCATGGCGGGGACGCGATTCTTACCGACAACTGGCACACCAACGAAGTGCTGAATCATGCGCGCGGTAACTTCGAGGGCGTGACCTTTGCGATGCGGACGCTGGAGGCGTGGGGAGCGATGATCGAGAATGACCATCGCGCCTATTACACGGCGGGCGGACGCATCTGGGTGATGGACCTGGAGCCTTGCGCGGGCAAGAAGGCGCGGCTGCCGGGGACTGGTCCGAGTTCCGGATCAGGGAAGAAGTAGCGGGCTTAGATTGCGCCGCGTCCTGCTCATTGACGACACGCCGGAGATTGCTCAGCTGCTGACGTTCTCGCTGCGTGACCGAGGGTATGAGGTAGTCGCGGAGGGATACACTCCTACCGTTAATGAACTTGTGGTTGAGCAGCGGGCGGATGCGGTGGTGTTTGATTGCACCTCGTATGACATGAGCGAGGCGCTGTTTGATGCGGTGCGGAATCATCCGGAGCATGGCGAGCTTCCGGTGGTGATTATTAGCGATACTCCGGAGGCGGCGGACGCTAGTCTGCGCTCGCGGAGGGCGCAGAGAGTGTTGCTGGTGCCTAAGCCGTTTACCGGGGCGCAGGTGGCTCGGGCGCTGGATCAGTTGCTCGGGGCGGACGCTTCGTGAACTTTGCCGCGGGGCCGAAGCTGGATCATGTTGGCTTTCGGGGTTCTCTCCCGCACTGGCTTTAGAGCCGAGCTGCGCTCGGCTTGGACAGACGAGGGCGTCTGTCCCTACGCAAGCATTGGATAGCCCCTACGAAAACCTAATATGGCTTTGTGGAGCATGGACGAGTGGCAGTATCTGGAGCGCGAGGTCGTTCCCGACCCGCAGGGCAGGTTGTGGACGGTGGCGCTGATGGATGTGCTGGGTCAGGAGGGCGATCCTGACATGCCGAACAAGTTGCTGGAGCTCCAGTATTCGTCAGGGCGATATTTTACTTTGGTCTACTCAGTGACCGGGGGGCTGCAGCGTGAGCGCGGGTATACGGCGCTGGCGGAGGCGGAGGACGCTTATCGCGCGCTGCAGGTGGCGGTGATGGATGGGAGTCTGGATCCTACGCAGCCGGTATTTCGGGAAGGGCTGGAGGATTGAGGTCGATTTGATGCCCCCAGAGGGCTGAAGAAGGTCAGGCTGGTTTGGGCGACTTCTGCTTTTCCTGCTTCTGCTTTTCCTGCTTCTGCTTTTCCTGCTTTTTACTTTTCCTATTTCCTGTTTTTCCCGCTTTTAGCGGCCGGGATCGAGGTCGCGCATGATTACGTGAAGGACTTGGCTGGCTATTCTAGCTTCGCGCTCGGTGGCTTGGGGGGTGGTTGCATGGTCGTCGGCTTGATCGCGGTAGGTGCGCGCGGCGGCGGGGAGACGGGCGGCGCCTGCGCGGATTAATTTGGCTTGCTCGGCCACGGCTAAACGCGTGTTGAAGGACCAGTCGGAGATTTTTCCTCCGGCGGCTTCACCTGATGGAAGGCCTGCGGCGGCGAGGGCGTGCAATCCTTTGAACTCCAGCGCGTCGGTGATTATGGCTTCGAGGATTCCGCTCGTAGTGCGCAGGGCGTCGTCGTAGGCTCCTTGGTCGAAGGCTGTGCGGCTGTCGAGATAGGCTTGCTCGAGGACGGGGCGGAGGTCGGGATTGTGGACGAAATCGAAACGGTGGGGCGGAGGCGCGGCGGAGGAGACAGCAGGTCCTTCGCTTTGCTCAGGATGACGAATCTCGATAGCGGGCGAAGCGCCCGATCCGGGACCACTTTCGATCGCTGAGAGGGTCGCGACGGCTTGCTCGAGGACGTCGACTAGGCGCTGGACGATTTCGGCGGGGGCGGCGGCTTCTACGGCTTGGCCGTCGGGGGAGCGCATCAGGAAGGCTCCGCTGAAGGCGCGGGCCAGCCAGTGGGATTTACTGCTTCCGGAGAGTTGATTGATGGTGATGCCGCAGTCTTCCTGCCAGGCGCGGGTTTCGGCCATGGCGGCGCCATTGGCGGCGTTTGGGGGCTCGGAGAGCAGGCGGTCGCGGAGGATGAGGCCGCGGCGGATGAGGGCGCCGAGGTGGGTTAGGTAGATTTCGATTTGGGCTTGCTGGGATTGATCCATGGGCATGTTGGGGCGAATCCGTTATCCTGGCTGACGCCAAAAAGCAGGTCCTTCGCTTCGCTCAGGGTGACAAGTCTTCATGATGGCAAGTCTTGATAATGACTGCTGGCCTGCGCTTCGCTCAAGGATCACAAAGTCGTTATAGGGACGCCCGAACGGTGACGAGTCTCTATAATCACGGCCGAAATAATGCCAAGTCTTAAGTAAATCTTAATCATGACGGGCGAATAATGTGTGGCGAATTGATGTGAGGAGAATCAGGGGCAACTGATTTCTTGACAGTGCTTCGCAGACATGATATTTTCCGTCCCGCAACTGGTTCGCTAACTAGACCAGTATAGATTAGGTGCGGTTAAGCGCCAAGTAATTCGCGAGTTCACGGACACCCAGGTGAGCTTGCACGATATTGCGATACTGTCGGCACGCGGACAAGAGTGTCCGCGCCACACAAGGTATTGCCGGTGTGGAACCAAGTAGTTCTGCTCTTGCAACGTTAACGTTTAACGCGCGATTTGGAGGTTTCCCTGTGGCTACGACGTCTCCGGTTACTCCCGCTTCCCTGATTCACCCTTCCCGAATTCCCAATCGTTGGATCCAGCTATGTGCGGGCATCGTCGCGATGATGGCGATTGCGAACCTGCAGTATGCGTGGACACTTTTCACGAAACCGATACAGGCGCATCTACATGTGAGCCTGGTGGCGGTGCAATGGACGTTTACTTTGTTCGTTGCGCTGGAAACGTGGCTGGTGCCTTTTGAAGGGTACCTGGTGGATAAGATCGGGCCGCGATTCATGCTGGGCATGGGCTCTTTCATGGTCGCAGCCGGGTGGGTTGGTTCGGGCTATGCCGAGTCGATCAACAGCCTCTACTTCTGGTATGGAGTGGGCGGCGTGGGCGCCGGGATTGTGTATGGCGGCGCGATTGGAAACGCGCTGAAGTGGTTCCCAGATTACCGCGGGTTGTGCGTCGGGCTGACGGCGGGTGCGTTCGGCATTGGCACGGCGACTACGATTGCGCCGGTTGCCGACATGCTGAAGGTTTCGGGATATCAGCATACGTTTATTGTGTGGGGAATTATCCAGGGGGTGGTGGTGTTAGCTGCTTCGCTGTTTTTGGCGAGGCCACCGCTGGGATGGACGCCGCCGAACTGGAAGGATAAAGAGGTTAAGATTCGGGCCAAGATCAATACGTCGGCGCGCGACATGACGCCGATTGAGATGCTAAAGCAGCCATCGTTCTATGTCATCTATCTGATGATGACGATGCTGGCCTTTGGGGGATTGGTGGTGACGGCGCAACTGAATCCCATGGCTTCTTCGTACCATGTGGACAAGGTGGTGGTGGCCTTTGGCATGACGGCGCTGGTGCTGGCGATCACAGTCGATCGTCTTTTGAACGGACTGACCCGGCCGTTTTGGGGATGGATATCGGACAAGATTGGGCGGGAGAATGCGATCTTCGCCTCGTTCATCCTGGAGGCGGTGGCGGTGTGGCTGCTGCTGCAATTGATTAATCGTCCGGTGTGGTTTGTGGCATTGTCGGGGCTGTGCTTCTTTGCGTGGGGAAATATTTTCTCGTTGTTCCCGTCGATTACCGGCGACTTGTATGGGAATAAGTGGGCCACGACGAATTATGGGATCGTGTATACGGCGAAGGGAGTGGCGGCGGCATTTGCCGGTCCGGGAGCAGCCTGGTTGTTTGCCAAGACGGGCTCGTGGTCAAAGGTCTTCTGGGCGATGATTATCTGCGATCTGATCGCGGCGTTTATGGCGCTGTTGTGGCTGAAGCCGCTAGCGGCTAAGGTGGTGAGACGGTCGGAAGAGCCGTTGTCTCCGGCTACGAATGTGGCGGCGACGCCGATTAAGGCGCGCGGGGTGGCGTAGGATAGCGAGCGGGAGACGCGGTCCCCCAGTTCGTGGAATGAGTAGGGTCCTTCGACTTCGCCGGGCCATTCGCTTCGCTCACGGCTCGGCGGCGCTCAGGATGACAACGGATGCAAACGAGGGCGGGGCTGTTGGGCGAGGCACCCGGCATTTGCGGCGGGTGCAAATGCGTGGATCCTTCGCGTTGCTCAGGATGACAACCGGAAATTTTCCTGCTACAGCCGGCGGGACTCCAGCCCTACGTTTGCGTCTAGCGCTTCGCTTTTTGCAGGCGCTCTTCAAGTGCTTTTACTTCCTGATTTAATCCCTCGGGTAAATGGGTGCCGAAGCGGGCGAAGTGTTCTTTGATGAGGGGGACTTCGGCTCGCCAGCCATCGATGTCTACGCTCAGGAGTTCTTCTAGCTGAGCGGGCCTAATGTCCAAGCCTTTTGTGTCCAGATCGGCTGCTTCGGGGACGCGGCCTATCGGCGTGTCTTTCGCATGAACTTTGGCGTCGCAGCGCTCGAAGATCCATTTGAGGACGCGGCTGTTTTCTCCGTAGCCGGGCCAGAGGAATTTTCCGTTCTGATCCTGGCGAAACCAGTTGACGTAGAAAATCTTCGGGAGCTTGGAGGCGGCTGTCTTCGATCCGATTTTGAGCCAGTGGGCGAAATAGTCGCCCATGTGGTAGCCGCAGAATGGAAGCATAGCCATGGGATCGCGGCGGAGGCGGCCTTCTTGGCCTGTTATTGCGGCGGTGGTTTCGCTGCTAACAGTTGCGCCCAAGAAAGTGCCATGTTGCCAGTTGAAGGCTTCGGTGACCAAGGGAACGACGCCGGCGCGGCGTCCGCCGAATAGGATGGCGTCGATGGGGACGCCTTTGGGGTCTTCCCACTCAGGAGCAATGCAGGGGCATTGACTGGCGTGAGCGGTGAAGCGGGCGTTGGGGTGCGCGGCTTTGCGCGGCGTTTGGGGGGTCCAGCGGCGGCGGAGCCAATCGACCAGATATTTCGGCTTTTCTTCGGTCATGCCCTCCCACCAGACGTCGCCGTCCAGGGTCATGGCGCAATTGGTGAAGATCGCATTTTTGGTGACGCTCAGCATGGCGTTGGCGTTCGACTTCATGCTGGTGCCGGGGGCTACGCCGAAGAAACCGTATTCGGGATTGATGGCGTAGAGGCGGCCGTCGGCGCCGAATTTCATCCAAGCGATGTCGTCGCCGATGGTCTCGACCTTCCAGCCGGGGAGGGTTGGAATGAGCATGGCGAGGTTGGTCTTGCCGCAGGCGGAGGGGAATGCTCCGGTCATATATTTCGATTCGCCGGTGGGGCTGGTCAGCTTGAGAATGAGCATGTGCTCGGCTAGCCAGCCTTCATCGCGGGCCTGGACGGAGGCGATGCGGAGGGCGTGGCATTTCTTGGCTAGGAGGGCGTTGCCCCCGTAGCCGGAGCCGTAGGACCAGATCTCGCGGGTCTCGGGGAAATGGCAGATGTATTTGTTGTCGGAGTTGCAGCGCCAGGTGGAATCGGCTTGATTGGGGCCTAGCGGGTCGCCTACGGAGTGGAGGCCGCGAACGAATTCGCCGTCTTCGCCGAGAGTATCGAAGACGCGGGATCCGACGCGGGTCATGATGTGCATGCTGACTACTACGTAGGTTGAGTCGGTGATTTCTACGCCGATTTTGGAGATGGGCGAACCGATGGGGCCGAGGCTGTAGGGGATAACGTACATGGTGCGGCCCTTCATGCAGCCGTCGAAGAAACCGCGGAGTTTCTGCTTCATCTTGTCGGGATCTTCCCAGTTGTTGGTGGGGCCGGCATCTTCTTTATTACGGGAGCAGATGAAGGTCTGGTCTTCGACGCGGGCGACGTCGGCGGGATCGGAGCGGACGAGCATGCTGTTGGGGCGCTTCTCGGGATTGAGCGGGATGGCGATGCCGCTGAGAATGAGGTAGCGCTGCATGGCGGCAATTTCTTCGTCGGAGCCATCGCACCAGTAGACGCGGTCGGGCTTGCACATCTGCGCCATTTCTTCGACCCAGCGCTCGAGTTTGGGATGGCGTTGGTCGTGGGTGGGAGTTTGAACATCGAGGATGGTGGTGGCCATGGGCTTCTCCGTGGTTGCAGGAGTGCGTCGGGGCACTCCCACAGAGCAAACAATGTATTCTCTCGCAATTGGGGGGATTATTCTAGGGAGTGAAGTGGCTCTGGCAAACTGAGACACTACCTAAAGGGGGGTCGGTACCGTCACAGTTTGAAATTAACTGCCGAATCGCGCGACGATTACCCCAATGATGGTACCGCCGATAGCGCCCATACCGATGATCGGCCCATAGGCTTTCGTAATAAGAGCGTCGGGAATGCTCAGTAGCAAACCGAAGCATAGGCCGACAGCCCAACCCGGCCACGGCAGGCGGGCCGCGCCGATGGCGAATCCGATTCCAAACCGCGCAATAAACGCCGCGGTAATTGCCGTCTTCTTATCTGGGAAACTCATCGGCAGCATGATTCCGATGTCGATGGCTCCGAACACCAACCCGCAAATGACGCTAAGCAGGGCTCTGGACATGTGCCTCCTTTGGACAGCGATTGAGTTGGACGTTTCTAGTAAATCAACTAATTCGTGTAGTGTCCAGACGTCATCCGTAAGGCGTGCCTCATAGTGACAATGGTGAAAGGAGATTCGGACGGAAGGCGTTAACCACCAAGGCCACTAAGGTTCACTAAGGAACCCATGATGGGTTGACGGCCATCTAATATTGAAGAATATCCCGCATTGGTGGCTGGCCGGAGTTGCTCCGCGGCGAATCTGACGTAAATAAGAGATGGATCTTCCTGAGAAAATTCGGTCGCTGCCTACTTCGGCGGGCGTGTATCTGTACAAGAACGCCGAGGGGGAAGTTATTTATGTGGGCAAGGCTAAGAACTTGCGATCGCGGGTGTCTTCTTATTTTCATGAGGGGCGGTGGGAGGATGCTAAGACGGGGACGCTGGTGCGGGAGGCGGTCGACGTCGACTATATTGTCGTCGCTAATAATAAGGAGGCGCTGGCGCTTGAGAATCACCTGATTAAGCAGAAGAAGCCACGCTTTAATATTCTGCTGCGGGATGACAAAACTTATCCGTATGTGAAGCTGACTTTGGGGGAGCGGTATCCGCGTGTGTATGTTACGCGGCGGCTGCGGAAGGATGGGAGCGTTTATTTTGGACCGTACTTCCCTACTAATTTGGCGTATCGGATTGTCGATTTGATTCATCGGCATTTCCTGGTGCCGTCTTGCAAGGTGGATTTGAATCGGGAGCATCCGCGGCCTTGTTTGCAGTTTTATATCAAGCGGTGTTTGGGGCCTTGCGTGGTGGGTCTGACTACTCCGGAGATTTATGCGGAGGCGGTTCGGGATGTGAAGCTTTTTCTGGAGGGGCGGCAGACCGATCTGGTGAAGTCTCTGCGCGAGCGCATGGCCGAGTCGGCAGAGGCCGAGGAGTTTGAGCGGGCGGCGCGTTATCGGGACTTGATTTCTACGGTGGAGCAGTTGCAGGAGAAGCAGCGGATTGCGACGATCGAGGGGGATGATGCGGATGTGTTTGGCTTTCATTATGAGAATCAGATGCTGGCGGTGAATTTGTTTCATATGCGCGGGGGGAAGGTGCTGGATCGGCGGGAATTTTTTTGGGAGGATTTGCCGGAGTTTGGGGAGGCGCCGGACAGGGGCGCGGGGCAGAGCCCCGCCACCACACAGGAAGGCAGCACACTCGTATCCAGCACAGCGGAAGGCAGCGCACTCGGATTCCAGCCTGGCGAATTTTTCTCGGCTTTGGTTAAGCAACTTTATCTGGGCCAGCCTTACGTGCCACGTAATATTTATGTGCCGGTGGATTTTGAGGATCGCGAGGAATTGGAGGAACTGCTTAGCGAACAGGCAGCGGGCGGGGACGCCCGCTCCACACATACACAGGCCAGACGGGTGCATATTACGGTGCCGCTCCGCGGGGATAAGCGGGAGTTGATTGATTTGGCGGGGACTAATGCCAAGCAATCTTATGATCAGCGGTTTCGGGTGATGAAGCCTAATGCGCGGGCGATCCAGGAAGCGTTGCAGGATGTGATGGGGCTGCCGGAGTTGCCGAAGAGGATCGAGTGTTTTGATATCTCGCACATTCAGGGAGCGGAGACGGTCGCTTCGATGGTGGTGTGGGAAGACGGGAAGATGAAGAAGTCGGATTACCGGAAATTTATTATCAAGACGGTCGAGGGAGTGGACGATTTCGCGTCGATGCGCGAGGTGGTGACGCGGCGGTATAAGCGGGTGTGCGAGGAGATCAAGAACGACGATAAGAAGACGATGCCGAGCCTGGTGCTGATTGATGGAGGGCTTGGGCAACTTCATGCGGCGGCGCAGGCGCTGGAGGCGCTGGAGATTATTAATCAGCCGCTGGCGGCGATCGCTAAGCGGGAAGAGATTATTTATGTTTATGGGCAGGAGGATGATCCGGCGGTGTTGGATCATCATTCTCCGGTGTTGCATTTGGTGCAGATGATTCGAGATGAGGCGCATCGGTTTGCGGTGACTTTTCATCGCAAGCGGCGGCAGATACGGGATCGAGCAACGGAGTTGAGGGAGATTCCGGGAGTGGGGGAGTCGACTACTCGGCGGCTGCTGGCGCATTTTGGGAGCTTGCAGGCGGTGAAGCAGGCGGATGTGGCGGCGTTAACGTCGGTTGTAACTAAGCCTCAGGCGGAAGCGATTCAGAAATATTTTCGCGAGGCGGTGGTTGGCAACTAGCGGTGAGAGGTTGGCTTGCGAGTACAGCACGTTTTAACTCCGTCCGGAGCCCAGGTTCCGGCATCGAGGCATGGACCGATGAAAACACTCTTAAAAATAGCGGGGCTGTTGTGCGCTTCCACCCTCCTATTTCTGGCAGGCTGCAACCGCGTGGCGCGGTATTGGTATCTGAGCAGCTATGATCGCGACATCAGCAGTTCCACAAAAGCTGTCGAGAGCGCTCGCGATAATGCCCACCGCGCAGAGGCATATGCAAGGCGGGGCAGCGCCTATTCAGAAAAAGCCCGCTATAGCCGCGCCTTCAATCTGATCTCCACCGATGAATACAATGGCTTGTTCGACCTAGCCATCAAAGACCATGACCAGGCTATAGCGCTCGATCCCACCGCCGAGGCTTATTACACCCGCGGCGTAACCTACTACGACCGGGCTGCCTTGGACGCCGTAGTGAACGGCCGCTTGATGGGCAGTGAGGCCGAGCGGAAGGCATGGTTCGCCCCGGCAACCGCCGATTTCAAAAAGGCCGTCGAGAAGGACGGCCAGCTCTATCTGGCGTGGGACCGGCTCGGCTTGATCCATGAGACGACCGGCGAACTCGACCAGGAGATCAGCGACTACACGCAGGAGATGGCGTTGAATCCGCTGGGCAAGTCGCGCTTAGCGGACGCCTACTGCACACGCGGTGGGTCGCACCAAAAAGACCTGAACCAAAAAGACCCAAACCAAGAACAGAAGACGAACGATGCCGCCATTGCAGACTACGAGAAATCCCTCGACCTCGGCGCCACCGCAGACGACTGGTCGTGTGATCCCTACAATCCGCTGCTTGCACGCTATACCAATAGCCGGCGCTACGACCAAGCCTGGGGAATCGTCTACAAGGCGCAGAAGTCTAAGAAATGGATCGCGCCAGAATCGCTGGATAGATTGAAGAAGGAATCCGGACGCAGCAACTAGCGTCGTACCGTGACGAGCGCATGGAAACTTTTTCTGCAGAAACGCGGGACGCCGCGCCCCTGGCGCGCATGGTGTCGACCCGTAGGGGTCCTTCGACTGCGCCGAGGATGACAGCGAATCCAATGACAGTAAAGTAATACTGACCTCTCAGCGACCCTCGATGAGTTTTATGGCGCGAAACGATTTGACCACAATCTGATTCGGCTGCATTCCTACGGGGATGATCGTCAGCAAGGAATATTCTGAGGGCTCGAATTTCTTTTTGGGCTCGCGCTTCTGAATTACGGCTAGGTCTCCGGAGCCGGAATCTAGTACCAATAAATAATTCTGACTTTGTGAGAGGGCGAGCGCGTCTGGATTACTGCCTACCGGCAAATACGCGATGATCTTGCCCAGATCTATGTCATAGACAGCGATGTTATTCGAGCCGAAGTTAGAGATATAGAGGCGGGAGTTATCGCGAGATACTACGCCGCGAGTTGGTTCGGTTCCTACCAGGTAACTCCCAGATACTTCGTTGGCGGCGGTTTCTATCATGGAGAAACTGCCGGCGTCGAAATTGAAGGCGGCTAGTTCTCCACCGTCGGGCTTTAGAGCGAGACTCACTGGGGATTTTCCTACGTCTAGCAGAGCTAGAAGCTTGTCATTTTTTAGGTCGATGCTGGCTACCTGGCCTGATCCGGAGCAGGAAATGAAGGCTTTGGAGGAGTCGGGGAGGATGGCGATGTCTTCGGGATGGATGCAGATGTTGATGGCAGAGCGGACAGCGAGGCGAGCGGTGTCGATGATGGAGACGGAGTTATCGGCGCGATTGCTGACGACTACGGTTGATCCGTCGGGGGAAACGCGGGCCAGGCCGGGGCTTCCGCCGACGTAGAGAGTGGCGGCGACGGCACGGCGATCGAGATCGAGGACGGAAACGTTGGCGGAGCCGGAGTTGGCTACGTAGGCGCGGTGACCGTCGGGAGAGACGTCGATGAAGAAGGGGCGTCCGTGGACGCCGATGGTGGCGACGACTTTATTTTGCTCGGCATCGATGACGGTGACGTTGGAGGAGCCGGAGTTGACGACGTAGATTTCGTTGCGCTTGGGATTGGCGGCGACTCCGGTGGGATCGGTGCCGACCTGGAGGGTGCGGACGGGGACGAAGCTGCGCAGGTCGATGACGGTGACCGTGTTGCTTTTGCCATTGGTGATGTAGGCGTATTCGCGATAGAGCGGGCCGTAGACGGGGAGGGTACGCTGGTGGAAGTAATACCATCCGGCGGCGAGAACTAGCGGGATGAGGACGGCGAGTAAGAGAAATTTGCGCAAGAGGTCGAGTGGTACCGAAATCGAAAAACTACACTACGAATAGATCACTGGTTAGTAAAGGCGAAACGTCACTTCTACGGTGAGACGCACTGCAACCGGTCCTCCTTGCAGGCTTGCCGGTTCGAACTTCCATGTCCTCACAGCTTCCAGTGCCTTCTCGTCCAGGCCCTCGCCAGCTGCTTGCGTCACACACAAATCCGTAAACGCACCTCGTGGATCGACGGTTCCGGCGATCATAACGGTACTCATGTATTTATCCTCGCGCGCTTTTTCCGAGAACTCAGGGTCGGGAGAGTAGGTCGCTTTTGGGGGCGTGACGCCATTGCCTACGTGATGCAGGGCGTATGCGGCTGGATGCGCTCCCAAATTAGGACCATCGCAGAACGGCGCTTCCGCGGTAGCAGGCTGGTCGTAGCCAAAATGCATTCTTATTTTTAACGTTTTCTCGAGGTAGGCTTCTGGTAGGCGCAGGGCAGGCGCGGATGAAAGAATTGCTTGAGAGGCAGCGTTATCCAAGGAGGCATCCCCAGCGGACTCAGCCGTTGTCACCTTCCGCAGTGAACCATTGTGGTTTATCTCGAAGTTGATAACTGTGATGCCGCGTTTTCGCTCGACCGACTTTTGCAAGTTTGGTATCTGCGCGTACCATTTGCTTCGCACAGTGGCTAGGAATTGGTCGGGATACTGCCCCAGGTTAAGAGAATTTCTCCCTCTATTGAGAATCTCAAAACCGCTGGTATAGATCCCGTGTTCGGCTCCCGATCCTCTTTCCGAATTCTTGATCGCGGCTGTGGAATCTCCGCTCGAGGGCGAGTTCTGCCCGAAGAGAGACGCACACGCGATCAAGATGCCGGATGCGATCAGGGGACAAGCACGCATTCTAGTATCTACCTCGTCCGTGCAGGCTCAACGACATTCGTCGACGGGATCTCTCGTCCGAGCACTGCGGCGATCTGCCTTACCTGCTCCATGAGCGCGTCGAACTGGTCGGGGTAGAGGGATTGCATGCCGTCGGAGAGGGCGCGGTCGGGATCGTGATGGACTTCTACTATCAGGCCATCGGCTCCTACGGCGATGGCGGCGCGGGAGAGTGGAGTTACTTTGTTGCGCTTGCCGGTGCCGTGGCTGGGATCGACGATGATGGGGAGATGGCTTAGGCGCTGCACGGCGGGGACGATGCTGAGGTCGAGGGTGTTGCGAGTGTGATCGGCGAAGGTGCGGACTCCGCGCTCGCAGAGGACGATGTTGTAGTTGCCCTCGCTCATGATGTATTCGGCGGCCATGAGAAATTCTTCTAGAGTGGCGGCGATGCCGCGCTTGAGGAGGACGGGCTTGCGGGCGCGTCCGGCGCGCTTGAGGAGAGAGAAATTTTGCATGTTGCGGGCGCCGATCTGGATTACGTCGGCGTACTGGTCGACTAAGTCGAGCGATTCGTAGTCGACGGCTTCGGTGATGATGAGGAGGCCGAAGCGGTCGCGGATTTCGGCCATGATCTTTAGGCCTTCTTCGCCGAGGCCCTGGAAAGAATATGGAGAGGTGCGAGGTTTGTAGGCGCCTCCTCGGAAGAACTGGGCTCCGGCGCGAGCTACGCGCTCGGCGGTGGCGAAGGCCTGATCGCGGCTCTCGATACCGCAGGGGCCGGCGACGATGGCTAGATCTTTTCCGCCGATGGTTACGGGCGAGTTGGGGAATTTGATGACGGTGTTGTCGGGCTTGGTGTCGCGGCTGACGAGCTTGTAAGGCTTGGAGACGCGGATAACTTCTTGCACGCCGGGCATTTCTTCGAGCGTGCCGGCTTCGACTTCGCCTTTGTTGCCGGTGATGCCGATGGCAGTGCGCTGGGCTCCGGGCATGGAGTGCGGGCGGTAGCCTAGCGATTCGATTTTTTGGCAGACGGCGCGGACCTGGTCTTCGGTGGCCTGCGCTTGCATCACTACTAACATAGGAACTCCTACGAACTAATAAGTTTAGCTGCGTGCGGGGCAGAGGGCAAACTAACGGTGTGGGCACAATCGCCGAATGGTGCACGGTCCAATCACTCAGGAAACGTGGAATTGCGGCTGGATGGCCTGACTCTGGACCACTCCACGGACTTGACCGAATCCGGCGTGAAAAGAACCGCATGGCATCCCGAGACACCCGAACACATTAGAACGGCGCGCCGGACGAGGCGGGCGGAACTACCCTCGGGGAAGGCGACTTGGAATTTGGCCTCTGACAGCGCATCCTCCGCTGACTTGAGTTTTTCAGAGCCACTGATGAACTCCACGTCTTCGATCTTCGGGCCGGGGCTGAAGAGTAGAAAGAACTCCGCCGTCGCGGAGCCGGCAACCAGGTTCTTTTTAAGCTTGACAGTGCGCAGTTCACTCAATTCAGAACCGTTCGGATCCGCACGAATCAGTTCGGGGACGGTAGGGGCCTTTTCGCCCGTCAAGTGTTCGAGACGTCGCCGGGGTTCGTCCCACGAGCCTTGATGTGCCTCGGGCGTGGACAGGGCGAGGCGATACATGTGAATGGCCTCCTTCGTCTTCTTTTGCTGCTCGTAGACTTGGCCGAGGTGATCGGCTATCACGGCATACTGAGACAGCAACCACGCTGCGTGGAGGTAGCTTTCCGCCTTATCGAGATGTCCGAGACGAAAATGAACCCACCCCAGAGTGTCCCAATATGCGCCGATTTTCGAAGTACATTCCAGATCCCCAGTGAGAAGGTTGGGGAGGTCCACGTCATGCGATTCCTTTTCCAACGCATCGACCGCACGCTGCGCATACTCCAAAGCTTTGGGTAGACTGGCATTGTTTTCGGCAAGTTCGTAAGCGACGTCGTTGAGGGTGAGCGGCTGCGGATCAGCTTCGACGTATTCTTGCAGGGTGGCCGCGCCTTTTTCTATCTGCCCACTGCGCAAGTAAGCGTTACCCAGACGGAACTTCGTGCTTCCCGAGGACCCGCCGATTTTCATCGCGGCCTCATATGCCGCTGCTGCTTCTGAGTATCGCTTCAATGCGACGAAGCAATTGCCCAGATTCGTGGGGCCGTCAGCGTCATCGGGATGCGCTTTGATATAGTCCTGCCAAAGCGCGATCGCGTCGTCGAAGTCGGAATGCGCCATTAGACTCCAGCCCAGGGCTTTGGGGATGGCAGGTTGCGCGGGGTCGGCGGCCATCGCCTTGTGAAACGCTTCTATTCCGGCATCGGTTTGTTTCTGCATGAGCAGAGCGGTTCCGAGCTTCACCCACGCACGGGTAAACTTTGGGTCTTCCGACACGGAACGATACAAAGAAGATATGGCTGCCTGCATATCATGTTTCGCAATCTCGTCCCGCGCCTCGGCTTCCAGGCGGTTGGCGTCGGCAGAATTACTGTCGGGCAATTCCTGAGGGGCACGCATCGACGGGGACATGGTAAGGGCTGACGCTGCGGGTAAAGTTTCCGGCGTGTTCGGGCGCAACGGCATGTTGACGGAGGTCTGCACGTATTGGTTGACATCGTTCTGGATACTCTTGACAAAATTTCGGTAGTCAGCGAACTGGGCGACTGGAACCTCGTGGAGTTTGATCAACACTCGACGTTTTGCGATAAGTGCACCCTGATCGGCGGAGATCGAGTAAGCAGCGTGATATTCGGCGAAGTCATATTTGAGGTGAACGTCGAGGGGCACTTTGGGCCTATAACCCTGGGGAAGTTGAACTTTGGATTCTGACACCGACTCCAATGGAGGACCGAGCCAGAGAGGATAGTTGGCGTCATCCTTGAGCTGCGTCATGTAGAAGGGCAAGCCGGGAACGGTGAATTGGCGGTTGCTCCAGTCGGGGTAGTCCTTGCGATTGTAGGAATAAGCAAAGTGGAATGGCTCACTAATCGCTTCGGGCGTGGTGACGCTGACGTCGCTGACGGTGCCCGAGTAGCCCAGTCCGTATGAAATCTGCTGAACCAAATCTTTCCACTGGGCTTGTGGTATTTGCCGAAACGCGGCGCGCACAATGATCTCGGCATCGCCACGAACGGTGTCCTCTATTTTCGCGTCGAACGTGCCGTCCTCGCTAAGTTTGCCGTCGATCTTAAACGCTATGGACCCAGGGAATGGCGGGTCCGCGGGGGTGTTGACGAGTCGTATCGAGTTCTCGCCTGACATGACGAGCGCCTGTTTGTCGCGCAACGGTTGCAGCAGATATCCAAAGGGCGCGACTTCGGGCGTGCTGTCGAGCCAGACAGGGTCTTTGTCTTTGCGGGGCAGATAGCCAATGATGTGGTCGAACTGAGATGGCGAAGGAACGTCGGGATCGAGTTTGAAGCTGGAATTGATGAGTGCCGGATAGAGCGTGATGCCAGAAGCCTGAAGCAATGAGGCTAGGAGGGTGTGCTTGTCTTTTCAGTCGCCATAGTTATTGCTAAGAACATCGTCGGCAGCGTGCGGCTGATATCGTCCGATGCCGAATGCTATCCCGATATAACGGTACTGTGTGCTCACAAAACTGTAGAGTGCGCGCAGTTTGGCGTCGTCGTCGGTCATGCCATTCGTCAGCTCTGCCGCTTTGGCGCGGACGGCGGCGGTTGGTTCGACGCGCGCTTTTTGCAGATTCCAGTACCAGCGGCCAACCTCCTCCCAACTGTGGAAGCTGCTGATCTGGACGTCTGGCGGGGGATGACGACGGAGCGTCGTCTCTGTTTCTTTTTCCAGGTCAGGTTGAGATTCTTTGACTCTCTGTAAATTGGAGTAAGTCCAGGAATAGATGCGGGAACCGGCCTCCGTAGTGATGGTCTGAGTGGCTTGCGGGCCCTTCACCTTAACCTCGCGCTCGGCGGGAACTTTGACTTCGAGGTGCTCATTCAACACGATTCCATCATGATGAAAGCTATAGTGAAACCAGAACTGCCCGGGAATTATCGGCTTGGTGCTATACCAATGGGCTTGATACTCGAGGGAGTCGCCTTTGCCAAGTCCCTTTTACCGCAACATGTTTCTCTCGCAGATCGCTATAAAAAGGAGCGCTGCGCGTGATTTCGGAATCGAGGTCCTGCACGTTCTCGGCTGGAGTAACTACCGTCGTGCCATCGGCCTTGCGAACGCGGACATAATCAACCTCGACGGTCTGCGTAGCGGACTGGAAAGGAAAGCTCAGCAAGCCCCACTGCTTAACGCCGGCATCGGTTTGCACACGCACACGGCTAGTTTGCTCGCGGGTAGATTTGCCGTCGTTGTCGAAGGAAAGCTTAGTCGACATCATTTCGATGACGGCGGCCTCTTGGGAATAGTCATCCTTGGCGGGATCGTGCGGCGTTGAAGTCTGTGCGCGACCGATCGGTTGCACGGCTAGGAAAAGAACAGCAAGCAGAAGTAAATGATAACGACGAGTCATGGCGTGCATGTATTTATCGTATGTGCGTGCAAAAAAGGCAAGCAAGAAAGTAACTCCGAGCCCTCTATGTGGGCTTCAGAGCTGGTTACTTTAGAATTTCGAAATGGGTGAGGTTCGATTGGCTGAATTTTTTCCGCCCGAGAAAGATCCGCTTCAATGGCCGTCTGAGTGGAAGCCTTCGGCGGCTACTGCGCGGCGGATTGGGATTCATACTTCGATTGCTGGCGGGGTGGAGAAGGCGGCGGAGCGGGCGTTTCGGCTGGGGTGCAATACTTTTCAGATTTTTTCTACTAGTCCGCGGCAATGGCGGCCTTATTCTCTCGGGCGCTCGCAATGTGAGGCTATGAGCGAGTTGCGGCGGCGTTATGATCTGAAGCCGCTGGTGATTCATTCGAATTATCTGATCAATCTGGCGGGGACTAACTCGGGTTTTCTTAAGAAGTCGATTGCGGCGTTTCGCGGCGAGGTGGAGCGGGGGCTGGCGTTGTGCGCGGAGTATCTGGTGCTGCATCCGGGATCGTTTCGCGGAGGTGGGCGTGAAGAGGGACTGGAGCGGACGGCGGCTTCGATTGCGGAGGCTTGCTCGGGGATGGAGCTGGCTGCGGGCGGGCTGACGATTTTGATCGAGAATACGGCGGGGGCGGAGTATTCGCTCGGTGGAACGTTTGAGGAGGTGGCGGAGTTACTCGAGTCATTGCGCGCTCATGTGCCGGTGGGGGCTTGCATTGATACCTGTCATAAGCATGTGGCGGGGTATGACATTGTTAGTGAGGAGGGGCGGGCACTTACTTTGCGGCATCTTGGAGAGACGGTGGGATTGGAGAATGTGCGGGTTTGGCATTGCAATGATGCTAAAGCAGAGCGCGGGTCGAGGCTGGATCGACATGAGCATATTGGGCGCGGGAGGCTGGGATTGGAAGTTTTTCGGGCTCTGCTGAATGATCGGCGGTTGAAGCATGCGGCGTTTATTGCAGAGACTCCGATAGATGATCCGGGGGATGATTTGCGGAATGTGGAGGCGCTGAAGAGAGTGGTGAAGAAATAGCTCGGTGCGAAGCGCGTGCGCGTGTCTATGGGACTGGTGAGCTTGGACCTGTCTCCTCGTGAACCGCTACTATCTTTGCGGCGAAGGGGCTGCCACGAACGGCCGTGTACACGGCGTCGAAGACATTCAGGCTATTGATGTTGGCCACGTCGCCGACAGTAATTGGATCGCCGAGATATAAGACTTTGCTATCTGTGATGGTGAAGGCTGGCCATGCGGGGAGGTTGTGGCTGTATAGATCGGGGCTATTTGGATTGCCTGATTTTGCGAAGTTGGTCCAGTAACTGGAGATTTCGTCGGCCAGTTTGCGATCGGCGCCAGTCCAGTGCCAGGGCGATTGGTCCAAATGGTCGAAGACATACCATAGTTCGGCGTAGTGGCTTGCTCCCCAGGCTTGGTAAACAGAGTTGGCGGGAAACGGCGGCTGCTGGCGGAACGAATAGTAATAGACGGGACTCTGGCCGCTGCCGGCCTGCAGCCTTGCCCAGGCCCACATGTCCCAAGCGAAGCGGAGATCGCGTTCCAGGTCAAGGCGCGCCTGACGTGCTTCCTGGTCGGTGGCGTGGGGATAGGCTGCTAGCAGCGGAGCGGGCAACGCTCCGAAGCTATGCTCGATGTCGGCGTCGAAGGTGGAGGCTTTCATGTTGGTGACATCGACCAACGATTTCGCTTCGTCGGCATTCGAGCCGATCAAGAGGGGAACGTCATTTTGCTTGCCTGAGGCGAAGGCTTCGTAGGGCGCAACGGGAAGGACGTAGGGATCGATCACGGGATGGCTGACGTCTCCGGCGCTGCCGGTGAGCAGGCGCTCGGCGGGCAGACGGCGCAGTTCCTGGACTGAAGCTGCGCCTAGTGAAGCGGCGTATTTTTCTCCGTCGTGTTCGGCGTTGGCCAAGAGATAACGCGGTGCTAGCTGGAGCGGCTCGAAGAGGCCGCCGCTTTCTCCGATGGCGCGCTGAAATAAACCTTTCGCTAGCGGCGAGGCCATTAGCATACTGACGGCCATGGCTCCGGCGGACTGACCGGCGATGGTTACGTTTTTCGGGTCGCCACCAAAGGCTGCGATGTTTTTTTGGACCCATTGGAGTGCGGCGATCTGGTCCATTAATCCGTAGTTGCCGGATGAATGGTGAGGAGACATGCGCGTGAGTTCGGGATGCGCGAGATAGCCTAGCGGACCAAGGCGATAGGCAATGGTCACAACGATGACGCCTTTGCGCGCGAGGCGATCGCCCCAGTACAAGGGCATCGATGCGGACCCGTTGGTGTAACCGCCGCCGTAGATCCAGACGATGACGGGCAGGGGATGCGGCGCGGGCTTGGCCGTTGCGGGGGCCCAGAGGTTGAGATAGAGACAGTCTTCGCTCACTGCGGGCGGCGTCTCGCCGGGCATGGATACACCGAGTTGCATGCAGGCGGGGGCGAACGCATCTGCCTTGCGGATGCCGGTCCAGGGGGCGACCGGCGCCGGGGGCTGCCAACGTAAGTCTCCGAGGGGCGGGGCGGCGAACGGGATTCCTTTGTAGACGCTGAGATCACCTTCGCGTAGTCCGGAGACCGCGCCGGATTCGGTCATCGCTTGTTGTGCGATGGCGAGGCTGGCCAACTGGAGTATTACTATTAGCGTTGCGAATCGCCACGGCTTCGGCATAGGAATCCTTCGTTGGTTTGGTTTGTTGGCTAAGGAGGGAGAACTTCAGATGGGCTGACTTAGTTCAGAGAACCTGAAAGAGCAAAGGAAGGTTGCTCAGTTGTGATGCTAGGCGCGAGCGGCGGAGGCTGTCAATTGGCAGCGGGCGAGTGCCCGGCGTTGTAAAATAACGGATTACTCTTTACTGCACTATCCTTCTCTATATATCTATGCCACAGGAAGACAAAACGATCTCTACTCCGCGCGAAGAGCGGTATGATGCGCAGCGCATTGAGCAGAAGTGGGCGGCGCGCTGGTTGAGCGATCCGGCGCTTTATGCGGCTGAGGCGCATCCGACTAAGCCTAAGTTTTATGTGTTGGAGATGCTTCCCTACCCTTCGGGCGCGCTGCATATGGGGCATGTGCGCAACTATGCGATTGGCGATGCGCTGGCTCGTTATATGTGGATGAATGGGTATAACGTGCTGCATCCGATGGGGTGGGATTCGTTTGGGTTGCCGGCGGAGAATGCGGCGATTAAGAACAATACTCCGCCGCGGGAGTGGACGCTGCGGAATATTGCGGCGATGAAGGTGCAGATGAATCGGCTCGGCTTCGCGTATGACTGGTCGCGCGAGGTTACGACTTGCCTGCCGGATTATTACCACTGGAACCAGTGGTTTTTTTTGAAGCTGTATGCGGCGGGATTGGCGTATCGGAAGAAGAGCAAGGTGAATTGGTGTCCGCAGTGCGCTACGGTGCTGGCCAATGAGCAGGTGGTGGGCGGGATGTGCTGGCGGCATGAGGACCAGCCTGTCGAGCAGCGGGAGCTGGAACAGTGGTTTTTGCGGATCACTAAGTATGCGGATGAGCTGTTGCGCGATTTGGAAAAGTTGTCGGGCTGGCCGGAGAAAGTTCGGGTGATGCAGGCGAACTGGATTGGGCGCAGCGAAGGCGTGCTGGTGGATTTTGATTTGGGCGGGACGGTGGGGCCGGCGGGATCGACGATTACGGTGTTTACTACGCGCGTCGATACGATCTATGGCGCGACTTCGCTGAACTTGGCGCCGGAGCATCCGATTGTTGGCGACATGATTGCGCGCGATGCGGCTTTGCGCGGCAAGGTCGATGAGTTGATTGCGGAGCAGCGGCGGGCGAAAGAAGCGGGCGATATTGGCAGCATTGAGAAGCACGGCGTGTTTACGGGGCGGTATGCGAAGAATCCGTTTAGTGGTGAAACGGTGCCGGTGTGGGTGGCGAATTATATTTTGATGGATTATGGCACGGGCGCGATTATGAGCGTGCCGGCGCATGATGAGCGCGATTTTGAATTTGCGACGAAATATAAGTTGGATATCAAGGTGGTGATTTTGCCGGCCAATACTGATCCGGATGAAACCATGGTGGAGCCTCCGCTGCCGTTTACTACGATGGATGGGATCGTGGTGAACTCGGGCGAGTTTAGCGGACTGGGTTGCCGCGAGGCGATTGTGGCTATGGCGGCGCTGGCCGAGAAGAAGCGATTTGGGAAGGCTACGGTTACTTTTCGGCTGAAGGATTGGGGAATTTCGCGGCAAAGATATTGGGGCACGCCGATTCCGATGGTGTATTGCGATAAGGATGGCGTGGTGCCACTGGAGGAAAAAGATCTGCCGGTGATTTTGCCGGACAATGTGCCGATTACGTTGGCGGGCGGGTCTCCGCTGTTGAATGTGCCGTCATTTTTGAATACTACTTGCCCGAAGTGTGGCGGGCCGGCTCGGCGGGAGACGGACACGATGGATACGTTTGTCGATTCATCGTGGTATTTCTATCGCTACGCGGACGCGAAGAATGATAAGGCCCCGTTTGATTCGTCGAAGATCGCGTATTGGTTTCCGATTGATCAATATATTGGCGGAGTGGAGCATGCGATTCTTCATTTGATTTATTCGCGCTTCTGGACGAAGTTCATGCGCGACATGGGACTGGTGAAGAATGATGAGCCGGTGGAGCGGCTGTTTACGCAGGGGATGGTGATCAGGAACGGCGCGAAGATGTCGAAGAGTTTGGGGAATACGGTGTCTCCGGATGAGATGGTGGAGCGGTATGGAGCGGACGCAACGCGGATGTATAGCTTGTTTGCGGCGCCTCCGGATAGGGATTTGGATTGGCAGGAGACGGGGATTGAGGGGGTGCAGCGGTTTTTGGGGAGGGTGTATCGGTTTTTCGAGACCGATTGGAACGCTTCTTCGTCTGCGCCTCTGAGTGACTCGGCGCGGCGACTTCAGCGCAAGCTTCACCAAACCATAAGACGCGTGACCAGCGACTTTCAGGGACGCTGGCACTTCAACACCTGCATCTCGGCAATTATGGAGTTGTTGAACGACGCTAACCGCAGGATGTTAGGTGCTCAAGACACTCATCCCGTGACCGGCGCACCCGTTGAAGCGGATAGGATTCCACAGTCCCTTCTGGCGGAGGTCAAACGCACCATCGCGTTGCTGCTGGCTCCGATGGCTCCTTATATGGCGCATGAACTCTGGGAGATGACGGGGGAGACGGGCAATCTGTTGAAGGCTCGCTGGCCGAAGTTTGATGCGGCGCTGGCGGCGGAGGATGAGATTGAGATTCCGGTGCAGGTGAATGGGAAGCTGCGCGGGCTGGTGGTGGTGGCGGCGGGCGCGACGAACGATCAGATCGAGCGGGCTGCGCTGGCGGATGAGAAAGTTAAGGCGGCTATCGCGGGCAAGCAGATCCTGAAGATTATTGTGGTGGCGGGAAAGCTTGTAAATGTTGTCGTGCGATAAACTGCTGCGAATGGGTACGCGGGCAGATGGCGAACGGCCCCACTCGAGCCAAGAGAGGGCTTGAATGGGGCACCTGCGGATGAAAAAGTTAAGGCAGCTATCGCGGGCAAGCAGATTGTGAAGATTATTGTGGTGGCGGGAAGGCTTGTAAATGTCGTTGTGAGGTAAACAGGCGAAGTACGCTGCGCGTAATAAATGACGGCGCGCCTATAAAAGCGCGCTGCGGAAAAAATCGTTTGCCGACGGGGGGAGACCTCAGTGCCTAAATCAAAACAAGGCCGATATCGCAGCGCTGAAGCGCTGCGCCACCCAAAAGCAAAGACGAGTTTTTCCGCAGCCTGTAAAGCCGTGCCCTAGCCAAAATCGATTTATGTGATGGCTTCTAAGAGCTTACTCTCCGAACACCAAAGCCTGTTTGCGGTTGTTGAAATCGATTTCATCGATTTGCTGCGCGTTATCGCTCGCCGACTTGGTGGTGACCGCAGTGTAGCGCGAAGGTTGTTGCAGATCTTTTAACTTGCCCTCCGCGGTCGCGACGGTTTTGCCATTCTGCAGGAATTCGACTTTGACGGTGTCGCCGCTCTCCGCTTGCCATTGCGCTTTGTAGTCTCCGGCGCGAAGTTCGGTTGCACCGACTCGCGCCGTGCCGGCTAGAGTAAAGTTGCCTTCATTCTTAGTCGCAGCGAATGTGACGGTGGTTAGCGCAACGGTGAGCATGGACAGCGTGGCCAGGCGTGTTAGAGTTTGCATGATCTTAATCCTCCTCAGATTAAATGGTTGAGGTTATGGAATGCCGATGCGCCCTCAGGACGTCGCGCTGTGCAGACGTCGCGCACTAAGCGCCGCGTGGTCGGCCTGATTTTTGTCAGTGTTTCTATATCTTTCTATATGCCTATAGAGATGCTTTGCAGGAAATGAGGTTGCATAATTTACGCTCCGGCACGTGACATTTACACAACGTGACACTGGCAGCTGGCAACGACTTGCTTTACATTTCTGAAACAAATCTGAGAGACTCATCCGTGGAAACCCAATCTATCGCTGTCCAATCGATAGTTGTCCTCGACTTTGGGGCGCAATATTCGCAGCTGATTGCGCGCCGCATCCGCGAACTGAAAATCTTTTCTGTTGTACTTCCTTTCAACGCTTCGCTGGAAGAAATTCGCAGCTATTCTGCGGTGGGGATTATTTTGTCGGGCGGGCCTTCGTCGGTGTATGACTCCGACGCGCCGCTTGCGGACAAGAGTGTGTTTGAGCTGGGCGTGCCGGTGCTTGGGATTTGTTATGGATTGCAATTCATGGTGTATGCGCTGGGCGGGAAGGTGACGCCGGCTGCGAAGCGGGAGTATGGGCATGCGCAGGTTGCGATTTCGCACGCGTCTTCGCAGCTTTTTTCGGGACTGCCTGGGGAGTTATCGGTATGGATGTCGCATGGCGATTCGGCGGAGGAGTTGCCTGCAGGATTTCGGCTGACGGCTAAGACGGCGAATGCGGTTGCGGCGATTGAGAATGCGGAGCGGCGGATGTGGGCGGTGCAGTTTCATCCGGAGGTGCATCACACGCCGCTGGGGTCGGAGATTTTGCGGAATTTTGCGCTGAATATTTGTGGAGCGAAGCCGACTTGGACTCCGCAACATTTTATTGACGCTACGGTGGCGCAGGTGCGGCAGCAAGTTGGTGCGGGGCGGGCGATTTGCGCGCTTTCGGGGGGAGTGGATTCTTCGGTGGCGGCGGTGCTGGTGGATCGGGCCATGCGCGATGCTTCGGGCGCGTCGCGGCTTACTTGCGTGTTTGTTAATAACGGAGTGCTGCGGAAGAATGAGTTTGAAAAAGTGCAGCAGAATTTGCGCGACAATCTTGGACTGCATTTGGTTGCGGTCGATGCTACGGATCGTTTTATGAAAAGATTGGCGGGCGTGACTGATCCGGAGACTAAGCGGAAGATTATCGGCAACGAGTTTATCGAAGTGTTTGACGATGAGGCGAAGCGCATTCTGAAAAAAGAAGGAGAAGTGGATTGGCTGGTGCAGGGGACCCTTTATCCGGATGTGATTGAGTCGCGGTCGGTGCGCGGGCCGTCGCAGGTGATCAAGTCGCATCACAACGTGGGCGGGCTGCCGGAGAAGATGAAGCTGAAGTTGATCGAGCCGCTGAAGGATTTATTTAAAGATGAGGTGCGGCGGATTGGGCGCGACCTGGGGATGCCGGAGGAGATTTTGCAGCGGCAGCCGTTTCCGGGGCCCGGACTGGCGGTGCGGATTTTGGGCGAGGTGACTCGGGAGCGGGCGGATTTGCTGCGCGATTGCGATGAGATTGTGGTGGGGGAGATCAAGCGGGCGGGGCTGTATCAGAAGATATGGCAATCGTTTGCGGTGTTGTTGCCGGTGATGTCGGTGGGAGTGATGGGCGATCAGCGGACGTACGCTTATACGTGCGCGGTGCGGGCGGTGCATTCGGAGGATGGGATGACGGCGGATTGGGTTCCGCTGCCATATGAGGTGCTGAAGACGATTTCGAATCGGATTGTGAATGAAGTGCGCGGGGTGAATCGGGTGGTGTATGACATTACTTCGAAGCCTCCGGGCACGATTGAGTGGGAGTAGGGGTGGGGGCGCAGGTCGCAGATGAGAGGAAATCTCATTAAGACGAGCGTTACATGACACGCAAACGAACGGTCGGGGAACAGGTTCGCTCGGGGTTTCGTATCGCGGGTTTAATGGTTCTCGCTTTCGCATTCTTCGTCGCGCTTACGTGGGCCGCCATGTTTTCCCTGGGAAGAAGCGGCAATTTAACTTCAAATTCACATAGGATTCTGGGAAGCGTCACGCTCGTGGTGCTTGCGTCCGCGCTTTTCTTCACTGCTCGCTATTGGGCCAAGTGGGTATTGGGAATTGTCTGCTATTGCCTCGTCAGGACCTTTTTCGGAGTGCCTTTCTTTGTGCTATTCGGGAAAATGGATGTGGCAGAAGAGCTTGCATTCATCGCCGCTTATTCAGCGGTCGCACTCTTGCTGACTTGGCGGCATTTTCAACGAGAACCGAGAGGTATGGAAAGATTCGGGCTGGTCGCATTTGTGATTTGCCCTCCTGTTGCACTCGCGTTGCGATCCTATATGCCGCTGCTTGTGGGCTTGGGTTTGCTCGGCATCGGCGAGCTTGCACAGACAATGTTTCGCTCCGGGCGAAAACGAATCGCGGGGCACGGCGACTCCCCGACGCTGATTGTTTGAAAAAGAGTTCCGCTCTCAGGCGTCTCCCCTGACGGTCTCTTGAATTCTATAAACGATCGCGGGTGCCCCATTCAAGCCCTCTTTTGGCTTGAGTGGGGCGGTTCGACTGCTGGACAGAGTGTTCCGGCCGCTCGCTCGCGCCTTTTTGCCGTCCACTCGCACTCAATCTCTACTCGTCCTTCGTATCCCGTTGCGCATTGACGAAAGCTGCTCCACTCCCAATCTTGCAAACGTTCACATAACCCGCGCTTCACCGGGTTGCGATGGATGTAACGGAGCTTCTCCACGAACTGGTCATAGTTGCGGACGTTGAAATCGTAATAGCGCTTTTGCCAGAAATGCAGGGGAGAATCTTCACTCACGCGAAAGGCCCCACTCAAGCCAAAAGACGGCTTGAATGGGGCACCGTCGGAGGATTTGTGTCGGATTGGGAAATCGAGAACGGACTACCCTCGTTGATGATTTTGCGCTCCACGCACTAACATATCCCCATGCCTGTTGATACGGAAAATCTCACGGCTTCTTATACGCGCATTCGCGCGGCTCGCGGGGGGGCGCTTTCTTGCAAGGGGTGGCAGCAGGAGGCGGCTTTGCGCATGCTGATGAACAATTTGGATGAGGAGGTGGCGGAGCGTCCTCGGGATCTGGTGGTTTATGGGGGGACGGGGAAGGCGGCTCGGAATTGGGATTGTTATCACGCTATCGTGCGGGAGCTTCAGCGGCTGGAGAATGATGAGACTTTGCTGGTGCAATCGGGCAAACCGGTGGGGGTGTTTCGGACGCATGAGTATGCTCCGCGGGTGCTGATTGCTAATTCGAATCTGGTGGGACATTTTTCTAACTGGGAGAAGTTTAATGAGTTGGAGCGCGCGGGGCTGATGATGTATGGGCAGATGACGGCGGGGTCGTGGATTTATATCGGCTCGCAGGGGATTGTGCAGGGGACTTACGAGACTTTTAATGCGGCGGGGGATAAACATTTTGGCGGTGATCTTAGCGGGAAGCTGATTGTTTCGGGCGGCATGGGCGGGATGGGTGGAGCTCAGCCTTTGGCGGCTACGATGACGGGCGCTGCGTTTCTGGGGATTGATGTTGATGTGGAGCGGATCAAGAAGCGGCTTAAGACGGGCTATTGCGATTTTCTGGTGAACTCGTTGGATGAGGCTTTGCGGATTCTTAAGAATGCGGTGCGCAAGAAAGAAAATGTTTCGGTGGGGCTGGTGGGAAATTGCGCGGATGTTATTCCGGAGCTGGCGGAGCGCGGGGTGGTGCCGGATATTTTGACCGATCAGACATCGGCGCATGATCCGCTGAACGGATATGTGCCAAATGGGATGGCGCTGGAGGCGGCGCTGGAGTTGCGGGCGCGCGATCCGAAGGCTTATCAGGAGCGGTCGTTGGATGCGATGGCTCGGCATGTTGAGGGGATGTTGCGGCTGCAGAAGATGGGGTCGGTGACGTTTGATTATGGAAATAATATTCGGACGTTTGCGTTTCAGCGCGGGGTGAAGAATGCTTATGACTTTCCGGGATTTGTGCCGGCGTATATTCGTCCGCTATTTTGCGAGGGGCGCGGGCCGTTCCGGTGGGCTGCGCTTTCGGGCGAGGCTTCGGATATCGCGGTGACGGACGATCTGGTGCTGGAACTTTTTCCGGAGAATCGCAGTTTGCGGCGCTGGATTGAGCTGGCGCGGAAGCGGATTAAATTTCAGGGGCTACCGGCGCGGATTTGCTGGCTGGGATATGGCGAGCGGGCGCGCTTTGGGCTGGCGATTAATGAGCTGGTAAAGAAGGGGACGATCAAGGCTCCGATTGTGATTGGACGCGATCATCTGGATTGCGGGTCGGTGGCTTCTCCGTTTCGCGAGACGGAGAGCATGAAGGATGGATCGGACGCGGTAGCGGATTGGCCGCTGCTGAATGCGATGCTGAACACGGCGGCGGGCGCGTCGTGGGTTTCGATACATAATGGCGGCGGCGTGGGGATTGGGTATTCGCTGCATGCGGGGCAGGTGACGGTGGCGGATGGGAGCGACATGATGGCGGCGCGGATTGAGCGGGTGCTGACGACCGATCCGGGGATGGGCGTGATTCGGCATGTGGACGCGGGGTATAAGGACGCTAAGGAGTTTGCGGGGAAGGCTGGGGTAAAGGTGCCGATGGGCGGGTAGATTAGATTTATGACGCGGCTTTGAATAATTTTGCGAGGCTGTCGATGTCGGCGGGGCTGGCGTCTCCGATGACGAAATAGCGGAGGCCGGATTGGCTCCAGGTTTCCGTGTTGAATGGCAGTTGGTTCGGCGTCGGGGCATTCTTGTCTAAGCTCTCGGCTAATTTCGGAGACAGCGACTTTTCCTGGAAGATGAAAACTGAGATGTGGTGCTTGCGGATGTCGTAGATGAGGTGGGCGCCGGGCGTCTGGTCGAGGTAGGTCATGCGGCCGCCGAGCAGCGAAAACTGGGAATTTTGCAGTTCGGGCAAGTTGAAGGCGAAGGGAATTTTTCCCTGGAACCAGGGCTTCACGGTGTGGCGATCGGTGGAGACCACGTCGACCGGCGATGCGCTGGCGAGGGTTTCGACGTGCAAGTCGGCAATCTCACTCAGGGCATGATCGCGGTTCGCCAGATCGGTGCGGGATCGCATTGCGAGATAGGTTGACGTCAACGTACCGGCCACGAGAATGACGGCCGCAATCGCTGCCAACATCCATCCCAGGCCGTGGCGAAAACTGCGCCGTGGTTTTGCTGCGATGCTCCTTTGAATTTTCTTGCGGAACTCTGCACTGGGAGTAAAGCGACTGCCCGCTGATTGAATCGCGCGCTTCATCTGTATGCGCGCAAGAGCGTCGGAGGAGCAACTTGCGCAGCTGCGCACGTGAGCGTCAAAGGCGCGCATTTCATTTTCTGGAATCTCACCGTCAAGGTAGGTGTCGAGTTTCGTCTTCCAGGATTCACAAACCATGGTTCGTCCCCTTTTCAATTGCCGCCGTGCCTGCGGTTTGCAGATTCGGTCGCAGGCGATCGCGCAAGGCCCGCCTGGCGCGCGACAGACGCGACATTACCGTGCCGATCGGAATGGAAAGCGTTTCGGCAATTTCCTGATAGGACATCTCTTCCACGTCGCATAAGAGGAGAACCTCGCGCGAGTAGACCGGCAACTCATCGATTGCACTCTGTAGCGCTTCGCGATTCGAGCGCTCGAATAACAGGGTCTCTGGCGTGTCCCGCGCCACTGCCAGTTCGGGTCCATCCTCTTCGGGATCCAGTGGTACGGTCATGGTCGCTTTCAAGCCGGTGCGAGAGGTCAAAAACGTGTTGCGCAAAATGCGATACATCCAGGCGCGAAAATTAGTGCCTAACTGAAATGACGCGAATCCTTTCAAAGCTTTGGCATAGGTTTCCTGGACCAAGTCTTCGGCTTCGTCGCGATTCTGTGTAAGCCATTGCGCGAAGTTGTACAGCTGATCGAAGAGCGGCATGGCCAGTTCTTCGAACGAATCGAGATGACGCCCGGCATCGGACACGTCCACATAGTAGAACATCGGAATCGCGGATTTATTCCCTCATGAACAACTTTTTTGTGAAATGTGCCATTGTGGCGGGCATCATTTGCGGATCGCGGGGGGAACGGAAGATCGCAAAGCCGGCAATGTAGGCTGATGAAAACGATAAGGGCGATGCTTAGCCGAGCAATAAGTCATGCGGGTTGCTAATTGTGTGGGCGCAACGACTCTCTTGCGATGGGTTCACCATTCAGAAATATTGAATCGATCGAATCATAGGCTGAAACATTCGTCAGCGGATTTTCCCGGAGCAAGAGTAAGTTGGCTCTTTTGCCGATTTCGATGGAGCCTATTTCTTGCGACAGCCCTAAGGCGGATGCGTTGTCGAGAGTGGCGGCGCGCAAGATCAGGGAGAGTGGAGCGCCTGCGTCTGACCAGTTTTGCAATTCGAGACGACCGTTTAGTCCGGGAGGGTTGCCGAATCCATCGACGCCGGGAGTGTCGCTGCCGAAAATTACGGGGACGTGATCTTGCAACATTAGTTTGAAAGTGGCTCGCGTTCTTTCGATGGCGGCCTTGAGCAAGGGCTCGAAACCGGGCGGTGGGGAGGCTTTGCGATACTCCTCGAGCAGCGCGGTACGGGCCTTGACGCCTTCGGGCGATCGCAAATAATTTATTACCGCTGGTGGCAGCGACAATGTGAGCCTGGGATCGTCGAGTAGAGTAGGAGCGGTCATGCTCGGATCGAGCATGGCGCGTTCGCCGGCGACGGTCTGCATGGTCGGCTGCACATGAGTGCTGGACCGGGCGGCGTCGGCGATCACATCGCTTGCGGCGGGCGGCGGAACGGAGTTGGCAAAATTGCCCGGCCAAACCCAGAGTCCGTGGGCGATGATGTCGGCGTGAGCATCGAGGGCGGAGCGCCAACTGCTGACGCTGTTGGCGTGAACCATTAGCACTAGGTTGCGCGATTTGGCGGCAGCTTGAATCTTTTGCAGGGTCTCGGTGTGAAGATAGGGCCAGTTGAAAACGCCGAATCCGGATTCGACGAAGGCTTTGACGCAGATGGCTCCGGCGTCGGCTGCGCGGGAGACGGCGCGTTCGGGCGTGTAGTCGGCGGGGTTGAGAGTCTGGGGCCAGTGGTCGGCTTCTTTCGGCTCATAGACCAGGTTGGGGACTAGCTTGGGGAAGTTCGGCGAGGTGGGCGCCTGGATGTGGAAGGCCATGTATCCGCCAGCGACTTTTATTCCGAGACCGCAGGAGTAGAGGCGGGGATGGACGGGCGCGGCCTCGAACCACGTGTGGTCGGCGGGCCTGAGGTCGAGATCGACGATGGTGGTGAAGCCGAAGGCTAGATAGGCGCGCGGAACCTGGGCACGATAGGCGGACCACAGTTCGGGATGCGCCTCGATAGCGTCGTCATCGAGGGCGGCGGAGTGGCCGACGTGGACGTGCGAGTCGATTAGTCCGGGGATTAGGAATCGTCCGGTGCCGTCGATACGCTGGGCGTGCGGAGGGGGAGCTAGGCGAGTGCCGATTTCGGCGACCTTGCCATTGCGAAGAATGACATCGGCGTGAAGGAGTGGGGCGGAGCGTTCGGGCGAGATGAGGGTGACGTTTTGGATGATCGCTTCCGGGTCGGTTGCTCGTTGATCGCCTGCCACCGAGCTAGCATTTAGAGCGAGGAGTGCAGCTAGTGTGGTTGCCAGTAACGGATTGCTCATGAGGACGCCTGGAAACAATGTAGGCCGCGTACGATGAGTTAGAGAAACATCGGCTGCGACACCGGAGCATACGAATTTTCCGAGATGAAAGTTCATCCGAATGGCTGAAGCTTGCGGTCCGAAGGTGGGTTTTGAACCGTACGCTGCGGAGAAAGCTGAACTCTTCTTGCGCTGACTTCTCGGCCGAGCTTCACTCGGCTGGGCAGGTGAGGGCACCTGCCCCTACGTGAACTGGGGCGGGTGGGGGCACCCTTCGACGAGCTCAGGGCTGGCTCTGCCCCTACATGAGGTTCCAAAAGCCCGCTATTCTTTGTAGAGGTCGGGAAACTGCTCGCCGAGATGATCGACCTTGGGCGCGTCATTGATGGCGATGTAGGGGTTGTCGGGATGAAGCGTCGCGTAATTTTGGTGATACGACTCGGCCGGGTAGAAGGCTTTTAGCGGGACGACCTGGGTCACGATCGGTCGGCGAAACGATTTTGCCTGATCGAGTTGGGAGATGTAGGCCTGGGCGATGCGCTGCTGGTCGGGGTTGGCGTAGAAAATCACGGAGCGATATTGCGTGCCGCTATCCGGGCCCTGACGGTTGAGTTCGGTGGGGTCGAGGGCTACAGAGAAAAATACTTTGAGAAGCTGGCCGTAGGAAATCTGCGAAGGGTCGAAGGTGATCTTTACGGATTCGGCATGACCGGTCTCGCCGCTGCTCACCTGTTCATAGTCGGGCGATGGGACGGAGCCTCCGGAGTAGCCGGAGGTGGCTTCCTTGACGCCTTTGACGTGCTGGAAGACGGCCTGGATTCCCCAGAAGCAGCCTCCGGCTAGGACCGCAGTTTCGCTGCCGGAGTGCGCGGCTAGCGGGGTATCGGCGGCGGGATTGGGGAGAGCTACGGCGGCGCTAGAGGCGTGGGCGCGCCAAGTGGTGGCGGCAATAATAAGGATCGCGATCAGAACGGCGATGTTGCTTAACAGTCGAGAATTCTTAGTCATGCTTATGAGAGGCCTCACTGGTTGATTGGATTCGCTTAGGAGCTAGAAAGTTACAGGGCGGACGGGGCGAGCTAGGAATCTGCTAACAGGCTGCGGAAAAAGCCGTTCGCCCGTTCGGAATACGACGTCGGCCGCTAAAGGGACAGTCCAAGGAAAGCTGTTTGGCAGCGCTGAAGCGTGGGCGTGAGAGCTGGTCGTCCCTCCGGGACTTGAATCATTTTTCTTCGCTTTCCCAGCGCTCAAGCGCTGGGCTAAGGTGGAAGGCCCCGCTGGGGCCGGGTTCGCGGACAGGCGGTCGGCCGGAAACGAAGTAGTCGCTAAAGGCCCCAGATACGATTGGCTCCGATCACCAGGCCGAGGGTCAGGCAGGCTATCAGGATTTCTCCTAGAGCGCCCACTATGAAGGGGCGCAAGCCTTGTTGGGACATTTCGCGAAAGTTGGTGCGCAGGCCTACGCCGGCGAAGGTCAGGAGGAACGCCCACTTGGAGAGATTGCCTAGTGACGCGACCTGGCTTTTGTTGAAGGTGTGAAAGCTGACTAGCAATGAAATGACGAGAAAGCCAAGGATGAATTTGGGGAATTTTTTCCAGAGGAAAGCGGCTTTGTTGGTTACGGTTTCGGCCTGGGCTCGGCTTGACCAGTAAATTGCGTAGGCTAGCACTACGAAGCCAATCATGGCGTTGCGCGCGGTCTTGGCGAGCACGGCTACTTTGCCGGCGGCGTCGGAATAGAGGGCTCCGGCGGCGGTGGCTTCGGCTGTGTTGTCGACTCCGAGGCCGGCCCACAGGCCGTAGGAGACGTCGTTCATGTGGAGAGAATGAGCGATGGCGGGGAAGGTGAAGAGGGCGAGCGCTCCCAGGGCTAGGATGGCGGCGATGGCGAAGGAGGAGTCTTCGTCGTCGGCATCGATGGCGCCTTTGGCGGCGATGATGGCGGAGACTCCGCAGACGGCGGAGCCGATGGCTAGGAGCGAGATCAGTTTCGGCTTGAGTTTGAATATTTTTCCCAGGAACGTCATTAGCGCCAGGGAAAGCGTGATTTCGATGACGACTAGCGCCAGGCTGATGCCGCCTAATTTCAAAACGTCGGCGAGCACGAAGCGCGCGCCTAGAAGGACGATGCCGAGTTTGAGCCAGAATTCATAGGTGGCGATGCCGGCGTGAAAAATTTTGGGGACTGCTAAGAGGTTGGAGATCACGAGACCGATGAGGATGGCCCAGAGAACGTATTCGATGTTGGGGAAGATCCAGTGGTGGGCCTTGGCGTAGGTGTTGACGGAGCGCTCGAGAATTTTGGCGGCGTATCCGATGCCGGCCAGAAGAAGGATGCCGGGGATAATGTTCAGGGCGCTCAGGAGGCGGTTGTCGGGCTGGACTTGGGATAGGGATGTTGAGGATGCCATAGGGTTCTCCGTCGATGCGAATTGCTTGTCGCTGCTCGATGTTATCGGGCGCTACCACGGCACATTCTTAAGAAGGTCGAAGCGCACGGCCAGAGCCAGCACGAGGGCGGCGATGACGGCCCAGGTATCGAGCGAGAGCAGGTGGGGCTTAGCAGGGGAAGCGGAATTTTGTGGCGTTGACATGGCAGATCTCCTTAGGTCAATGATCTTCATTATTATTATTGGTAGCCGAACAATCTGCGTTGAAGAATTAAAACAAATAAGATGCGCATAGTCCAGTTAACTAATCGACATTATATGCATTGGAGCAATTGGGCGGCCAAAATTCATGGCTCGGCCGCTTCAAGTTAAATCCTTATTATTCAAATACCTTGAGCGATATTGGGAAAATGTGAGCGGATCGGGCGAGGGCAGCGGGTTGCAGACAGGCAGTAAGAATCTTCGTTGAGCGGCGAGATCAACAACTCGTCTTGACAATAGTCGTTGCAACGTGTATTGTAGTTGTAGTCATGAAGGAATCGGTTGCATCAGGTAAGACGAAGAGGCGAGTTGGCTGTCCGGAGGAGGACGCGTTTCTGGAGTTGCTGCGGACTACTGACATGCTGTCGCGGGGGATGGTGGGAGTACTGAAGAGCGAGGAGCTTTCTCCGACGCAGTACAACGTGCTGCGGATTTTGCGTGGGGCGCCGGAGGGACTGGCATGCGGGGAGATCGCGAACCGGATGATTACGCGAGATCCGGATGTGACGCGGCTGCTGGATCGGATGGAAAAGCGCGGGCTGATTTCGCGGTGCCGGGAGACCAAGGACCGGAGGACAGTAATGGCTCGGATCACGCCGGAGGGACTTAAGGTGGTCGGCCGGCTGGATGAGCCGGTGATGGCGGGGCATCGGCGGCAGTTGGGACATTTGGGGCGGGAGCGGCTGAAGGCTTTAAGCGAGCTCCTGGCGGCGGCGCGCAGCCAAGTGGTTTGAATTTTTTTGAATTTAATAGTTGTTGCAACGATTGTTGGTGTAACGCATCAAATGGGGTAGACCCGAACGAACGGATCGAAATTTGAAACTCGAAAGGATGACTTATGAGCACACTTGCTACTCCGCAGAACGCTACAGCTGTTACCGCCTGGAACATTGACCCGGTTCACTCCGTGGCCGAATTCAAGGTGAAGCACATGATGATTTCTAACGTGAAGGGGCAGTTCACGAAGGTCCAAGGCGTGCTTAGCCTGGACGAGAACGATTTGACGAAGTCGGGCGTTGAAGTATCGATTGACGCGGCATCGATCCACACGCGCGATGAGCAGCGCGATGGGCATTTGAAGAGCGCTGACTTTTTCGATGTGGAGAAGTTTCCGACGCTGTCGTTTAAGTCGACGCGCGTGAGCAAGACGGGCGACGGCGAAGTGGATGTGGCGGGGAATTTGACGATTCATGGCGTGACTCGGCCGGTGGTGTTCAAGGTTGAGGGACCGACTGAGGCTGGCAAGGATCCGTGGGGGATGATCCGAAGAGGGCTTTCAGCTACTACTAGGATTAATAGGAAGGATTTTGGGCTGACTTGGAATTCGACGCTGGAGACGGGCGGGATTCTGGTGGGCGACGAAGTTGCGATTACGCTGGATGTGCAGTTCGTGAAGGCGTAAGCATTTTGCTCTCGGCGGCTAAAGCCGTCATTCAAGATGGGCGTTTATCGCAGCGGTAAATCGCTGCGCCACGCAAAAGTAAGTGTAGAAGGTGCACCGCTTCGTGAGCTAAAAGCAGAGTCATCCTGAGACTTGTAGAGTGAGGGTGGGGTAGGGGTCCTTCGACTGCGCTGACCCATGCGCTCCGCGCATGGCTCGGCTACGCTCAGGATGACAAGTTGGGGATTGGGGTTCGTGCCGCGGCGGTAAGCCGCTGTGCGGCGCAGAAAGAGGAGGGAGTATGTCACTCCGACCAGTAAGAGAGATTATTCAACCGAAGCCGACAATGGAGGGCGCGGGGGTGAAGCTGCAGCGCGCTTTTGGGTTCGGCAAGACTAAGGAATTTGATCCGTTTCTTCTTTTGGATGATTTTCGCAATGAGCATCCGGAGGATTATCTGAAGGGATTTCCGTGGCATCCGCATAGGGGGATTGAGACGATCACGTATGTGCTGGCGGGGTCGGTCGAGCACGGCGACAGCCTGGGCAACAAGGGGAAGATGACGGCTGGCGATGTGCAGTGGATGACGGCGGGGAGCGGCATTCTGCATCAGGAGATGCCGAAGGGCGATCCGAAAGGGCGGATGCACGGCTTTCAGCTGTGGGCGAATTTGCCGGCGGTGCTGAAGATGACCGATCCGCGGTATCAGGATATTCCGTCGAATGCGATTCCGGAGGTCACGGATGATGATGGCACGCGAGTGCGCGTCATCTGCGGCGAGTTCTGGGGCAAGCGGGGGCCGGTGGATGGCGTGGCGGCTGATCCGAGTTATCTGGATATTTCGGTGGCTCCGGGGCAGCGGAAGCGGCTGAAGGTGGAGACCACGCGGAATGCGTTTGCTTATGTGTTTGCGGGGGCGGGGACGTTTCGGGATGCGTCGGATCCTCGGGCGGTGTTGACGGAGAAAGTTGACAAGCCGGATGCTCCGCCGGTTTATGAGGCGGGCAATCATTCGCTGGTGCTGTTTGATCGCGGAGACGAGATCAGCGTGCAGGCGGGAGATGAGGGCATTCGGTTTTTGCTGGTATCGGGCAAGCCGATTGAAGAGCCGGTGGCCTGGTACGGGCCGATTGTGATGAACACGCAGGAGCAGTTGCGGCAGGCTATGGCTGAGCTGCAGACCGGCGGGTTTATCAAGCATCGGTGAATTAGTTACTGAGAGGACCAGCGCGGCGAAGATCGGCCGATCTGGTCCTTCGTGTTTAAGGGTTAGTAGTCTAGAATTCCTCCACATCTTATCGGGAGCTTTCATGAAACGAAGTTTTAAACTTCTTCTTGGCGTGGCCGTGTGCACGCCACTTTTTCTTTTCAATGCATTTTCATCCTCGTCTCGGGCTTATGCCGAGGCTGCGGATAAAACGATCGCCTCGCGGACGGCTGAGGTTGGCGGGGTCAAGTTGCACTATCTGACGGCTGGGCACGGGACGCCGCTGATTCTGTTGCATGGATATGCGGAGACGTCGTTGATGTGGAGGCCGATTATTCCGGTGCTGGCGGAGCGGTTCACGGTGATCGCTCCGGATCTGCCGGGTATTGGAGATTCGGACATTCCTACTGATGGCCTCAATATGAAGAGCGCGGCGATGCGCATTCATGGTCTGGCGCAGTCGCTCGGAGTGCAGAAAGCGGAAGTGGTTGGACACGATATTGGATTGATGGTGGCATATGCTTATGCCGCGCAGTTCCCTGCTGAGGTTACGAAGCTGGTGCTGATGGATGCGTTTCTGCCGGGCGTGACGGGGTGGGAGGCGGTCTATAACAATCCGGGTATTTGGCATTTTCGATTTAACGGGCCCACACCGGAGGCGCTGGTGAAAGGACGCGAGCGGACTTATTTCGATTATTTCTGGAATGATTTTGCGGCGGACAAGAATCATTCGATTCCGGAGGCGGATCGGAAGGCGTACGCAGCGGCTTATGCGCGGCCGGGACGGATGCATGCGGGGTGGGAATATTTTGTTTCGTTTTTGCAAGCGGCCAAGGATTTCTCTGAACTTTCTCAGACCAAGCTGACTATGCCGGTATTGACGATTGGCGGTGATAAGTCGTTGGGAGAGGCTTTGGGCCAGCAGGCGAAGTTAGTGGGGACAAGTGTCACCGTGGTTGTGTTGAAGGACACGGGGCATTGGGTACTAGAGGAGCGTCCGAAGGAAACGACTGACGCGCTGGTGAAGTTTCTGTGAGTTTTGCCTGGCTTTAATTTCGTTTGCCGCTATTTGGAGCTCACTATGACGCTCGACTTTGCCGATCGACCGGAATGTTGGCCCGCGCTGGCGTTCGATTCGTGGAAGGATACTTGCGCTACGCTGCATTTGTGGACGCAGATGGTGGGGAAGGTGCGGCTGGGGCTTGCTCCGCTGGTGAATCATTGGTGGAATGTTGCGTTGTATGTGACGCCTCGCGGGCTGACTACTTCGCGAATTCCTCACGGGCAGAGGGCGTTTGAATTGTCGTTTGATTTTATAGGGCATCAGTTGGTGCTCGATACTAGCGATGGACTGGTGAAGACGATGCCGCTGGCTCCTCAAACGGTGGCTGAGTTCTATGCGGAGTTTATGGAGATGCTGCGATCGGCGCGGATCGATGTGAAAATCTGGCGGATGCCGGTGGAGATTCCGAATCCGATTGCGTTTGATAAGGATGAGGTGCATCGGTCGTATGATGCGGCGGCGGTCGAGAAATTCTGGAGGATTCTGTTGTCGGCGAGCGCTGTCCTTACTCAATTCAGGTCTGGATTTATAGGCAAATCCAGTCCGGTGCATTTTTTCTGGGGAAGTTTTGATTTGACGGTGACGCGATTCTCGGGACGGCGGGCACCGGAGCGGCCGGGGGCGGATGCGATCACACGCGAGGCTTATTCGCATGAAGTGAGCAGCGTGGGATTTTGGCCGGGCGGGAACGGCGTGGATGCGGCGTTTTATTCTTATGCGGCTCCGGAGCCGGCGGGATTTAAAGAGGCGGCGGTGCGGCCTGGTGCGGCGCACTATGACAAGGCGCTGGGAGAATTTATTTTGCTGTATGAGGATGTGCGTCGGGCTTCGTCGCCTACGACGGCGCTGCTGGAGTTTTGCCGGAGCACTTATGAGGCGGCGGCGAATCTGGGAAATTGGGATCGGAAGGCGCTGGAACGCGCTTGAAAGAATTTCACCTCGTAATCTTCATCTCGTAATCGGCGGCGGCGGTGGATTTCGAAAGTGCTACTGATCGCCGCGGACAGTCCACCAATCTGAGTGCTCGAACTCGGCCATCTTTTCGGCGCCGTGTTGCGCATACCAGTCTTGCCAGGCGGAGGGATCGGCAGGCAGAGAAGCGTCAGTGATCTCCTGCAAGGCGAGGAAGGTCCAGTTGCGCATCTGCGGGGTGGTTTGGGAATCTCGGGCTAGCTCGATCAATCTGGGCACCATTCGCAGACGCTGTTTGCGCATGAAGTTGCCGCAATCGGAGACGTTGCAGCCGGCGCGATCGCGGACCGCATCGGATGGGTCGTGGGTAAAGGAATCGAAAAGTTGATCGAGGGCTTCATCGGTGCCAAGGTAGCGCATGCCCTCGACGGCCCACTGGCGCACCTGCGGGTCGGAGTCATGTTTGGCATAGTCCACCAGTATGGGATAAATGCGATCGTAGGCCACGCCGCGGCCGGCCAGCATTCCCATGGCGTAGACGCTGAAGGCGCGATGGGCGGGGTCGGCTTGGGCTTGCGCGATGAGGGCGTCCGCCTCGGCGCCGGTTTTCGGCACTCCGCTGATTGCCAGATTTAGGTCTGCGTTGGCGTAGCGAACGCGCAGGTCGGTGGAGAATTGGGAGCGCCTCTCCAATTCGGTCATTTGTGGAGTGCGCTGGAGATCGTGCCAGACACCAATATTCTGCTCGAATAATTTGAGGGCGCGAGCATCGTGCCGAATGGCGCGGTCGAGCAATTCTTCTGCCTGCGCCTGTGCGGGGAGCGTTTGCAGATGTTGGAGATCGAGATTTTGGAGATCCGGGTGTTGAAGATCAGTATCTGTGAGCGGCGAGTGAGCGACCTGGCGCGGGAGGGACTTGGGCGGTGCAGCGCCGCGCGCTATACGGGCGGGCTTGCCGTAACCGCGAGAGAAAAAACGGTAGCCGACGAAACCGGTCCAAGCGAGGAAGAATGCAATGCCCACGGCGATGGCGGCGGGGCCATTGCGGCCGAAGCGTGCAAGAGATCTTGATGGCGATTGTCCGCGCTGCGGGGGTGGACCGTAGCCACCGAGAACAGTGTCGACGGCGACGTGGGTATCGAGTTTAAGGCCGGCGAGCTTCTCCAGTTGGGCGGCGATCCAGCGCGCCTCCTGACGGTTATCGATCTGGTCGACGAGTGTCGCCTTCTCTCCATTTTTTAGCTGCATGCGAAGAGAGTAGGAAGCTGGGGAGCCGGGCTGTTGCGGCTTGGTGACGGGCAGTATCTGGGCGATTTCGGAGAAGAGAAATTCACGAGATCCTCCGATGCCGAGGAGAGCGCGGCGGCGGAGAATTCTGCCATTGCCGGCCCGGATGCGAGAGGAGACTAGCGTGAAGAGAATAAGTCCGTAGATCAGCGGGAGCTCAAACAGTCCGAAGACGGCGGTGAAGAAGAATGGAGCTTTGGAATGGGCGAGGAAATAGACGATGGCCGTCCACACAGCAGTGAAGAAGATCAAAAGCAGGACCTGGGATGGATTGCGGAACGCCGGGAAATAGAAATCGGTGCTGCCATCCATGGCGACCGAGACGACAACTTTCGGGTTGGGAGGGACGGGTACATCGGAGGCATCGGACTGGAAGGCAGGTTGAGCGGTTGCGCCCTGCTGGTCGCTCGGAAAGACCGGCGCCCGTTCCCAAACTGAGGCGGGGATTGAGGCCGGGGCTGAAGCCGACGACGGCGCCAGACGGAAAACCGGGACTTCGAAATCATCGGAATAATTCACTCCGGGGACGTCGGCCTGGGCGTGCAAGAGCCAGAGCACCTGATCGTTCGGATCATCGTGATTCGATTCGTAGGCGTCGCTGGGGATAGCGAATTCCACGGGGATCGCGGCGTCGCCCATGGGGCCGGTGGCGAGAGAGGACTGCGGCACATTCTTGTCGGATTGCCAGAGAACGCTCTGGAGGGTGGAGCGATTTTTCCCCGCACCTGTAATGACTTGGCGTACGCAAGAAAGACTCAGGTCGATGCCATGCCTGGCACTGGTGTTGAAGCGCAGGTGAATCGTGCCCTTCAGCATGCGTCCGGGGGAAAAGGGGAGCGAGGCGAACTCGAAATAGGTTTCGCCAAAGCGTTTCCGGCGGATGCTGGCGCGGATGGCCGCGACCGCCAGAACGACTCCAACGACACAGAAGATGAGCGGGAAAAATGCTTTCGGGGCGGAGGTGCGCCAGAGTTGAGGCACGACCGAGATCGCGATGGTGAACACAATTCCGTTCACAAAAATCGCGGCCGCCCAAAGACCGAAGACGTTGTTGCGGTTCCTGCTTTCGGCCCGGTTCGCGGCCCAGTCCTTCTTCCACAGCCAGGGAGACTCGGGGTTGGACTCCGCGACCGCTGCTCGCTCCACCAATTTGCGGTTGCCGTAAATTCCGGCGTAGATGATCCCGCCACCAATTAAGGTGAAGATCGCGCTGAAGAGCACTCCGGCCAAGAGATTGCCGTGGATGCGGCTGGGATCGCCGAAGAGAAGGCTTTTTGCGAAGGCTAGTCCAAAGGCCATAAACATCAGGCCAAAAACGGTGGTGAAGACCTGAGCGCCTTTGGATGGTCTGGTCACAGCGGAATTATAGAGTTGCGTTAGATGGGATGATAGAAGGACAGCAACGTCTTTATTACTCCAGTCACAGGATTACCCAGATCGCGAACCCCGATTTTTTCCAGAAAGAGCCCGGGCGACGATTACGCGACGACCTCGTGGGATGTGACTTGAAAGCTGGTCAGCCTGGCGCTTCCGAAGGACGTGGTGATGGCGCAATCGGTTGCGTCGCGGCCGGTTGCCATTAATACGCGGCCGATGCGGCGAGCGTTGTGGCGAGCGTCGAAGGTCCACCATCGGTCGCCTAGGTAGACTTCGAACCAGGCGCTGAAATCCATGGGGCTGGGAGCGACGATTACGCCGATATCGCCGAGGTATCCGGTGGCGTAGCGGGCGGGGATGTTGAGGGCGCGGCAGAAGGTGATGGCCAGATGCTGGAAGTCGCGGCAGACTCCTACGCGCTCGGTGTAGACGCCTAGCGCGGTGCGGACGGGGTTGGAAAATTCGTATCCGAAAGTTACTTTGCTGTGGACCCAGGCGCAGACGGCTTTCACGCGAGCCCATCCTCTTGGCGCATTGCAAAATAATTCTGCGGCGGTGTTGGAGAGGAGATCGACTTCGCAATAGCGACTGTTCATGAGGTAGGGCAGGACGTTTACGGGAAGTTGATCGACGGGAACTTCGGGGGCGTCGGGGGCTTCGGGGTCGAGCTGGCCGGAGTCTTCGATCAGGGTGGAATTCTGGAAGCGAATTTTTCCGTGGGGGGCGAGGAGGCGGCAACTGTGATTGCCGAAGGCGTCTTCAAAATTTTCGACTGGCACGAGCGGATCGGTGTGGAGTTCGTCGAGCTCGCGCAGGTCTTTCTTTCGCGAGGGGTGAACGTTGAGGAGGGTGACGATGGGAACTTGGCCGATGGTCTCGAATTGAATGTCGTAGCCAAGGCGAATCAGCATAAGAGTGCAAAGTTTTCAGCGGCGGAGATGAGATGCAGAAAATAGCATGACGACCGGCGCGGCTTCCAACATTATTTGTTACTCCGATGAATTAGAAGTTTGGGTAGTGGGTCAGATCGAAAAAATTCATGCCCGCAGCGGCTAGAAGCCCCCATGAAAATGCGATGCTTACGGCCCGGCTGAAGTCGTGCGCTTTCAAACCGAATGAAAGTGAGGCACTGCCGAATTTTGAGATGGGCAAGCGGTGTATGATTCGGTAGGTTTATTGCAGAGGGGAAAAGTGACTTATTGTTTGGGAATCGCCACTCGGGAAGGGTTGGTGCTGGCCTCGGATTCAAGGACCAACGCGGGTTTTGATCAGGTTAATGTGTGCCGCAAGATGTTTCGATTCGTGCAGCCGGGGGAGAGAGTATTTGTAATTTTGACCAGCGGCAGCTTGTCGATCAGCCAGTCGGTGATCACTTTGCTGGGCGACGATTTCGATTCGGGGCGCGGGCTGGCGCAGGCTAATTCGCTGTATGACGCGGCGCGGATTGTGGGCGACTGCGTACGGCGGGTGTCGGATATTGATCGGGCTTCGCTGGAGCGGGATTCGTTTAGTTTTAACGTGCATTTGTTGCTCGGCGGGCAGGTGCGGGGGCAGGAGCCGAATCTTTATCTGATTTATCCGCAAGGGAATCCGCTGGCGGCCACGGAGGATTCGTTGTATCTGCAACTGGGTGAGTGCAAGTATGGGCGGCCGATTTTGGATCGCGGGATTCAGCCTACGACTTCGCTGGAGGTAGCGGCAAAATATGCGCTGCTTTCGCTGGATGCGACGATGCGGTCGAATGTGACGGTGGGACCGCCGTTTGATCTGTTGCTGTATAAGAAAGATAGCCTGCAAATCGAGCGTTACCGGCGGGTTTGCGCGGGGGACAGGGACCTCAACCTGATCCATTCGAGCTGGGAGCAATCGCTTCGGCGCGCGGTAGAACAGTTGCCTGACATTGAATTCGAGGCTTCAGGCAACGAAATTCCCTCCGAAAGCACCATAGAGGTCGCGCGAATTAGAGGATAGGCGGATCGGCCTTCCGGGGCTGGTTAGCGCGGTTTCTTCGATTACGCAAATCGGTTTTTCCCATCACCACTACCCCGCCGGGTGGGCTATGCTGGCGTGGGTTTCGGGAGTGGGTGGGAACCGTTAACCACACAGGTCACGAAGGCTCACGAACGAAATATCTGAGACCGGAGAACTTCGTGGTGGCTCAGTTTGAAAATTGCATTCCCTCAGCGGCTGAAGCCGCGGCGAAAATGCGATGGTTACGGCAAGGCTAAAGCCATGCCCTTTCAAAACAAGAGAACCAAGCCACTACCAAAGTTTCGTGTTACCTGACATCCCTCGTGGTTCCAAGTCTTGCCGCTTTCGGAAACTTCGCCGCTACTGAGGTTACGCACAACTATCATGATTATCGAGGCGGATATTTCGGGCCAGAGTAGCGCGGAGATCGTGCAGCCGTACGAACTGAACGGTGCGTACGATGAGATGTTTTCTTCCGTGGACCATCCGCGAAAACAGTATCGCCCCCTTCATAATCTGCTTCAGAATCTTGGGCCTGATGAGTTGAGGCGCAGCAAGCAGGAGGCTGACCAGTCGTTCTTTAATCAGGGAATCACTTTCACGGTTTATGGCAATGACAAGGGGACGGAGAGGATTTTTCCTCACGATCTGCTGCCGCGGATTATTACGGCGGCGGAGTGGGAAAAGATCGAGCGCGGACTGAAGCAGAGGATTACGGCGCTGAATCTGTTTCTTAAGGATGTTTATCACGAGGGCAAAATCATTGCGGATGGAGTGGTGCCGGGCAGCATCATCTATACCTGCAAACATTACCGGCGCGAGATGCGGGGGATCAAGGTACCGCGGGATGTTTATGTGACGGTGGTGGGCACCGACCTGATACGAAATCCGGAGGGGAATTTTGTGGTCCTGGAGGACAATCTGCGGGTCCCTAGCGGCGTTTCTTATATGCTAACCAGCCGCAGGGTAATGAAGCAGATCTTCCCTTCCCTGTTTCAAAAATGCCGGGTGCGGCCGATTGAGCATTACAGCCAGGCGCTTCTTTCCACGTTGCGATCACTCGCTCCCGAAGGACGGTCAGAGCCGACGGTTGTTTTACTTACTCCGGGAGCTTACAACTCTGCTTACTTTGAACACACTTATCTGGCGCGGCAGATGGGGATTGAGTTGGTTGAGGGGCGGGATTTGGTGGTACACGACAATATCGTGTACATGCGGACGACGTTCGGGCTGCAACGGGTGGATGTGATTTATCGCAGGATTGATGACGATTATCTCGATCCGCTGGTTTTTGAGCATGGGTCGGCGCTGGGGGCGGTGGGGCTGTTCAATGCTTATCGCGCGGGGAACGTAGCGTTTGCGAACGCGCTGGGGACGGGGGTTGCGGACGATAAAGCGATCTATGCTTATGTGCCGAAGATCATTAAATATTATCTCGATCAGGACCCGATTCTGGAGGGCGTCGAGACGCTGCTGATGTCCGACCCGGGGCAACGCGATCATGTTTGCCAGAGGCTGGACGAGTATGTGGTGAAGGCGGTGGGCGAGTCGGGCGGGTATGGGATGTTGATTGGGCCGCACAGCACGGAGGCAGAGCAGGCGGAATTTCGGGAAAGGATTTTGGCGCAGCCGCGGAATTATATTGCGCAGCCGACAATTAATCTTTCGACGGCTCCGTGTTTTGTGAATGGGGGCATTGAACCGCGGCACGTCGACTTGCGGCCTTATGTTCTTTATGGCGAGCAGATCACGATTGTGCCGGGAGGGTTGACGCGGGTAGCGCTGCGTAAGGGTTCGCTGGTGGTGAATTCTTCGCAGGGCGGCGGGTCGAAGGATACCTGGGTTTTGCAGAGTTGATGTGGTTCTGTTGACATCCCGGTTCGATCGTGGCGCGTGGGAAAGTTTGGGCGCGGTAGGGGCTTCGACTGCGGTCGAGCTTCGCATTCGCGAGGCTCAAGCTACGCTCAGCATGACAAGATTGCGGGGATGTCGACGGAGCCAATTGACGTCTTCGGAAAATTGATCTTTTAGAAATTCAGTATCGGGAAATTAGAAGGAGTGGGTGAACAGTTTCATGCTTTCGCGCGTTGCTGACAGTCTTTATTGGATGAGCCGCTACTTTGAACGGGCGGACAATGCCTCGCGCGTGCTGAAAGCGACGTATGGGTTGATTCTGAATCCGGCGAAATTTTCTACGGAGGAGCGCTGGTTTCGGGCGGTTTCATCGCTGGCTCCGGGAGCGGCGGCGGGAAATGTCGATCCGCAGCGCGCTTTGTTTCTTTTGGTCGCCGATCCGGAGGGAGCATTTTCGATTGTGAAGTGTATCGGAGGGGCTCGGGAAAATGCGCGGCAGGTGCGTGAGGCGATCAGTTCGGATATGTGGGAGCATTTGAATCGGCTTTTCCATGAAGTGAATGGATGTGAGCTCCAGCCGGATGATGACGCGGCGGCGATGCGCGTGGTGAGCCTAGTTCGGGAAGGTTCGTACAGGTTCAGCGGAATCACTGGATCGACTATGAATCACGATGAGGCCTGGCATTTTATTCAGCTCGGCAAATATATAGAGCGGGCCTGCAATCTTTGCGTGCTGCTGGACGCTTATTTTGCGGTCGATAAACATGCGGACGATTTGGATTGGGTGGGGTTGTTGAGCAGTTGCGCTGCGTTTGAGGCTTATTGCAAGGCTTGCACGGCTGAGCTGAAGCCGGATCGGATTGCTAATTTTCTTTTGCTGAAGCCGGAGTTTCCTTATTCGGTGCGCTATTCGCTGGACCGGATGCATGAGGCGTTGACTTCGATCAGCAATCTGTCGTTGAGCCGGCGGACGGAGAAGATTGAAAGATTGATCGGGCGTTTGCGATCGATGGTGGCTTACGTGCAGGTTGGCGAGATTATTGCCGGGCTGCATCAATATCTGGCGCGAATTATCGAGCAATGCCGCGAACTGCATTCGGCAGTTCATGAAGTTTATATCGACTATCCAATTGAAGTGGCTTTCGAAAATTAAATGTTTTACGCGATTCGACATTTTACGAGGTATCGCTACAGCAACCTGATCTGGCAGAGCATGATGGAAGTGCGCATGCATCCGCGGAGCGAGGGCAACCAGCGCTGCTTTGTTTTTCAGCTCTCGGTAAATCCGCAGGCGCGGATTTTTGGCTATACAGATTCGTATGGCAATCTTGTACATCATTTCGATCTGCCTTCGCGGCATGGGCAGCTCACGATCATCTCGGATGCGCTGGTAAATATTGATGCGCAGGCGTCGATGCCAGATGTGATGGAATACGCAGGATGGCAGGAACTGGAAGAGCTCGTTGAACGGAATGACTACTGGGACATGCTGATGCCGAGCCATTATGCGCGGTCATCCGCGGAACTTGAGGAGTTGGCCAAGGAGATTGGCGCAGATAAGCGGAATGGGCGGAGTCCGCTGGCGTTTTTGCAGGATATTAGTTCTGGCATTCACTCCAGTTTTAGTTATGTGAAGAAGAGCACGGCGGTAAATTCTCCGATTGAACATGCGCTGAAGTCGCGGCAGGGGGTGTGCCAGGATTTTGCGCACATCATGATTGCGGTGGTGCGGAATGCGCGGATTCCCTGCCGTTATGTGAGTGGATATCTTTACCACGGCGGCGACGGTTTGAATTCGGCTGGGGATGGCGCGACGCATGCTTGGGTGGAGGCTCTGCTGCCGGGCTTGGGGTGGATCGGATTTGATCCGACAATTAACCGGATGGCTGGGGCGCAGCATATCCGCACGGCGATTGGGCGCGACTATGGGGATGTGCCGCCGACGATGGGCGTGATGAAGGGGAAGGCGGAGACGCAGCTCCAGGTGCGGGTGCGAGTGACGCCATCGCAGGCGGTGCTTCCTCCGGATGAAGAGTTTGCGGCGGACGAAGAGTGGTCGCAGTTTCTTGATGAGACGCAGCAGGCGGCGTTTATAGAGGCGCAACAACAACAGTAAGAGACATTTCGGCTGAAATTCGCGACGGAGAGACCTACCTCAAGGCCTGAACAGTTTGCTGAAAACCTCACGCTACGTGCGGGCGGCGGTGAACCACGCACCTATAGCGGGCACGCTCCACATTTGCGGTTGCGGATCTCTAGGCGCTTTAGAAGCGAGGGATGCTATCAGAAAAGAAGGGCGCGTTGTTATGCGCCCGTTTGCAAAGTTCAATTTGTTCAGCAGGACAAACGTAATCTCCAGAAATCGCATTCCCTCAGCGGCTAAGCCGTGATGAAACTGCGATGCTTATGGCACGGCTGAAGCCGTGCCCTTTCAAAACAAGCCGGACCCTTTTCAAAACAAATAAGACTCAAAACGCGTGAAACCGAGCCGTGCTCTTTCGTTACGAGTGAGACTTAGCCCCTACGCTTCCAGAATTCTTAGCGTCCAAAGCCGGCTGACTGCATGGACTGGCGCGAGATGTCGGCGGTCGATGCGATTCCCTGCATGCGCAGTTTGAATTCGTCGGCGTTCGAGGCGCTCTCGAGCGCGGTCTCGTAGTTGACCAGGCCTGCCTGGAACAGATCCCAGAGCGATTGATCGAAGGTTTGCATGCCGTATTGCGAGGTGCCGGAAGAGATGGCGTCGCGGATGGCGCGTGTCTTTTCGGGAACGAGGATGCATTCGCGGATGTACGCGGTGGTGACCATGACTTCGACGGCGGGAACGCGTCCCTCGGCGTCGGAACGGCGCACCAGGCGCTGGCTGACGATGGCTCGCAAGACGGCGGCGAGCTGGAGGCGAATCTGTTTCTGCTCGGGCGGCGGGAAGATGGCGATGATTCGGTTGATGCTTTCTACCGCGTCGAGGGTGTGGAGGGTGGAGAAAACCATGTGGCCGGTTTCGGCGGCGTGGAGCGCAGTGCCAATGGTCTCGAGATCGCGCATTTCGCCAACCAGAATGACGTCCGGATCTTGACGCAGAGAGGCGCGCAAGGCGGCGCCGAATGATGGCGTATCTACTTCGATCTCGCGCTGGTTTACGTAGCCTTTTTTGTCGCGATGCAGGAATTCGATAGGGTCTTCGATGGTAATGATGTGCTCGGCGCGGGTGGAGTTGATGCGGTCGACCATGGCGGCGAGCGTGGTCGATTTGCCGGAGCCGGTGACGCCGGTTACGAGCACTAAGCCGCGGGGCATGTCGCATATCTGCTCGACTACCTTCGGCAGAAAGAGTTCGTCGAGGGCGCGGATCTTGGTGGGAATGACGCGGAGCACCAATCCGACGTTGCCGCGCTGCTGGAATACGTTCACACGGAAGCGACCGAGGCCAGCGACACCGTAGGCCATATCGATTTCCGTAGTCTCTTTGAATTTTTGTTTTTGGCGCGCCGACATCATGCTGAAAGCCATGTTCAACATGTCTTCGGCAGAGACGCGGGCCTGATCGGTGAGGGGAACGAGATCGCCGTCGATGCGGAGGTGAGGATAGTTTCCGACCTTGAGGTGCAAGTCGGAGGCGCGGCGCTCCATGGCCATGCGGAGCAGGTCGTCGATATTCATGAAGGGTAGGACTCCAGCTGTCAGTGGCTATCATCACAGGAATAGGCGCGGGGGACGAGATGACGGAGGTAATGGACCATTAGGGCGTGGTTAGCGGTGGGCTTTCGGAAACCCATGTTAGGTTGCGGCTGATTATTTTGGGCTTTCGGCTTACGGCACGGCTAAAGCCGTGCCCTTTCAAAGCGGGTTTATAAAACATTTTCGCCAACAAAAAAGCCGCCCTTTCGGGCGGCTTTAATCACTACAGAAAAACCGGGAGAGGTGGACCGCCGTTCTAGGCGGCGGCTTGTAGCGGCTCGTCGAAACTGCCTCCGTAGATGGCGGGGACTTTTGAGCCCATGGGACGCAGGTAGGTTGCTAACTCGCCTCGATGATGGATGCTGTGGTTGTTGAGGAAGCCGAGGTAGAACACGGCGGGGAAGTTGAACATGAAGAAGTTGACCGGCGTGAGCAGTTGTTCGGCTGAGAGTGCCTGCACTTGATCGATGCCGCGCTTGACGTTTTTGTCATACCAATCGACGAGGGTGGCGACGGTTTCGGGCTTATCGGGGGCTGAGCGCAGGGGCGTGGCGAACTCTAGATCGGCGATTGAGTTGAGGAACTGGACGTCGGTGTTGGCTAGATGCCAGGCTAGTTCCCAGGCGGTGCGGGCGTGGGGATCGGGGCGATAGTCTCTTTTCGCTTCGGGAATGGCGGCTATGACTCTTTTGGTGATCTCTAGTTCTCGAGCTACTCCATCGAGCATCATGGCGCGATAGCCGAGAGCAAATTCGGGAGTGGGAGCGGGCATGCGATTCTCCTTGTCAGGCTGGGGTTTTAGGAAACAACAGGGTCGCCTGTAGCGGGCTTAACTATAGTTCAATGGAACAGAAATGGCTACCAGCGCCATGGTTTGCCGGGAATATTTCAACGCTGCAAATTCCGCGGAACATCCCGATAAATCGCGGGTTATCATTGCTGTCGTAAGCTTGCCCAGGTCGTAAGTATGTCTAAGAGTGTTTTGTCATTATGTTTGTACGGAACGCTGGTTCACCGCGCGATGCCGACGTTTGCCATTCTGCTTGTGAGTTCATTCGCGGTCGCATCATCTGCAGAGGCTGCGGGGCCGTTGATGGTTGACTCCAGCAGCCACGTGGTGGTGATGGAGTATGAGGCCTGGTTTGGTCCGAAGGCGGTGACCTTTCAAGGCTTTCCGGCGATACCGCTATTGCAGTCGGCGGATATGCAGGCGGTGGGTGGCGGGTATGACAGCGCCGATCCGGCAGTGATTAAAAAGCATGTTGCGTGGTTGGAGAGTCTAAGCGTTGACGCGGTTATCGCTGATTTGACTAATAACGTTAGCTGTATTTTTGACAGTGAGTGGTTCGTCGAGAAGTATGTGAGGAATTGCACTCCGGCTTTCCGCAGTTATAACCGGAATATTCGTGATAACACGGGCAATCTTTATCCGGCGTGGTCGGGGCTGGGGACGCGGCTGAAGCTGATTCCTCAGCTTGGAGGTTTCGACCAGAATGTTTTGATTCCGGATCAGGATGGGAAAAATGCGCTGGAAAAAGAGATTGCGTATTTTGGCGCGCTGATGGAGCGCTATCCGGAGCGCAATGTGATTTACGAAGGCAAGCCGCTGATGCTGATTTTTCTGGGCGCGGCACAGGATCCGAATCCTGGCGATCATCCACTTTGGTTTCGGATTGAACAGTTCTTGCAGCGTCATCCGGAGGTGAGTCAGAAATATACGTTCAAGTTGATTGCCGGATACTTGGATAGCCAACCGGGGTTATGGGCAACGCAGGGCACGCCCACGGGGCCGGTGGAAATCAATCCCGCGTATGGTTTTTGGAGTTGGGTTGACCGGCTGAATACGACTTGCACCGAGGCGCTATGCCCTTACTATCCTTCTTACAATCAGGTGGGGTCGAGGGTGGAGAACTTCACGGCTTCGATTGCTACGGCTGGGCAGGATGGGTGGGGCTGCCCTAATCAAAACGCGCCGCCTTATTGTGCGGACGATGCTCTGCGCTATGGGAACGATGGGAACTACGATACGTTCGACGCCTTCATGGATTATGCGAAGCAGCTGGAACCTATTTTCCTGATCATTCACCAGTTCAATGAGTTTGCGCGGCCGGACGAGGGATTTGACGCGGATACAAACGACGAGATTGAGCCGGCGAATTTGTGGGGGAACGATCTGGCGATTGTGCGGGCGGAGATTAAGGCTTATCGGGAGGGAGTCCGATGAGATTGGTTCTTATCTTCGGCAAGCTCAGGACAAGCTCTTCGCTTCGCTCAGGATGACAATGAGAATCTTGATAGGCGGTTACACACCCACGGGCTGCTTCGATCCTACTGGAACGGGAGTAAGCCAGTCGTAGCGGTCGGGTTTCTCGCCGCGGACGATTCCGTAAAATTCGGTTTGCAAGGCTTTGGTCATGGGGCCGAGAGTGCCCTTGCCAATTTTGATTTTGTCGACGGAGCGGATGGGAGTGATTTCGGCTGCGGTGCCGGTGAAGAAAACTTCGTCGGCTATGTAGAGGGATTCGCGGGGGATCTGCTGCTCGATGATTTTGATGCCTAGATCGCGCGCGATCTGGAGAACGGAGTCGCGTGTGATGCCGGGGAGGACGGAGTTGCCGAGCGGCGCAGTTTGCAGGACTCCATTGCGGACGACGAATAGATTCTCGCCGGAGCCCTCGCTGACGAAACCGTTTACGTCGAGAGCGATGCCTTCGGCGTAGCCGTTGGTGATGGCTTCCATCTTGATGAGCTGGGAGTTCATGTAGTTGGCGCCGGCTTTCGCCATGGTGGGCAGGGTGTTGGGTGCGATGCGGGTCCAGGAGGAAATGCAGACGTCGACACCTTCGCTCGCGTCGTGGCCGAGATATTTTCCCCAGGGATAATTAATGATGTAGATTTCGGTGGGCGAGTTGAAGGGATTGACGCCAACTTCGCCGTATCCGCGGAGAACAACAGGGCGAATGTAGCAGGGCCAGACGGCATTGTGGGTGACCAGTTCCAGCATGGCGCGGATGAGTTCGTCGCGCGTGAAAGAGAGTTCGATGCGGTAAATGCGAGAGGAGTCGACCAGGCGCTGCATGTGTTCGGTGGCGCGGAAGATGGCGGGGCCGCTCGGCAGGGCGTAGCAGCGAATGCCTTCGAAAAGCGATGAGCCGTAGTGGACGACGTGCGACATTACGTGGAGCGTGGCGTCATCCCAGGCGATGAGCTTGCCGTTGTGCCAGATTTTGTCCGTCTTCTGAATGGCCATCGAGACTCCTTCGCTAGCGGTTGTTTTCGCTTACGGCTATCGCGGGGATTCTTCGCGCGATTGAGGATTGGACGATCGCCGAATTTCTTTTCAGAAACTCTAGCTGCCCAATGGAATTATAGCGTGGAAGCGGGATCGGTCTGCGAAATCGGGAGTGCGGATTTTTCGATGGTTATAAGAAGCTTCGGCGAATGAACAGATTACTCAAACCCTCATACGATTCGCAGGAGTTACCTCAGCGGCTGAAGCCGTAATTCGTTATGGAGGTAGTGTGATCTCACGTTCTTGCGCACAGAACGCGCAAGAATGGGGCAGCCTCAGTCAGGTGATCGCAAGACGCGCCTGGCCCACAGCCAATTCAAGAGCGCGGCAGCTACGGTTGCTGCCAGGATGAGCGATTTGCTCCAAGGGGTCTGTTTGGTGAGGACGGCAGCGATGCCGACTCCGGCGGAGATGGCTACTCCAAGAACGGCTAGTACGGGCCCTGCGGGGAGCCTGAAACGGGCGGCCAGCGGCTGTTTTCGGCGGAGAGCGATGAGCGCGGCACAGACTACAGCGTAGTAGAAGAGACGGGCGACTACGGAGAGCGTAACGTTCCAGGCAAAACTTCCACCGATTGCGAGGCCCCATACTGCCGCTGCGAAAAAAAGGATGGAGAACCAGGGCGTGTGGAACCTGCGACTGACCGCCGCAAAAACTTTGGGCAGGTCGGCGCGTTGAGCGAGGGCGAAGGTGACGCGCGGCATGCCTAGCAGTTTGGCGCTGAGATAGCCGTAGACCGAAACCAGCGCCCCGATGGCAACCAACTGCGCTCCGCGATTGCCCATGGTGGCGCGGGCGACTTCGGCGAGAGGACGATCGGTGGTGGCTGCGGGGCCGAGAACTCCGACGACTACCCATTGCACGAGGGCATAGATTGTGGTGCAGGCGATGAGCGCGACCGCGAGCGCGAAGACGGCGTCGCGCGCGGGATTCCTGGCTTCGCTCATGGGAGCTACGGCTGATTCAAATCCGCCGTAGGCGAAGATGAGCAGTACCATCGCCTTCATCCATGCGCTTGCGGGGAATGGGGAGGCCACGATGGCGGAGGAGAAAATCGCGGGATGAACCACGGTGACTGCGGCTCCCGCTAGCACGACCATCAGCAAAGGGAGAATTTTGGCCACCGTGAAGACATTGCTGACGGCAGTTCCCTGCCGCGCTCCGAGAATGTTGATGAGGGCGAGCAATCCGATTAAGGCTGTGAGGATCACGAAGCGGGGCCAGGGCTCTTTCGCGGCGGGCCAAAATTCGGCCAGATAGATGACGAATAAATTTGCGTTGGCCGCGGGAGCGGCAGTTTGCGAAAGGCAGAGCATCCAGCCCACGAGGATTCCGGTGAAGCGGCCGAAGGCGGTGCGCGCGTAGAGGTAGAGGCCGCCGGCGTCGGAGAATTGCGAGGCCACTTCGGCGAAGCAGGCCATGATCACGCCCATGGCCGCGCCGGCAAAGAGGACTGCGAGCACGCTGCGCTTGCCGAGCAGGGCGGCGACGACGGCGGGCAATCCGAAGATGCCGCTGCCGATGATGGAGTTGACGGCGAGCGCGGCGAGGCTCCAACGGCCAATGGCCCGCACCAAACCAGTTTGCCGGGGGCCCGTCTTCTGCTCGCCAGTTTCTTGTGTGCTCGTTTGGTTCACCGTGATTTGCACCGGCCAATTTGAGGCGGCAAGTTCGCGACGCCGTCATCGCGAATTGTTTGTATCACACCGTCACGCCAGCTTAGATTAAACTTCTTCACGGGCTGTAAGCAGTTAAACCATCCAAAACGGCCCGTGGGAGCGTACTTCGACGTGGCCGCATCGATTTCCGATATCAGACTTTTGCTCAAAGTCAAATCTCTGCCAAAATCCAGCGATTCCCGGCGTGTGTTTATTACGGGAGGAACGGGGTACATTGGCACGGCGCTGCTGCCTATTCTGCTGGAGCGAGGACATAGGGTGCGGGTACTGGCTCGCCCCGGTTCGAAGGCTCAATTGCCGGCGGAATGCGAGGTTGTTTCAGGGAATCCGCTGGACGCGAACAGCTTTCGGCAGGTGATACGGCCAGCCGATACCTTTATTCACTTGGTGGGCGTCGCGCATCCTTCCCGCGCGAAGGCTGCCAAGTTTCGCACTATCGATCTGGTTTCGGTGCGGGAGGCGATTGCAGCTTGCAGCGAAGTTGGGGTGCAGCATTTTATTTATCTGAGCGTTGCGCAGCCGGCGCCGCTGGGGATCATGAAGAGCTACATCGCGGTGCGGGCGGAGTGCGAGAGGACAATCCAGGAGCGGCACCTCACCTCGACTATTCTTAGGCCCTGGTACGTGCTGGGGCCGGGACGGCGGTGGCCGTATTTGCTGCTGCCTTTCTATAAGGTGTGCGAGTGGCTTCCGTTCACGCGGGGTCCGGCTTTGCGGCTGGGGCTGGTTACTCTTGAGGAACTGATTCTTGCCTTGATCGACGCGGTGGAATCACCTGCGTCAGGCACGCGCATCTTCGAGGTTCCCGAAATTCGCCACGCGGGGCGGCGGCTGACGCGAGAAGCGGCGCGCAAGACGGCCTGAAGCAACGCTGAAATCGATTGCCTGACACGGCTTTCCCGACCCAAAGTAACTTCAATTACCGAAGCTCATGCACACGGGGAATCTTTGTGGTCTGGCTGCGGGATGCGATCTTGTTAAGGAAGTATGAATCGGGAGATGCTGCGTCGGGACGGAAAGGGCCATATGAATCGCGAGAACCGGGAGAGCATGGAAGACATTCATCTTCGCATTTTGCGCATCACGGACGATCTGCGCGTGATCCAGCGGGAACTGAATTGCGCGGCTATGCAGGCGCCGACCGATCCGGAATTGATGGAAGCGCTGGCCGATCCGCCGGAGATGGAATCGATTCAGGTGTTGAAATCGGCGCTCGATCAGATGCGGCACTTTTTGTGGTTTTATATGCAGGTGGTGACCAGCGATTCGGAGATGGGGGAGAAATTCCGGCAGACGCTGCGCCAGGAGGCGCCTTTGCAGATTCCGGAAAAAGAGCAGCAGTTTCAGAGCGCGACTGACGCCATCATGCTGCGATACCTGGCCGACAGCAAGTTCCGCAAACCGAACTAGAAGTGCATCCACAGCGGCCGAGGCCGCGATCCAGATACTGCCTTATCTTTAATCTTTATCTTCATCTTCGCGGCGGTGAACCGCTGCGCCACACTGGACTCCAGCGATTTCCGCAGTGGCTCCGTCGGGGGATGCATGATTTCCTCTGCTCGAAATTCATGGGGCCGACAAACTATGAAGGACGCGGTATCGCTTTCTTCAGTTCCCGGCGTCGCCTAGTCGGGGGTGCAGCCTAGAAATTCTTCGTATCCTTCGAAGATTTCATGCAGCATGTCGCGGACGCGATCGTTGAGGCTTGTTTCCTTGGGATTCGAGAACCGCACGACGTTATCGGTCAGTGCTAGCTTCAGCTTGGGGATCATGTTTGAGTTGGCTGCCATATGATTTCTCCTCTTTCGGTATAGAGGTACGAGTTCCGCATATTGACTTGGAACTCGTACCCCTGCCCCGACGCTCTAATAGTGAAAAATTCAGGTGAAATGGGTCAGGAAAACGAAATAATTTTCGTTTGGCGATGCGGCGCCGCAATTTGGCGGACGGTTGCCGAGGTCGCCGGTGCGGGAGCTTGGGAAGACTAAGCGAGGAGGCCAGCAACAAACGCGAAATGTTTCCCTGCTACAATCGCTAGCTTTATGATTCGAGGGAACTTCTTGGCCTACAAAAACGTAGTTGTGGTGTGCTGTTGAGGATCGGGTGCGGTGCGGGCAATGTATAGGTCCTTCACGATTCGGGTTGCTCAGGGTTTGGATGACAACATGGTTTAGGTTGCCAACTGGCGGTTGGGTGTGGTCAGCGGGGGCCGAGCTTCGCTCGGCTGGACAGACGAGGGCATCTGTCCCCACGTGATTTGGGCGGGGTCGTGTGATTTGGACGGGCCGTGTGATTTAGGGCTCGGGGGGTTGGGGGGGTTGGGTTTGGATGATTCCCAGGTTGTCGGGTTGCTGGTCCGTCGCTGTATTTCGGGCGACGCTGCGGCTTGGGAGGAGATTGTTCAGAGGTATCACCGGCGGATTTATAACGTCTGTTACCGGTTTGCGGGGGATGCGGAAAACGCCCAGGACCTCACCCAGGAGGTTTTTATCAAGATGTACCGGACATTGAACACCTATGACTCCGGTAAGGGGGCGTTCATGACCTGGGTAACCACGATTACGCGGAACCTGCTGGTCGATCACTTTCGGAAGACGAAGGGCGACCGGGTCACAGATTCTTTAGATTCAACACCTTCCGAGCATGAAGATGCGCAGCCTTTGAGCGAGCGGATTGCGGATCGGGCGCCTCCTCCGGATGCTTCGGTGCAGTCGCGGGAGACGCGGGAAATGGTGCATCTGGCGTTGCAGAAGCTGTCTCCGGAGCTGCGGGAGGCGGTGATTTTGAGGGACTTGCAGGATATGGACTATCGGGAAATTGCGACGGCTTTGAGGGTTCCGGAGGGAACCGTCAAGTCAAGAATTAACCGGGGACGAGCGGAACTTGCACGGCTCCTACAACGTACATATAGGCAGGTGATCTGATGCCAGAGGAAATGAAACACGGGATGGAGTGCGTGGAGTTTGACGCGCTGCTTAGTGACGCCCTCGACGGCCCGCTGAGTCCGGATCGCCAAAAGAAGTTTGAGGCGCATCGGCGCGTGTGCGCGACTTGCGGGCCGATGTTTGCGGATGCGCAGGCGGGGCTGCAATTTCTGCGGACGCTGGAGGAAGTTGAGCCTCCGGCGTTTTTGGTGCACAACATTCTGGCGGTTACGAGTGGAGTGGAGAGCCGGCGGACGGTTTCGGCGGACGGGCGGACTGCTCCTTTTGTGGAGCGGGCGCGAGAGTGGTGGGATTCATTCTTTAGTCCGGTGACGGCGTTTGTGCGGCAGCCACGATTTGTGATGTCGTTCGGGATGATCTTCTTTTCGTTTTCGCTGGCTCTGAGCATTGCGGGAGTGAAGCCGGCAGATGTGGCGAAGGTGGATCTGCGGCCGACGGCGCTGCGTCATGCGTATAATGACGCGCAAATCAAAGTGGTGAAGTTTTACGACAACATACGGTTTGTGTATGAGATTGAATCGAAGGTGCGCGAGTTGAAGCGGGCGAACACTCCGGCGGAGACGGCGCCTTCACAACCGAAGGAACGGAAGAACAACAACGATACTAGTGGGCAGCCAGATCAAAGACAGGATCGTAATTATTCCCAGGAATATAACCAGCCGATGTTAGCCGCGCTGCATGGGCCACCTGCCGTGACGAGGACCACGAACAGGAGGCTGATATGAACTGCGCGAATCATGCGGATGCGCCGGCAGTAGCGTATTGCCGGACATGCGGGAAGGCGTTGTGCGCGAATTGCACGCGTCCGGTGCGGGGAGTGATTTATTGCGAGGATTGCCTGGGAGCGAAGATGGAAGGAGCTCCGGCGGCGAGTGCTGCGACGGGAGGGTATGCCGGGACTTCGGCTGGCAGTGCGGGATTTGTGGCGCCGGGATTTTCTCCGGGAGCGACTCGGACTACGCCTCCGATGCCTCCCCCTGCTGGTAGCGGGAGTGCGCCGAATCCTACGGTGGCGGGAATCCTGGCGGGATTTTTTCCTTTTGGCGTGGGCGCGGTTTATACGGGGCAGTATGCCAAGGGGTTGGCGCACCTGCTGGTGATAACGATGCTCATTGCGGGAGCGAGCGCGAGCGAGCACCGGAACGGCGAGGCGCTGGGCGTGATCTGCGGGTTTGGCATCGCCTTCTTTTATGTTTACCAGATCATCGATGCGGTGCGGTCGGCTAAAGCGATACAAATGGCGCAGCCGATACCCGATCCGTTTGGCCTAGCGTCGACTTTTGGCGGGGGCACGAAGATCGAGACCGGCAAGATTCCGACGGGCGCGATCGTGCTTATTCTGCTCGGCGTGCTTTTCCTGCTGCATACGATGGGCTTGACTGAGTTTGGTCTCGATCGCTTCTGGCCGGTGATTTTAATTTTTATTGGTGGCTGGATGTTTGCGCGCAACTGGGGGATGCTCGGTGAACAAGGCGGCCGGACGCGGGTGGTGACGAGTTCGGGGGTAGCGATTACGGTGTGCCAATGTGCGCGGTGCCGCACTCGACGGATCATGGGGCCGGCAGTTGTGTTTACGATCGGGGTACTGTTTTTGCTGGACAAGTTGGACGTCGGCAACCTTGGCTTTCACCGCACGTGGCCGCTGATTTTGCTGGTGGTGGGCGCAGTGAAGTTAATGCAGGGGAATGCTTCGACAGAAGGGCACGTTTCTCTTTTGAGTTCTAACCAGCCGGGTTCGGGAGGGCTGATTCCGCCGACGCCTCCGACACCGCCTCCTCCGCCAGCGCCACCTACTGAGGAGGTGAATCGTGGCTAGCCCTGTCATGCCGCCTCCGATTCCTCGGCCTCCCCATCGTTCGATTGCGGGACCGGTTGTCCTGATTTTGATGGGCGTGCTGTTTCTGCTGGGGACGATGGGGATTCTCGAGATCCATAGCCTCGGTAGATTGTTTGCGCGGTTCTGGCCAGCGCTGCTGATTCTGTGGGGATTGCTCAAACTGATGGAATACGAGCAGGCGAAGCGTGCGGGGCAGCCGGCGAAGGGCATTGGGGTGGGCGGAATTTTCCTGATGTGCTTTTTGATTTGCGCCGGGTTGATTGCGACCCAGGCGTCACGTGTGGATTGGAAGAATCTCGGCGAGCACATCCAGTTGGGCGATGATGAAGGGCTGGATGAAATTTTTGGCGGATCGACATTTGACTATAGCGGCGAAGTGAGCAGTCCGCTTCCGGCTGGCGCAGGCACGCTGCGCATCAATGATGATCGGGGCACGGTTACGGTGAATGTGTCCGATGAAAAGAAGATTCGCATTGCGTGGCGAAAAAAGGTGCATGCCGAAAAACAGGAAGAGGCGGATCGCTACAACAAGCAGACCGATCTGATGATGACGACGGCCGACAAGATGATCGTGCTGAATGCGAACACGCAGGGCGCGGGCGACAAGGGCGTGAGCATGGACATGGATATCTATGTTCCGGCTAGCATGTCGGTGGCGATCACGTCGGGGCGCGGCGATGTTACGGTGGCGGGGAGGACGGGCACGTTGGAGATCAATCACCGGAAGGGCGAGGTGAATGTCAACGATGAGACGGGGAGCGTGTCGCTGAACCTGGATGGAAGTTCGGCGCGTCTGCAGCACATCAAGGGGGACGTGACGATTCAGGGGAGGGCGAACGAGGTCGACGTGGAGGATGTCGACGGCACGATGCATTTGAATGGAGAGTTTCAGGAGAGCTTGCGGCTGGTGCGGATCAGCAAGACGATTACATTCCATTCGTCGCGGACGGAGATGGAATTCTCGCGGCTGGATGGCAGGCTGGATCTGGATTCGGGCGACCTGCGGGCGGATTCGGTGACGGGGCCGATGCGGTTGACGACGCGATCGAAAGATATTGCGCTCGAGGGATTGTCGGGCGATCTGCGGCTTGAGGACTCGAACGGATCGGTGGATGTCGCGCTGCGCAAGCCGGGAAATGTACAGATCGATAATCGCAAAGGGGATGTGCAGGTTTCGATTCCTCCGAATACGGCGATTAAGGTGGAGGCGCGGACGAAGGATGGCGAGATCGAGAGCGACTTCAGCGAGATCAAAGTTGAAGGGCAAGACAAAGGGGCCAGCGCGAGCGGATCGATTGGGACGAATGGGCCGCGCCTGGCGGTGAATTGCGATCATGGCGCGATTGAGATTCGCAAAGCGACGGGGGCGACGGCTGGGCCGGTGGCACCATTCACACCACCAAACCCAGGTAAACCCTTGAAGGCCCTGCCCGCGCCTAAGGCGCCTCCGGTGGAGAGCGAGAACTAGGAGCGGGTTACATGGCGCAGGTGACTACAGCAAGAGTCGGTGCTTCCCGTCAGGGTCTTTGATCTTCGTTCTTTGTCTTCACAGTCCGATCAAGAACACACCGGTGTGGTTGAGGCTGTGGCGTAAAACTTATCGGGCGTAGAGGCGTTGCCGGAAAATATGGCACTCCGACGGCTTCATCATGTCGAGTCGCCGGTCACGATTGCTGCGGGACAATCCTTCTTGCTTTATTCTCTTCTATTACTGCACTCTAACTCATCAGCCGCTAGTCGTTGTCTGGCGGCACTGGGCCATCCGCTTCTCCTTTGGGCGCGGGCAGAGTGAGGAAATAGTTGATGTCTTCGACAGCAGGAATGGTGGCGCCGTAGGGTTGGGCTGAACTGGTGAAAAATTCACGCAGGTCGTTTGACGATCTGGCGTCGGCGAAGCCCAGTTGTTGCTCGTGCGTGGGGCCAAAGAAGATTCCCTGTATCATGTTGAGAACGCTGCCGAAATCTTCGGGCTGTACTACGCTCACATAACCGGGTGTCGTATAGGCGGAGATCACGATCAGCGGAACGCGGAATCCGTAGCTGTAGTTGCTATAGGGCGGAGCCAGTTTCCAGGGCGCTTCATGATCGAACCAACCACCCCAATCGTCCCAGGTGAGGACGATGGCGGTATTGGCCCAGTATCCGCAGGTGTTGTTGAAGCCGCCGATGGCGTTGACGATGGCGGCTACGTAGGAGGGGCCGAGGCCTTTATTGGAGCTGGCGTGATCGGACCACCGGCCGTCGGGAATGACCCAACTGACGGCGGGAATATTGCAGTTTTGCAGGTCGTCAAGGAAGGGCACAGCGCCGTAGCTGCCGGTGAAGGGGAAGATTACGTTGGTCGCCCATTCGGAGCCATTGCAGACGGTGAAGCTGGAGTTGGGCTGGCAGATGGCGGTGATGGAATTGGGGGCGGTCCAGATAGAACCGGCAGCGGGAGCGTAGTAGCGCCAGGAGATGGCGGGAGGGTCGAGCAGCGTGGCCATGGTGTTGCGGCTATAGCAGAAGTCGCCTAACGTACCACCGTAAGGCGTTTCAGTTCCGCTTGAATCGATGAGGAAATTCATGGCGCTGGTGTTCGCCAGACAACCGGCGAAGGCGGACTGCGGGGTGAAGTTTTCGGAGACGAAGGTTCCCTGCTGATCTTGCGCCTGGCTGGGGGCTGAAGTGCCTCCGAAGATGAATTGGTGGGCGGGATAACTGGGGCCCTGGTTGGTCTGATACATGTAATTCGCCCATCCCCAGCGCTTAGCCATGGTGATGTAGGGGTCGAGGATGTGGGTGGTCAGGCCCTTGCCGTAGAGGTTGGTGGATTTGAGCGCCTGCCGGTTATCGACGAACATGAACTGATTCCAAGTCGTCGCGGCACAGCCGAAAACCTCGGCGGTCGTGGTGCCTCCACAGCCGGGGACCAGCGCGGTGCTCGGCGTGGTCGATTCGGAGACGAAGGCGCTGTGGGCGTGGCTGAGATCGAAGTTGGTGGCGAGGCCAACGGGCGCGAGAGTTTTATGAGCGCCGGAGGAGTTGACCCAATAATTCTGGATGTCATAGGCGGTGCCGTTCGAACCTTTGAGGCCGTGGAGGCCCTGGAAAAGATTGTCGGGAGTACGATTCTCCTGGAAAACAATGACTACGTGCTGGATTTGTGATGGGAATTGGGCGTGGGCTGCGGCCGATAGCAGAGCGGCGACAAACAGGATTTGGGCGGATAGAACCGGGGCAGAGCGTTTCATCGGGATTCTCCTTAGGAGTGGTGGATAGCGGTGTGCGAGCTCCTCGTTCCGAGCGGCCCCAAGCGGAAAATGGCCACATCATGCGCTCGGCGGAAAAGGTTGTCAAGAGCGGGGTTTGAGCGGTGCAGATGTGCTGATGCTGGGCAGGCCCGGAGTCAGAAAGTTGGCGTAAAATCTCATATTAATAACGGTTCGGCCTTATTTGGGGAAACAATGAACTGGAAATTATTGGGCAGAGCCCTCAGATGGATCGGGCCGACCTCTTTTTTGTTGGTAGCTTTGTGGTGTCCGGCTCGGGTTCATGCCCAGGAGGGTTCTGCTGCGCCGGCGGCGCAACGCAAGACTAGCACTCCCTACACTGGCGATCTCTCCATTTTTGATTCTCCGGGACGCGACGAGCGGCTGCAAATCGATCGCGTCATGAATATGCTTGGCATTGCGCCGGGCAAAAGTGTTGCCGACATTGGCGCGGGATCGGGCTGGTTCACGGTGCGCGCGGCGCGGCGCGTCACGAATTCGGGCATGGTTTATGCGGTGGATATCAATCCAGAGGCAATTCAATACATTGAGCAACGCGCGAAAAAAGAAGGACTCCGGAATATAAAGACGATCCTGAGCAAGCCTGATGATCCGCAACTGTCGGCGGACAGCGTCGACGCCGTGCTGCTGCTGAAGACTTATCACGAGGTGGCGCATCCGGTTGTGCTGCTCCGGAACCTTCGGGCATCGCTCAAACCGGGAGCCAAGATTGGCATCATCGATCGCAACGGCAATGGGGAGAATCATGGCGTGAGTAAGGAGGTGGTGGTTCGCGAAGCCGCCGAAGCGGGATATGAGCTGCGCGACACGCAGGATTTCGTGAAGGCGGACGGGATGGACTATTTTCTGATTTTCAGTAAGAAGGGGAATTAGAGAGGCGGACGCTCACTGGGCGCAGTGTCTTCCGACTATGCTTGCGCGGTGGGCCTATCGCGCAGGTTGCCGCCGACTGGAAGTGCAGGCAAAGGAGTTCGGATCTAGCATAATTCCGACGCGCCTGATGCTGGACCAGCCTCGAGTTCTGATTGTTAACGCCCACCCATGACTGCACTACGATTTGCCAGGCGGCGCTTCTCCCGTGGTTGCGGCTTTAGTCCGGCCCGGACGGATACGGTTACTGGGTATGCGGAGTTTGCCAGCTAAAGTCGTAACGGAAGCCGATGGCACCAGCCTGGGATATATTGTTTCCCAGCGCATCTGCCGAGTCTCCCAGATTTGCTTCGGCGAACGCGTAGCCGGCTTTTGAGAAGTGCCATTCGGCGCCCAGTATCCCGTAGCGCGTCTTGAAGTTTGAGTTGATGACAGGGTTAAGGTCGTGAGGTATGTAGTCCTCGAAACCGAGGACAGCGGCGAACTTCCCGAACTTCAGTCTGGAGTAGATCTCGACTCCGTTGGCGGAGAATCCCACGGAAACAGTTTCCGGGCCTCCCGCGGGGTTGGGAATGAAAGCGATGTCGCCATTGGTTTGGCGCGCCCAAACGGCACCCCACTCAAGGTTGCGCCAATCGCCTTTCGCGCCCAGGGTCCAGTAATCCGTGCGACCACCATTGAATACGGTTTGGGTAAACTGCGGGTTGAAGTAAGCCTTGTTATAGGCACCGCCAATCTTCAATCCTGGAAGCACCGCCGCCTGCAGAGAAAAGCCAAAGCCATTGAAGGCCTGGGGCGTGTCGGCAGTGCGCAATTGTCCCTGCGCGCCAAAGTCAAGGATCTTGGCGAATTTCACGTGGTACATAATGACTTGGTCAGCGCGCCCAGTACCAGATTGGCCGCCATCGGTCCCGGCCACATAGGTTGCGGTCGATATTCCGCCGAACACATTGAAGCGATCCGTCGTGTAGCTCGTTATATCGTAGTGGGTAGAATTCTCTTTACCGAAAGAGAGGCGTCCGAATCGGCCGAAGTCAACGCCGATGAAACCGAGGCGTGCATTGAAGACAGCCTGCGTGTCCTGAGTGATTACGCCGAAGCCTTCCGCCGTGCTGGCACCGGCATTGAACGTGGTTTCGCTTCGAACCAGGTTCACGCCCCACTCTCCGGCGGCAAATACCTTGATGGGTCCGAAGGTAGAGAAGTTGATACCGACGCGGCTGGCATTGTCCTGTACCTGGGCTTCAGAGTTCGAAATGCTCACGATGTTACGCAGGCTTCCGTAAGGGTTAAACATACCGAGGTAGTGCATGGCGGGATTCGTGCCGGTGGTCACGGGAGCCAGGTCGGCGCTCTGGGCGGCGGTGTCGGTGTAGGCATTGGCTTCGACGGATACCTTAGTTGAACGCGATGCGCTGCCGGTGGCGAACTGGCCGCTACAACCTTCTGACACCCAGACCCCCTGCGCGTCATATCCCCAGTTTCTGCCCAGCAAGCAGACAACATCACCGGTTGGGTGCAACATTACTACCCCTGCACTTGTGTCGGCGGCACAGTGCTGATGCTGATCACCTGCTGACACGCAGGTGACGACCGAAGAGACGGTTACCTGTGTCGAGTTCTGCGCACTTGTATTGAGAACCACACTGGATACAAGGACCGAAAGCGCGATATAGCTTCTTAGGTTCATGCTGCTGCTCCTCGAAACGAAGATTGCGACCTCTTGCTCAGGTGCGCGAAGGCTCAATTGTGAGGATGCTTCACATGTGCACAGAGAGCCCGCCTACTGTCCGTGTGTATCCAAAGGACGTGTTGCGGAAATACCGATTACGGCAGTCGGCAGCCATCCTTCAGATTTGTCGAGTCGCCGAAAAAGCATGGCACAGCGCCTGCGAGAATCGACTGCCAGTTCTAACAGTTCGCGCCGCGTGGAAGTCTCCGCTGGGGACGGGGAAGGAAGCCAGCACAATTGGTGATCGCGATCACACCAGCAACTCGCATCGTTTACAAATAACTCCGATGTGCAGTGGGTCAGCAGTCGCGGGACGGCTGAAGAGGCTGCTGAAAAAACTCGTTGGGCGCGGCTGTTCCCTCAGCGGCTAAAAGCCGCTACTGAGAAGAAGCCTTTTATCGCAGCGGTGAACCGCTGCGCCACCCAAAAACCGAGTGCACGGATTCATCGTGCGACTTGGACAGCGAAGGCGGGTAGGGGTCCCTTCGACTACGCTCAGGGCAGGCTCATCGACTTCGCTGAGCCGCTCGCTTCGCCGCATGGCTCGGCTGCGCTCAGGATGGACAAGCCAGAGATTAGGCCGGCATTTTTGTTTAGGTTGATTTATGCGTTCGTGCCACCGTCTACGGTGAGATTTGCGCCGGTGATGTAGGCGGCATCCGAGCTGGCTACGAAGGCTACGAGGGCGGCGACTTCGTCGACCGATCCGTAGCGGCCGAGAGCGGTGGCGGCCTTTTGAGGCGTCGCCCAATCGCCGGAGGCGGGATTCAGATCGGTGTCGATGGGGCCGGGCTGGATGTTGTTGACGGTGATGCCGCGGCTTCCGACCTCCCTCGACAAACCCTGCGCGAACATCTTGATGGCTCCTTTGGTGGCGGCATAGTGGACGAGGCCGGGGGTCATGAGACGTTCGCCCACGCAGGAGCCGATCATGATGATGCGGCCGCCGTTCTTCATTTTTTTGAGGGCGGAGTGAGTCGCGATGAAGACGCCACGAATGTTGAGGTCGATGAGGCTGTCCAATTCTTCGAGCGTGGCGTCTTCGAACTTTTTGGGAATGGCTGTGCCGGCGTTGTTGACGAGGATGTCGAGGCTGCCGAGGGTGGCTACGGTCTTTTCGACGGCGGCCCGGACGGCGGCGGCATCGGTGGCGTCGGCTTGAATGGCGATGGCCGTGCGGCCGGTGCGTTCGATTTCTTTGACGACCTTGGCTGCGGCTTCGGCACCTTTGGTGTGGGTGATGGCCACGTTGGCTCCGTCAACGGCCAGGCGCTTGGCGATGCCAGCTCCGATGCCGCGCGAGCCGCCGGTTATGAGTGCGGTCTTCCCTTCGAGTTTTGCGGACATGGATTTCTCCTATGGTTGATAGGTTGATTCACGTTGTTGCGAAATTCAGGTGCGGTGATTTGGTATGCAGTTTGATGAACCTGATTAGGAAACGCTTCAATTTTGTTCAGCGTGATGATCTGAGATAATCCGTTGTGCCTGATGCTGGCCCGACCTCCAGTTCTGGTTGCCATTGACCACGACGACTACTATGCCAACCGCGTTGGCCGTATCAAGGACGGGTTGCAGGTCTTCGTCACCACGCCGTTTGTGGCTGCTTCGGGCTATGAGGTGGGCCGAGAGTTTATTGCGATTTACATTTTCGATGCGAAGGGAAAGCTGGTTGAAGCGCGGATTGACGATCTCGGTCCTCGTTCCGAGTTGGGCCGGAAGCAGGCCCGCCGCCTTCTTGAACAAAGAATGTCGGAGTTGGGGGCAATCGATTATGGCCGCATAGTGGTGCAGCCTTTTGCGATCGAGCGGTTTGGCACGACGTTTGGCCTCGTGCCGCGTGCTCCCGAAGAGGAGGGCGATGGGTGGTGGGTTGAAGTGCAACCGGGGAACTACATGGCTTTCCATGAGCCTTGGGACAGTGGGGAGTACGATACGTAGTGGCGCTCGGGATCAATGCTAACGCCGTGATTAACACAACCATCGCCACAGCAACCGACGACAAACGGCCTTTCCCTACCTGAGCTTCGCGTATTCCGCTTTCGCCTGCTTCAGTATCGGGACATCGGGGTCAGCCTGCAACCAGGCGACAAGGAATGCTGCGTAAGCCTCACGGGCCTTCCCGACATTACCAGCCAGCTTGTAGGCGCGACCTAGTTGCAGATGCGCGAGTGCGCCCAAGGGAGAGTTTGCCACGATACCGCGATGGTCGATCATCTTCTGGAATTCAGTGGCAGCCTGCACACCGTTGCCCGCGCGTAGATACGCTTCGCCGCGGACATACACAGGGTACAGGGTTCCATGAGACGGCCATTGCACGGGTTCCCCAAGTTCGTATTCGGAAGCCGTATTCAGCAGTTCGATTGCCTTTTGGGCATCGCCGTGATCGATCGCAATGGCAGCGCGGATGGTTGGGAGCCAGTAAGCTTGAATCATCGTGTCGCGGTCGAATTCCGCACTGACTTTGTCGGCCAGAGCCGAGGACTGTACTGTGTCGCCGGTGCGTGCAAGGGCTAACGCCGCTAAGAGCTCGATATCAGGCTTCGAGCTCAAAGCCATCGCGTCGGCAACAGCCTTGCGAGCGAGGGCGGTGTTGCCGAACTCGGCTTCCCGCAGGGCCTCGTTGACCTGCCAAAGTGCCGCGGTGTCGGTGCCCGCGTTTCGCTTTGCCGATCCCACCGCCTGTCGCGTAAGCTCACGCGCGTTCCGGAGGCGCCCGTAGTAGGCTTCCGTGTCGGAGTCATCGGATAGCTGCCCATCCTCCGCTGCGGGTTTTCCCCTCGCCCACAAAGACTGCTCCTGCATCGCGGATGGATCATTTTCCAGAAACGCCAGATGATATCGATTCAGATGAAGGAATTCAGAATCCAAGTTGCGCTTGCCTGCAGCGTCCAAGGCCACCTTAGCATCTTTGATTCGATCTAGAGCAAGGTAATCGTCGGCAAGATTTCCGTAGGCAATCGCGTCGTCGGGTTCAATGCGAAGGCTTGCGCTGGTTTCTTCGGCTGCCTTCTCGTATTGTCCGAGAAAGATGTAATTGTCTCCCAGGTTGCCATGGGGAACGTAATCCGCCGGATAAGTGCGTGCCCATTCGTCATAGGTCTGAATAGCCTTATCGATTTCGCCGGTTACATAATTATAGTAGGAAGCCTCGATGAGGAACCGTTCCCGCTGGGTCGCGCGGTTCCGTAATTCATAGGCCTTCTGAAAATTCTCCCTTGCCAGGCTGGGCTGGTTCAGATTGCTATAATCGCCGGCCAGCGAAGCGTAGGCGACCGCGAAGTCCGGATCCAGTTCGATCGCTCTCTTCCCGTAGGGTATCGCCGCGGCGTCCCCCTGTTCGCGCTGTGCTCTTCCCGCCTCGCTGTACTGCTGTAGAGCCTCCAGAGACGAGGTTGTCGCCTCTGATAGAGGCTGGTTGTATTTTGCGACCGAGACCAGCGACTCGCCGAGTTTTTCGCGCAAGTTCGCGGCGGCCTTCCCTAACACTGCGAGCACCTCTTCCTTGCGACCCGCAGTTGACTGTTCCTCTGCGAGCACATCGCCGGTTTCGCAAGACGCCGCTTGCAGTCCCAGGACATACTCTTTACCGAGCGCGGAAATGGACCCTCCGATGTAGGCCTTGCTGTGAGTGCGTTCGCAAATCTCCCGTGCCACGTCATTCGTGATTAGAGTGGTGGGCGGACGAGTCATCATGGCTAGGGTCGCGGCAACTCTGCCGTCAGAGAGGATATTGAGAAATGGGGATTGGCGCAGAGAGACGGCTAGCCCCTGCTTCAGCGTGTTATCGAAAACAGGATCGCCAGTGGAGTTCGTAAAATCGGCGAGCACGATTGCGTCCTTCTCGGTGAGCTTGGATGTCTCAGACGCACGCCGGTGCGCAACACCAAGACCAAAGATGACCGCCCCCAACAAAGCGAGGGTGAGGCCAATCGGCAGTGCGAGCTTCCATCGATTCTTTCGCGATATGGCTTTTACCGCTGACTGTGTGGAAATGGCCTCGGGGTCGGTCGGTGTGCTTGCAGCCGACTTGGTGGCGGCGCTGAGCTGTTGCAGATCATTGCGGATCTCCGAGGCGTGCTGATAGCGAAGGTTCCGGTCTTTTTGTAACGCCTTGGAAACGATCTCGTCGAATCCCGCCGGCAGCCGCGAATTCCAGAGGGTTGCGGGCTTTGGCGATTCGTGCAGTATTGCGGCAAAGGTCGCACCGACGGTTTTACCTTCAAAGGGCAAACGCCCCGTGGCCATTTCGTAAATGACAACTCCAAAGGAGAACAAGTCGGTACGGGAGTCCAACTCCTCGCCGTGCACCTGTTCTGGAGACATAAAGGCGATGGTGCCCGGGGTAGCGCCCGCAGCCGTGAGATCTTGAGTTGTTACGGTGGTAGCCTGGTGCAGCCGGTCCCCATTGTGCAAGTCAACATGAGTTGCCATTTTTGCCAGGCCGAAGTCAAGCACCTTGACGTGCCCACGCTGCGTCACGAAGACATTGGAGGGTTTGATATCGCGATGAACGATCCCGACGGCGTGTACCGCCTCCAAGGCATCCGCTATCTCAATGGCGAGTGGAAGGGTGACGGCGGTTTCCAGGGGATGCCCGGCAATACACTTGCGCAGCACCATTCCCTCGAGGAATTCCATGACGATGAACGGTTGGCCATCCTGGTAGCCGATGTCGTAAATCGTGCAGATATTGGGATGATTTAACGCCGAAGCAGCCTTGGCTTCGCGGCCAAATCGCTCCAGGGCCTGGGAATCATTGGCCAAGTCCGCGGGTAGGAACTTGAGAGCCACAAAGCGGTCGAGGCGGCTGTCTTGCGCCTTGTAAACCACACCCATCCCTCCGCTACCCAGCTTTTCGACGATCCTGTAATGCGAGATGGTCTGGCCGATCACTTGTAGATCCTACGGCTGCGAAAAACAGCTAGTCAATGTAGGCCCCTGGAGTTGGCAACGGCTTAAGGGATAGTTTACGTAACATCCCGATTGCACCAACGACTCCGATTGTCTTGCGCCCTCGCCTTCCCTGGAGACCGCAAAAAGCGAGCGCTCCTCGCTCGAAATTCGGATCGTGGATTCCCCGCCACCGCCAGCCGCAATTCATCGGTTATAATTCCGCCCACTGATGAACCTGACCTCTGGCACAAAGCTTGGACCCTACGAAATCGTTTCTTTATTAGGCGCTGGCGGGATGGGCGAGGTTTATCGCGCTCGCGATTCCCGGTTGCGGCGCGAGGTGGCGATTAAGGTTTTGCCGCAGGCGCTTTCTCTCGATGCCGACCGCATGCGGCGCTTTGAGCAAGAAGCGCTGGCTACGGCGGCTCTGAATCATCCGAACATTTTGGCGGTGTTTGATATTGGGACGAGCGATGGCTCTCCTTATGTCGTCTCGGAGTTGCTGGAGGGCGAGACGCTGCGGGATCGGCTCCGCACTGGATCGATCGCTACGCGCAAGGCTTTGGATTATGCGATGCAGATCGCGCAGGGGCTGGCGGCGGCGCACGAGAAAGGGATTATCCATCGCGATCTGAAGCCGGAGAATTTATTTCTTACAAAGGATGGGCGGTTGAAGATTCTGGATTTTGGCCTGGCGAAGCTTACGCAGGTCGATCCGGGATCGAATCCTTCGATGGCGACGGTGACGCACGGCGCGACCGAAGCGGGGATGGTGATGGGGACGGCGGGGTATATGTCGCCGGAGCAGGTGCGCGGTCAGACGCTCGATCCGCGGTCGGACATATTCAGCTTTGGCGCGATTCTCTACGAGATGCTATCGGGGAAGCGCGCGTTTCATGGGGCGACGCCGGCGGATACGATGAGTTCGATTTTGAAGGAAGATCCTCCGGAGCTGAGCGAGACCAATCGGAATGTGTCTCCCGCGCTGGAGCGGATCGTGCAGCATTGTTTGGAAAAGAATCCGGAGTCGCGCTTTCATTCGGCTAGCGATATCGCGTTTGATCTGGAGCATCTCTCGGGGCTATCGGGGAGTTCGGCGCGAGTGGCGGCAGGGAGCGCGGGGAGCGGGTTGCAGAGAATTCAGCCTGGCCGGAAGCTTCCGATTGCGATTGTCGTTGGGCTGATATTTGCAGGCGCGGTGTATGGGCTGGGATGGTGGACGGGGAAAGTTGGGACGCGGGTCGCGCAGCCTGAGTATCAGCAGATTACGTTTCGGACGGGATCGATAGGCAATGCGCGATTCACGCCGGACGGCAGCATGGTGTACAGCGCGATCTGGGATGGCGGCGAAAATCAGCTTTATATGTCGCGTACGAATGACCCGGGGGCGCGTGAGTTGGGGATCAAGGATGCGGAATTGCTTTCGATCTCCAAGGGTGGAGAGTTGGCGATTCGCCTCAACACGGCGTTTCATGGCGGGTACGCGCGCAGCGGGACGCTGGCACGGGTGCCGCTGAGCGGAGGAACTCCGCGCGAGGTGCTGGACAACGTGGGAGACGCGGACTTTGCCGCGAGCGGCGACGGCATGGCGATCATTCGCTACCTGCCGGAGAATAATCACTGGCGGCTGGAGTATCCGATTGGCAAGGTGCTGATCGACGGAATTAATTGGATGAGTCATCCGAAGATTTCTCCGGATGGGAAGTGGATTGCGTTTGCCGACCACGAAAATCCGGATGGGGACGATGAAGGTTCGCTGGCGGTGATTAGTGCGGACGGCAAAGGACAGGAAAGAAAACTGTCTTCCGGCTGGACCTCGTTGCAGGGGATTGTGTGGTCGCCGGCGGGGGATGAGATCTGGTTTACGTCGACGAATACCGGGAGCGCTTCGAACCCGCGCGCGGTCACGCTTTCGGGCAAGCTGCGAGCCATCACCAACGTCCCGGGAGGCATGTGGCTGGAAGACTCGCGCAATGGAACGGTGCTGGTGGTGGCGAACCATGAGCGGCTGTCGATCCGGGGCAGGGAGCCGGGCGGCAAAGAGGAGCACGAGCTGGGATGGTTCGGCTGGTCGGAGCTGCGCGACATCAGCCGGGATGGACGGAAGGTTTTGTTCGAGGAAGAAGGAGACGGCGGCGGAGCGAACTACACGGTGTATTTGCGCGATACGGATGGTTCGCCACCGGCAGCCATCGGTGAGGGGGTCGCGATGGCGATTTCTCCAGACGGCAAATGGGCGATCACGAGGCCGGCGAAGGGCGGGTCGCTGAATCTGGTGCCGACGGGAACGGGCGAAGCGCGGCAGCTAACCCACGACGCCGTAACTTATACCGGCGCCCGCTTTTTCATGGATGGCAAGCGCTTGCTGGCTTCGGGAATTGAAGCAGGCCACGGCGGCCGCGATTATTTGATCGATGTAAGTAGCGGAGATTCGAAGCCGATTACCCCGGAAGGGATTGTGGGGACGCGGCTCTCGCCCGATGACAAGTATGTTGCGGTGCTCGGGCCGGATCGAAAAAGGGGAATTTGGCCGCTGGAAGGCGGTGGCTTTCGCGCGATCCCGGGGCTGGAGGCGAAGGACGTAGTCATTGACTGGACTTCCGACGGACAGTCCGTTTATGTAGCGCCAATAAAAAGGGACGCGAAATCGGCGCAGGTGTTCCGGGCGGATATACAGACTGGGAAAATGGAACCTTGGAGAACCTTTGGCGACGCAGCGGGCTCGGAGGGCGCTCACGTTGTCGCTCCTCATTTATCGAGCGATGGGAATGGGTACGCCTATCTTTATGTGCGCGTGCTGTCGGAGGCGTATGTGGTTAACGGGTTGAGGTAGAGCGATCAGCAGGTGACAAGTGAAAGGTGAAAGGTCACTTGGCGATATTTCTCTCGCGGGCTTGCTTCGTATTCAGGTATTCTTCCGCGCTTTTCTTGACTCTTCTGGTGATAACCTTGCGAAATGCATCCCGATCTTGATGCCCGCCCGCCTCAATCTTCTGATGAGTCTCCTCGATCTTCTCCTCGATCATCCGCCGCGAGTCGATTGGCGCTGGTTATCGGATTGGTCGTTGGACTTTGCTTCGGAGTGTTGGCTTTTGGTTTAGTGGGATGGACTATGCTTGCGCACAATTCCGGGCGCGCTGCATTGAGCCGTATGTGGGCGGCGGTAACGGGCCGTACGCTCACGATTGATGTTAGTCAGCCTACGGTGGTCGATCGGATTCAGCGGCTGCAGCGATTGGAAACCGTCGTTTATACGATGGACAAGATCGTGACGGGGGCTAAGGAAAATTCTATTTTGCCGGATTTTTTGGCGGGCGATCGCTTGTTGATGATGGTGCATGGCGAGGTGGTCGCGGGGATTGATTTCTCGAGTCTGAAGGCGGGCGACGTTAAGGTGAACGGCAAAGAGGTTCGCCTGCATCTGCCGGCTGCGCAGGTTTTCAGCACGCGGATCGACAGTGAGAAGACCCGCGTGTATTCGCGGCAGACGGGGCTGCTGGTGCCTACGGATCCGAATCTGGAAACGCAGGTGCGGCAGGAAGCGGAACGGCAACTGTATGGGGCTGCCTTAGCCGATGGTATTTTGCGGACAGCGCAGGCGAACGCGACTTCGACGATCACGAGCCTGTTGCAGGGGTTGGGATTTGAGAAGATTGAGTTTGAGTAGCGGCTTGATTTCTTCCCGCCGTATGGGTTTATCATATTTCCCGCATGGCATTTCCGATTCGAGTGTGCGTGGTGTGCTCGGAAGAGTTCGAGCTGAAGCCCGGTAAGCCGGGGTTTGCGAATCGCTGCCCGGCTTGCAGCGAGCCAGAGGAAGTTGACTCCAAGGCGACAGCAAGTAAGAAGGGGATGGACGCGGACGAGCGCAAGGCGCAGGCTGAAGCCAACGAGGCGCGACGCAAGGCGATGCGCGATTTACTTTATCGGAAGGATAGCTGACGGTTCGGCTAACTTTCTCCTCTGCGTATCCTTAAATGTATCTTCTGATTATTTCGCAGCGCGGTATTGCTGGTCGCTTACCTGTTCCATCCAATCGACGACTTTCCCATCCTTCTTTTCTTGAATGGCGATGTGGGTCATGGCGGTGGTGGGAGTGGCGCCGTGCCAGTGCTTTTCGCCGGGCGCGAACCAGACTACGTCGCCGGGATGAATTTCTTCGATGGGGCCATCCCAACGCTGGGCCCAGCCGCAGCCGGCGGTAACGATTAGAGTCTGACCCAGGGGATGAGTGTGCCAGGCGGTGCGCGCTCCGGGCTCGAAGGTTACGCTGGCTCCTTGAACGAAAGCGGGGTCGGGAGCCTGAAAGAGCGGATCGATGCGCACGGTGCCGGTGAACCACTCGGATGGTCCTTTGGCGGAGGGTTGGGAGCCGGTTCGTTTGATTTCCATTGTTTAGGTTCCTTCAGTCTTCGGTGTCCTCTCGATCCTGCTTTGACATGAGTTGGCATTTCTACTGCAGATTGTACCCGCCGCGCGCCGCGTTTTTGCGTCTGCCAATCCGCAAACTCAGGAGAGTTCCGTCTGTGCCGATTTTAGATTCCAAGATTAAACACCAGGTCCTTCCGCTCCGCAGATCATCGCTCTCGCGATGATCTCCTGCGGTCGGGATGACAGGGTTGGGGGAGATGAACATTCCCAGTCGGGCTTGGCAAATCCCACTCTAAATTTCGCAAAGGGCGCGAAATTTAGAATGGGGCACCGTCAGAGCTGCTATCGGACGGTGATGCGCTTCTCACTCCGTTCGCAGGGCGCTGATTGGTTCCAGGGTTGCTGCTTTGCGGGCGGGGAGCAGAGTGGCTACCAGAGCCGCCGCGCTCAACACCAGGATTGTGATGAGCAGAATCTGCGGTGCAAAGGGCTTCACTCCGAACAGTTGTTTGGTCATGGCGTAACCAGCGAGGATGGTTGCGGGGATGCCGATAGCTAGTCCGATTCCTACCTGTAGAAATGCTCCGCGCAATACTAATTTGAGAACGTTGAAGCGATCGGCTCCTAGCGCCATGCGAATGCCGATTTCGCTGGTGCGGCGTTCCACGGAATAGGCGGTTACGCCGTAGAGGCCGACGGACGCGAGGGCTAGCGCCAGCAATCCGAAGAGCGAGGTTAGTTTTGCGAGCATAGTGTGCTGGGCAAAGCTACCGTCCACCTGGGCGGCGAAGGTCATGAAGTCGATCACGGCGAGATTGGGATTCACCTGGCCGAGAGCGCTGCGGACCTCCGGCTCGAGTCCCGACACGCCGCCCTGCGTCAGCAAGACGACAGCATTCAAATAGTGAGAGCTGTCTTCGAAGGCTTTAAAGCGCGCATCGTCGTATGCGACTCGCTGCGCGGCGGCGAGAAAAAAGGTTGGCGGAATCTTTCTGGTTGGATTTTGGTATCGGGTATCCTCGGTGATGCCGACGATCTCGAAGTTTCCTGAATATCTTTGGTCGAGATCTCCAAAGTGTTTTCGGATGGGATCTTCATCTTTGAAAAATGTCTTTGCAAAGGTTTCGTTGACCACGGCGACGTTGCGGGTGGCGGCGGTGTCCTGTTCGGTGATGGCGCGGCCTTTGAGAAGTTTGGTGCCAATGCTTTCGAAGTAGCCGTCGCTAACGCGCACCCAGGAAGCTACGTTCTGATTACTCCCAGGGGGAGCCGGAGGCTTGCCTTCGAAGTAGAGACTTTCGCTCCAGTTGTCTCCCTCGAGGGGAGTGTAGAGCGCGAAGCTGACGCGGCTTACACCGGGAATCGCGGTCAGGTTGTCGCGAAGCTGGCGATACAAGGCGGGCAGTTGCTCGGCGCTGTATCCGGCCATTCGCGGGTCGAAATGCAGGATGTAGCGGTTGGATAACTGGAAGCCGAAGTTCTGCTGGTGCATGTTACGCAGGCTCTCGGTGAGCAATCCAGCGGCGCACAAGAGAACCAGCGACAATGCAGCCTGGGCGATGACCAGCGTTTTTTGCGTCCAGCCGGCGGCGTGAGCGGTTGAACGATGGGCTCCGCGAAGAGCGTCGGCGGGATCGGCATGGGCGGTCATCCAAGCGGGCGCGACGCCGAAGAGGATGCCGGTCAGGAAACAGAGTACGAAGGTGAAGGCCAGCACCGGCAACGAAGGAGTGGCGTTAATGGGCACATAGTCGTTTTGAAATGCGAGACGCAGGATAAGGCGAGTGCAGGCGAAGGCGAAGCCTATGCCGACGATTCCGCCAAGAAGGGCAAGAACCGTGCTTTCGGTGAGCACCTGCGATATTTGACGGGAGCGCGATGCTCCGAGAGCGGCCTGCACAGAGGTGTGCTGGCGACGGCTGGCGGCCCGGACCAGCATCAGGTTCGCGACATTGGCGCAGGCGATCAGCAAAACGAAGCCGGAAACCCATAAGAGCAGATGCAGTCCGGATTCATACTCGTCGCGCATCGACTGCACGCCGGCTCCTCCGGGAGCGAGGTGCAGAGTTTGTTTCGGAACCAGGTCGGCTTCGCCGGGGCGCAACTTGGCATCCGGACCGAGGAGAAACTGTCTGAGTTCCAACTGCATCTGGGCTTCGATCGTTTTTGGATCGGCACCGGGCGCGAGGCGGCCGATCAGGTCAAGCCAATTCGAATCGGGAAACTGAAGGAGATTTTGCGGGCCATCCGTAAGCACTTCGTCGTTGAGCGGAACCCATAAAGCGGGCGCGCCATCGAGGCGGTCGCCATAGAATCCTGGGGGGGCGATGCCGATCATGGTAAAGGGATGACCGTCCAGGGTGAAGGCGGCGCCGATCACTGATGGATCTTGGCCGTATTTCTGTTGCCAGGTCGCGTAACTCATCATGGCGACGGGCTCGGCTCCTTTGCGGTCGTCGTCGGGCGTAAAGGCGCGACCCGCATAGGCGCTTACGCCGAACATGGAGAAGTAATTTCCCGAAACGTACTGGGTCTTGAGCGACTCGGCGGGCTGATTGCTGCTGGTGCGCCGGACGCCGGCGAGACTGCGGCCCGCCTGGAAGGCGGCGAGTTCGCGGAATCCGCGGGTTTGGTCGCGATACATTTTGTATTGCTCATAAGAGAAGAGCGTCCAGTCATCTTGCAGTCCGCCCTGGACGCAGCAGTCGGAGACATCGCCGACGCGAATGAGTTCGCTGGGATTGGTGACGGGCAGGGATTTCAGCAGCACGGCGTGCACTAAAGTGAAGATGGCCGTGGTCGCGCCGATGCCGAGGGCCAGGGTCAAAACCGCTGTCGTGGTGAACCCCGGGGCACGTAAGAATTGCCGGATCGCGTAGCGGACATCGTCGAGGATTTGCATGACGCCTCCGCGGGATGATACGGGAAGATTTTGCGATTTGTTCCGATGGACCTGCGGGTTGGACGACCGGCATAGTCGATTCGTGAGCAGACGAATCGTGAACGAGTCCAGAGTCGCGTATCGAAGCACGGCCAATCCCGTACAATAGAGAAAGTCTTCCTGCATGAAACGCATCGCCATTTTAGGTTCGACGGGGTCGATCGGGCGCAGCACTTTGAGCGTGGTCGAGAGCTATTCTGACCGCTTTGAGGTCGCGTCGCTGGGGGCTGGGAGTAATGTCGAACTGGCGTTTGAGCAGGCTGTGCGGTGGAAGCCGCAGGTGCTTTCGCTGGCGAAGGAAGAGGATGCGGCCGACGTGCGCGGCAGACTGCGCGCGGCGGGACTTTCCGAGATTGAAGTAGTGGAGGGCGCGGTGGGAACGGTGCGAGTCGCTACGCATCCGGATGTGGATTTTGTGGTCAGCGCGATTGTGGGCGTCTCGGGGCTGGAGGCTACTTATGAGGCAGTGCGCGCGGGGAAGTCGGTAGGACTGGCTAATAAGGAATGCCTAGTGGTCGCGGGCGAGTTGATCACGGCCGAGGCTCGTCGGCAGGGGAAGGAACTGCTGCCGATTGATAGCGAGCATAATGCCGTTCATCAGTGCCTGCGGGGTGGGCGGATGGAGGAAGTGCAGCGGGTCTGGCTGACCGCTTCGGGCGGTCCTTTTTTGAAAACGCCGAAAGCGGAATTTGCCGCCATTACGGTCGAGCAGGCGCTCAATCATCCGACGTGGAAGATGGGAAAGAGGATCACCATCGACTCGGCAACGTTGATGAATAAGGGGTTCGAGGTGATCGAGGCTTGCCGGCTGTTTCAGGTGGCAGCGGAGCGGGTGCAAGTCATTGTGCATCCGCAATCTACGATCCATTCGCTGGTGGAATTTGTGGATGGCAGCATACTTGCACAGATTTCGGTGACGGATATGCGACTGCCGATTTTATACGCGTTGACATATCCGGAACGGATTGTCTCGGATCTACGTTTCTCCATTAGTGACTTGCGGCATCTGGATTTTTGCCCGCCGGATGTGAGTAAATTTCCTTGCCTGAGGTTAGCGTATGAGGCGGCTGAAGCGGGTGGGTCGAAGACAATTGCGCTGAATGCGGCGGACGAGGTGGCGGTGGCGGCGTTTTTGGAGGAGCATATTGGGTTTGAGGATATCCCGCGGATTATTGAAGAAGTGATGGCTGCAACGCCAGCGGCGCATTTGGAATCTATACAACAGGTGCTGATTTTGGACGGAGAAGCCCGCCTTTTGGCAACAGAAATGGTGCAGAAGCAGAGTCGAAAGGGATTGCCCGTAAGGGCCATTTCATAATCGGAAATTCGGAGTAGTCTAAATTAATATGCCACAGCTTTTATCCATTCTTCATACCATCTTCGTAATGGGAATTGTGCTCGGATTCATGATTTTGATTCATGAATTTGGACACTTTGCCGCAGCCAAATATTTTGGGGTTCGGGTGGAGCAGTTTGCCATTGGCTTCGGCAAGCGGCTGCTGGGGTTCCGGCGCGGCGGGACGGACTATCGCATTAATATTTTGCCGCTGGGCGGCTATGTAAAGATGTCGGGCGAGAACCCGATGGATGACCGGACGGGCGATCCGGGGGAGTTTTTGTCGCATCCGCGGTGGCAGCGCTTTGTGATCGCGCTGGCCGGGCCGGCGATGAATATCATGCTCGCGATCGCGTTGCTCACTGGTGTTTATATGGTGCGCTATGAGTATCCGGCGGTGCTGGATGAGCCGGCGGTGGTGGGATGGGTGAATGCCGATACTCCGGCTGAGAAAGCGGGGATTCAGCGGGGCGACAAGATTGTGCGGGTCGATGACATCAGCAATCCAACCTGGGAACAGATGGAAGTGAAGTGCGCGCTGAGCCCGAATCAGCCGTTGAAATTTGGCATTGAGCGCAACGGTAAGGTGATGGATGAGACACTGACGCCGGAGCCGGTTGGGCCGAATCAGTATGGGGCGATGGGGTGGGTGCCGCAGGAGTCGAGCGTAGTTTTGACGACGGTCGAGCCGGGGATGCCAGCGGAAAAGGCTGGGCTCAGAATAGGCGACCAGATTCTTACGGCCAACGGGCAGGAGATTCCGGCGGTGCAGGCGCTGATCCAGATGCTGAAGCGGACCAAGGATCAGGCGCTGGAGATCGTGGTTCTTCGAAATGGCCAGAGACGCGCATTCACGGTGAAACCTACCTTCGACCACGGAAGCGGAGGGCAGGAGCCGGCTTACCGGATTGGGATTGCGAGTAATCCAACGAAAGTGGTGAAGCTTAATTTTCCAGATGCTTTGAAGCGGTCGTTATCGGATAACAAGCGCAGTTCATTCCTGATTCTCGAGTTGCTGCGGAAGATGGTGGAGCGGAAAGTATCGATGCGGCAGGTGGATGGGCCGATTGGAATTGGCAGCGCGGTGGGCGCGGCGGCACGCGAGCAGGGATGGACTCCGCTACTCTTGATTACGGCGGCGATCAGCTTGAACCTGGGCATCATGAACCTGCTGCCGATCCCGATACTCGATGGCGGCGTGATTTTGCTGCTCTTTATTGAGAGCCTGATGCAGAAGGAAATCAGCTTGCCGATCAAGGAACGGATTTACCAGGCGGCGTTTGTGTTTCTCGTGCTCTTTGCGGTGATGGTGATTTATAACGATTTGGTGAAGACGCTGCCGGGGCTGACGAGGATGCCGTAGTACAGCTTTTGGCTCTTAGTTTTTAGCTCTTAGCTTCGGCTAGTTCTCGGCCTTCATTTAGCTATCAACCTCACCTCTCTCTAGTTCTCTGTCTTGTCACTGCCGGCAGTGGACCTGAAGGTCCGCCTACTCCGCGTGGTAAAATAGAGCGAAAACATGGCTGAAATTAAGCGAAGAAAAACCTTTACTGCGTCGATTAGTGGCGTGGGCGTGGGCTCGGATGCACCGGTTATGGTGCAGTCGATGACGAATACCGATACGGCGGATATAGCCGGGACGCTGAAGCAAGTCGCGGCGTTGGCGCGGGCGGGCAGCGAAGTGGTGCGGGTTACGGTTAATAATGATGATGCTGCCAAGGCTATTCCGCACATCGTTGAGGGGCTCGAGAAGCAGGGCGTGCGGGTGCCGATTGTTGGCGACTTCCATTACAACGGGCATCAGCTTTTGACGAAATATCCGGGCTGCGCTGAGGGCCTGGCCAAGTATCGGATCAATCCGGGGAATTCCAGCATAGGGCGCAAGGGCGATGATAATTTCCGCACCATGATTGAGGTTGCGGTTAAGTATCAGAAACCGGTGCGGATTGGGGTGAATTGGGGCTCGCTCGACCAGGCGTTGCTGACGAAAATGATGGACGAGAATTCGCTGCTTGCTGAACCGAAGGACGCCCGCGAAGTAACGATGGAGGCGATTGTGGTGAGCGCGCTCACGTCGGCGCAGTTGGCGGAGCGGTGCGGGTTGCGTCCGGATCAGATTATTCTTAGCGCGAAGGTCAGCGGCGTGCAGGATCTGATTGATGTGTATCGCATTCTTGCTTCGCGGTGCGAGTATCCGCTGCATCTGGGATTGACGGAAGCGGGGATGGGCGCGAAGGGGATTGTGGCTTCGAGTGCGGCGATGGCAGTGCTGCTGCAGGAAGGGATTGGCGATACGATTCGCGTATCGCTTACGCCGGCGCCGGGTGGAGATCGGACGGAAGAAGTTCGCGTGGCGCAGCAGATTTTGCAGTCGCTTGGGATTCGCAGCTTTACTCCGCAGGTGACGGCTTGCCCAGGATGCGGGCGCACGACTAGCACCTTCTTTCAGGAGATGGCGGAGCAGATTCAAACTTATTTGCGGGAGCAGATGCCGGTGTGGAAAGAGACGCACACGGGCGTCGAAGAGATGAAGGTTGCGGTGATGGGATGCGTGGTCAATGGCCCTGGCGAATCGAAGCATGCGAGCCTGGGCATTTCTTTGCCGGGAACTTTTGAGGAGCCGAAGGCTCCGGTGTATGTGGATGGAAGATTGTTCACCACGCTGAAGGGCGACAAGATTGTCGCCGAGTTCATTAAGATTCTTGACGACTATGTCGACTCACATTACGCGGCCAAGGACGGAACACAGGTTGGTGCGCGGGTGACGGAGCGTGGCGCAGACCTAGCGCCGCTGATTGTCCTTAATTAAAACCGTTCACAATTCCCCGGGGGCCGGCGCTTATCGCCAAGAGCCTAGCGAACCGCGCGCTTCAACCCAGGGAATTTTCTTTTACCGCGGGTTGGGGGAACTCTCTTGCCGGATCAACAAGGCCAGCCGCGGGAACACGAAGTGACCGCCGGCGTCGTCGATCACATTGACCTGGCAAGTATAAAAACCGGGTTTGAGCGAAGTCAGCGGAACATCGAGTTGGAAGACGGCCGCCTTTCGCTCTTTCGCGTTTAACTCTGTCGCTTCCACCAATGAGCTTTCGTAGGCCTTGGCTTTGCCTTGGAAAAAGGCGACGTTGGTCAAAAGCCGGATGCTGTTTTTATCATCTTTTTTTTCTCTTCCCTGCTCCGTATTTTTTGCCGCATCGACGATAGCGGGGCGCGCCGGATCGTAGACTTCGTAGTAGAGAAGCAGGTGCTGCGCGGCCGAGAAAACATGGGTGATGTTGGGAATAATCTCAGAACCGTCGTGGACAAGCGGGTTCGGGTCCGCACCTTTTTTTGCTTTTGTGGTTTGAAGCTGGCTGGCGAGGACGATGGAACTCATCTTCAGCGCCTGTGTTTTCAACTCGGGCACGTCAATGTCAGTTTCGAACGATCCCATGCGGCCAGTCTGATTTTCGCGGACCACAAATTTCAGGTGATACTTGCCGGCGAGCAGGCTCATGCCAGTGTCATACTGCACGTTCTTTTTCTGGACGTCAGCCGATGTGCTCACCGCGAGTTTTACAGTGTCGCGAATGCGGTTCAAGGGATGGCGCGCGTTATCGAGCACCATACCGATTACATCGAGCGTTGCTTTATCGCGGTCGCTGCTGCGGACGAATGGAATCTGCGAGCCCGGCACCACCAGAGAAATGGGGACGAAAAATTTGTTGCCCTCCAGCCGGAAATAAGCGATGCCCAGGTAGAGAGGCAAGTCCGTCGCTGGCAACTCAGACGCAAGCTCCTCTTCCAACTGCCGCTCTTTGTCGTCTTTCGTGGAGTGCTGATAATCCGCGGGCGCGTAGTAACCGCGGCGGTAATCGATTTTCGCTCCGGACACGCTGCTCTTCACGACGATGCGTCGATAACGCCCGTCGCGCGCTGGGTTCGTGCTGTGATAGCCGAGCACGTAGTAGGTCGACGTGTCCTGCTGCACTCCCGTGAAAATCTTGCTGAAGTCATTGGAGTCGAGAAAAGCGCGGCCGCCAGTATCGCTCGCCAGCGTCACCAGCGTTTCCTGCGTGGTGAAATTAGAGTTCAGAGCATTGAGTGTCGACTGTCCCGAATAGGCGGAAACGCCTCGCAGACTGGCGTTCTGCGCTTCCCCGCCTGCGACCAGGGCCTGCAGACCGCGCATGTCCATGGTGTAAATCGCCATGTTCGAACGCACCGCCGCGTTCACGGCGGCGCGCAACTCCGATTGATTTTCGATGCCGGTGCGATCCATCCCGCTGGAAAAATAAATCAGCGACTTCTTCTGCTGAACGTAAGCCAGTTTTTCTGCCACAGAGCGCAAGGCCTCCAGCCGCCGGTCAGTATTGAAAATGTTGTATTCCGTATCGTCGGCGGTAAAGGGCTGACCGGAGTCAGGCGTTCCTTCAGTTGTGCCCGTGGCGCCTTCCTCGAAACCCTGGCCGGCGCCGGTGCTGAACGCGTCGAGCTGTTTTTTCAGCAGAGCGCGATCCGTAGTAAAGTCCTGATTCACCAGCAACGAACTTCCTAGCGAAACAATAGACACCAGGTCTGCGGGCGCCATTTGAGCGTCGAGGTAGTGTTCAGCCGACGTAACCGCATGGTCGATTTCGTCCGGCTCCATAGCGGAAAGATCAAAGAACAAGACAATCAGGCGGCGGTCTTTGAACTGGAGCTGGGAAGCAACCTGGGCCGAGGTATCTATCGCGGCCGGGCTCACCGCCCCAGATGCCGCGTCCGGCAGCGGCTTTGCCTGGGCGACATCCGACGCGGGTAGATTATCGACATTCTCGATATCAAAGGAAACAATTTTCTGCGGCTTATTGTCTTCGAGAATCGTGAAGTTTCCCGGCTTCAATCCCGGCACAAATTTTCCGCTCTTGTCCCTCACCGTCACATTCACCAGCACTACGTCCGATTCGGAGTGAAAGGTGTAATCCGATTGTTGCGATGGCAAAGCGGCGCACACGAGGAGAAGCATCAACAGCAAGGCTGCAGCTCGATTGGCGAATCGGGTTAGAGTCAAAGTCATAAGTGATTCTCGCCAAAATCAGTTCTGCTCAGAAACGAAAGCGGGCCGTCATCGTGAACTGTCGCATCGCACCGGCTGCCGTAACTCGGCCAAAGGTCGGCGAGCTAAAGTTCGTATCAATCGAAGAGTAGTTCACCAAGTTGAAGATGTTGGCGGCCTGGGCGCGGAACTCCAGCACTCGCGCTTCTTTCAAGGGAAAGATTTTTGTGAATGCCATGTCAAACACTTTGCTGCCCGGGCCAATGATGCTGCTACGTCGGGCATCGCCATACGTACCCGAGGGCGGCAAAGTATATGCTGCCGTATTGAACCACTCCGCGATCGAGTGATGCGCCAGGCTCACCGATTGTCCAGGAGCCAGATTCGGTCGTAGCGTACCGTTAGTTCCGCTGTTCACGTCATTGACGTTGCCCAGAATTCTTGGTGTAAAGGGCAGCCCGGATGCGATTGTCCAGTCGCCGCTCCACTGCCAGTCGCCAGCAATGGCACGCCACGGCGTGTTGCCTGTAACCCAGCGCTTGTCATGGCCGAAGGGCAACTCCACCAAGTAATCCGCGGTGAATTTGTGGGTCTGGTTGAAGCTGGAAAGCCCGCGCTCCGCAGACAGGTCGAGAGGATTCTGCGCCACATTCGCAGCGCCCCCGTTTGTGGAAGCGGAGACGCCAGACGCGCCGGTACCGCCGCCGCTCAATCCTGGGCTACTTGCAACCGAGGTCGCTCCCGCGCCAATCGAAGACGCATCGTCGAGCGATTTTGAAAACGTATAGGTGCCGCCGATGGCGAATCCTGACGCGAGACGTTTGCGCACGCGCACGGAGAGCGCGTTAGCCTCTTGATCGGCCACCGAATTTTCGTAGGTGAAGGCTTGAACGTTAGAAATCAGAATTCCGTTTGGAGTGCGGTTAGGCGCTTCGAGAATGTCGAGATTCGTTCCCTTGGTTCCCGTGTAGTCAATATTCAGCAGCAGGGTGGGGCGAATCTGTTGTTGCAGATCCAGATTGCGAATCTGCACATAGCCAAAACGATAATTCGGATTCACCGCGTAATTGTTGGTGATGGCGCCGGGAGCCAGCGCGGGAAATCCGCTTTCGAGCGTCAGATTCCCGGGAGCTGTCTGAATGTTCGTTGCCGTGGTCGCGAACGGTGGCTGCAGCGCCAGCTGCTGCGCGATGCCTTGATACGCGCCAGTGTTGTAGTTGATTCCAAATCCTCCGCGCACAACGGTGTTAGGAAGCGGCTTCCATGCAAATCCGATACGCGGCGCAAAACCTCTGCGATCGGGACGCACGAGACTGTCCGGCAGGCTGCTCGTGCCGGGCTGCACTGGGGTCACGCTGTAGGGCGGCGTCTGCGTCAGTACTCCGGGAGAAAGCAAAAGGTTTGCAATGCGATTGTTGATTTCCGTCAGCGGCGAAACATACTCGTAGCGCACTCCGAGATTGAGCGTTAGATTCGCGCGCACCTTCCACTCATCTTGCGCGTACAAATCCCAGTAATTGCCGCGGAAGTAGACCGCTTGTCCAAACTGGACGGAAGTTTGCTGCGGCAAGCCGAGCAGAAAATCGGCAAAATCGTACCCGGTATTCGGAATCTGATTTCCGCTGCTATCGAACCGCGCAGTATTGGTTCCGGAAAAGACGAATGAGCCGCGCGGATTGCTATCGGTATCGGTATTGACCTGCACGCGCCGGACATCCCCACCCCAGCGCCAGGTGTGCTTGCGGTGATTCCAAATGACGTTGTCGGAGAAGGTATAAGTTTGAGGCCGCGCGAGAGATGGAGTCGTATCTGAAAGACTGGCGATGTCTGTAAACGACAAATTGGGCAAACCCCAGTCAAATGGATTCGTTGAAACCCCGGTGATTCCCAGGTTGCCGGTAACGTTGGTATTGAAAGCGTAAAGATTCTGCGTGCGTATACGGTTGCGATTGAAGTCAGCGCGGACAATATTGGTCAGCTTGCCGATGCTGCGCGTATAAGACACGGGAATATCAAAGCTGCGAACCGTGGTGGTGCCGCCGACGCTGGGGAACGGATTCGTCAGCGTTGCCGTCGATTGATGGTAATGGAAGCCAATCTGCAGACTGTTACGGGAAGCGTTACGGCCTCCGCTGCGGCGTCCGCCAGCGGGCGCCGCGCCAAAACTGTGGTTCACACGAACGTTTAAGTCGTCGCTATCGCTGGTAGCCGAGGTCACATAATGGAAGTTCTGCAGGCTGCCTGGCAAGTTCGGTAAGGGAATATATTGGAGCAATCCCAACGCTGCCGAGTTGATTTGCGGCAGCGTGGCGTTGGGATAGGCAGTGTTGGTCGCAGGATTGAAAATCTGCACTGGTGCGTTGGTTGGACCGTAGGTGGTTTGGGAAAAATTTCCCTGCCGCTGCAGCGGCGTCGGCACCGTCGAAAACTCATCGAAGGGATTGTCCCCGTGCTTGCCGTTAAAGTTAATGAAGTAAAAAGTCTTGCTCCCGCCGTGGTAGATATGAAGAATGTTCAGCGGCCCGCCGACGGAACCGCCGAAGCTGTTTTGCAGATACGCGGGTTTCTCCGTTGGCTGTCCGGTGAGGGCAAATGGCGAGGCATTCAGAGCGGAATCGCCGACGCCATAATATAACGATCCATGTGGGCGATTGCTGTCGAAGCCTCGCCGTCCGAAGCCTCCTGCGCCGCCAAACCCGCCGCCGCGACCGCCTCCCGCGCCGCCAAATCCGCCCCCACCGCCGCCGAAGCCGCCGCCTTGTTGGCGAGCGTCGTCGAAGCGTTGCTGCAATTGATCGGCGCTCAGGTTGTTGAACGAACTCGAAGTATTGCCTGAAACCGCTACAGATTCGGTTGCACCGTTCTGTGCTATGCCGGGCACTGGCATGCCCGAGGGCGCGATGTCGCTCATCGAACTGCCGGAGGCAGCACCGGCGGAATCTTGTCCCGCTTCATTCTGAAACACGGACAGACTCTGGAAGCCACGTGCGCCGCCGGTATTCGTTCGGCGCTGCTCCCTGGTGCCATTGAGGTCGGGCTCCCGTGCGCGTGACAGCAGCACTAGCTCAAAATTTGCTTGCACTTGGGGATGGGCCGCGTCCAGCACGGCTTCTTGCGATCGAGCGGCGAACGCGGACATCTGGACTCGCACGGTATAGTGGCCATCGGCAGGAATTTTCAATGAATAGCTGCCGTCGACATCGGTCGAAGTATTGAGCTGTTCCTTGGTGGCTGGGTTCGTTGCGGATACTCCCGCGCCGGGAATTGGCGTGTTCCCCGACTTCACGATGCCGTGAATCGTTCGCGCTCCCACCGCGGGCGCCAGCGTCTGCCCGTACGCCAAATGCGAGTGAAATACGATGAGATGAAACAAGAAAAGGAACGGAAAAAAGAACTCCGAGCGTAAGCTGCCCTTGACTACCAGAAAGCGCAGACCGGGAGCCTTCATCGCAACGCGCACACGCGGTAACATCTTGCTTAAATCCTACTGCCGCGACCCATCCCGGTCTGTAGAGTTTTGTTACACCTCGAGTGGAGGAGATGCGTTAGCGAAGATCATGGGGTGGGAGACGGGAATTGGTTCCCGCGCAACACGTTATCTAAACGACTTACGGCGCGGCAGATGGCATCTATCGCGGCTGATTCGACCTTCGGTGTTAACGGCCCGGGAATGGCATGGGTAGGAGCCGCCGTAATCGTTTAGGAAAGTCCATTCTTCTCCCGAACTGAAGGGGTTTGCCGGGCGTTCTCGTTTTATGAACTGGAGGAAGCTCAGGGGTTCTTTCCCGCGGAAGAACGCACTTGCGCTTTTATTGAGCGATGGCGAGAATCTCTCTTGGTGATCGCATAAACAACAGCTGATTAAGAATTCAGAAAATATTTTTGGCCTTCCCACGCAGAAAGCCCGCCTTGTTTTAAGCCAGACATCGATGTCTGTGGCTCCGAGGAGGAGTTATGCGAAGACGTATTTTGGTCTTAATGTTCATCTGCTTGGTCCCCTTCCGCTTCAGCCATGCCCAGGAAGCGATGCGAGAGCTGAAGAAGCCGGAACCACCACATCCCATAGATCCCTCGCCAAACAGGCCACGAACTGCTGCCGAGGACGAGAAGCTGAAGTGCATGTTTCAGCTCTGCACGCTTACCAAGCCACATGGGACGGGAGTTGACCGCTCGCTTCATCTGTTCGATGACAAGCGGTGGTCGCTGGCGCCAGAGGTCCTGACGCCAGGACTCAAAGACGGGAAAATTGATCTCCATGCGGAACCGGGTTTTCGGCCATTGGCGAGCTCGCATTTCTACACCGCCCGAGATGCGGAGAAAGCGCGTTTAGGGCGGCTCAATCGCGAAAACCCAGGAATGCAGCGGGTGAAAGTCGAACTTCAACTTGGAGACTTCGCCCATCGCTACGTCGTCTACAGCGGCGAGTTGGGCCCCGACATTTATAGCGGCAACGATGTGGCCGCACTCATCAGGACCTTGCACTCGCAAGTCGAACTAGAGAGCAGCCCGATCGTGATGGAATTCGAAGGATTTACGGAAAAAGAGGAACGAGCATTCACGACCGAGTTTAGCGTGCAACACCAGTTGATCGATCGTCGAGGCCATTTTAATTTCTGGGTTCATCCGTCCTTTGCCGACAAAGAGGTACTCAGCGACTATCGGTCCACGGCCATCGTGCTGGAGAGAGTGGTCGTCAAGAGGGAACTCAGGACTGGCGAGCGCGAGCCGCGGTGGGGCAGCCTAATGCAATTCGCGGCGCGAGCCGGAGATCTGTTTGGGATGCGGAAGCTCTGGGTCCAGGTGTGGTTCGATCGCCGAAGCCTGAACGAAGAATTCCTGACAGCGTGCCTCTGGCCCTGGCTACCGAATCCCAGAATGGCGGGCGAGTCTGCCGAGCAGATGGTAGAGCGCAGCAGAAAACAACTTAAGGCTAATCATCCCGACTTGAGCGACCGGGAGATGGAGGTTGCCATACGCAGTGAATTCAGCAACACCGGTCTGGGAGAGTTGTTCATCCGAAAAGAACCGGCGGGAGAATGAACGACCCGGCGGAGAAGCCCTACTGCATCGCCTTCGGGATTCCTACAACCCGGCAGGAATTCATTCGTTCGCAGGCGGCATCGGAGAGTGACTATAGCAAGCGTTGGCTCGGGGGCTGGGGCCAATACCGCGCACAGTTTGTGTCGGACCTGGAAATAGTTGCGCCGGACATGGAGCACGCAGGGGTGGAGTTGGTTCGCGGTCTGCGAGTGGGTAAGCTATCAAGCCTGTTTTTTAATCGACGGGTGGTAGTGCTGTTTTCGCACTGGGCGGGCGATAAAGTCGAATTTTTTGATGGCATGGCCAGCGTTGAGATCATCATGGCTGAAATCCCTGCCGGATATGACGGTGTACTTGATCTGTGCGTTTGTCATCCGATCGCGCTGGTAGAGAAACTGCTGGCACGCCGTCCGGCATACTTGGTGAAATATCTAAGGCAGGAGGCGGCTCCTCACTATTGGCTTTATTTCTACCGCGACATCTTCCGCTACATGAGCGCCCAAAACGTCGATTACCTGAAGGCGTTCGAGGTCATTGCCAAAGCGCACATCACGCTTGGCCGCAGTTCCGAGGATGGAACATGAGTAGCTACATTCAATCGATGCAAAGCTATCTGCGCGAGATCGGTGAAGCCGATCCAAAGAAGTTGGGCGATGCGGCAGCCCTTCATGCTCCTGAAACTCTCGCGGCAGCGCAGCGTTCGCTCGAACGCCGCCTGAGGGAAGACGCAAAAAGAACCGACAGAATTATCGTGGTTGCGGTGGTGTTATTGTGCTGTTTGTTTTTCGCTGGGCTTGGGCTGGTGTTTTATTACCGCAATTCACCAGGGCAGCTTACGATAGTGTTCGGCGGAGGCGCTTTTCTATCCTTGCTCGGGATCGTGGGCTGGCTGCGAAAGCTATGGTTCGACAAGCGAACCATGGACTTGCTTTTGGTGCTAGTGCAATCCATGAACCCGGCCGATGCTGCGAAGATGCTGGCTACGTTTTACTTTGGAGCCCTCTCGCCGAAGACTGCACCGAACTAAGACTGGCACTACGTAGCGCTCAGGATCGCGGCCCCAAACGGGCTCCGGGGACATTCGGCTTCACACTTCCTCGAAGAGGATCTCTGGCCCGACGTCGTTGAAAGTACGGATCGATCTTGCACTCGTCCCGTGACTCGGAAAAAATCCTCTAAGCCCGGCTGAAGAAACGTGTGTTCAATAGAGACACGGCATCCCCGGCATCGACGCTTTGAACAGATTGCGAAGGTGAGAACTCATAACGACGACTGGTAACAAGACCCTGAACGCGAACAGGAGATGTCTCCAAATAGCGAATCGCCACGGAACCTGGAGGCGTGGAAGTCGTCGTCGCGGGCTCGCCGGCTCGGGTTGGCGGCCCGACGCGAGGGTATTGCGAAGGCGTTGCCATTTTCGGCGGCGGGACGGATGGGGTTCCGAGAACCGGACCATGGCGATTAGCTGAAAGGGATCGCGGGACGCTCCGCGTCCTGATCGGTGCGGGGGTGTTCCCCAGCTGCGAACGTTTCTGACCGCAACACATTGTCGATTTCTCCTTCTGCCGTTTGAGGCGCAGGTTGAGTCGCTACGGGCTCCTTAACCATGCGTTCGAGCAGGCAGGCGCCACCGGAGAGCGCCAGCCAGTTCAGCGACCACTCTAGTGGCCTGCGGGACACAAACAACGCCGCAGGAACCGCAATCCAGAGACTGAGGCAATTGAAGCAGTCCATCAGCGAGCCTGCCAAGCTTTGGCCGAGCAGGCAGCGAAATCGGAAAATGAGGTCGCCCGGGCCGTCCTCGTTCGCCAGTAGGTGGGTCACCCGCCAGGTTGCGAGAATGGCCAGGACGAACTGTAACCAAGCGATCATGCCCTTAACTACCTGAGCCTGCACCCGTCCAACAGAATGCTATTTGGTCGTAGACAGGGCCGGGTTCGTCGTCGCCGTCCGTCAGCAACAGTCCCATTTGCAGCGTTATCAAGTACGCGCAATTCGACAGGTCAGACAGAGTGAAGTTCGGAGTTGCCGTCCCGTACCAGTCGCCGATTTCGGGAATGGCTGGCAGCGTAAAGCTGTATGGACCGCCAGGGCCGGTCATACTAATGCTTAGCCCATTGGGGTCCAAATCGGGATGCGCTGCAGTGAAGAGAACGGTCAACGTATCCGCCAAGTCGGAGCATGGCTGACCGATTAGCTCAGCAATATCCAGCATGCGAACCGCGAGCTGACCCGGAGCCTGCAAACCACCGTCCCAATCAGGATGTAGGGTGATGTTGTTGTACAGGGTATCGTCGATGGCGATGTGGGTGCAGGTTCCGCCATCCTGTTCCGACGCAGGCACACCGACCTGTCGCACACGCATCCGGATGCCGAAATACAAGTTGGGGACCAGGGGATGCGCCGCCTGTTTCCCAGCAAGCACACCCGCCTCGTCGGCGGCAGTCCACGTGGCGAGAGACTGTGAGATCAACTCCAGCATGTTGCCGTTCTCGGAGAACGCTCCTGGGGGCAAAAACGCGTCAGTTCCCTGCGGCACCTGGATCCAACCGTTAACATCCGGTGTCACGATGAGATCGGTAGCGGCGGGGGCGCCGTCATGCCCCGGTTGCACACCGTTGACCCAGTACTTCTTATGCGCGAGAGGGGGAAAATGTTCCCAGATACCGATTAGAGTGAAGGCCATTTGGTTCTGTAGGACAGGGGTCCAGATAGCGCCTCCGAGCGGTGTCCCGTTCACATCGGTCGCGATCGTCTCGAACCGGTACTCCATTGGCTGACCGCCGAGCGTTTGGGCGAGGACGCCATTCAGCCGCAGGGTATTGAAGAAGGCCCGGCTGTCCGCGATGGTCAGTCCGTCCCCGCCTGGAGCGCTGTTGATGTCGGTCGTGTAATCGTATATTCCGACTGAGGTAAATAAAGGTATGAGGCCCTGCGGAGGGCAGATGCAAACGCAGAACTCATGGCACGTAATCGAGCCGATCCATGCGCACAGTTGCCAGCAATAAGGGCCGAAACCATAGCGTGTAACGATCTCGCGGTATGCCTTTGCATTCCGGGTTTGTACCGCCGCCACCAGGTCTCCGAGCACGCGAGGCTGGTTGGCCAACTGCCGAGTCGCCTGCGCGAAACTCTGCGCTTCTTCAATCGCATGTGCACCTGTGAGAATCCGAGGCGGGATCACGCAAAGCTCGCGGCACACCCACACGTAACGCCAGGTGCAAATGAATCTGCAGAGAATCTCGCACCCGGATTGAAAGCCGGCCTTGTTAACGGCGGTTTGCAAAGTTTCGCAGTTAAAAGCTACAGCAGCTTTTCCGATGGCATCGAAGGCCTTTTCATTCTTCAGGAACTTGGCCATGGCTTCGCCGGCCGAGCGCAACTCGCTTGCAGCGTCGGGGAGAAATATCGGTTGCGGGCGGCAGACATATTCGCAGACTCGTTGGTAGCCAACGGAACAAACCCAGTAACAGATCAGATGGCAGAATTCGCCGAGGCCCAGTTCATCAATCGCCGCATGATAAGCATCAGCATCGCCGCAGGCCACCGCATCGACCACGCGCCGCAGTAACTTTTCATTAGAGGCGAGCTTAACCACAGCGTTCGCGAACTTCTGCAGACTCGGGACCTCTTCCTGTGCTCGATAGGGGAGGCAGATCTCTGCGCATCGCAGAGCGCAGAGCTTGATCCGCACCCACTCGCAAATCAATTCGCAGTACGGAAGCATTTCGAGGCGTTCCAATACCCAGCGAAACGCATTGGCATCTTTTGACTCGAAAGCGGCTACAACGGCGGCAAAACCGCCGCTGTCCTGGGCAAGGCGTCCGACAGCGTCGGACTGCGATGCTAGCCTGCTGATAGCGTTATCATTCAAACTCGAGTTACTCATGATCGCTCTCCACGGCCGAAAATTGACGATCTCGTCTGAGAGGATAGTGGCGGTGGGGACAAATTCGTTTCATACTGCCGGGGCGGATTACGAAGGTGCGCGATTCAGTGATACAGTCCGACGACGGCGCGACAGGTCATCTCGTGTCATGGGATCCAGAAGGATTGTGGCCTCAGGCGGTGACAGGTGTTCCACCCTTTGACAATACCGAGGTCGTGAAGCAAGCGGCGATGTTCCCTTGCGGATCGCCGGACCGACCAGAAACTATCCACAAATGGGCTTATAGGAAGTGAAGAGCGGGAATCCTACTGCCGCCTGTTTGGTTAAGATCGTCGATTACACGCATTGAGCGCGATGAGCATGGCCCACTCTCTTGACCGTTTTCAGCAACGCCCGCCTAGCTAAGTTTCCTGTTTTGGTGGAAGCGTGTGTGAGCCGAATCCTCGTGTCAACATAGTTGTATTTACTTAGCTTGCGGCAGATGGCATCTATTGCGGCTTATCCGGGCGAGTCAGGTGTTAGAGGCCCGGGAATGGCACGGGGCAGACATACAATTTCTTCGCCGCCGTGAACGCACGACTGGGATTTCGGAATAGGATTTCGGACTGGTGGTTGCCCTGATGTAAACCCCGTTGCACAACTTTTTCGTGCGCTCGTCCTTCAAGTTGAATCGACGGACGCGCCTCACCTTGGGCGAGCGGGGTCTCATCCAGAAGTTTGGCAGTGGGTTGCAGCGCTTTCCGTGCCGTTCTCGTGCTGAAACATTGGGGTGGGAGACGGGAATTGAACCCGCAACCGTCGGAGCCACAGTCCGATGCTCTACCGATTGAGCTACTCCCACCGCAGATAGAGCATTATAACCCAACCCATTCACGAGAAAGCTAGTTAGGCAGAACAGCAGGTTGGAGGTTCATCTGCGCGGCTGACGCAGTTTGGGTGCAATTTGGGGCAATCGTGCCCAGAGCTCTCACTAAGCCCCACTGCCACAGCGTTTGACTCACGGTCGTCTCCAAGGCTGGAAAGGAAGCAACTCTTGGCATATTGAGCGCGGGAGATTTTTTCGGAGAAGGTAGCCTGGCTCGACAGTCTCTGCGCATGGGGTCTGCAACCGCAATGGCCGACTGCGAACTTCTGGGCATTGACAAGGAAGAGATGATGCTTGCACTTCAGCGGGAACAAGAATTTTCCGCCCTCTTCGTGGCTTATTTGTTAGCACGGAACATCCGCTATGAAGAGGATTTAGTCGATCAGCTCTTCAATTCCAGCGAAAAGAGACTGGCTCGAATTCTGCTCTTGCTTGCTAACTTCGGTAAGGAGGGCTCACACGAGACCGTAATCCCCAAGATGAGCCAGGAGACCCTCGCCGAAATGATAGGCACAACCCGTTCCCGGGTCAGTTTTTTCATGAATCGGTTCAGACAGTTGGGCTTCGTCGACTATGGCGAGAGCCGGCTACAGGTTCATAGTTCGCTTCTAAATATCGTTCTCCACGACTAGCATCCGTTATTCCACACAATCCTTCTGGCGCGTCGCCTAAACACCTGACAGGAATTCCCACTCCTACGAGAACAAATGGCCGGGGCTTCCTCTGGTACTATTTTGAAAAGTATCGACGGTCGGTCAATGAGTGATAACGGGATTTTTCAACAACTACCTACTGAGAGCCACGTACGCAATGTAGCCGAACAGGGCCGCAACACCAATTCCAGTGCCCCCGACAACCAGTCGCAGAACAGATAGAGGCATTCGATAGGGATGCCAACTGCCCTGTTTCCATGCGTCCCCAAAATTGTCCATTGCGCTTCTGAGCTTGTCGGGCCACAGGAGGGCGAATAATCCAAAACTGAAGAAGAACGCCGCCATCAACAGTACTGCGGGTACATCGCCACGGCTTGGGAGTGTTCCCTGCATCCCTAGAAAGCTACCACCAACTCGCCAGTTCCCGCTAACGGGCGTTAGCACTCAGAACCGCGCCCTGCGCTATCGGATTCCGAAAGTGATAGCCTCTTGGATGGATGCAAGTGACGCTACGGCCGAACCGGCCGCCAGCACCGGCCCACGTGCTAACCGACCTTTCAACCCGCATAAAGCAATCCGCTCGCGACGCCGGATTCGATCTTTGCGGCATGGCGCCCGTCCGCGACTTCGGCGAATTACAAGTTTTTCCCGCTTGGATCGCCGACGGCAAGCACGGCGAAATGAAATACATGGAAGCGCGGGACGATGCCGGAGAACTCAAGCGCACCGCGCTGGCCCGCGTGGCACCATGGGCGCGCAGCGTGATCGTATGCGCCATTAACTACAACACCGCGTATCCGTATTCCACGCAATATGCCCAAACCGAAGATGCAGCTACTGGCTGGATCTCCCGCTATGCCTGGTCACGCGAGGATTACCACGACTCCATCCTCCGACGACTAAAGCAACTAGAGGAGGAGTTGCGCGCATTGCTCGAAGGCGCTGGGTACTGGGTACCAGGTACTGGCCACTTACGCTCTTACGTCGACACCGGACCGCTCGTCGAGCGTGTCTACGCCAAGTATGCCGGCATCGGATGGATTGGCAAGAATACCTGCATCATCAACCAGAAAATAGGATCCTGGTTGTTTCTGGGCGTGATCCTCACCTCGCTCGATTTTGCCAGCAATCATCTAACTGCCGATCTACCGGCGCCCGATCGTTGCGGAACCTGCACCCGCTGCATCACCGCTTGCCCGACTCAGGCAATCACTGCGCCCGGCGAATTAGACGCTCGCCTCTGCATCTCCTACCTGACCATCGAAAAGCGCGGCGAGATTCCTAACGAACTTCGCGCGGGCATGGGGCGCCATATCTTTGGTTGCGACATCTGCCAGGATGTCTGTCCCTGGAATCGCAAGGCGCCTGTGGCGTCGGCACATGAGTTCCAGCCGCGCGAACGTCTAGTCAACCCCGCGCTCGACTGGCTAGCCGAAATGCAACCCGAAGAATTTCGTGAAGTTTTTCGCGGGTCCCCCGTCCGCCGGGCAAAGCTTTCCGGTCTGCGAAGGAATGCTGTCGTCGCCATGGGTAACAGCAGCAACAAGAAATTTATTCCTACGCTAAAGAAATTGAGCGAGGATTCGGACGCTGTAGTGGCAGAACATGCGCGCTGGGCGGCGCAGAGACTCGATTCCGATCACGACTAAGAAAAGCGTGTTCGCGCCGCCGACTCCGGCACTGGTGCCGTTTCGCGTTCACAGGTCAGTGCTCAGTATTCATATTGCTATTGGCCGCTGCTTCGTTAGGGATAGTCGCTAGATTCCTCGTGGCAAAAATATTGGATTTGGGAGCCGTGGGGCCGAGTTCCTCGATTGCGGCTTCGATTTGTCGATTGGGTCTCGATCCGATTCGTATCAGCACATCATTGGATGAAAGCAGCGCATTTGCTGGGTCGCCCTCGGCAAGCGGGTCGCCCATAGATTCTGCCTCAATTCCGCAAGCATTTAATTTGCTGCTTAGAACAGAAGCGACTCGCCAACCAACTTGGTCTTTTCCCAAGATATGGACGCCATCTTTTATAGCATCCTCAATTACCTGTCGACGAACCATCGGCCAACGGTTGTGCGTGTATGCAAACGACCACGCTATTTGCTCGGCCAAAAGCCTTGGTTCCTTGTCGCTGACCCATTCAAATATTATATTCCGTGGTGCGAAGCCGGAAAGAGCACTTCCAAGTTCCACTTGGTTGCATACGTCGCGGTTTTGTAAACTCGCCGCCAGTTTCATCCGCTTCTGCCGTTCGGCCTCAAGTGCCATCTCGGCCGCTTTTTCGCGCTGCGTTTGTGCCTCTAGTTTCTGTGCCAGTACCCTTCCATCTCGCCCTGCCTTTTCTGCCGATAACCCAGCTGCCTCTGCCTTCGCTTCAGCGGTAACGGCGTCTGCTTTGGCGGTTTCGGCAGACTTTGCGGCATTGCCTGCTTGTTGCGTTACGAGAGCAAGCAATTGGTCGCTTTTGCTCCGCAATTCAGCATTCTTGCTCCGTAGCTCGGCACTCTTAGCTCGTAGCGAGTTATTGATAGATGCGATCTCTAAGCCAGTTCCAAGCTCGCCAAAAATACCTAATACGATGAGTGCGACGCTAATAATCTCTACAGCGAGTTTGCCGACTGATGGCCTAGGTGCTGATCGAGTGACGCCAAAGTACTCTAATGCCCAAGTTTCCCTTTCCTCGCGGAAATCGAGGAGGATGATCCACCATTCCAATGCAACTCCAACGATAACCATGCCGGTAAACCAAGGCAGTGCATGTTCCCAAGGGACCGAACGATTATCTTGTGCTCTAATAGCCGCCTCTAGGGCGGAAATGGCGCTTTCCAGAGCAGAGATGGAATTTTCCAAAGCCGAAGCATCGACAGGCAAATTCGAAACAACGCGAGCTAGATGTGCAAAGATCACAATCATCCTGCTTGGTGCTGTGGTGTCCTATGGCCTATGGATCATAATCGTAGCAACCAATTTCAGCCCTGTGAAAATCAAACGGCACCGGTACCCGGCTCCAATTGATCTTCGGTCGCAATCGTCCTCCATTACAATCGTCGTTTCAATCCACCGAGGGCGAAATGTTCGACAAAAATCTCCTCCAAGCTAAGCGCATACTGATCACCGGCGGCGGCACCGGTCTCGGCAAAGCAGCCGCTCAGCGGTTTCTGGAACTGGGCGGCGAAGTTTATATCTGCGGCCGCCGCCAGGAAGTTTTAGCCGCCACCGAGCAAGAATTGCGCCAGCGCACCGGCGGCCCTATCCACTCGCATGCCTGCGATGTGCGCGACCCCGTAGCCGTCGAACAGATGATCGAGAAAATATGGGCTGACGCTCCGCTCGATGTGCTGATGAATAATGCAGCCGGCAATTTTCTGGCGCGCACCGAAGAGCTTTCTCTCGGCGCTTTTCAGTCTGTGATTGGCATCGTTCTGTTAGGCACCTTGCACGCGACCATGGCATGTGGCCGGCGCTGGCTCGCGGACAGCCACAAAGGCAAGAAAGTAGTCCTCAACATCACCACCACATACACGACGACCGGCTCCGCCTACGTGGTTCCGTCCGCCGTCGCCAAGGCCGGCGTGCAGGCTCTGACCAGAAGCCTCGCCGTGGAGTGGGGGGATCGCGGCATTCGCATGAACGCAATCGCCCCCGGCCCGGTTCCGACCGAAGGCGCCTTCTCGCGCCTGCTCCCTCGACCTGAATTGGCCGAAGACGCGAAGAAGCGAATTCCCCTGGGACGCTTTGGCACTACGGAAGAGTTTGCCAACCTCGCCGCATTCCTTATCAGCGATGGTTCAGGCTATATCAATGGAGAAGTGGTGACCATGGATGGTGGCGAATGGCTGCAAGGTGCAGGCGAGTTCACGGCGCTGGGCAGGCAGCTAAGTAATAAAGAGTGGGAGATGATGAAACCGAAACCAAGAAAGACGAAAGAATAAGCCTTCGGGGATTCTGAGGTTGAGCGCAAGGGATGCTTTCGCCACGGACGGCTGAGTTACGTGCAAAAAACGAAAGCGTCCGGACTCGTTAGAGTCAGCGGACGCCCGTCGAACAGCCCTCCCCCGAAGTCTGCTCAGGAACCACTCTACGTTCTCTCCACCTGAGCGAGAATGGCACGAATGGGTGACTCCATAGGACAATCTGGTAGGTCTCCAATAACCCATTGTTTTCTATAGCCTTCAAGCCGAAACAGCGCCCGTCCATAAGTCCTGAAGGGAAAACATCCCGATTGTCGTTCTAACGTGCAAGGCAACTGAAAGTCTGCCAATGGTGGTATTCGTATGGCTCAACCCTCCGACAGTCGCGTTCTTTACTCGGTAGAGCCGACCACCATACCATCTACCGCCGGTGCCGCCACTCAAACCCCCGAAGGCTCGGTACCGGCGTCGACCGTTAATTCGACTCCCGCCCAGAGCCAACCTGCGCCCAACTACCCCGAGCCCCCCCTCTATGTTCGCGAGGCGCTTGACGATGCTGAGCGACTCCTGAAATATGCGGCCGAAACCGGCGTCGATATCGATACCGCCACCCGCGATCACGTTCTGGAGGCGAGGGCCGCCAGCGGCAGCGGATGGACGGAAGAAATTGTCGCGAATCTGCTGGCCGCGCTTACCACGCTTGCGGCGAGGCTTAGCCCTATCAGCGCTGAAAGTCTGAAGGCCTACAGCGATGACACTGAGTCCACCGTTCGCGCTTATTGGATTGTCGCCATCCTTCTCGCCATTGTCATTGTTCCCTTTTCGATCGCCAGTTTCGTCTCTTCCGCTATCTCTAGCGCCGTTCGCACCGATATCGCTACCGCCAATGACCTGGCCGTGAAGCTCAGAGCTGAACTCGGAACTGCGGACGCGCCGAAGGGTGGAACTCCCGACAAGCCGCTTCCTCCAAGCCTGAGCGAAGCCGACGTCATCGGACAATTCCAGCTCTATGCCTCGACCCTACGCGGCATCGACGCTCGCACCCGCCAATTAAATGGGTTTGTATTAGGAGCCGCGCGAGATCCATACGTTGACTTACGCTGGGATCCGAAGAAATCCGCGAAAGAGAACAACGACAACCAGTTAAAGCTCAAGGCTTTGTTTCAGCTTCCCATCGGCCTGCCCAACTTTCCCAAGACTCTGGACGACTTAACTTCCACCTACCAGGATGACCGCTTGTTCGCGCAGGACACGCTCGATCTCGTGTCCGTTTACTATGGCGCGATTGCCACCTGCATCCTGCCGGTTCTCTACGCACTATTAGGCACCTGCGCCTATCTGCTGCGAACCTTCGAACAGCAAATGGCCATTCGTACTTTCCTGCCTACGGTCGCTAATTCCGCCCGCTTTCTAATCGCTGCCATAGGCGGTGCCGTAGTCGGTCTGTTCAACAACTTCAACATCACTCAGGGAGCTACTATTCCGCCCCTCGCTATCGCCTTCCTCGTGGGGTATGCCGTAGACGTGTTCTTTACTTTCTTAGAGAGTTTGATCGGGGCCTTCACGAAAAACAAGAGCGCCCCGCCTTCCCCACCACCTGCGCCCGCCGCACAAAAGACATAAGCAGAGTTCGCACACCACTAGTTGACGGGCGGCCACGAGAAAAGAAGTTCGAGGAAATTCATGCCGCCAGGATTAGACAATCTCAGACATATCGTCGTGTTGATGATGGGATAAGCATCCCCGCTCCTGCGCAGCCTGGAGAACCGCCCAAACCGACGCCTCCCAAAAAGCATCGCGTCGACTTGACCCATCGCTATACTGTGTTCAACCTCTACGCGCAATCCATCTCTCTAAACAAAATAAATTTCTACGGTCTGGGCAACGATTCCACGCAGGCAGGAGCCTCTGTGTTTGGCATGACGCAGACGATCGTCGGGGGCGGCGTGATCAAGCCGGTTTTCGAATGCCGAGCCATCAGCAAATTGAATCTCGCGCTGCTCGGCGAAGCGAATGGTCGCTTCGCCAACCTCCGCAGCGAATACGGGCAATCTTTCCCCTCCATCCAAACTCGCTACAACAATGCCACCGCACCAGGCCTCGCCAGCCACACCATCTTCAACATGAACTCCGCCCTCCTCGGCGGCTCATCCCGTCCTTCTTTATATTGAAGTTGTTTGTGCCGACGACTACGAAGAAAAGCAAGCGTGCGTGGTAGGCCCGGCAGGAATCGAACCTGCAACCCTCGGATTAGAAATCCGATGCTCTATCCGTTTGAGCTACGGGCCCGGTGGTTAGAGCAGTATAACCCAACCCATTCACAGGAAAGCTAGTTAGACAGAGCAGCAGTTTCGAAGTTCAGCTGCGCCACTGCCGCAGTTTTGGTGCAATCTGCCGCAATCGTGCCCGAAGCCTTCACCAAGCTCCACTGCCACAGCGTTTTTGTTTCGAGTCGAATCTCCTGGCAGCGTCGATAAATTGGGTCGCACCCATAAAATTATGAAGGGGTCGAATTTCCCTTACGCGCTAACCTGTCGTTGTCGTTGAGTAGTGGTTTGAGGCGTCGCCTTAGGACTCGGCTTGGGCTGAGGCTTCGGCTTGGGCTGTGGCGTTGACTTCGGTTGTGGCGTCGGTTTCGGCTGTGGCGTCGGTCTCGGCTGTGGCGTCGGCTTCGGCTGTGGCGTCGGTTTCGGCTGTGGCGTTGGCTTGGGCTGTGGCTTCGGCTGTGGCGTTGGTTTCGGCTGTGGCGTCGGCCTCGGCTGTGGCGTTGGTTTCGGCTGTGGCGTCGGCCTCGGCTGTGGCGTCGGTCTCGGCTGTGGACTCGGCTTGGGCTGTGGCGTTGGTTTCGGCTGTGGCGTCGGCCTCGGCTGCGGCGTCGGTTTCGGCTGCGGAGTTGGCCTCGGCTTCGGCGGAGGCCTATGTCCGGGCGGATTCGATGGTGAATACGGCGGACGGTGTGCCGGCGGACGCTGCTGATATGGAGGCCGATAGTTTGGTGGACGATAGTGCCAATTGCCGCCGTATCCCGGACGGCTGTTGTACGGCACCGGTCGGGGACGGTACCACACATTCGGCGGACGATAAGGATTTCCCCACCCTACCCAGACTGTGTGGTTATAGTAGGCTCGGCGCGATCCCCAGTTCCATCCCCAGCCGCCCCATCCCCAAGGCTGGTTACTGGCGATTAGCGCGCCGATGGCGATCCCCGCACCAAAACTTATCAGCGAGGTCGCGACCACCGCACTCGTGCTCGGCTGGACATAAACGACCGTGGGATTATATTGCGGCACGTAAACGACTTGTGGATTCGCGGGCTGAACTACGTAGATCGTCTGACCCGCCTGCTCCTGCACTACCACCTGCTGCTCGGGGTTGCTGCGCAACGCCCCCGCGGCATAAGCCTGAGCGCGCAGCCGCTGAATCGAGGCCGCCACCGATGACTGGTCCGCCGAAAACGCCTCCCCGATGGTAGCGTAATCGTCGATGTGCTCCGCCATCATGTCCAGGACTCGCGGAAAATTTACCAAGGCGATGAACGCTGGATCGAATCCCGCCTGCTGCGCTGCGTCCGTCAACTGCGTGCCAGTCAGCCCGGAGTTCTGCTGCAACCAGTTCGACACATCCAGGATTTCCTGCGGATTCGTTGACGCCGTCGTGATCTGTGACAGCAGCGAATCCGGATAAAGCGCGACTGGCGCCAGCAACTGGTCGAGCTGTGCCGCTGTGGGCAGCGGTGCCTGCGCCGAAAGAAAGGGACTGAAGTCTGGCAAAAGCACCAGCACGATTGCTAATAGGACTGCCGTGAAACTAGGTGTCGATCTCATGAAAACACTCCTTGGCCGAGGTTACGGTTCGGTCGTTGGAAAGCAACGGTTCGGTCGTTGGAAAGCAACGGTTCGGCAGTTGGAAAACAGAAGTATGGCTGTGTGAAACAAAAGATGCCCAGCGGTAT
>Ga0210396_10000165_pt1 | contig 114140 bp, 110 predicted proteins | sample IncBWH17OmetaG_FD_155466 | JGI IMG/M metagenome (GOLD analysis project Ga0210396, IMG submission 155466) | Forest soil microbial communities from Barre Woods Harvard Forest LTER site, Petersham, Massachusetts, United States - Inc-BW-H-17-O ...
GGCGGCGGGGAGTTCTGTGGTCTGGGTGGTGACTTCGGTGGCGGGCGGCGGGCTGGCGGGCTTGGCGGCGCTGGGGTCGGTGGCGTCGACGGTGGTGGCGGGCGCGACGACGGCGATGGGCGGGATCTTGGCCTTGACGCTGTTGGCGTGCTGCGCTCGGTGCTTGGCGGCGAGGCCGGCGCGGTGGCCTGCGGGAGGGTTGCTGGCGCTTACGGGCTGGAGCGCCTGGTGCACGACGACGGGCTCGCTTGCGTAGTAGTGGCTGGCGGTGGCGAGCGAGGCGGAGGCGAGCGCGTGCGGATGAGGGTGGTGGTGCACGACGACGGCTTTGTCGGCGGCGACTGCGCCGGCGGTGACGATGGCGGCTGCGGCGAGCCCGGCAACGGCCTTGGTGGCGAGCGCGCCGGCGCCGGCGGTCATGATGCCGCCGACTCCGACGCTGCCGCCGCTGGCGGCTGCACCGGCGGTGGCGCTGGCTCCGACGGTGGCGCTGGCGCCGCCGGCGACGTGCGCTCCGCCGGCGGAGGCGGTTGTGCCGAGCTTGGCGAGCAGCAGCTTCTTGAGGAGCAGGAGCGGCGCGACGGGCATGATGAGCGCGAGCGCGTGGTTGTTGTCCTTGAGCTGCTTGCGGAAGGAGGCGCATTGCTGGCAGCTGCGAATGTGGCGGCGGGCGGGCGGGCTGAGCTTGGCGAGCCCCTCGGCGACGTGGCCGAGCTGGAGGCGCACGTCGTCGCAGCTGAGCTTGCGCGCCTCGGCTGCGTCGGCGAGTGAGATGCGGGCGCGTACGAGCAGCGACTTGACGGAGGGGACGGTGGTCTCCATGGCGTGCGCGATCTGCTCGTAGGAGAGCGCGTCGATCTCGCGCAGCAGCAGCGCGGTGCGCTGCGTCTCGGGGAGGTGGTGGACGTCGGCGATGAGCTCGCGGAAGCTCTCGCGGCGGATGACCTTGTCGCCGGTTGAGATGCCGTGCTCGGCGAAGTGCACGTCCATGGAGTCGACGCCGATGGCGGAGGCGCGGCGCAGGTGGTTGAGCGAGCGGTTGCGCGCGATGCGGTACAGCCAGGGCCGCACGTTGATGGTGCGCTGGTCGGCGAGCACGGCGTTGAAGGCGGCGGCGAAGACCTCCTGCAGCACGTCCTCGGCGTCCTCGCGCGAGCCGAGCATGTGCCGGCAGAAGGACAAGAGGCGCGATTGGTAGCGGGCGCAGAGCACCTCGAAGGCGGCGTGCTGGCCGCGGCGGGTGAGCGAGATGAGCCGCTCGTCGGACTGGAGGCGCAGCAGCGCAGTGGGCCCGCGAAGGCCGGGAATGCTGCTGGGGTGGGTGAGAGCGGAGACCTCCATGGACAGTGCGGTGGCTGCTGCCGACTGTATTGACACGGTAGCAGCGGCAAAGTTGCGTCTTTTGACTGATGTTTCCCGCGGCGCGCGCGGGTCAAACGCGGCGAGTAGAGTGCGGCGGGCATGTCCACGGAGAGCGCGCAGGAGACGGGGACGTTCCACGGGGGCCGCCTGGTGGCGAGGCGCCTGAAGGCGCATGGCGTGAGCAAGCTGTTCACGCTGTCGGGCGGGCATCTGTTCTCGATCTATGACGGCTGCCGCGAGGAGGGCATTGACCTGGTGGACGTGCGCCACGAGTCGACGGCGGCGTTTGCGGCGGAGGGCTGGGCGAAGGTGACGCGCGAGGTGGGCGTGTGCGCGCTGACGGCGGGCCCGGGCGTGACGAACGGGATGAGCGCGATGGCGTCGGCGCAGGCTAACCATTCGCCGATGGTGGTGCTGGGCGGGCGCGCGCCGGCGCTGCGTTGGGGGCAGGGCTCGCTGCAGGAGATCGACCACGTGCCGTTTGTGCGCCCGCTGAGCAGGCTGGCGGTGACAGCGCAGAGCACTGACGAGATCCCGGGCCTGGTGGACGACGCGTTCACGGCGGCGAGCGCGCCGCACGGCGGTCCGGCGTTTGTGGACTTCCCGCTGGACTACGTGTTCATGGAGGCGGCTGAGCAGGAGAACGACGGCGCGCGGCTGGCGGGCGCGGGCGTTGGCGTCGGCGCTGGCGCTGGCGCTGGCGCGGGTGCGCGCGGCGCGGGCGCGGGTGGCGCGCTGGGCGAGTCGCTGGAGCGCGCGGCGGCGCTGCTGGCGGCGGCTGAACGCCCGGTGGTGATGGCTGGCACGGACCTGTACTGGGGCCGGGCGGAGCATGCGCTGATTGAGCTGGCGCAGACGCTGCGCATACCGGTGTTCTTGAACGGGTTGGCGCGCGGATGCGTGCCGGCGGACGACGAGCTGTTCTTCTCGCGGGTGCGCTCGCAGGCGCTGAAGGGCGCGGATGTGGCGCTGGTGGTGGGCGTGCCGATGGACTTCAGGCTGGGCTTTGGCGGCTCGTTTGGCGAGGAAACGGAGATCGTGGTGGTGGACGCGGCGGAACCGGAGCGCGACCACCCGCGAAAGCCGGCGGCGGAGTGCTACGGCCCGATCGGGGACACGCTTGAGGCGCTGCGCACGGGCGCGGGGGCGGCGGCGCTGGCGAGCGAGCGCTGGATCGGCGAGCTGCGCGCGGCGGAGCGGGAGCGCCGCGAGGCGGAGCGGGCGGAGCTGGAGGACGACCGCTCGCCGCTGCACCCGATGCGCCTGTATGCGGAGCTTGCGCAGGTGCTTGACCGCGACGCGATCGTGATTGGCGACGGCGGCGACTTCGTTTCGTATGCGGGCCGCGTGGTGGACAGCTACGCGCCGGGCTGCTGGCTTGACCCGGGGCCGTTTGGCTGCTTGGGCACGGGCTGCGGGTATGCGCTTGCGGCGAAGCTGGCGCACCCGGAGCGCCAGGTGGTGCTGTTGCTGGGCGACGGCGCGTTTGGCTTCTCGGGGATGGAGTACGACACGCTGGCGCGCCATGGCGTGAACGTGGTGGGCGTGATGGGCAACAACGGCATTTGGGCGCTGGAGAAGCACCCGATGGAGTTCCTGTATGGGTACTCGGTGGCGGCTGACCTGCGGCCGGGCACGCGCTACGACGAGCTGGTACGGGCGCTGGGCTGCCACGGCGAGCTGGTTGAGCGCCCGCAGGACCTGCGCGCGGCGCTGGAGCGGGCGCTGGCGGCGGATGCGCCGGCGCTGGTCAACGTGTTGACGGATCCGACTGTGGTTTACCCGCGCAAGTCGAACCTGGCTTAAGCGCGCGCAAGCTGCAGCGCGCCTCCGTAGAGGATGTCGTGCTCTGACACGCGCACATGCTCGAGCTGGAAGGCGTTGATGGCCTCCTGCAGCAGAACCATGCCGGCGACGATGGTGGGCGCGCGGTCGGGGTTGAGTCCGACGACGTGGCGGCGCTGCTGTTCGTCCATGTCGGCGAGGCGCGCGAGCAGCAGTTCGACGGTGCCGAGCTGCAGCTCATATCCGTGCACGCGCTCAGGATCGTAGGGGTCGAGCTCCTGGTCGATGGCTGCGGCGGAGGTGGCGGTGCCGGCGACGGCGATGCCGTGCTTGACGGCAGCGCGCTGCTCCTGGGGCAGCCCGTCGAGGAAGGTGTTGCGCACGTCGCTTGCGAGCTGCTGCAGCTCGCTGGGGTTGGGCGGGTCGGAGTGGATGTGGCGCTCTGACATGCGTACGACGCCTGCGTGCAGGGAGGTGTGGAAGCCGGCGACGCCGCCCACGCCGACGACGAACTCGGTGGAGCCGCCGCCGATGTCGATGACGACGGTGGGCTGGTGCTCGTCATCGGCGTCGCGATGGGGGCGCCCGGACATGGCGCCGAGGAACGTGAGCTGCGCCTCCTGCTCGCCGCTGAGCACCTGCGCGTCGAGGCCGTAGTCGTCGCGCACGCGGGCGGCGAACTGGGCGCCGTTGGAGGCGTCGCGCACGGCGGAGGTGAGCACGGCGAGGTTGGCGCCTGCTTCAAGCCGGTCGATGGCCTGGCGGTATTGGGCGAGCGTGTCGAACACGCGCTGCATGGCGTCGGCGTCGAGCGCGCCGCTGGAGTCGACGCCGTGGCCGAGGCGCGTGACGTGCGAGCGGCGGTCGAGGACCTGGATGTCGTCGCTGTTGGCGTCGACGTCGGCGACGAGCAGCCGTGTGGAGTTGGTCCCGATGTCGACTACAGCTACGCGCATTGGGGGATCCTATGGGCGTGGGGGCATGCGCGCGGGAACCGGCATGGGCCGTGACACCGGGGGCCGCGAGGCGCCACGTGCGCAGGAGCTTGCCTAAGCGCGGCGGCCATGCAACCCTGGTCACTTGTGCGGTTCTTTGCTAGAACATAAGGAGCGACGCGGGGTGGAGCAGTCTGGTAGCTCGTCGGGCTCATAACCCGAAGGTCGCGGGTTCGAATCCCGCCCCCGCTACTGAAGAAAGGCCCTGGTAATCGGGGCCTTTTTTCGTGGGACGGTGCGCACGGGCGTACGGCCAAGGTTCCAATGGGGTTCCGTTTGGGGTGTTGTTGGGCCCCGAGCGCCCAATCCTCCGGTCCACCCGAGTGCTTGGCCGGGCCGGCTAGCGTGAGTGCGATGGCTACACCATCGTTCGAGTTCGACATCCGCGCGCGCACCCTCACACTCGCAGGCGAGGACGCGACCACACGGACCCTCGCGCTCCCGCCGGGCATGTTCGATTTCGAGACCAGCCTAGAGCGGGTGGCTGTCCGCCTCGACCCCCTCGAGCTGACTGTCGGCCTGCCGAGCGGCCGTCACGCGGTCGTCGAGCTGAGCGACCCGCGGCGCTCGCTCGAGGAGCTCCGCGCCCGACGTCCGTGCGTCTACCTGGACCAGAACCATTGGTCGACTGGAGTGGCACCCGTTTCGCGGCCTGTCGTGGGCTTTAGTCGCTAGGTCTGTTTGGTCGTGGTTTTGTGCTCTCTCTCGTATTCCTCTGGGGAGAGGTATCCGAGGGTAGAGTGTCGTCGTTGGCGGTTGTAGAACGCCTCGATGTAGTCGAAGACGGCCGAGGACAGGTCGCGTCTGCTCGGCCATGACTGGCGGTGCACGAGCACCTTCTTCAGGGTGGCGAAGAAGCTCTCGGCGACGGCGTTGTCGTAGGCGTCGCCCGTGGACCCCATCGAGACCGCGATCCCGGCGTCACGGGCCTGTTGTCCGAAGCCCAGAGCGACATATTGCGAGCCCTGATCGCTGTGATGTATGAGCCAGGGCTCGGGACGGCGGCGAGCGACGGCCATCTGTAGCGCGTCGGCGACGAGCTCGGTGCGCATGTGCTCGGTCATCGCCCACCCAACAATCCGCCGCGAATATGCGTCCTGAACCGCGGCGAGGTAGAGCCACCCCTCCCAGGTCCGCAGATAGGTGATGTCGGCGACCCACAGGACGTTCGGAGCGCCGGGCGTGAAGCGACGTTCGACGAGGTCGTCGGCGACCCTGACACCGGGCACGCGGATCGTCGTGCGGCCCTTCTTGACCTTCACCAGCCCCGAGATCCCGGCCTGGCGCATGAGCCTGCGGATCCGTTTCCTTGAGACGACGATGTCCTGGCCGAGCCGCAGCTCGGCCTGCACCCGCCGAGAGCCGTAGACACCACGGGCGTTCTCGTGGATCTCGGTGATCCTCGAGGTCAGCCACGCATCGCTCAGAGCCCTGTCGGACGGGGCCCGGCGCTCCCAGGCATGGAACCCCGATTTGGAGACCCCGAGGATCTCGCACATCACAGAGACTGGGAAACTGGCCCTCTCCGCCGAGATGATCCGGTAGCTGCTCACCGGGTCTCGGTCTCCGCTGCGAAGAGAACCGCGGCTCGCTTGAGGATGTCGCGCTCCTGCTCCAAGCGTTTCACCCGTTTGCGAAGCTCACGGAGCTCCTCGCGCTCCGCGCTCGTCAGCCCATCGTCGCGTTCTCGTCGATCGAGCTGATGCTGCTTGACCCAGTTATGCAGCGACTGCTCGCTGCACCCCAACGCTCCCGACACGTCCTTCACCGTCCGGCCACCCAACACCAACTGGACGGCTTCGCGGCGAAACTCCGGCGGATACGGCGGTCTCGTTCGTGGCATCAGATGCATCCTTTCGCGTCCAAGCCACTAAAGCCATTAAGAGGACTTCAAGCAGGTGCCACTCCACGCGCCCAATAGGGGCCGAGAGAGCTTGCCGCAGCGTCTCGCCTGGCGTACGGAGAGCCGAACGCTAATAAAATGCCTGGATCGGCAGATTTGCGACGACAGCAAAGAGATGGAAATAGAAAAGATTTTCTGATATCTTTCTATTCATCATGCCCGCAAACGAGACCATCCAAGAAATCGATCTCATCGACGGGGCTGTTGCGCGGCTGCGCGAGATGCTGCCGCAAAGCTGGACGGTAGAGCGATCGAGTAGGGCTGAGGTGAGCGCCGACTCAGGAGAGGCACGCTCGCTGGCAGACGGCGCGATCGACCTTCGCGACCCCAGGGGAACCTACGTGACCCTTGCGGTTGAGGCGAAGCGATCGTTCGATCCTCGCGCCGTCGAGCAACTCTCAGGCGGGCTGTCGAGCGTCATCCGCTCGCTAGCCAGCAATATCCCGATCCTCGCGGTCTCTCCATGGATGAGTGCGCGAAGCCGAGAGCTACTGGCCAAGGACGGCATCAACTTCATCGATCTCACCGGTAACGCGCTGCTCAAGCTGGAGAACCCCGCGCTCTACATAAGCGCTGTAGGAGCCGCCAGGAACCCCCAGCCCATGCCTCGCGGGCAGGCGAGGGTCCGCGGGCCCAAGGCCGCACGGCTGATCCATCTGCTCATCGACGTCAGTCCGCCCTATGGAGTCGGCGAGATCGCAGCCGTCACGGGCCTGACGCCGGGCTATGTCTCGCGGCTGCTCGACGCGCTGGACCAGGACGCGCTTGTCGAGCGCACCCGTCGCGGACGGGTGCAGGACGCCGATATGCCCGGGCTGCTGCGGCGGTGGGCGGAGTCATACGACGTTCTCAAGAGCAACGAGGCGTCCACCTTCCTCGCGCCGCGCGGGGCAAGCGATGCGCTTCTGCAGCTCGCCGAGCTGTCCGGGCCGCCGTTGCTGGCAGTGACCGGATCGTTTGCCGCGGTGCGTCTTGCGCCCGTCGCTGCGCCGGCACTGCTCATCGCGTACTGCAACGAGATCGAGGCGCTGGCCAAGACGCTCGGGTTGCTTCCGGCCGACGAGGGAGCCAACGTCGTCCTGCTGCGAGCGTTCGATCCGGTCGTGTGGGAGCGCGGGACAGAAGATGCGGGCCTTCACTACGTCGCGCCCTCCCAGGCCGCCGTCGACTGCCTGACCGGTACAGGCAGGATGCCGGCCGAGGGCGAAGCGCTCATCGCCTGGATGGCGGAGAACGAGCCGCGCTGGCGGTTGCCATCGATCGCCGATCTGCACCCCTCGCAGGCGGACGCATGACCGGCCCGAGCAATGCCTCACAACACCAGGACCTCGACGCGCGATACGTAGCTGCCCGGCGAGTCCTACTCGACGCGCTGACCGTGCTCGCACCGCACGGCGACGCCATCATCCTGGCCGGTGCCCAGGCTGTGTACCTCCACACGGGCACCGCCGATCTGGCCATCGCCCCGTATACCACCGACGGTGATCTCGTGCTGGACCCGCTTCTCCTCGGCGACGCTCCGGAGCTCGAAGCCGGGATGTCCGCCGCAGGGTTTCATCTTCAGCCGCAGCCCGGCGGTCACGTCGAGCCGGGCATCTGGCTGGCGAGCGCGTCCGCGGCCGGCGAGGAGTTCCTGGTTCCGGTCGACCTCATCGTCCCCGAGGGTGCTGCGTCGGGCACTGGCAGACGTGCAGCACGCCTCGGCGGCCACGGCGCTCGCGCTGCTCGGCGCGCGGTCGGACTCGAGGCAGCACTGATCGACAACAGCACGATGACCATCGCGGCGCTGGACCCAGCAGACGAGCGCTCGCTACAAGCGAGGGTCGCCGGCCCCGCCGCGCTGCTCGTCGCAAAGGCCCACAAGCTCCACGATCGCGTCGCAAGCGGCCGCGCCGCGCGGCTCGACGACAAGGACGCCTCCGACGTCGTACGACTCATGCAGACAACGAGGCCGGACGAGATCGCGGTCACGCTCAACGCCCTCGCGCAGGATGCGATCGCCGGACCTCCGACGACCGCGGCGCTGACATACATTGAGGAGCTGTTCGGCAGACGCGGACGGCCCGGCATCGAGATGGCCTCAAGAGCATTGCGAACCGCGATCCCCGAGGACCGGGTACAGGCGATCTGCGTCGCATACGTCACCGCTCTGCGCCCGACGGCGCTCTGAGTCAGCTGAGCTGGGCCGTGCCGTTGGCTCTCATTGAAACGGCAAGGACATCGCCGGGGTGCAGAAGTTCACGCGCGGCGGTCCGGCCGACACGGATGACGCCGGAGCGCTCCTTCTCGCCGTAGCGCGGGTCCCATCGGCAGGTGAGCTTGCGACCGATCAACAGCACGGAGATGGACTGACGCTCCTGCGGAAGGATGGTCTTCGTCGCGCCGATGGGGATGCGTACCTGCCCTGCCCTTATGTCACTCTCGGTCACGCACTGAGAACGGAAATGTGGGGTGGCGTGCGACTTGCGCGTTCGGGCTGAGAGCGCCGTCGACGGTTTGGACACTGTCATTTTCGTTGTCTTTGGTACGACTCCGGTCGACCTTGCGGCCTCGCTGGTCGCTCCTCGGATGCCGTGGCGCTTGCGCTGCCAGTCGCCATCGCGCAGGTTCGCAAACGGCATCACCGGATCGCCGGTGGGCAGCGCGGCGCGCGTCGTGTGCGAGACACCAGCAGCAAACGCTCGCAGCATCTGCTCCTCGGCATCCTTGAAGTCGTCGGTCGGGGCGTAGTGGACGTGCAACTCGCTGAGGACTGACAGTGTCTTCAGCCACCAGCCGCCCTTGTGAGGCTTTGCAGCCCCGATTCGCGTCTTGTAGTACTGGCGTACACGGGTGCGGAGCGGCTGTCCGGCCAGGCCGATGTGTCAAGGATCATGAGAGTTCCCCAGGTGTGATCACGGGGATTCCTCACCTTGTGGGTGGCCGGTGAGGGCGGGTCGGAGTGCTTGGAGGGCGTCGCGGTGGCGGCGCATGCGGTAGCTGTCGCCGGTGATGGAGAGGACGGTGGCGTGGTGTAGGAGCCGGTCGAGGACGGCGGTCGCGACGGTGGTGTCCTCGAAGATGTGGCCCCAGTCGGCGATCCCGCGGTTGGTGGTCAGGATGATGCTGGCGTGTTCGTAGCGGCGGCTGATGACCTGGAACAGGTGGCCGAGGCCCCGTGCAAGCTTCACGACGGTCGAGACCCGCAGATCACGCGTGCCGCGCTCCGCGCGGCCGACCTCGACGGGGTGCATGTCGCAGCGGTAAGCGAGGGCTTCCTGGGTAAGCCCGATGCGCTTGCGGTTTCTGCGGATGTTCTGGCCGACCGTCAGCTTGGGCTCCACGGGGATGATCCTCCGTTTGGAAGCCAATAGCGTCCAGAACCAATAGCGTTCTACTTCGTGTATTGAGCCGCTCGTCAACCACCCTGGGAGGCAGGCGAATGAATCGAGGGGGAAAGCCGCGGTCTATAGCCTGGCGAGCAGGTCACCGGCTGGGATGTCGAGTGCTTTGGCGAGTTTGACGATCGTGAGCAGGCCGGGGTTCCGTCGGCCGCGCTCGATGCGGTTGACCTCGGTGGGATGGAAGTTTGCTCGGTGGCCGAGAGCTTCCTGGGTGAGACCTGCCCGCTCTCGCGCTGATCGGAGGTTGACGCCGAAGATCGAGCGCGGGTCGTCTGAATCGGGCTCGGGCATAGCCAAGCACCCTCGACGGACCTGACCGATACCTCAATAGGGAATCTGTCAGGATTTGTGGGAGGTTGATTGCATGGCTGAGTCCACGGAAGGAGGCAGAGGCGGGGTGTTGATGCGCGCGAAGCCCGAAGATGACGCGCGTGCGCGGCACTACCGGCTCGCCTCCCGCACTGTGGAGAACGAGCACCGCGGGGTCAGACCCCCCGCGTTATCGACCGTGTCCATGCCATCTAGGGACGACGACAACAAGTACATAGCGGTGGCGCTTGGTCGCTTCGATGCCCTGTTGGGCCGGGGCTTGAGGCAGATCCTGTCTGAAGATCCCCGTCTTCAGATCGTTGACACCGACCTCGGCAACGCGGCGCTTGAGCGGATCGTCGCGCAGCAGGCTCCTCTTGTAGCGCTACTCGATGAGGAGAGTGTGGCCAAACCGTCCGTACTGGCACGCCTGAGAGCGTCTCAGCCGACAATCGAGATCGTCGTGCTAGCACACCGCCCAGCCCGTGCGTGCGGTATGCGGCTACTTGCCGCCGGAGCTAGCTGTCTGCCCAAGGATGCCTCTGCTGCCGACATTCTCGCCGCCGTCCACATCGCGGCGAACGGCAGGCGCGTGTTCGCGGATGTCGACGGTCATCTGGTTGAGCGGACCCACCCGGCCGTGTCCGCCTCTCTGACGCCCCGCGAGGTGGAAGTGCTGGAGTATCTCGCCAGGGGCCAATCTCATGGCGAGATCGCACACGCCCTACAGCTCGGCGTGGAGACCATTCGCACGCACTCTGCCCACATTCGCGCCAAGCTCGGCGTTCGAAACAAGCGGGAGTTGATCGGCCTGACGATCCCGAGACCGGGACCCAGTAGACAACACGGCAACGACAGGTCTATCCCCCGAACTCACCAAAGATCACCTGTTTCAGGGGATGAACAAGCCAAATGGGCCAACTACTGTCGGCCGCAATAAGGATCATCACCATCAGCAGCCGAAAGCCGAAACCAAGCTCCCTCCGCGACCCTGCATCCGCGATGCGTCGCTTGGTGGGCTCTGCCCGCCGCACTCTGCGGCGAGCGCGCTGGAGAGTCGAGGATCAGAGCCTGACGCGAGAGCAACGCCATGGCGTGCTCGGGTCTGCGCATCGGCGGTGGCGGCCCCCCACTGATGACCACCGCCGATACTGGTCAGCCTACGATTGGAGCGGGCTCGGCGAGGAGTGGACCGCATCGCCCGAGTGGAAGCAGGGGCTAATCCAAGATGTCCTCGCCAAGTGGATACCCGACGGCGGAGTCGTGCTTGAGATCGGCCCCGGCGCCGGTCGCTGGTCGGAGGTACTCTTGCGGCGGGCCGCGGAACTCGTGTTGGTGGATGTAAGCGAGCGGCCGCTTGAGTTGTGTCGAGAACGTTTCAACGGTGACACACGCGTCCAGTACATCCTTTCGTCCGGGAGTGATCTGCTCGGTGTGGAGGACGGCTCGATCGACGCTGTGTGGTCGTTCGATGTTTTTGTTCACGTGGCGCCGCGCGATCAGGCAGCCTACCTCGAGGAGATCGCGCGTGTGCTCGCGCCTGACGGCATAGCAGTTGTGCATCACTCCGACGGGCGTAACCGTGGCCAACTGTCATCCCGTCACGGTTGGCGCTCACCTATGTCGCGCGGCCTATTCGCAGCGTTGGCGGTCGAGCGCGGCCTGCAAGTCGAGTGCCAGCTTGACTCCTGGGGACCCGGTGGACGCTTTGACCTGAGCGCCTATGCGGATGTCATCACTGTGTGTAAACGCTGAGTGCTACCGGAACCGATGCCGTGCTTCGCAACGACTATGCTTGATAGACGCGGGCTGAACTGAGCTCGTTGCCCCTCACCGGACGGTCCTGCGAGCGGTTCAACGGGGTGGAGGGTTTGACCTCCATCGCCGCGAATCGGTGCTTTGCCCCGCTCAGCCAGCGAGCGGGCGAATGACGAGACTGGACACGTCACCGTCGTTCTCGGACGCTTTGATGCGCTGGTCGGGCGCGGCCTGACGCAGATCCTGAACGAGGATCGAGACCTTCGGATCATCGGCACCGATCTGGATGACGCCGCGCTCGCACACCGTCGCGCGGGCAGCCGCCGCAGGTCGCCATTCTCTACGACCCAGTAGACAACACGGCAACGACAGGTCTATCCCCCGAACTCACCCAAAGATCACCTGTTTCAGGGGATGGACAAGCCAAATGGGGCCAACTACTGTCAGCCGCAATAAGGATCTTCACCAATCGTGACGTAGCGGTCTGTATGGCACCTGTTGAGTGCGCCGCTGTTTGCCCGCTTTAGGAGAGATTGGTCCGGGTCCAGATAGACAGCATGGATCAGGGATATGAGAGCGGGGAGGCAGGGATGTCACAGCACGGGCGGGATACAGCGGTTGCAATGGACCGGAGCGAGCAGAACAGCGGGTCTTGGAGGAATCTGGCGGTCCGTCGCGTGGTGCTCACGTCGCTACTAGCTGGCGTTTTGCTCTTGGGTATCGCGTCTGCGGCGGTGAACGCGGGGGCCGAACCGCCTCCGGGAAACTGGGCGCTGATCTTCAACGAAGAATTCAGCGCCAACGGCCTCAACACCGCCCTATGGACCCCCGAATGGCCGGGTGGACCGATGTCCGGGGAGTGCACGTCGCCGAGCCTTGTGTCCCAGCCGGGCAACGGGTATCTGTACCTGCAGGTAAGGGCGCAAGAAAGTACGTGCGGTGGCACTAAACATGCAGACACCGGCGCCTTGGCGGAGTCGAATCCTGCCGACGGCAAGCCCGGACACAGCGGTTTCCTCTACTCCTACGGCTACGTCGAGTGGCATGTCTACATAGTCGGCTGGGGGGGAGAAGCACAAAGATGTCCGAAAGGGGGATGCATACCAGACTGGCCGGCACTATGGAGCTTCCCGGAGAACCAGGAAAACGAGATCGACACAATGGAGGGCCTGCGCCGCGAAGCCTGCCACACCTGGTGGCACCACGTTTCTCCGATAGAAGAAACACAAGGCTGCCAATCCGGCATCAGCTACGCGGGGTGGCACACCTACGGTGCGGACTGGGAGCCAGGCGTACTCAAATTCTACTACGACGGAGCACAGGTCGGCGAAGTCAAATCAGGCTACATCAATTCCACACCGCAGTACCTGATCATGGACGACGTGCCCCCAAATGGACACGGCGACCAACTTGTCGTCCCTGATGAAATCGTCGTAGACTACGCGCGGGTCTGGCAACACCCGGTGCCGCCGTCAGCAACAACTGGCTCGGCGACTAATGTGCAGCCGCTCCAGGCTACCCTCAACGGCACGGTCAACCCCAACGGGTTCGACACCCACTACTACTTCCAGTACGGCACCACGACCTCCTACGGGCTTTCAACGGGAGAAGTAGATGCCGGATCGGGGACGAGCAACGTGGCGGCGAGCGCCACGGTCACTGGCCTAACGCCGGGTACGGCCTACCACTACCGAATCGTGGCTACCAACGCGAGCGGAACCCCCGCCTACGGGAGTGATCAAGAATTCAGAACACGAGGATCTCTGCGTTGGGTCTTCTACAGCGGGGGTAGCTCCCTGGAAGAGTCGTCTTGGAATGGCTCTAGCTGGGGCTATGTTCCTCTTGGTCACGCGATCACCGGCAGTCCGGGGGCCGGGGTTGACGCCGCAAACCATCAGGACGTGTTCTATAACGGTGGCAGCTCTCTGGAAGAGTCGTATTGGAATGGCTCTAGCTGGGGCTATGTTCCGCTTGGTCACGCGATCACCGGGAACCCGGCAGTCGCCGTTGGCGCCTCCGGGGAAGCCTGGGTGTTCTATAACGGGGGTGGCTCTCTGGAAGAGTCGTATTGGAATGGCTCTAGCTGGGGCTATGTTCCGCTTGGTCACGCGATCACCGGGAACCCGGCGGTTGGGATCGATGCGGCACACCATCAATACGTGTTTTATAATGGTGGTGGCTCTCTGGAAGAGTCGTATTGGAATGGCTCTAGCTGGGGCTATGTTCCGCTTGGTCACGCGATCACCGGCAGTCCGGCGGTTGGTGTGGACGCCTCTGGGGAAATCTGGGTGTTCTATAACAGCGGTGGCTCCTTGGATGAGTCTTACTGGAATGGTTCTAGCTGGGGCTATGTCTCTCTTGGTCACGCGATCACCGGCAACCCGGCAGTCGCCGTAACTTCGGCCGGCGAACAGTTTGTGGTCTATAACGGCGGTGGCTCGCTTGAAGAGTCCGTATGGAACGGTAAAGAATGGGAATATATTCCTCTGCACCACGGGATCACCGGGAGCCCGTCAATCGTAATCAATCCGCACACGCGGGAACAATGGATCTTTTACAATGGCGGGACTTCTCTTGAAGAGTCAGCGTGGAACGGTAAAGAATGGGAATATGTTCCCCTGCATCACGCGATCACTGGAAATCCGACAGCGGTTGCGAACACGGGCAACCTCGAATAAGGAGCCAGTGTCTGGGAGCGACCCTATAAGCTGATCTTGTATACTAAGCATCATGATTGCTCAGTTCGCTGACAAGTTGCGCGCGCGGCGCAATGGTGCGCAGCTTGGTGGTGGGTCGGTGCCGGAAGTCGTCGTGCCTGAGCGTGGGCCCGAATCACAATGGTTTTGGCAGCACTATGACGAGGCAGCAAGCCAAATCCTGGAGGCCTTTCAGTCTGAGGGACTATCGTTGAATGGCAAGGTAGTTGCTGATGTTGGTTGTGGCGATGGCTTTATGGACTTGGGTGTTCTGCACAAGGCCCGGCCGCGCAGGTTGGTTGGCTTCGACGTGAACTTGACGAACCGAGAGCACCTGCAACGGCGCGCACGTGAGGAGGGTGTTGATGCTGCTGATCTCGGTGGCCTCGACTTCGAGCAGTCGACAACCACTCGTATTCCGGTCGAGGACGGTGCCTTTGACTTCGCATTCTCGTGGTCTGCGTTTGAGCATATCTCGCGGCCAATTGAGGTTTTGACGGAGATAAAAAGAATCTTGTCGCCCGCAGGCGCATTTTTCCTCCAGCTATGGCCATTCTACCATTCGTCTAAGGGCTCGCATCTCTGGGAGTGGTTTCCAGAGGACTACCATCATCTGCAGCGGGCGGAGTGCGACATCGTGCAGGAGCTTGAAGTTAGCGATGTAAAGCCTGCTGACTGGACTAGCATGATGAGTCGCGAGTTCCAACATCTAAATCGGATCACCGTAGATGAGTTGCAGCGCTCAATGCTTGCGGCCGGCTTCGTGGTGCGTAGGGTGGAGCTATTGACGGGTGCAACAAGGCTCACCCCTGAGCTGGGGCGCTACTCGTGGCTCGATCTCGGCATCGGCGGAATCAAGCTCATTGCGACTCCCGGTTAGCCGTTCACCAGGGTAAGGGGCTGGCACTCGGCGAACAGGACAACGTGACACTAGCTACCGCTCCGGCAAATTAATCATCCGCATTAGGACGGACCAATGGCTCCGAGGAACCTGGACCGAACCTACGGGGTCGCGCCAGTGGCTCTCAGTGCGGCGCGGCCACCGACTACGCCGAGAGCAGCTTGGCGGCGCGCGCCTCACCGGCTGCTCAAAGTGAGTGAGCAGCTCCTCAATTGTGTATGCGCTGGCGGGTCGAGCTGCTGCCAGCTAAGCCGCCGTCCGCTCCGCGGCGCCGCGCAGCTCGCCGCCGGCCGCTAGGCCAACTACAGCCGCGCCACGCGGATGGCGACGCGAGCGAGGCTCCGCCGCTATAGGCTCCCGTCCGAGCGGCCACGATTCCTCGATCCTGTAGGCCACAGCTGGTATATTTGGCCCCAGAGTGGGGATAGGCTCGGTCGCAGATTTGCGACCTGATCCCGCCCCCGCTATGGAGCAAAAGCCCTGGAAATCCAGGGCTTTCGTGGTTCTAGGGCTCGGGCGCTGGTGGAGCTTCCTCCCGAGATTTCCTCCCGAGATGAGATCGAGCGTAGTGGCCTGTCCTGCGTAGCCGCCTGTCCTGGCATCATGCGCGCGATGTCCGCGCGATCGGCAGCGACGCTGAGGCCGAGAGTGGCTATGTCGGTGAGCGCCGGGTCCTCATGAGCGGCGCGGCGTGGACGCTTGAGTTCTACGAGGAGGACGGCCGGGAGCCGGTGCTTGACTTCCTGCGCGGGCTGGATGAGCTGAAGGAGCAGGCGTTGGCCGCTGCGCTGCGCAATGTGCTCGCCTATGAAGGCATTGGGGTCTGCGGCTCCTCGTGGGGCAAGTGGGTGCCTGGTCCTCACGGCATCTTCGAGTTTCGGGTGCGCCATGACGCGGCGACCATCCTGCGCGAGCGCGGCTTGCCGGTCCCCGAGCATCTGAAGGGGACCAGTGCCGACGTCCTGCTGCGCGTGTTTTGCCATGCGCACGGCAAGAAGGTGGTCCTGCTGCTGGCTGGCTATGACAAGGGCAAGGAGCCGAGCGCCAAGCGCCAGAACGCGGAGATCAAGCGGGCCAAGCAGCGCCTGACGCGCTGGAAGGATCAGCAAAGGGCCAGCGCTAAGCAGGCGGGCGACCGGGGCCAGTCTCGCGGCAAGCGGAGGTCTTGACAAATATGCGGTATGCTACATAAATACTGTTGGACGCCCCGACTACCGGAGTTCTGTGATGGCCACGAAGTTCGACGACTACATCAGCGAGGTTGAGGAGAGGGCGAAGGCGGGCGGCCCGGAGGCCATCGCCCGCTGGGATGCCTTCAACGCTCACTACGCGATGGCCCGTGAGGTGCGCGAGCTGCGCAAGGAGCGCAATCTCACGCAGAAGCAGCTCGCCGCCGCCTCCGGCATCAACCAGGCCGAGATTTCGCGGATCGAGCGCGGCCAGACGAACCCGACCGCCAGCACGCTTGCCGCGGTACTGGCGCCGCTGGGTGCCCGCGTTGGGGTAGTCCCGCGCGAGAAGCGCGACCTCGCGCGCGTGTAGGAGGAGTCTCAGCGGGCCGCAGCGTTCGGCCTCGCCCTCGCACGGCTGCTGGTAGCCGTAACAAGGAGGGCGCAGCCCGACGCCTCCGGTGCAGGTTGCGGCGGCCACCGCGCCGCAGTCCGCAGCGTCGTGTGAGGGTTGCGGCTACAGCTCGGGCTGCCGCTGGTTCGGGTATGCGGCTTGACGATCCTTCGCCCCTCGGTGCTCGGCGTTGATGGTTTTGGCGGCTGGAGTGCTTGCGTCGCTTGGGGGGGGGACCCAAGTTCGTTGGCCGGTTGAGGGCGGTTGTGGTCAGTACACGTAGATGGGACACGACTGCGCCGATTCGCATGGGGCGTGGCGTCCCTCTTTCCGGCGAGTGAACTGGGAGTAGTCTGTCCTACTACAGCTACCGCTGGGACATCGGATAGATTGAGGGCACAGGGAGTGGTATTCCCCGCATCGTGTGTCATCCTACATGGCATGGACAACGATGTCGTGGCCACGCCCGAGGAGACCCTATTGGACTTGCTGAACCGGTCGCGGCGGCGCAGTGTGCCGATTCGCCGATCGTTTCTGCAGCTCCCTGGGCCGCCGAAGCAGCCGGGGCCCCTCGCGGCGTTCGTCGAGGGTCGTCGCCCGATTGCCCTCGATCTCTGGCTCCTGTTGCACGCCGGAGCTGCGTCGCACCCTTGGGATGTTCGCCAGCCCGCGATGAGCTGGGTGCGGATGCTCGACATCCCGCAGACCCTCAGCTCCGAGACGACGATCTCACGCAACTGGACCTGGCTGGAGCAGCGCCGACTTGTTCGCAGCGAGCGCGACCATCGGGTGCGTAAGGTCTTTCTGCTGATGGAGGACGGATCAGGACGTGAATTCGAGCGCCCCACCGGCCAACAGCGCGGCTTCTTCAAACTTCCATATGCCTACTTCTCGCAGCGGTGGCACAAGGAGCTCAAGCTCGCCGGCAAAGCAACGCTTCTGATCTGCCTGGCTCAGGCGCCAACCTTCACTCTGCCGACTGAGCACGCCGCCGGCTGGTACGGGCTCTCGGCAGATACGCTCCAGCGCGGACTCGACGAGCTACGGGAGCTTGAGCTGCTGAAGACTTGGACTCGTGCGAAGAAGGCTCCTCGCACTCGGTTTGGCTATACAGTCGAAAACCACTACGCCTTGCAGGGACCATTCGTGCGCGCCCCGATCGAATCCGCTCGGGGAGCAGAGGCGGCGGCGTGATGACAAACCAGGATCTCGGAGAAGTCACCACTGCCGAATCGATCGCCACGGCCCTTGCGGACCTCCAGCCTTCGTGGATCACGCTCCCTTCGAGAGACGAGGAGCTGCCAACCGACTTGCGGCTCGCACTCGACGATTTCGACGCCGGGGAACACGCGGCGGCCAAAGCTGCGGGTGCCTGGCTACAGGCTGAGGCGGTCGCTGCCCATCAGACCTCGCGCACCCGTCTGCTCATCGCTGACCGTCGCGTGGCGGGCTTCTACTCGCTCGCGTCTGCTCAGGTCGAACTCAGTCAGCGTGATCGCCGCCGCGTCGGCGTCGTCCCTGTACGAGTGCCCGCAGCTCTCATCACCTGGATCGCCAAGGACAAGCGAGCCGAGATCGACGGCAAGCTGCTGCTGCTCCACGCGGCCGCTACTGCACGCCGCGCGGCTGAGCTTCAAGCCACTTCAGTGCTCGTCGTCGACCCCTTCGACGAGGAGACGGCGGCAATGTGGCGCAAGCGCTACGGCTTTCGCGCGTCGGTCGAAATCAGGAAGCCCAAGCGGCTCTGGCTGCCGCTAGAACCAGCGGACTAGCGGTTACGGCCCTGCTGCTCAAGCTCGACGAGGTAGGCGTCGGCCTCCGTGAGGAACGACCGGACGCGAGGGTCCTGTCGAGCTGCCTCGAACTCCGCCGTGTCTATCACGGCGACGATCTCATCGGGTAGATCATGCCGCTGGCTCGTCGTGTGGGTGTCGAGTGTTGAAGCCATCATCAGTCTTGTCGGCATCAGGCCGTCAGGGGTTTACGTCGTAGACGATAGCTGCTGCGCCTGTCCCGATCAACTTAAGGCACCGCTGGCACGTCAGGTTGGCCCAGGCGTCGGACCTGATCGGCCTCGCCGCTTCGGGCCGATTATCGAGCGCAGACAGTGGTCCCGCTGTCCGCGCGGGCGCGCCAGATCTCCTCGGCCTTGTCCGCCCATCGTGGCGGTAGCGCCGCGCGGAGCTCGGCAACGAACTCGTCGGCGGGCGTAGCGGTCGGCGGAGGGAGCTCGGCGAAGAACGCATCGATCTCGGCGGTCGTCTGCTTCAGCGCGTCCGGGTGGTTCTGCTCCGCCCATTCCAGGATGCTGCCGGCGACCTCTTCCAACGAAGCGCGCTGAGCGGCCCTGGCGATCTCGAGCACCTGGGCGACCTCCAGGTGCTTGTCCCGGCGGCCCCACCGCTGCGGCTCGATGCCGAGCGCCCGAACCGCGCGGCTCATGCCACCGGTATCCAGGCCGATGAATCCGGCTGCCTGTGAGAGTGTCGGGAGCGAGCGAATTCGATCGGCGCGTTCAGCAGACATTGGAGATACGGTAGCGCTCTAGACGCCGATAACACAGGATATGCAGCAGATGCAGTAATCGCAGAGAAAAGGTCACAAAGGGCCGACAGTCCGCTGCGCGGCTCGCCTAGAATGCTCGTCTGTGAGCGGGCTTGCAGCGAATCCGTTCGGGGAGAAGCCCGTGCCGTGGTGGCGCAGATTGCACCGGTCCAGCAAGGGGCGCGCTCCCAAGCGCTATGCGGCCGCTGCCGGGGCAGTGGGGTCGCTCTCGGGCCTTGTCCTCCATAGCGGTGACGGGCTCGATAAGCCGATGCGCTTCGCAATCTTCGCTGTTCTGACCGTGATCCCACCGTTCGTCGTCGAGCGTTGGTGGCGGGAGCGCGAGCGCCGGCAGGAAGAGCGGCTGCTGGTGCTCCCCGGCTGACCGCGAGCGACAGGGTCCTGGGCGGTCTCGATCGATGCGACTGAGGTGCAAACAAAGTGCAAACATGCCCCACGCCATTCCACGACCCCGGCAGATCTGGCGAAGGCCAAATCTTCAGCAGTAGAGCCAAATCGACCGGCCGAACGACACCCCACGACACTCCAGAAATGGGCTCATAACCCGAAGGTCGCAGGTTCGAATCCTGCCCCCGCTATGGCCTTATTTGCGACCATGCCCGCAAAGTCGTCTAGGTCGCTTGCCGTGCTGAAGGCGCTCGATATGAGCGCCTTCAGTCGTACTTGGGGCTTGTTTCGGTCAAGCTCGACGGCGAAGTGGAAGGCTTCGTAGACGCGGCGGCGCAACTCGGGGTCGGCTTTGGCGAGTGGCTTTGCGAGGCTGGGCAGCGAGTCGAGCACGCCGCAGGCGTCCTCAAGGTCGAGGATGGTGCGCTGGCGTTGCTGGAGGTCCATTTGCGCGAGTGCTGTCTCGGCTTGGTGGCGTTCGCCCTTGAGGGCGCGGATACGCTCGCCGACGAGCACGGGATCGACGCCTGACTCGATGGCGGCGATTTGACGCTCGATGCGCTGGTCGAGGTCTGAGAGCTGGGAGGTCAGCCGCTCGCGCTGCTCGGCGCTCTCGTCTTCGATGGATGGTGCGAGGTCCGCGTGCTGGGCGCGGAAGTGCGCGACGGCGTTCGGCCCGAAGATGTAGGTCGCAAAGAAGCGGTCGATCATCTCGGTGAGGCGATCCTCCCGTATGTACTGCCATTTGCCGTGTCCGAGTGCTTCGGCGGCGTTGTCGCCGTAGGCGGCGCGGTAGCCGCAGGCGTAGTAGGTGGCTCACGGCGAGGCGCTCGATATCGACGAGGTCGATCGGTTCGTCCGCTTCTGTGGTCTCTTCGGCTTCCGCGCGATGGGGGTTGACGAGAAGATCGCGCTTGTCGCGGAGGCGGAGCCCTGGCGTGAGCGGGCCGCGGTGGACGCGGCGTTGCAGATCGACGTGGAGTTCCTCGTCAGCCAGCTGCGCTCCCTGTCGAGACAGCTCGCCGAGGACGCAGCCGCCCAGCACGACAGGCTCCTGGCCGATCTCGACCTCAACCCCGACCATGAGCAACGGCTGCGCCTGGAGCTTGAGACGCTCGCCCGAGAGATCGAGCCGAGCGTCGATGTCGCGGCCCTGCCCGCCACGGTCGCCGGCTATCGAGACGCAGATGGGATCGCTCGCCGGGCGTTCTCGCAGTACCTGATGCGCGTCTCCCAGCTCGCCCTAACCCGCATCCTCCTCTACCGGTCCTGGGAGGACGCCGGCTTCGTCGAGGACTGCCTCTACGACGGCGGCTTCGAGCAGGTCTACGAGCGGATGGGGCGCAACCTCCAGCGCGTGCTCGACGAGGCCTTCCAACGTTTCCACTCGCGCGCTTGGGAGCCGACGTGCTCGGCGGACTGTACGAGTCCTACGTCGATGAGATCGACCGTGACCGACTCGGCCAGTTCTACTGCGGGTCTGGAGTGCTCTCGGCGTGCGTCCCTCAGAGCTGCTGGTGCGCTACGAGCGCCGGGCATGGGATGCGCGACGGACGCGCGAGATCGAAGCTGGCGCCGCGAGCGACGTCGTGCCGGCGGACGCCTCGCTTTTGCGTCCGATCCCACGGTTACCTTCGACCCCATGGGCGTCTCAAGGAATTCCCCATGCCCGTGCGGAAGCGGACGCAAGTACAAGCGCTGTTGCCTCGCCGCTGCCGAGCGCGAGAACCGGGCGTCACAGCTCGACGAGGAGGTGGGGCAGCGGATTCAGGACTGGGCCTTCCGCGAGCTGAGCGACGAGATCCGCGCCGCGCTCGAGCAGTTCGCCGGACGCAAACGCGCCATGGACGACATCGACGTGCAGATTTTCACCGCCTGGTTTCAAAACGATCGTGAGCTCCGCGGTGGGGTAACGCCCGCCGAACGGTACGCGGCGCGCTCGGAGCTTTCCGCTGATGAGCGTGCCGTAGCCTCGCGAATCGCCGCTGCCCGCCTGCGCATCCACCGCGTGCTCGCCGTCGAGCCTGGCGTCTCGCTGCTGCTGGAGGACGTCGTCGGCGGCGGGCGCGTCGAGGTGCGCAGTGAGAACGTATCCCGCGACGCGGTTCGTTGGGACATGCTCATCGGCCGGGTCATGGATGGCGATCCGCCGACCCTGTGGGGGCCGACGCGCGTGCTCGAGCCCGCGGATGAGGCGGGCCTGATCGCCGAGCTGGAACGTCTCGCCGGCGATAGCGTCTCGAGCATGCGCGATCACGCGGCCCATGTGTTTCGCGCCCACGCGCTCGAGCTGATGCGATACCGCCCGCCTCGTTGGGACGTCGAGCCGAGCTTCTTCACCGTCGAGGGCGATCCGATCGTCCAGGGCTCTGCGACCTGGAGTGTGCGAGACCTTCGCGGAGTGCGCGAGCGTTTTCGCGCCCTCGGGAGGCTCGCTCCACATGACCCGCTCGAGATGGACATCACCGCGGCGCGTGAGCGGCTCGTCGCGGAGCGCCCGCAGCTGCCCGACGGCGCGATCGTGGTCGAGGGTTCGGCGGGCGGCCTCGACACGGTCTCCGTGGCCACCCTCCGGCTCGAGGGAGAGCGCCTGTCGGTTGAGGCGATGTCCGAAGAGCGGCTCGACCACGCGATCGAAATCGTCGCCTCGGACTTCGATCAGCTCGTCGAGCTCACTCACCGCGAGGTCGTTCCGATCGAGCCGTTGCTCGCGGAGCATCGACAGGCGGCGTCCCGCGCCGGCGAGCGCTCGTCCTCTGGTCTGCCGCCGGACGAGGAGCGCCGGATCGTCGCAGAGCTCATGACCGAGTACACCCGCAAATGGCTGGACGAGCCGCATCCTCAGCTCGGCGGCTGCACGCCGCGGCACGCTGCTGCGGGGGAGCACCGGGCAGACCTCGTCAGCCTCGTGCGCGGCATTGAGAACAAATCCGAGCGCGCTCGCCGCGATGGCGAGCCATTCGCGGACGTTGCGTGGATCCGCGAAGAGCTCGAGCTTGACGAGCTCGACCTCGAAGACCTCGCCGCCTGACGCCGGCGCGGAGGCTCAGTCTGCGGATCGCGCGCTCTGCCCGCCTGCGATGAGGGCGGATCGCATAGCGATGCCACGGACGAGCTCGTCGACTCAGGCGAAGATCTCGGTGGCCGTGATCGCCGTCACCGTAGGTGGCAGGTTTGTGATGCGCTCGCGGGCGCAGACGGCGTAGGTGTGGTTGGCGGCGAGCAGGGGTAGCGCGGTCGCCTTGCGCCCGAGCTCGCGCGCGATGCGCGCGCCGTCGGCGGTGCGTGCCCACTTTGCCTCGCCGAGGAGCACTGCCTCCTCGGACCGACCGGCGAGGGCGACCGCGTCGATCTCGACTGCGGGGTGCTCCGACCAGAACGCGCCGATCCTGACGATGTCGGGCGCGAGCGTTCCGTCCGCGGCCAGGCGCCGCAGATGGGAGCGGAAAGCGTCCTCCCAGCGGGCGCCCATGTGGTCGTCGAGACGCTCGATCATGGGGCTGAGGATGCTTGGGCCGAGTCCGCGTTCGATCTCGGCTCTGTAGGGCTCGACGATGCCCAGCCAGAACGCGAGGAAGTTGTCGGCGATGCGGTAGCTGCGGCGGCGTGTGCGTGAGCGAGCCTCGGTGACGGGGACGATCCGCTCGATGAGTCGCAGCTCGATCAAACGCTCGAGCGTGCGAGCCGGCTCGGCGCGCACGGCCTGCTCGATCTCCCCGTGCTTTGTGGCGCCGGCGGCGATCGCGCGCAGCACGAGTTGGCCAAGCTCACCCGTATCGCCCTCGGTGGCGAGTACCAGCCGGCCCTCGTCCAGGAGCCGGCCGCCGGGGCGAGCGACCAGGCGCGCGAGGTTCTCGCGCAGGCTGCGCTGCTGATCCCACCAGGTGAGGTACAGCGGCACGCCGCCGAGAATGCCCCAAATGAGAGCGCGATCGGAGGGCGTGAGCTCGCGCAACATCAGCGCCGTCTCGTGCGGCGCGAACGGATGCAGCGGCAGTGACAGGTCAATACGCCCGTACAGTGGCGCGCGCTCCTCCTGGATCGCCTGCATAGTGCGCACCGCCGAGCCGCACAGCAGGATCCGCAGGCGGGTCCGCTCCCGGGCGCGATCCCAGAATGCGCGCAACACCCCCGGCAGCTCGGGAGAGACCCGCAGCAGCTCGGGGAACTCGTCGAGCACAAGCAGCAACAGCTCATCAGCGGCAGCCGATGCGATGCTCTCCAGCGCATCATCCCAATCCACGAACGGCCTTGCGGCGAGATCGCGCATTCCCGGAGCCAGCACGTCGGCAGTTGCTCGGCTGAGGATGCTGAGCTCATCGCGCGCGGGTCGTCCCGCGCCGGTATGAAACACCGTGCGACGATCCTTGGCAAACGCGCTCAGCAAGGCCGTCTTGCCGACCCGTCGTCGCCCCCACACGAGCGCCACCGCCCCCGCACCGGGCGAGCCCTCCCACCACTCCGCCAGCGCCTCCAGCTCCGCCGAGCGATTCACGAACACGACATCCAGTGTAACCGACATCACGTGTAACCGACATCGGATGTCAGTATGGCGCGAACTTCGTGGGCTTCTACTTGCCCACCTCGAGGGAGCATCTCTAAGCAGAGGTCTCCGCTGCCGCCGGGCCGTCCGTGCGCGACGTGACAATGCGCTGGTGATGGCTCTGCACGCCACCTGGTCTCGGGATTCGAGGCTTTGCGTGTGGGGCGAGGGCTCGGACCTTCCCGCCTGCGCGCCGAGACGTCGCGGCGGCAGGCCGGTGAAGCCGCGGGCGCGCAAGCATCCGTTTGCGTGCGCGGCGCGGGAGCTGGCTGGAGCATTCAACGCACTGGGGGCGTCACTCGGATCCGACGCCTTGATGGAGCGTGAGCTGCAGTTGATGCTGCCCTCCTTCGACGAGGGCCCGCAGTGCTCGCCGCAGCTGTTGCGCGGAGCGCAGGAGCGGCGCAGTGGCAGTCCGGAGCTGCTCGATCCCTGGGTGGTCCCGGCGATCGGGCTGGCGCCGATGGCCGCGCTGGAACTGCTCCTCGCGCTGCCGCTTGCCGGCTGCACAGATGACGCCAAGCCGGCTGGTGCGGGCGTCGCGCTCGGCGACTCGTTGCGGTTCCTTGCAGAGGCGGCCAAGCTCGGGCTGGAGCTGGTCGCGCGCGGCCGGCTGGTCCCGGCGTTGGTCAGGCGCGAGGACGAGTGGGTCGCGTGGTGGCGCGCGATGCCAGGCGATCCGCAGGACGTGGAGCGCATGCGGCTGCTCGCTGCGTCGATGCCGCCGCTGCTGCGGGCGCAGATAGCCGGCCCCGACGAGCGCAACGCCGCCGAGACGATCCTCGCTGATCTGCTGGGGACCGTCGTGGACGCGTGTGCGCGCGGTTTCCTGTGCGACGGTCTCAACGGGCGGCGGGCACGCGGGCGCCCCAAGCGTCGACTGCCGGTCGTCGATGCGTGGGTCGCGGCGTTGACCGACCTCGACCCGGTCGTCGATGGCGACGAGCGGGAGCTGGCGGTGCTCGCGGAGGAGCTCGACGAGTGGCGCCAGGCGGGCGAGCGGTACTCCGAGCACCGCATGTTCCGAACCTGCTTTCGGCTGTCCGAGCCGGAGCAGCTGGAGTCCGCTCGACCGGGTTCGGACGCGGATCCTTGGCGTGTCGAGTTCCTGCTCCAGGCCAAGGACGACCCGAGCGTGCTCGTGCCGGCCGATGAGGTGTGGCGCTCCAATGGCGACGGACTGAAGGTGCTCGGCCACCGCTTGGCGGACCCGCAGGAGCGCCTGCTCGGCGGGCTCGGCCACGCGCTGCGGCTGTGGCCTGACCTGGAGCCGGCGCTGCGAGCGGCCGCTCCGGGCGGCGTCGATTTGGCCCCTGAGGCGGCGATCGGATTCGTGCGCGACGCCGCTCCGGCGCTCGAGCAGGCCGGGTTCGGCGTGCTCGTGCCGCGTTGGTTTCACAAGCGGCTGCGTCTCAATCTCAAGGTTGAGCCGTTTGATGAGATCGAGGAGGGCAGCGGGCTGTTTGGCCTGAGCGGCCTGTGCTCATACGAGTGGCGGATCGCGGTCGGCGGCGCGACGCTCTCGCTCTCCGAGTTGCGCGAGCTGGCGGCGCTGAAGCTGCCGCTGGTGATGGCGCGCGGGCGCTGGATCGTGCTGCGCCCGGAGGACGTCGAGGCGGCGCTGGCCTTTTTCGAGGGTCGCGCCGAGCGCGGCCAGGCGCCGGCGGGCGAGCTGATCCGCGAGAGTCTGGAGCTGCGCGCCGGCGCCGAGGTGGAGGCCGGGTCGCCGGCTGTCGAGATCGAGGCTGGCGGGTGGCTGAAGGAGCTGCTCGGCGCGGATGGTGATCGCAAGCTGCGGGAGGTCCCGACCCCGGCGACGCTCGAGGGAGAGCTTCGGCCCTATCAGCAGCGCGGGCTTGCCTGGCTGTCGTTCCTGTCGAGCCTTGGTCTCGGCGCGTGCCTGGCGGATGACATGGGCCTCGGCAAGACCGTGCAGCTGCTGGCGCTGCTGCTCGCCGAGCGCGAGCACGCAGAGCGCCAGGGCAAAGGCGGCGGGGGCCGGCGCAAGCGCCTGGCGCCGACGCTGCTCGTCTGCCCGATGTCGGTCGTCGGCAACTGGGAGCGCGAGGCCCAGCGGTTCGCGCCGAGCCTGCGGGTGCACGTGCACCACGGCGCCGAGCGGCTCGCAGACAAGAAGTTCGCCCGCGCGGCGCGCGCGAGCGATCTTGTGATCACGACCTACGCGCTCGCAACCCGCGACCGCGAGACGCTCGGCGCCGTCGAGTGGGGGCGGCTTGCGCTTGACGAGGCACAGAACATCAAGACGATCGACACCAAGCAGACGCGCGCCATCCGTTCGCTGCGAGCCAGGCACCGGGTGGCGCTCACCGGCACGCCGGTCGAGAACCGCCTGACGGAGCTGCATTCGATCATGGACTTCCTCAACCCGGGGCTGCTGGGCCCGGCGGCGACGTTCAAGCGCTGCTACGCGCGCCCGATCGAGCGCTACCGCGACGAGCACGCCACGGCGCTGCTGCGCCAGGCGACGGGCCCGTTCATTCTGCGCCGCTTGAAGACCGACAAGCAGATCATCGGCGACCTGCCGGAAAAGATCGAGATGCGCGTCGACTGCCATCTGACCAAGGAGCAGGCGAGCCTGTACGAGGCGGTCGTCGAGGAGATGCTGCAGAAGGCCGCGAAGGTCGAGGGGATCGAACGCTCAGGCGTGATTCTGGCGGCGCTCGTGAAGCTCAAGCAGGTCTGCAACCATCCAGCGCACCTGCTCAAGGATCGCTCTCAGCTGGATGGGCGCTCGGGCAAGCTCGCGCGCCTGGAGGAGATCCTCGCTGAAGCGCTTGCCGAGGGCGATCGCGCGCTCTGCTTCACCCAGTTCAGCGAGTTCGGGCACATGCTGCGCGCGCATCTGCAGGAGCGCCTCGGCCGTGAGGTCATGTTCCTGCACGGCGGCACCTCCAGGAGCGCGCGCGACGAGATGGTGCAGCGGTTCCAGTCCGACGGCGGGCCGTCGGTGTTCGTGCTGTCGTTGAAGGCCGGCGGCACCGGGCTCAACCTGACCGCGGCCAACCACGTGGTCCACTTCGACCGCTGGTGGAATCCCGCGGTCGAGGATCAGGCGACCGACCGCGCCTTCCGGATTGGGCAGCGCAAGAACGTGCAGGTGCGCAAGCTCACGTGCGTGGGCACGCTCGAGGAGCGAATCGACACGCTGATCGATCGCAAGAAGGATCTGGCGGATCGCATCGTGGGGACCGGCGAGGCGTGGATCACCGAGCTCGACACCGCCCAGCTGCGCGAGCTAGTGACGCTGTCGGCCGATGCGGTGGCCGACTGACGATGGTCCCATTCGATGACTACTCGTTCTATGAGCCCTCGCGGCCGTTGCCGGCGGACGGCGGCATCGAGGCGCGCAGCCGGCACGGCGCAATCGGCGAGACGTGGTGGTCGAGGCGGTTCATCGAGCTGCTCGAGTCCTTCGGTGTCGGCTCGCGGCTGAAGCGCGGACGCAGCTACGCCCGTTCCGGCCAGGTCGTCGAGCTGGAAATCGAGCATGGGGTGGTGCTGGCGAAGGTCCAGGGGTCGCGCTATTCGCCGTACCGCGTGCGCATCCGTTTCAAAGCGCTGTCCGAGAGCCAGTGGCGCCGGGCCGAGAAGGCGATGGCCTCGCAGGTCCTGCCGCTGGCGAAGCTGCTCGCGGGCGAGATGCCGCCCGACATCGAGGAGCTGTTCGACTCGTGCACGCTCGCGCTGTTCCCGCGCGCTGCGAGCGAGCTGAGGGCGACGTGCACGTGCCCGGACGGGGCGAATCCGTGCAAGCACATCGCTGCCACCTACTACATCCTCGCCGAGCGCTTCGACGAGGATCCATTCCTGATCTTCACCTGGAGAGGTCGCGATCGGGATGAGCTCGTGGAGCGCCTGCGCACGCGGCGCGCGCCCGCCGCTCGCGGCGCCAACGTGACGGCGCCCTCGGCGAACGCCCCTGACCTGTCCGCGTCGGGCGCTCCGTTGTCCACCGTGCTCGACTCGTTCTGGTCATGCGGCTCCGAGCTGGAGGCATTCCACGTGAACCCACTAGCCGGCGAGGCGCCTTACGCGCTGCTGCGCCAGCTTGGGCCCGCTCCGGTGGAGGTTGGGGATCGCAACCTGAGCGAGCTGCTCGTGGACACGTGCGCGAAACTTGCGCACGCCGCGGAGCGCACAGCGCTCGGCGACCCCGCCGAAGGCTAACGTGCTCGTTTGTGGAGCCCTCAGCGTTCAGGCCGTTCGCTCACCTCGCGACACCAAATGTCGCGTTGTATCGGCAGTTGATGGGCGAGTTCGTCGCCGCGAAGCGGCGATTCGTCGTGCACCTGCGCGTCGAGGACCTCCACGAGGCGCTCGCCGGGGCTGAGCCAACCGCACACGTCCAAGCGGATGCGCTCGCGGACGCACTTGGACAGCTGGTGGAGTGGGGCAACCTTCGCGCCGACCCCGACACGAGTCGCGTCACGACGGTCGAGGACTTCCATCGCGCGCGGTTCCTCTATCAGCTCACCCATGCCGGCGAGGCTGCCGAGCGGGCGCTCGGCGTGTACGAGGAGCAGCTCGGCAGGCGCGGCGCCCTGCAGGCGGTCGCCCTCGCGGACGTCGCCGCGCAGCTGCGCGCGCTGCGCGAGCTGGCGGGCGAGGCCGACCCCGATGCCGCGCGTTTGGGGCTGCTGCTGCGCGGCCTCGTCGATCGCTTCGAAGATCTCGCCGACAACGCCCAGGCTTTCATGGGCTCGTTGCGGCGCACGATCGAGCTTCACGACGCCGACGTGGACGCGTTCCTCGCGTACAAGGATCGCCTCGTCGACTACCTGGAGCGCTTCATCAAGGATCTCGTCACCGTCGGCGCGGAGATCTCCGGGTTGCTACTCGATTTCGAGGATGGGGAGGTAAGTCGCCTGCTTGGCATCGTGGCCCGCCGCGACGCCGAAGATGCGGCCCCGGGCGGCGAGGTCGGGAGCGGCCGCGCGGGCGCGCGCCGCGGCGATGACGCGCTGGGAGGCGATGACGCCCCGAGCGACGACGACGGCCGGCGCCAGGGGCTGGCCGCGCACGATCACGATTCTCGTGAGCTCGCCTATCGGGCCGAAATGGCGGCGTGGGGGGAGCGCTGGCAGGGGCTGCGCCAGTGGTTCGTGTCCGAGCCCGGCCACCCGAGCCAGGCCAAGCTCCTGCGCAGCCGCGCCCGCCAGGCGATCCCGGATCTTCTAGCCGTCGTCGCCAGTCTCAACGAGCGCCGCTCCGGACGCTCCGACCGCTCGGCCGACTTCCGCGCGCTGGCGCTGTGGTTCGCCGAGGCGCCCGATGACGGCGCGATGCACCGGTTGTGGCGCAGCGCGTTCGGACTGTACGGCTCGCGTCATCTGGTGCTCGACGGCGACACGCGCATCGCCCGCGAGGAAAGCCCCGTGCAGCCGTCCACGTCGTGGCGCGACGCGCCGCCGCTGCACATCAGCCCGCGCCTGCGCCGCACCGGCAGCTATGAGCGTCGCGGCCGCCCCAACCGGATCGCCAACCGCGAGGAAGCTCGTCGCCTGCTGGCGCAGCTCGCCGCCAAGCAGAGCGAGCAGACAGCGGCCGCGCGAGCGCGTCTTGCGACCGGGCGGCCCACCAAGCTTGGCGAGTTGGGTGAGCTCGACCCCGATGCCTTCGGCCTGTTCCTGCTGCTGCTGGGCGACGCCCTCGCAGCGCGCCGCCGCGACCGCCGCGAGGTCTCCACGACGACCGCTGACGGCACGCTCGGCGTGCGCCTCGCCGCGCTCGCAGACGCCCCGATCGTCGAGGTCCGAACTCCCGCCGGCGTCTTCCGCGGGCCCGACCACGTGATCGAGATCGCCGACCTCGGCTCGGCCTCGAACGGATGAGCCATCCCCTCGACAGCGCTCTGGAGAGCGCCAGAGAGGAGAGCATGCGGCGGGCTGTGCGCGCGCTCTTGCGCTGTCCGCTGTTGCGAGCCGGCGGCGCTCAAGGAGAGGACTTCCGCGTCGTGCGCCGCTACGCGACCGAGCTTCGCGCGTGGTTTGACGCAAACACCGGCTGGCGCTTGATCGTCGACAGCGAGGTGGCGAGGCTCGCAAAGCTGGCGCCAGCCACCGACGATCCCACACACCCGGCCCGCGACCCGCGCTCGCGCGCGCCGTTTACACGCCGGCGCTACGTGCTCACGTGCCTCGCGTTGTCGGTGCTCGAGCGCTCGGACGCCCAGATCACGTTGGGCCGCCTCGCCGAAAGGACGATCCATGCCGCGGCCGACGAGCAGCTCGCGAGCGCCGGCCTCGCCTTTGGCTTGAGCGGGCGCGAGGAGCGCGGCGATCTGGTCGCGGTCGTGCGGCTGCTGCTGGAGCTCGGCGTGCTGAGCAGGGTGGCGGGCGACGAGGACTCCTACCTGCGCGACAAGGGCGACGCGCTCTACGACGTGCAGCGCCGGGTGCTGGCCGGCGTGCTCGCGCCCTCGCGCGGGCCCTCCACGATCGCCGCGGCCGAGTTCGAGCAGCGACTCGCCCAGCTCGCCGCCGACCCGCTGCCCGAAGCCGAGGAGCTGCGCAACCGCGCCGTGCGCCACAACCTCACGCGGCGCCTGCTCGACGATCCGGTGCTCTACTACGAGGAGCTTGACGCCGAGCAGCTGGCGTACCTCACCGGCCAGCGCGCTGCCCTGACGCGACGCGTCTCGGAGCTGACGGGGCTCGTCGCGGAGATCCGCGCGGAGGGAATCGCGATGGTCGACCCGGACGACGACCTGACCGACGTGCGCATGCCCGACGTCGGCACTGACGGTCACGTGACGCTGCTATTGGCCGAGCACCTGGCGCGGCGGCTCGGGGACGGCGCAGCGGCAGAGCAGATGCTCGAGGTCGACCCCGCGGGGTCGCGACCTGTACCCGAGGACGAGCTGTGCCGGCTCGTGCGAGGTCTGGCCGAGGAGCACAAGGCGTACTGGCGCCGCGCTGCCCAGGAGCCGGGCGCCGAGGCGCTGCTGGTGGAGGCGGCGCTCGAGCGGCTCGCGGCGCTGCGGCTCGTGCGGCGCGGACCCGACGGTGTCGCGCCATTGCCCGCGCTTGCGCGCTTCGCGCTCGCCCCGCCGACGATCGCCGAGCCTGCCGAGCAGCTGGAGCTGGCGTGAGGCTGGTTTCCCGGTGAGCTTGCGTGGCCTGCCGCAGCCCGAGCGCGAGCGCTGGCAACCCCTGCGCGCCGGCCTGGTGGACGTCTTCTACTACGACCAGGAGGAGTTCCACTTCCGCGACGGCCGGCTGCTGCTGCGCGGCAACAACGGCACGGGCAAGTCCAAGGTGCTCGCGCTCACGCTGCCGTTCCTGCTCGACGGCGAGCTCTCGCCCCACCGTGTTGAGCCGGACGCCGACCCCAAGAAGCGCATGGACTGGAACCTGCTGCTCGGCGGCGAGCACCCCAATTCCGAGCGACTGGGCTACACGTGGCTTGAGCTCGGCCGGCTCGACGCCGACGGGGACGCCCACTTCTGCACGCTCGGCTGCGGCTTGAAGGCGGTCGCCGGCCGCGGCATCGCCGACCACTGGTTCTTCATCACCGACCAGCGCGTCGGCGAGGACCTGACGCTGGTCGACAGCGCCCGCATCGCCATGACTCGAGATCGCCTGGAGGACGCGATCGGCGCGCGCGGCGCCGTGCATCGGACAGCGCGAACCTACCGGCGGGCGGTCGACGAGGCGCTGTTTGCGCTCGGCGAGCAGCGCTATGGCGCGCTGATCGACCTGCTCATCAAGATCCGTGCGCCCCAGCTGTCGAAGCGCCCCGACGAGCGCCACCTCTCCGCCGCGCTCACTGGCGCCCTGCCGCCACTCGGCCAGGCCCTGATCGCGGACGTCGCCGAGGCCTTCCGCGGGCTGGAGGAGGAACGCGACACGCTGGCCGCGATGGTGCAGGCACGCGACGCCGCCAACGCCTACCTGCAGACATACCGCCACTACGCGCGGATCGCGTGCCGGCGGCGCGCCGCCCCGCCGCGCCGCTCGCAGACCGCATTCGACCGCGTCAGCCGCGAGCTGGCCGAGGCCCAGGATGCTCATGGCAAGGCGCGTGCCGAGCTGGCGCAGGCGACGGATGCGCTGACCGGCCTGCGCTCCGAGCAGGAGCGCCTGCGTGCCCGCGAACACGCGCTGCGCGAAAGCCCGGAGGCGCGCAGCGCGCGCGATCTGGAGCGCGCCGCCGAGGACGCCCGCCGCGCCGCCGAGCGCGCGGCGGGGGCCAGGTCCGCGCACGAGCAGGGAGTCGCTCGAATGGAGCACCACAAGCAGCGACAGGCCGACGCCGACGCCGCTGCGTCGCAGGCGGCGCAGGAGCTGACGCGTGTCCGCGCAGGCGCCACCGAGCAGGCGCTCGCGGCCGGCGTCGCGACCATCTACGCCGAGTCGGTGGACAGCGCGATCGACGCCTCCCCCGCAACGGATGCGCCCGAGCTGCGTCGCCGCGCCGAGCAGCTCGTCGAGCGCCAGAAGCGGGCGGTCGATCATCTCGGGGCGCTGCTGGCGGCCGCCGACGAGCGCCGGCGCGAGCTGCTTGCCGCGCGCGAACGCCACGATGAGCGCGCAGGCGAAGCCGCGGCGCTGGCCGAGCGACGCGTGCAGGCGGGCAAGCTCGTGGACGAGGTCGCGCGCGATCTGGTCGGTGCGGCCCGCGCGTACATCGACACGGCTACGGCCTTTGCAGTCACGGACTCCCCGCAGATGCTCGCCGCGTTGGAGCTGTGGGTGGAGACGCTCAGCGGCCCCAACCCGCTTGCCGGCGGCGTTGGCGCGGCGGGCCGTCACGCGAGTGCGGCACTCGCGCGAGAGCAGGCGGCGATCGAGGCGGGCGAGCTCGAGGCGACACAGCTCGCGAGCGAGCTCGACGCCTCGATTGAGCGGCTGCGCGCCGGTGAGCACGATGCGCCGCCGGTCCCGCACACGCGCGACCCCGCCGCGCGCCAGGGACGCGCCGGCGCTCCGCTGTGGCTGCTCGTCGACTTCCGCTCGGGGGTGCCACAGCAGCGGCGCGCCGGGATCGAGGCGGCGCTTGAGGCGTCGGGGATCCTCGACGCGTGGGTGAGCCCCCACGGCGAGCTGCTCGCGCCGGGGACCGCGGACGTGCTGCTCGCGCCGGATGCTGGCCACGGCTCGCGCACGACGGACGCCCCGGACGGTCCCACGGCACGCGGCGCCGGCGCCGCGGTCGCGCGCTTGAGCGACGTGCTCGAGCCGGCGCTCGATCCGACGGATCCGCACGCACGCGCGGTGGGCGAGCAGGCGGTGCGCCGCGTGCTCGACGCGGTCGCGCTCGCGCAGGATGCGGGCTCAGTGTGGGTGACGCCGGAGGGCGAGTTCCGCAACGGCGTGCTGCGTGGCCTGTGGAGCAAGCAGGCGGCGGCGTTCATCGGTCGCGGCGCACGCGACGCGGCGCGCCGAACCAGGCTGGCCGAGCTGGAGCACCGTCGCGCCGAGCTGGCACGACGCCTCGACGAGCTGGCCTCCGAGCGCGAGCGACTGCGCCTGCGCGGTATCGAGTTGGACGAGCAGCTGCGTGCGATGCCGGGCGATGAGGCTCTCCGCGACGCGCACGGCAAGCTCGCGGGCCTCGACGCCGAGCAGGCGCGGCTCAACGAGCTCATCGCAACGGCGGCCAAGCGCTTGCAAGACGCCGATGCGGCGGCGACGCGGGCGCGGGAGGCCGTGCTCGAGACCGCCGCCGAGCTGGGCCTGCCGGCCGAGCATCAGGGGCTCCACGGCGTGCGCGCTGGCCTGCAGGCGCTTGGGGTTGCCCTCGCGGGGATGTGGCCGTCGATCGTCGCGCTCGATCGCGCTCGCGAGGCAGCCGCGCAGGCTGGCAAGGACCTCGACGGCGCCGCACGAGAGCTGCTGGAGCACGACGAGCGACGGGGGGCGGCTGAACGCGAAGCGCTCGAGCGCACGGAGCGTCACGACACACTCGCGCAGACGGTGGGAGCGGCGGTCGCCGAGCTGCAGCGCCGGCTCGCCGGCGTCGCAGGCGAGTTGCGCGCGAACGCGCAGGCCCAGGCCGAGGCGGAGGAGCGGCGCTCGCGAGCGACGCGCGACGAGGGCAGGGAGGAAGGCCGCCTTCAGGAGCTGGCGGTGCAGCTGCAGCAGGCGACGGAGCAGCGCCTGGCGGATGTCGACGCGCTGCGGCGCTTTGCGAGCACCGGCCTGATCGGGGTCGCGTTGGGCGACGTCGAGCTTCCCGCGGAGGGCGAGGAGTGGAGCGTCAGGGCGGGGCTGCGCGTGGCCCGCCTGATCGAGCAGGAGCTCGCCGACGCGCCCGACGACGAGCCCGCCCTGCGGCGCGCGTCCAGCCGCGTGACCGACGAGCTGAACACGCTCGCCGACGCGCTGCGCCGCCACGGCAACAACGCGTCCGCGACGATGCCCGAGGAGGGGATCGTCGTCGAGATCGTGTTCCGCGGGCGCACCACCACGGTGCCCGAGCTTGCGGGGGCGCTGGCCGAGGAGGTCGCCGACCGCGAGCGCCTGCTCGACGAGCGCGAGCGGGAGATCCTCGAGAACCATCTCGTGGGCGAGGTCGCGGGGACGCTGCAGGAACTGATCGCCGATGCCGAGCAGCGCGTCGGCGAGGTCAACGGCGAGCTGGCCGGCCGCCCGACGAGCACGGGCATGCGGCTGCGCCTGCGCTGGCGCGTCGCCGAGGACGGCCCGCAGGGCCTCGCCGAGGCGCGCGACCGCCTGCTGCGCCAGTCCGCCGACGCATGGTCCGAGGACGATCGCGCGGCCGTCGGGGCCTTCCTGCAGGCGCAGATCCAGGAGGTGCGCTCGCGCGATGTCGCGGGGACGTGGATCGAGCACCTGACCGAAGCGCTCGACTACCGCAGCTGGCATCGCTTCGCGATCGAGCGCCATCAGGGCGGCGCGTGGCGCAGCGCGACCGGTCCCGCCTCCGGCGGGGAGCGCGTGTTGACCGCGAGCGTGCCGCTGTTCGCGGCGGCGTCCTCCTACTACAACTCAGCCGGCAACCCCTGCGCGCCGCGTCTGGTGATGCTCGACGAGGCGTTTGCCGGCGTCGACGACGACTCGCGCGCCAAGTGCTTCGGGCTGCTCACCGCGTTCGACCTGGACGTGGTGATGACCAGCGAGCGCGAGTGGGGCTGCTACCGCGAGGTGCCCGGTCTCGCGATCGCGCAGCTCGCGCGCATGGACGGCATTCCCGCGGTGCTCGTCAGCCACTGGGAGTGGGACGGCGCGACGCGCACACGGGTGGAGCGGCCGGTGGCGAGCGTCGCGGCGGAGACACAGGAGGCGGAGACAGATGAGGTTGAGACAGAGGATCTCCAGCCAAATGGGGAGGTCCCATGGGGGACGCCGAGCTCGAGCGCTTGAACGGCTCGTCCGCAAACGACGAGCGGCTTGCGCGGCTGCTCGGCGACCCGGCGCTCGCGTGGCTGCTCGCGCGGGTGCGGCGCCGGATCGAGCTGGGTCAGCCGCTCGACGGCGCTGTCACGCTCGCGGACGCGTCGAGCGCCCAGCGCCGCGCGGCCCAGCGGCTGCTCGGTCGTCCCCCGCGCGCGGGGCGTGCGCTGAGCGTGCCGCTGCGGGCCGTGGACGAGGTGCTGCGCAGCTCGGGCGCCTGTGCGGAGGGCCTGGAGGCGGCGGTGGTGGCGATCACGGGCCCTGTGCTCGTGCGCGCGGATGCGCTTACGGCTGAGCGACACGCCTGGGAGCAGACGTTTGCGCCGCTCACCGGGCTTGTGAGCGGGCTGGTACAGGCGGGTGCGCCAGGAGGCGAGAGGCTCGCCGTGTGGCTCGAGCGACTGCGCGGCTCGGGTTCGGTCAAGCGCACGCAGCCCGACCCCGAGGTTGCGCGAGCCCTGCTCGAGCGTCTCGCGGCGGTGCTCGAAGCGCTTCCCGCCGACGGCCAGCCGCTGGCCGGCTTCGCAGCGCGCGTCGCCGGTGGCGCACACGCGCTCGATGACGGCAGGCCGCTCGCGGCGCTCGCGCTCGGCGCGGTCAGGGCGTTCTCGGGGCTCGCAGGCCCCGGTCCCGGCGAGTCCTACGCCGAGGCGCGTCGCGAGGCGTGGGCCAGCGTCGGCTTGCTGTGCGACGACCTGTCGAGCACCGTGCTCGCGTTGGGCCTGCCAGGCGAGCAGCACACCGCGTCGGGCCGGATCCTGCAAGCCGCTCAGGAGGGCGGGCAGCCGGTCTGGTTGACACTGCGCCAGCTCGTGCGCGACATGCCGAGCTGGGCGGGCGCCACGCGCAAGGGACTCTCGGGGCAGACGGTGTACATCTGTGAGAACCCCGTCGTCGTCGCCGTTGCCGCCGACCGCCTCGGGCAGGAATGCGCCCCGCTCGTGTGCACCAGCGGTCAGCCGGGCGCCGCCACCATGCTGCTGCTGGGGGCGCTCGGAGCGGCTGGCGCGCGGCTGGTCCACCACGGCGACTTCGACTGGGGCGGGATACGCATCGGCAACGTGCTGCACCGCCGGCTGCCGCTCGAGGCATGGCAGTTCGACACCGAGGCATACATGCGCGCAGCAGACGCTGTGGCGTCGCATCAGCCGCTTGTCGGAGCTGCGGTACATGCAAGCTGGGATCCGCGCCTCAGCGAGACGATGCGCCATGCTGAACGGCGAATCGAGGAGGAGCTCGTGCTCAACCGGCTGCTCGCCGACCTTGCGGCCTGATATGCCAGACGATCCGACGATCCGGGCGTTATGTTCACCGATCAGGCCACTGGACGCGCAGAGGTCGCCACTAGGATCGGCGATCTCTCCGGAGCGGCTCTCGAGCACGAGATCGATCTCTTCGGCCAGCAGCCCGGAATCGACGAGGTACGCCTTTGGGGCGTGTGTCTCGCGCGCCGCGATCCCTGGCCGCCAGGCCGGCAGCAGGGCTCACTCACTCACGACCGCGCAGCGGCCCGGAAGCGGCCATCGCGCGCGCAGCGGTGGCTCCATTCCAGGCCGCGCTGCACCATGAAGCTGCGGCCTTGTGCGGCGCCCTCGTGCCAGCCGTCGCCGCCGAGCTCGTCCAAGGGTCGGCTCCCGGTGCCAGCTGTACAGCCGCCGCGAGCCGCGATTTCGCACTGACCGCCCCAAATGAACCCCGCGCGGAACCCGGCTTGTCCGTGGATCCCACCGTGCAGAACCTCGAAGCGGCGGGTCAGCACGCGACGCTGAAACTGAGCTTCACGTTCGTCACCACGGTCGGCGAGAAGTCCGGGACAACCGAGAGCGTCATCCACAGCGCGGGTCCTATCAAGCTCGAGCTGGAAGAAGTGGACGGTGCCTGGCTGGTGTCCTCTCGAGCGACGCTCGGGACCTTGCCCGGCTGTCTGCTGTCGAAGCCTCGCCGCTGCCGTTCCGGCGCCCGCGTGCTGCTGTTCCTCGCGGGCGAAGTCGAAGCCACGCAGCCCGGCCTGGAATTGCCGACCCCGGCCGCTGTCGAGCGTGCCGGAGGCCGCGAGCTGAGCGAATTCGAAGCTGGCAAGCGCGTTCTCGCGCGGTCAGGATGCCTTGCATGTCATCGGATCGGCGACAACGGCAATCGGGGACCGGGCCCGAACCTCACTAACGTCGGCTCGAAGCTCTCAGAACGAGCGATCGCCCACGCCCTTGCGGACCCTCGCGCCCCGATGCCGTCGTTCAGGCGTCTCCCGCCGCGGAGATTTCACGACATCGTGCGATTCCTCGCGTTGCTGCGATAGGCGCCTGCAGGGCCGGCGTCGGTCGGGGTGGCCCGGCTAGGAGGGCGCGGGGGGTGCGGGGGGCGTCGCCAGCGCGAGCGCGGCCGGTGCTTTCGGTAGCAGGACCTGTGCCGCCGAGGTTGCAGTCTGCGGTGAGATGTCGTGCAGCAGGACTTCCGTATGGTTGACCACCGCCTTCAACACCACCTGGGCCGCCGTCCCCACGACGATCACGGTCAAATAGTCTTCGACCGAGCCAAACGTCTTGTAGAAGTAGAAGGCGCTGAGGCCAGCCACGATTGAGGCCACCACGCTGCCGAGCAGCACGATCGAGTCGCCGACCAGTACCCACCACTTCGACGGTGGCATGGTCGCCGGGCGAGCAGGTCGAACGCGCGCGTTCACCGATTCCTTTTTGACGGTCGCGACCGTCAGCGCGGCGCCTTTGCGCAGCTTGTAGCCGACGGCTTCGAGGTCGCCGGCGACGCTCGACAGCGGTGCTTCCGGGTCGGGTTCTTCGACTTTGTATTTATTCGCCGTGGCTGCGATCTGGCCGAGCGCATGCGACAGCTGGGCCGACGAGCGGATCGCTGCGATCTCGGCCGGGTCTGTCGCTTCGAACAGGCTTCTGCGCACGTCGGACAGGGTGAGCCCCGCCTCCTCGAGCGTGTTGCGCGCGCCTTCTCTGGCGGCCTCGGTGGTGAGCTTGTCGATCTCGCCGTCCAGCGCCTTCAGCCATACGACGTTGGTGAGCACTCGCGTCGTGAGCTTGCGCCAAGCGGCAAGTACTGGAGCGAGCTGTTCTGCCTGCTTGGCGTGCTGCGTCGCCTCGCCGACGCCGAGCTCTCCGGGGTTGACCAGCTCCGCCGCGAGCCTGAGGATCTCCGGAGATTCCGGCACTGCCTTCTTGCTGAGCAACGCAGTCGTGCTGTCGATCTCCGGCCACAGTCGATCGAGGGCTCGCTCGAGCGCTCCGCCGAACACTTCCGCGTCCGCTTCGGCGAGCTTCAGCGCCTCGTCGATCTGCTTGTACGCTTCGCTCTTGGGTTCCAGCACCGCCACGCTGCGCGCGTAGACCCTGATTGCATCTTCGACCGCTTTCACATATGCGCGCACATTGCTGTCCTTCGGTGTGATCCGCGCGCGTCCCGTAGCCACGGTCACGTCGTACTGTGAGATCAGCGCCCTGCTGCGTTCGAGCAGCGCGCGCTTGGGTCGTCCGTGTCCGTTCCACCACTGCCCGCCGGCTGTCAAGGCCACACCCAGCAGCAGCGCGAGCACTGCGCACCACCAGCCGTCCTGTGCGCTCAGCTTGACCTTGATCGACTGTGTCACGCCCGGGAGCGTCACGCTGCCTTCATACGTACCCACCGGGTGGCTCGAGCCGTCCAGGTGGATCGGCAGTTCCAGCACGTGTTCTCCATGCTTCAGCGTGCCGCTCACTTCAACGCGAACGGTCCGTTCGCCCTGGTACAGGTTGCCGATGAAGCAGCGATGGCTGCCGTGACAGGCAGCTGCCGCCGACAGTTCCGCTTCCGCGGTCGACGATTCCTTCAGCAGCAGCACCGCGTCGCCTGAGGTGCTCCAAGGCTCCGCGTTGTGGATCGAGACGCTGGCCGGTTCCGTCGCCGCCGCCGGCCCCGGCATGATCGGGGCTGGGACCGCGACGGTCGTCTGCAGACGCGCGCTGCCACCGCCAGCCGCAACCAGTAGCAGCGACCCTTGGTATTCCTTCGATTCCAGCGGTAGTTCGCTGGCGAGCGAGAGGCGGACCGGTGCACAGGAGCCCGGACGGATCGGATGGTGCGGCGGAGCGGTCTTGATCACCGCGGCCGTCGGTAGCGCCTTGCCTTCGCCCTTGCGTTCGAACGAGAAGTCCGTCGCCACGACTTTGAGACGGGTGATCGCTGCTCGTCCCCCATTGCAGACTTCGACGCTCTTTCCGTGTTTCAACTGCCCCCACTTCAGCACCAGCGGCTGCGCCGTCGCGAATGTCACGGGCCCCGGTTCCTGCGCTCCCGCCGGCGATGCGAGACACAGCAAAGCAGCTGCCGCGGCAACCGTTGCCGTCGTGCCCGCGGCCCAACACGCCGCGCGCACGCGCACGGTGCGCCCCAGTTCCCTGCCCTGTGCCGAGAAACGCGAACCAGCCCCCATGTTCGAACGGAGTGTACCCCCGCGGGCGGCATCTGCGTCCGAGAGCCGTTCATCTCCGAGCGCTGACCTGGATCGACGCTCGGGCTCAACTCAGTCTCGGCGCTTCTGGACATCTGTTCGATCATCGACCCCCGCCATTGATCCCCCGCCGGGCGCCTGTCGAGGTCCGTACTGGATGCCCGGACGCAGGCATCGTCGTTCGGGACCAACCCGTACCTCGCGCGCGACAGCATCGCGCGCGGAGCTAAGGAGGGAGATGCTGGGCAGAGCCGACACCACCGCAACCTCGACACCGGCAACGGTGCCGTTCGCCATCGGGCGCCGCGAGCTCGATGGCCGCACCAGCCTCATCTCGGTGCAGGGCGACCTCGATCTCGCCAGCGCGCCACGGCTCAAGTGGACGCTCGTCGACGCGCTCGAGGAGGGCCACAGCAAGCTCATCCTCGACCTGTCGCTGACCACGTTCATGGACTCCACCGCGCTCGGCGTGCTCGTCGGCGTCAACCGCGGCCTCCCCGGCGGCGGCATCCTCGTGCTCGTCTGCGGGCGCGCCAACCTGCTCAAGATCTTCGAGCTGTCCGGCATGGACGGCGCGTTCGTGATCGCGCCCACGCTCGAGCGGGCGCTCGCGCTCGCGCACCTCGACCCCACCGCCGCCCAAGCGGGCTGAACGCCGTGGCTCGCGCACGAGCAAAATCGAGCCTGCGCCTCGTGGCCACGCTGCTCGCGTGTTGCGCCCTCGGCCTCGCGTTCATCTCCACCGCTACCGCCAAGCGCGACCACGCCAAGAAGACTCCCGCCGCGCAGCCCGCGCCGGCCGAAGCCAGCATGCCCGCGGCCGGCGAGACCAGCACCGAACCAGCCTCCACGGGGTCCTCCAGCGAAGCCGAAGCCGCGGCTGGCGGACAGGAAACAACCCCCGCCGAAGAAGCGAGCGCACCGCAGCTGACCCCCGGCGCGCAGGCGCGGCGCCGCAAAGAAGGCAAAGAAGGCAAAGAAGGCGGCAAAACCAAACGGCCGCGTGAAGGCAAAGGCAAAGGCAAAGCCGGCAAAGGCGAAAGCGGCGGAGCCGGCGAAGGCGAAGAACACGAAGCCGCCGGCCCACCCGTGCCCAAGCCCGTGCCCGTCGCGCCAACGCTCACCCAGCCCGCCGCTGCCGCTGCCGCCGCGCCGCTCGCCAGCGCTCCCCAAGCGCCCGCTTCCACCCAGCCGTCGCCGGCGCCCGCCGTCGGCACCACCCCCGCCGTCGGCACCACCCCCGCCGTCGGCACGACCCCCGCCGGCGCCGGCTCCCGCGCGCCGCGCGCACTGCGGCATGCGGTTCGCGCCCGCCGGCACCGCGCCGTCGGCTCCTCACGCGGCGCCGTCGCCGCGTTCGCCGGCGCAGGCGCCACGTCCGCCGGCGCCACAGCCGCGCACGCCACGACCACCTCCGCCGCGCGGCGTCCGCTCACCGCCTCGCACGCCGCCAGAGCGCACGGCCGCCCCTCGCCGATCGTCAACACCATCACCAAGATCGTCGACGTCGTGCCAGCCGGCATCCGCGTGCTGATCGGCGCCCTGCTCGCGCTCGCGCTCGCGCTGGCGGTGCGCTCGCGCTTCGCCGCGCTGCGCTCGCGGCGCCTGGAGCGCCAGCGCACGCAGCTGCTCGAGGACGTCGGCCTGCTGCAAGCAGCGCTGCTGCCAGTGCCGCCCGCGCGGCTCGGGCCCGTCGGCACGTCCGTCGCCTACCAGCCCGCCGCCGGGCCAGGAGCCGGCGGCGACTTCTACGACGTGTTCGCGCTCGAGGACGGCCAGCTCGCGGTGATCGTGGGCGACGTCTCCGGGCACGGACGCCAGGCGCTGCCGCACACCGCGCTCGTGCGCTTCACGCTGCGCGCCTACCTCGAGGCTGGCATGTCGCCGCGCGACGCCATCCAGACCGCCGGCACGGTGCTCGAGCGCCAGCTCGGCGGCGTGTTCGCGACCGTCGTCGTCGCCACCTACAACCCGCGAGAGCGCACGCTCGTGTACTCCTGCGCCGGCCACCCACCGCCCGTCGTGCTCGGCCTCCCCAGCGGGCTCGTCACCGTCGCCGGCGCACCGCCCATCGGCGTCGGCATGCGCACCGGCACGCGCCAGACCGTCGTGTCCATTCCCGGCCGTGCGCAGATCTGCTTCCACACCGACGGCGTCACCGAGGCGCGCGTCGGCACGCAGCTGTTCGGCACCGAGCGGCTCGTGGACACACTCGAGCAGCTCGGCCCCGACGCGAGCGCCTCTGCGCTGCTCGCGCGCGTCGCCGCGATCGCCGACGCGCGCCCCGACGACATGGCCGCGTGCCTGCTCGACGTCCACGGCGACGCCGCCGGGCGCGACGGCGACCCGCCCACCGTGCTCGTCGAGGAAGTCGAGCTCGACCGCCACGAAGCCGTCAGCGACCGCACCGAGCGCTTCCTGCTCGCCTGCGGCGTACCGCCCCACGAGGTCGCCGAGGTGATGCGCGGCGCCGCCGACGCCGCCACCGCGGGCGCCGCCGGCGGACCCGGGCGCGCCGACGGCACCGCCGTGCTCCAGATCCGCCACGCCGGCCGGCTCGCCCGCGCCACGCTCCAGCGCCAGCAGGTCGCCCACCTGCACGCACACCGCACCCGCACGGAGGTAGCGATATGAACGCCGGACCCGGACCCGTACTGGCCCCCGACGCCGCCATCGCCCTCGGCATCGCGTCCACCGCAATGCCGTTCGCGCGCACGTCCGAGGACGAGGCCGAGCGCTGGCTGCGCGTGCTGCGCCTGCACGGCCAGGTGGGCATCGCGCTGCAGGCGCTCGGCGTCAGCGAGGTGCCGCTGCCCGGCAGCGAGGACGACGCCGCCGGCGATCCGCCCGGTGCGCCCGCCGCCGCCGCCGCCGCGCGCGACCGCGACGCGGTGGCGCACGTGACCGAGTACGCGGTGCGCATCGCCGACGAACGGCGCGCGCGGGCGCTGTCCACGCGCGACATCCTGCTGGCGGTCATGCACGTGTACGGCGAGGACTTCGAACGCGTGCTGCGCGAGCACGGCACCGATCGCGAGGAGGTGCTCGAGCGACTCGGCGCGGCGCATTAGCGGCGCATTAGCCGCCCGCCGGCTCGTACGTTCGTCCACTTTCCCGCTGGTTCGCGTATCGGAATCATCCCTAGGGCAGTTACTTGACCATGGGGGCGCAACATATGCCGGGCGGCGGATGGCCGAGACTGGGGGTCGCAGCGACACTGGCGCTGGCGCTTGCCCTGTTCGGTGGCATCTACGCGCTGCGCGCCAACGACCCCAGCGCGAGCGGCGGCGAGGGGCTGCTGTTTGCGCTGCCGATCGGCGTGCTCGCGCTGCGGCTGGGCCTGCGCGGCGGGCTGGCTGGCGCGGTGGTCGCGTTCGTGCTGCTCGCCGGCTGGGACGTGGAGCGCAACCACGAGCGGCTGACGGCGCTGGGGTTCGCCAACCGCGGCGTCGCCTTCCTCGCGCTCGGCGCGCTGCTGGGCGCGTTCGTGGACCGCCGCCGCAGGCTCGAAGCGGAAGTCCAGCACTACTACGACGCGTCGCTCGACGCGCAGCGCAAGGCGCAGCATCAGCTCGCCAACAGCGCGCGCTCGCTCGAGCGCAAGGTCGTCGAGCGCACGTGCGAGCTCGACGACGCGCGCGCGGAGACGCTGCAGCTGCTCGCGGTGGCCGCGGAGTACCGCGACGACGACACCTTCCAGCACGCCGAGCGCGTTGGCGTGCTGTCCGCGCGCATCGGCCTGCGGCTGGGACTGCGCTCCGAGCAGATCAGGCGCCTGCGCGAGGCGGCGCCGCTGCACGACGTCGGCAAGATCGCCATACCCGACCGCATCCTGCTCAAACCCGGCCGCCTCACCCCGGAAGAGCACCGCGTGATGGAAGAGCACGCGGCGCTCGGCGCGCGCCTCTTGGCGCGCAGCAGCTCGCCGGTGCTGCAGATGGCGGCCGTGATCGCGGCCACCCACCACGAGTGGTGGAACGGCACCGGCTACCCCAGCGGCCTCGCCGGCGAGCGCATCCCGATCGTGGGGCGCATCGTGGCCGTCGCCGACGTGTTCGACGCGCTCACGCACGCGCGACCGTACAAGCCCGCGTGGCCCGTCAAGCAGGCCCGCGCGCGCATCGAGCGCGCGTCCGGCAGCCAGTTCGACCCGCGTGTGGTGGCCGCGTTCCTGGCCGTCCACGCGCAGGTCGCGGACAGCCAGGACGGTGTGCGCAACGGCGGTCCGCCGCAGCCCGCGGGCCAGCCGGCGCCGGCTGAGCTCGCGTGGGCCGGCCAGCCCTTGACTCAGCCCTTGAACGAGTGGAATTCGCCGAGCGCGCCCGGCAGCGTCGGCGTGAACGGGGTGAACGCGTAGGGCTTGGTCGCGTCGAAGCCCGCCTTTTCCGCCGCCGACTTTTCGGCGAACGGCAGCAGCGCTTCCACCGCCTGCCCGATGTTCTCCAGCGACAGCGTGCGCTCGTAGCCGTTGTTGTTGGGCGGCGCCACCGACTCGGCGCTCTTCTGGATGCCCGTGATCTGCGTGATCGGGCCCCCGTCCGCGCTCGCCACGTCCGGCCCGATCACGCGCGCGAGCGTGCGGTGGTCGGACTCGATGCCCATGATCCGCGCGGCCGTCACGCGCAGGTCCGCGTTGGAGAAGTGGCGCACGCCCACCAGGTACGCCGCGATGAACGCGTCCTCCAGCGTCACCAGCGTGTTCAGCGTCGTCTGCGTGTCCGCGAACATTTTCGGCGGGTAGTAGAACGAAGTGAACGGCGTCGGCTTCTTGGTGACGCCTTCCTCCAGCAGGTAGTGCGACATCTCCTCCTGCAGCGCCGCCTTCAGGTAGGCCTGATCGTCGTTCGGGATGTTCTTGAAGAACGGCGCCGTGTTGATGATGTTGGTGTACGTCGTCACCGCCAGCGCCTCCGCGATCTGCGCCGCTTTTAGGATTTCCAGGTCGCCGTGCGTGACCGTTCCCTTTTTGCGCTTCGCAAACGCCGCCGCCGGCGCCAGCGCGCCGATGCCAGTCGCGCCCGCGCCCGCCACCGCCGCGCTCTTGAGAAAGCCCTTGCGTGTCGTCGGCTCGCTGTACATGCTCACGTCTCCCTTGTGGTCGTGTGTCGCGCGCGTTCGCGCTCGGTGCTCCTGCGCACGAGCGGCGCGCGCGGATCACTCCACGGGAGGCGGACTCAGGCTCGATGGGCTCTCGCGCGCGCCAGCAGCAGCGAGAACAGGTGTTCCTCGGCGGCCGCCGGGAACGGTCGCGGCAGGCCGTACGTGAACAGCGACACCTGAGCTGGTCCGTCGACGAAGCCGAGGATGTCGATGTAGAAGGGGATCGGGATCGCGTGCAGGATGATCGGCGCGCTGATGCGCAGCCCGAAGCTCCCGGTCATGCCGCGCGCCGGCGGCGCCCCCTGCTTGATCGAAACGGCGCCCACCTTCGCGCCGCTGAAGCTGTGGCCGTGCAGCAGCACGCTGAAGTAGTGCGACAGGCAGCCCCGCAGGCGCGCGCTGTGCATCGCCCCGAGCACTCCCGCCGCCGACGCGGACGTGCGTGCGACCGTCACTTCCGAGCTGACGCCCAGGCTCAGCAGCCCCTGCTGGCGTTCGTAGTTGCCGGAGCTCGCTTCCGCAAGCACCCTGGGCCCGCTCGGCGAGCTCGAGTGCGAGCCCACGCAGCTCAGCAGTTCCCGTTCGCGGCGCTTTTCGGCGGCGCTTTCGTGTGCGTGGCTGGAGCCCGCGCGCAGCCCCCGAACGTCCGCCGCGCGCAGGTTCACCGCCTTCGCGAATGCCAGCGCCAGCGCCTTCGCGGGCGCGGCGGTGCCTGCGCCGGTTGCGCCGGGGGCCGACGTGTGGCCGGCAGCGGCGCTCGCGCGCGTGGACGTTGACGGCGTCGCGTGCCCGGAGCCGCCGCAGCCGGCGAGCAGGCCGCCCGCGAGCAGCGCGGAGATGGCGGCCAGCCGACGCATGCGCGCGAGCATTGTGGCACGGGGGCGGGTCGCTACCCGGCGAGGCGGGGTGCGTTGGGGCCGGCGAGGCGCTCCGCACGCCCCGCGACGGGGATGCTGCACTTGACTGTGGTGCCGTGTCCCGGCGTGGAGTCGAGCAGCAGCTCGCCGCCGAGCAGCTGCGCGCGCTCGCGCATGCCCATCAGGCCGAAGCCGTCTGTCTCGGCTTCCGGGTCGAAGCCGGCGCCGTCGTCGCGCACGCTGAGCTGCACCGTCGTCTCCTGCTCGGTGATCTCGACGACCGCGCGCTTGGCGTTGCCGTGCTTGGTGGCGTTGGTGAGCGCCTCCTGCACGATGCGGTAGATGGCCGTCTCCACCTCTGGCGTGTGGCGCGTGCCCACGCGGCCCTGCTCGTAGGCGAGGTCGACGCTCACGTCGACCTCGAGGCCGTGGCGGGTGGTGCGCTCGGCGAGGCCCTCCAGCGCGGCTTGGACGCCCAGCTCGTCCAGCGCGGCGGGGCGCAGGTCGGTGATCAGCCCGCGCAGGTTCGTGATCGCGTCCTCCAGCTGGTCGACCGCCACGCGCACTGCCTGCGGGAGCGCTTCCGGGTGCTCCGAGCGCCCTGCGCCGGACAGGCCGATGCGCATTGCGCTGAGGCTCTGCAGGGTCTCGTCGTGCAGCTCGCGCGCCCAGCGGCGGCGCTCGCCCTCGGCGGCGGCGAGGCGCTGGCGGCTGCGCTCGGACGCGATCGACTGGGCGGTCGCCACGGCGCTGGCGGCGCTGGCCGCGAACGCCTCCAGCAGCCGCTCGTCCTCGACGGTGAATGCGGGCCCGTCGTGCAGGCGGTCGAGCGCCAGCAGCACGCCGTGGGTGGCGCCACGGAACACCAGCGGCACGGCGAGGCCGCCGTCCGCGTGCACGCCCAGCCGGCCGAGGCCGTGCTCGTCGAAGCGCGCCCGTGTGAGCTCGTCCTCCAGGCGCTGGGCGCGGCCGGTGCGCATCGCGTGGCTGGCGACGGTGTCCTCCAGCGGCACCCTGCGGCCGATCAGGCCAGCGGGCAGCTCGCCGGCGCCGGCGGCGATCACGAGCTCGTTGCGCTGGCGCAGCTCGATCAGCAGCGCGCGCGCCGACACGAGCGCGCGCCCTCGCTTGGCGACCAGCTCGAGGATCACGTCGAGGTCGGTCTCGCCGCCGACCGCGCGCGCGATCTGCGTGGTGGCCTCGAGCGCGGCGACGGTGCGCTCGAGCTCGTCGCGGCGTTCGCTCGCGCCCGTGTAGCGGCGCGCGTGGTCGATCGCCACGCCGGCGAACTCCGCGAGCACCGCGACGGCCTCCTCGTCGACGTCGGAGAACTGCGCGCCGCCGGCCTTCTCCGTCAGGTACAGGTTCCCGTACGGCGTGTCGCCGACGAGGATCGGGACGCCGAGGAAGCTGTCCATCGGCGGGTGCCCCGCGGGGAAGCCGTAGGAGCGCGGGTGGCGTCCCACGTTGGACAGGCGCAGCGGCGCCGGCTCGGTGATCAGCGCGCCGAGCACGCCGCGGCCGCGCGGCAGCGCGCCGATGGCGGCGTGCGCGGACTCGTCGATGCCGCGCGTGAGGAAGCGCGCGAGCTCGGTGCGCGACTCGTTGAGCACGCCCAGCGCCGCGTAGCGCGCTTCGGTGAGCTCCTGCGCCGACTCCAGCACGCGGTCTAGCACCTGATCGAGGTCGAGCTCCGCCAGAACGCTCCGGGCGATCTCCAGAATGCCCTGTGTAGTTCTGTCTATCAAAACTTCCCTCGTATGAGCGGGCCTACCCGTGGCATCCGCTCGTACCGGACATTGAACTACTTTTCCTCGTCCGCAGGGTTGACCGCCCCGTGCGACCGCATCTCTCCGCGGTCGCGAGGGACTTCGCGCTGTGCCCGCGCGGCCGCTACTCCAGCGCGATCGCGCGCATCGTGTGCTCGTCGGGCAGCTTGTCGAGGATCCCGCGCAGCACCTCGCGCTCGTCCTCCTGCTCGCGCTGCAGGTCGTTGAGCAGCAGCCTGACGGCGCTGTGCGTGATCTTCATCTGCTGCGGCGCGAGCGACACGGTGACCAGGCCGCGCTCGTCGGGCGGCTGCTCCAGCGCCGCGAGCACGTCGCGCGCGAGCGCGCGGATGCCCGGCTCGTGCGCCTCGTCGGAGATCAGCAGCCGCAGCGCGCTTGCCGTCACGGGCAGCTCGTGTTGCTCGAGGAACAGGTGGTAGGGAGGCTCGTTGTCCTGCGCAGTGTCGCTCATGGCTCTCAGCCTACCTGCCATCGGTTGGGAGTATTTTTTGGGTGTGAGCGACAGCCCCACGATCCGCCGTGCGACGCCCGCGGACGTGCCGGCGCTCGCGCGGATGCTCGCGCGCGCCTTCTACGACGACCCGATCGCGTCGTGGGCGTGGCGCCCGGACCGCTTGCGCGAGCGCGCGTTCGAGCGCTTCCAGCTGGTGCGCCTGCAGCAGCTGCTGCGCGACGAGGAGGTGTGGACGACGGCGGAGCTCGACTGCGCCGCGCTGTGGGCGCCGCCGCGCCGCTGGCGCATCTCGTGGGGCGACACTGCGCAGTTCACCCGTTCGTTCGCGCACCCGCGACTGCTGGCGCGCATGCCGCTGGTGGCGTACGGCTGGCACAAGCTCGAGCAGGAGCACCCGCCCCAGCCGCCCCACTGGTATCTGGCTGTGCTCGGCACGGACCCCGCGTCCCAGGGGCGCGGCCTCGGCTCTGCTGTGCTGGCGCCGGTGCTGGAGCGCTGCGACGCGGACGGCGTGGGCGCCTACCTGGAGTCCTCGAAGGAGCGCAACATCGACTTCTACGCGCGCCACGGTTTCCGCGTGACGGACGTGCTGCGCCTGCCGCGCGGGCCGCGCGCGTGGGGCATGTGGCGCGAGCCGCGCGCGTAGCCGCGGTGCCCGCTGCCCGCAAGCCCGCCGGACGGGCGCCGGCCGATCGCCTGCACGCGGAGCGCCTGCACGCGCAGCTGCTGGCGGGCCCGCCGGCGGCGGACGCGGTGGCGGTGGCGCGACGGCTGCTGGCGGTGCAGGGCCAGGACCCGCGCGGGGCGCGGCTGGCGGTCCGCGCGCGAAGCGCGGGCGTGAGGGCGGCGGACGTGGACCGCGCCATGAGCGAGGAGCGCACGCTGCTGATCACATGGCTGAACCGCGGCACGCTGCACCTGGTGGCGAGCGAGGACTATCCGTGGTTGCACGCGCTGACGACGCCGCCGCTGCGCACGGCCAACGCGCGCCGCCTCGCCAGCCAGGGCATCGCGCCGGACGCCGCCGAGCGCGCGGTGGCGGCGATCGAGCGCTCGCTGGAGCGCGAGGGGCCGCTCACGCGCGCACAGCTGCGCGAGCGCATCGAGCGCGCGGACGTGCCCACGGACGGGCAGCGGCTGACGGAGCTGTTGATGACGGCGACGCTGCGCGGCGTGGCGGTACGGGGGCCGATGCACGGCAGCGAGCACGCATACGCGCTGGTGCGCGACTGGCTGGGCGAGCGCGCGCATGTGGAGCGCGAGCGGGCGCTGGCCGAGCGGGAGCGGGCGCTTGCGGAGCTCGCGCGCAGGTATCTGGCGGGACACGCGCCGGCGGACGATCGCGACCTGGCGCGCTGGTCGGGCCTGCCGCTGCGCGACGCGCGCGCGGGCCTGGGCGCGATCGCCTCCGAGCTGACGCAGCGCGCCGACGGCCTGCTGGAGCTCAGCGGGCGCACGCGCGAGCAGACGCCGCTGCCGGCGCCGCGCCTGCTGGGCGCGTTCGACCCGGTGCTGCTGGGGTGGCTTTCGCGCGAGTCACTGCTGGCGGACGCGCACCTGCGCCTGATCGTGACCGCCAACGGCATCTTCCGCCCGTTCGCGCTGGTGCGCGGGCGCGCGGTTGCGAACTGGAAGATCGCGGCGGGGGAGGTGGTGCTGACGCCGTTCGCGCACGTCGCGCGCGCCGATGAGCAGGCGTTGCGCGCGGACGGGGGCGCGGCGCTGCGCTTTCTCGGCCTCGCGTAGTGATCCGTGCGAGGCGTGTGCGCGTATTGGCAGGTGAGCGCTCGCCATCCGCGACGATCGAACCGACCTGAGGAGGAAGCGCCGCAATGGGACTCGACAACCCGATCCACATCGCATTTCTGCTGATCATCATGCTGCTGGTGTTCGGAGCCAAGCGACTGCCCGAGATGGGGCGCTCGCTGGGCGACGGCATGCGCGGCTTCAAGGATGCGCTCGGCGGCGAGCACCAGCTGCCCGCACACGAGGCGCTGACGCAGTCCATGGCGGCGCAGGCCCCAGCGGTCATCGCGCCCGCGCCGGCCGTCGCGGCGCCGGCTCAGGGTGTCGCGGCGCCGGCTCAGGGTGTCGCGGTGCCGGCCCAGGAGCCTTCCGGCCGCTGACGGCACAATGAGGCCGATGTTCAACCCGTTGCGTCCTGGCGGCGAGCCCTCGGCGGCGGGCCTGAGCGTGCTCGCGGACGAGGAGCTGATGCAGTTGGTGTACCGCGGCCAGGCGACGGCGTTTGAGGTGATCTACGACCGCCACGCGGACGCGGCGTTCTCGCTGGCGTACCGCATGTGCGGGCAGCGGGCGCTGGCGGAGGACGTGGTGCAGGAGGGGTTCCTGTCGCTGTGGCGCAGCGGCGCGCGCTACGACCGCGGCCGCGGCAGCGTGCGCACGTGGGTGCTGGGCATCGTGCACAACCGCGCGATCGACGCGCTGCGCCGGCGCACGGTGCGCGATCGCGGGCGCATCAGCGACGAGGGTATCGAGGAGCGGATCGCTGCTCCGGAGCGCACGGACGTGGAGTTCGCGCGTCGCGACGAGGCGCGCGAAGTGCGCGACGCGCTGGAGCAGCTGCCGGACGAGCAGAGCCGTGTGATCGAGCTCGCGTACTTCGGCGGCCTGACGCACGTGGAGATAGCCTCGGCGCTGGGCGCGCCGGTGGGCACGGTCAAGGGCCGCATGCGCCTGGGCCTCGCGAAGATGCGGATGGCGCTGGGAGATCCCACGGAGGTGGTGCAATGAGTGCGGATGAGCCCCCCATGGAAGACCAGCACAACGAACGCGAGGGCTGCGGCGGCAACGCCGCGCCATACGTGCTGGGCGCGTTGACCGACGCGGAGCACCAGGCTTTCGTCGTGCATCTGGAGTCGTGCTCGGTGTGCCGCGAGGAGGTTGCGGCGCTGCAGGTGGTGGCGGCGGCGCTGCCGGCGGCCGCGCCGCAGGTGAGCGCGCCGGCGGATCTCAAGCGCCGGGTGATGGCGGAGGTGCGCGAGGACGCGCGCAGGCAGGCCTCGCAGAGCGCGGCGTCCCGCGCGGAGCTCAGCGGTGCACGGGCGCGGCCATGGGGCTCGCGGCTCGCTGCGCCCGCGTGGCTGAGCTGGCGGCCCAACCTCGCTGTTGCGGCGCTGGCGGCGGCGGTCGTGGTCCTCGCTGTGGTCGCGCTGTCCTCCGGAGGCGATGGCGCGGGCACCGGCGTGCGCGTGATTCGCGCCCAGGTGCTGCCATCGCATGCGCGCGCGACGCTGAACGTCAGCGATGGGCAGGCGCAGCTGAGCATCGCGCGCATGCCGCAGACGGCTCCCGGCCACGTGTACGAGCTGTGGTTGAAACGGTCCGCGGCGGGCCCCGCGATTCCAACCGACGCGCTGTTCACGGTCGACGCGGCGGGCGCGGCCAGCGTCGGCGTGCCGGGCGGCGTGAGGCATGTCAGCGAAGTGATGGTCACGTCGGAGCCGCTGGGCGGCAGCCGCGTGCCGACGCTGCCGGCGCTGATCGTCGCGCGCGTCGCCTGATCGACGGTTTGGGTCCGACTTGACAGCCTTGACTTGACGGACTTGACGCGTTATCGTGGACGCATGGTGTCGTATGCACTGGCCATGAAAGCCTTCGAGAGCACCCTTCGGCGTCTGGAGTTGCCTCAGGAGCGCCTAGCCGACCCAGCGGAACAGGAGCGGCTCGGACGTCGCGCTGCTCTGCTCGCGACGTCGGAGATCGTCTGGGACGAGCACCTCGGGCCAATGTATGCGTGGTCGGACGTGGCCACGGTACTTGGCACCGTGAGCACCCGCCAGGGCGTGAGCGACCTAGCTAAACGCAAACGCCTTTTGGCCCTTCCCGCGACTGGCGGGCGCGTGCTCTACCCGGCTTTTCAGTTCCACGGCTCACGAACGATTCCCGGTCTCCATGATTTGTTGGTCGAGTTCGACCGCGCCGCACTCAGTTCCTGGACGATCGCATCGTGGTTTCAGAGCGACCAGGATGAGCTCGACGGCCTTCCCCCGGTCACCTACCTGAACGAACACGGGTTCGATGAGCGAGTACGGATAGCCGCTGAGCGAGTCGTCGCGCGCGTTGCCAGCTAACCGTCGTTCCCGCTCGCTGCTGCAGCCGCCTCCCGCCGACGTCGACTCCGGCGAGTTGGCTGACTTCCCGGCGCACGTGTTGGGGGAAGGTAGCGAGGTACACCGGATTCACCGCACAGAGTTGGATCCATGGTTTTTCAACAGCGGGCCGACGTGGCGGTTCAACCCATGCCAGATCCGCGGTTACGGGGCTTGTTACCTAGGAGAGACGCCGGTGGCAGGGCTGCTCGAGACCTTCAAAGGCCTACGCGTCGTCGACGAAGCGGAGTTGCGAGCCCGGACACACTTCTCCGCCATCCTTGACCGACCGCTGCGACTGGCCGACTGCTGCGCACCGGCAGCTGGGGAGTTCGGCGTGAATGGTGAGATCCACACTACCCCCGACTACGCGATTCCTCAGCTATGGGCCTCAGCTCTGGCCGGTGCCGGCTTTGCGGGCATCAGGTACTTGTGCCGATCCGACCCCAGCCTGCAACTGATCGGCTATGCCCTGTTCGATCGATCCGGCAGATCGGCATCAGGGCGTTGGCCAACCGGATCTGATCGGCCGGTGGATGAGGGCGTCGTCCGCGGCGCGGAGCGTTATGGGCTGCGCTTCAGTCCCGCTCCGTGACGAGCGACGGACGGCTCGCGCTCAGCCGACGCGCAGCTCGCGCTCGCCCACACGCACGACGTCGCCGCGGCGCAGCTGCCGGCCGCGGCGCGTCTCGCGCTCGCCGTTCACCAGCACGGGCTCGTAGCTGAGCAGCAGCTTGACGTCGGCGCCGCTGTCGACGACGCCGGCGAGCTTGAGCAGCTGCCCGAGCCTGATGCCGTCGCCCTTGATTGGGATCTCGTCGATCGGGGGCTCGTCGGTCACGGGCCGCGAGGGTATGCGATACGCTCGCGTTCGACATGGGCGAGCGCACTGAGTACACCCCGGGAACGTTCTGCTGGAGCGAACTGTCGACCAGCGATCAGGACGGCGCGAAGGCCTTCTACGCGGGGTTGCTGGGCTGGCAGGCCGACGACAGGCCGGTGGGCGAGGGCTCGTACTACTCGATGCAGCTGATCGACGGCAAACCGGTGGCGGCGATCGCGGGGCAGCCGCAGCAGCAGCGCGACGCTGGTGTGCCGCCGCTGTGGAACTCGTACGTGTCGGTGGACGACGCGGACGCGGTGGCGGCGCGCGCAAAGGAGCTCGGCGCAGCTGTGCATGCGCCGCCGTTCGACGTGATGACGGTGGGGCGCATGGCTGTGATCCAGGACCCGCAGGGCGCGTACTTCATGCTGTGGCAGCCGCGCGACCACATTGGCGCGTCGCTCGTGAACGCGCCGGGCGCGCTCGTGTGGAACGAGCTGCAGTCCCCCGACCTTGACGCCTCCTCCGCGTTCTACGCCGACCTGTTCGGCTGGAAGATCGAACAGTTCGCCGGGATGCAGGACGCGTACCTGTCGATCAAGAACGGCGACGCCAACAACGGCGGCATGCGCGAGCTGACGCCGCCGTCGCCGCCGAACTGGCTGACGTACTTCGGCGTGCAGGACATCGACGCGGCGCTCGTCAGGCTGAGCGAGCTGGGCGGCACCAACCTCGCGGGCCCGATCGACATCCAGATCGCGAAGATCGCCGTGGTGGCCGATCCGCAGGGCGCGGTGTTCGCGCTGTACGCGGGCGAGCTCGAGCCTTAGCGAGTGAGCACGCGCCGCACGAGCGCGGGCGCGACGACCCAGCGATCGCCCCGCAAGCGCGAGGCGATCGAGCTGTTCCGCGGGCTGCCGCGCCACTACGACGCGCTGTCGGCGGCGCTGAGCTTCTGGCAGGACCCGCGCTGGCGCCGCGCGCTCGTCGATGAGATCGCGCCGGCGGACGGCCAGCGGGTACTGGACGTGGCAACCGGCACGGGCATGGTGGCGGCGGAGCTGCTCGCGCGCGCGGACTGCTCGGTGGTGGGCATCGACCAGAGCGCGGAGATGCTCGCGGGCGCGCGTGCGCGCTTCGCGTCGAACCCGCGCGTGGAGCTGGTGGAAGGCCAGGCGGAGGCGCTGCCGTTCGCGGACGCGAGCTTCGACGCGCTGACGGTCACGTACCTGCTGCGCTACGTGGACGACCCGCGGGCGACGATGCGCGAGCTGGCGCGCATGGTGCGCCCGGGCGGGCGCATGGCGTCGCTGGAGTTCGGCGTGCCGCCGTGGGCGCCGGCGCGCATGGCGTGGCGTTTCTACACGGCGGTGGGGCTGCCCACGCTGGGCCGCGTGGCCTCGCGCGAGTGGCAAGAGGTGGGGCGGTTTCTGGGCCCGAGCATCCGCGGCTTCTACGAGCGCCACCCGCTGGAGCGGATCGTCGAGTACTGGGAGCAGGCGGGGCTGCAGGACGTGCGCGTGCGGCGCATGAGCCTGGGCGGCGGCGTGGTGATGTCGGCCACCAAGCGCGCGAGCGCGGGCTGACGCGCGGTGGCCGCGAGGCCGGCCTTCTACGCGTTGGGCGGCGGGCGCCTGGGCGACACGCTGACGCTGCTGCACCCGCCGTACACGGCGTGGCACCTGAGCTATTTCGCGCTGGGCGCGGCGGTCGCGCCGACGCTGCACGTGGACAGGCTGCTGTGGGGCGTGGCGGCGTTCGCGCTCGCCGTCGGCGTCTCGGCACACGCGTTCGACGAGCTGCACGGGCGCCCGCTGGGCACGCGCATCCCCGACCGCGCGCTGGCGTGCGCGGGCGCGCTCGCGCTGCTGGGCGCGGTGGCGATCGGCGTGGCGGGCTCGCTGACGGTGACCGTGTGGCTCGCGCCGCTGGTGCTCGCGGGGGCGCTGCTGGTGGTCGCGTACAACCTCGAGCTGGCTGGCGGGCGCTTTCACGGCGACGGGTGGTTCGCGCTCGGCTGGGGCGCGTTCCCGGCGTTCACCGGCTACTTCGTGGAGGCGCAGCGGGTCGCGCTGCCGGGCGTGCTGATCGCGGCTGGCTGCTGCGCGATGAGCGTGGCGCAGCGGCGCCTCAGCTCCGCCGCGCGCGAGCTGCGCAGGCGCACGCTTGCGGTCGACGGCACGCGTACGCGCAGCGACGGCAGCACCGAGCAGCTGTCGCTGGGCGTGCTGCTGGGCCCGCTCGACGGCGCGCTGGCGGCGCTGTCGCTCGCGATCGCCGTGACCGCCTGTGCGCTGGTCGTGGCGAGACTGTGACCGAGCTGTGACACGGGCGCGGGTCATTCGCGCTCGCGAAGGCTGTATCACCATGGTTATACAGCCGGTTGAAGAGGTAGTGGGTCAGTTTGACTGAGAGGCGGTGGATCAGCCCCGAGCTGGGCGTGAACTCCCAGCATCGCGCGTACGGTGGCGAACGGATAGGGTCCTATTCGGATGGCTGGATTCCAGAACCTCCGGCTTCGCTTTGCGAGGCGATTTGGTCACAGCGGGCAGGGAACATGGGTTCCCGGCGTCCGTGGCCTGGTGCGGGGATCACCACTCGTGCCAGTCGTTGCGGCCCTGTGCTATTCGGCGTCAGGGGACATCGAGGGGGGATCAACGTTTCTGTCCGTTCTTGCCGTGGGACTCGCCGCAGCATCCGCAGCGCTGGTCGCGGGCGCGTTGTTGGGGTTCCTGTTCGGCCTTCCACGAACCCTGGAGCGTTCGGGCTCGAAGGCACGTCTTGCGCCGAACACCAACCTCGACCAGATCTCAGACTGGCTCACCAAGATCCTGGTCGGCCTTGGGTTGGTCCAGCTCGGCAAGGTCACGCATGGCGTTGGCACGATCGCCGCCTCCCTCGCCCCTGGCCTGGGGGACGGACCGGGAGCCAAGGCATTTGCGTCTGCGCTGCTGATCTACTCGGCCGGAGACGGCTTCCTGCTCGGCTATATCTGGACGCGCGTCGATCTGAGCAGACGCTTCCGACAGGCCGCCGAGGATCTCGATCCGATCGAAAAGATCACGGAAAAGACGCTCTCAGCACCGCCTCCAACGCCACCCAGCAACCTTGACTGATCTGCTCCTATGCCCGTGGGTCCGTTGGCGTCCGACCGGGGGCGTAAAATGAGTAGACTCGGGTTTATGCAGTGGTCTGAGATCGAGAGATACCGTCAGCTCCTGCAGGAGTACGAAGTTCAGATCGCCGAACGCGAGAAGCTAATAGCGACATATCGTGAGGCTCAAGCGGCAGGCGCGGAACGCGAGCTAGAGGCTGGGGAACTCAAGACGAAGCTGGATGAGCAGCTCCCCGCACTCAGGGACCAATACCAACAGCTCACGAGCATGCGCACCGAGATCGCCGAGGCACGTGATGCGGCCGTAGCCGAGTAGTTTGCCACCGCGTCTAGTCCAGGAGCGTGGCGATCTCCTTTAGCGTCCAGACATGATCGGAGACACCGGCGGCCATCGCCGGGGTCCGTGGGTACGGGTTGGCGAGCGTCTGGTGCGGTCGGGCGAAGTTGTAGTGCATGTAGTGCAGGGCGACGGCGTGCGAGAAGTTCTCGACCTTCTTCGAGAAGGCGTTGGTCAGCCGGGTACAGCGTCGCATGCCCATCCGCATCGTGAGGTTTTGCCGCTCGATGTAGCTGGTGCTGATCTTCGCGGGGTCGGGGTCGCCCGTGCGCACGTCGATGTCGATGCCGGTGCAAAGGGCTGGGCTGTAGCGACGTTCGCCGGACGGGTCCTTGCCGTAGATCTTCTGGAGCACGGCCCAATCGACCTCGGTGCCAAACGAGAAGCCAATCGCCGCCGCATACGATTTCAGGCCGTCCGTCGTCAGCTGCACGCGACTGTCCCGTAGGCGTCCCTTCAAGTCCATCATGAACAAAAAGCCATCTTCTGCGGTCCGGTTGCCGACGAACCACGACGGCACCAGCTTGGAGTCCGCGTCGATCGCAACCCACGTCCACACGTCGCCTACTCCCGGCTCGCCCCGGCGCTCCGCAGGCACGTTCTTCGCCTTCGCGTAGACGAAGTTCCATATCTCGTCGCACTGGATCGTTCGGCACGGCAGATCGAGTAGCGCGCAGTCCTGGTAGTCAAAGCAAGCCTGACCAAGGTCTACGACGAGTTTTGTGACCGTGTTCTTCGCCGCGCCCGTGATTCGGGTTGTAGCCCGTATGCTCATTCCCTCGACCAAACAGCCGATGATCTGGGCGCGCTTCTCGGTGCTCAAGCGATTCATCCTGACCTATTATGCTTGAGCCCCCGGACGGAAAACCCCGAAGGATGGAGCGCTCTAAGAGAACCTTCGGCATCCTTCGGGGTAGTCCGCTGGACGGTGCGCTATGCTGGCCGCATGGACTTGGAAATCACCGTGAACCTCGCAGACCCGCAGGATGTTCGATCGAAGATGCCGGACATCCAACGTCTGCTCACCACCGCACGCCAGCAGCTTTCTGCCGTGGAGGCGCAAGTGGAGCTGCTGGAACGCATCGTAGGGGAGCGCCGTCCTGCCGCGCAGGGGTCGTCTACGGCGGCTTCCGGGAAGCGCACGCGGCCCAAGACGCGCAAAGCACGCGTCGGCACTCCCAAAGCAGCACCGGCCCAGGAACGTGCTGTGGAGGCGCTAGAAGCCGCCGGACAGGCGATGGGGCCGGCTGAGTTGTTCAAGTTCATGGGCGAGCGTGACCTGCCCGGCGCGAACACCGTAGAGCGTCTAGGCTCGATCTTGTGGGCCGCCGCTGGGTCCGGCCGTCTCGTCAGGGCGGACGGCAAATACGCCCCCGTCGGCGGGTTTCCGGCCCGACGCGCGCCTGATGCCGCGTTGAACGGCCAGATGTCCGTCCCCGCGCAGCTGCCTGGACCCAATGGCTCTGGGTCACCAACGGCAACCCTACAGACTTCCCCCAACGGGTCGCCCCCCGCGGGTGGAATCCGAGAGCAGAGTTCCGAGGTTGGCACCTGACTTGGGGTCAGGAATAGTCCTTGGACTCACCTGCGGGCGGGCGTGCCTAGCTGCCCGCAGGGCTCTTGGTGGCTTCTATTTCGACATCTAGTCTAGCGGTTCCTGCGGCGGCTGGGGCTAGCTTGGCGTCCTCCAGCGCGCCCGCGCCGCCTTCCGCGCAATCTCCGAGCGCTGCTCGGGCGTCAGCTTCGCCGCTCTCGCTGGACCGCCCTTCCGGCCGCCGTGGCGACCGTTGAGCTGCGCGGGAGTCTGCGGCTCGTCCGGCGCCGGCTCCCCAGGTTCCGTGGCGTCGATGGTCGCCTGCACGACCCGGTGCGCGAGCTGACTGAAATCAGCCATGAGGGCATCGTAGCGGCGTTGGGGGCGGCACGCCACCGCTGCGGCGTGCCGCCCCCTAGCTCAAAGCTGCGCGCGGCGAAGCAGCGTGCTTGCGCGCAGTCCAAGGCCGTCCGCGATCTTCAACATGGTGTCGATGGTGATGTTGAACTCGCCGCGCTCGACCGCACCGAAGTAGCTGCGGTCCAACCCGATGCTCCTTGCGAACGCCTCTTGCCCGTACCCGCGTTCGTCGCGGGCAGCGCGGATCGCCACGCCGAGTGCCTGGACCGCCAGCGATTTCTTCGCAGGCATAGGTCAGATCACGTGGCCGGTCAACTGCACCCACTTGAACGCGGCAGGCGACGCGAACACGAGGTCGCCTTGTCGATACAGCAGACCCGCCGCCACCAAAGGCCGCACCAGCGACTCGGGGTCGTGGGTTTCCAGCTCTCGGCCGATATCCGCCAGCTTCCACACGGGCGGCTGGTCCGAGCTGGTCATCAGATAGACCGTCTCGCGTTCCAACACGTCGAAATCCGGCGCGTCGGTAGGGTTCTCGTCGGGCATCGGGGGACCTCCCGGTGTCAAGGCCCCGGCGTTGAGTTAGCGCTCGCGCCGGGGCCGCTGGTTGAGTTGCCAGCGACCCTAGACCCCCAAACGGCCCCTGTGGGGCCGAATCTCAAACTGACCCACTACCGTTGAAGAGGAGAGTTAGAAGGCGCAGCCCCTCGACGCGGCACCCTAAGCGGACACCACGGCATCTGGATCCAACAGGCGCGCACCGGGGCCGGGCCGCACCTCGCGGGCGTCTGCCGGCGGGGTGGCGCCGGGCGCGAACAGGCCGAGCACGCTGCCGCCGAAGCCGCCGCCGACCAGCCGCGCGCCGCTGGCGCCGGCGTCGCGCAGGCGCTGCACCGCCAGCTCCACCGCAGGCGTGGACACCTCGAAGTCATCGCGCAGGCTGCGGTGCGACGCGTCCAGCAGCGGGCCCAGCGCCGGCAGATCGTCGTCGCGCAGCGCGCGCACCGCCTCGCGCACGCGCTCGTTCTCCTCGATCACATGCACCGCGCGGCCGCGCAGCGGGTCGGGCAGCCGCTGCGCCGCGTCCAGCTGGGCGTCGCGCAGCGAGCTCACGCCCAGCAGCTTGCACGCCCGCGCGCACTCCGCGCGCCGCTCGTTGTAGCCGGAGCTCGCGTGCAGGTGGCGCTCGCCCGAGTCCAGCACCACGAGGCGCCACTCGCCCAGCAGCAGCGGCACCTGCTGCACGTCCAGCGTGCGGAAGTCGATGCACATGGCGGCGTCGCGTGCGCCATACAGGGAGGCGAGCTGGTCGAGCAGGCCCGTGTGCGCGCCCGCCCACTCGTTCTCCACGCGCGCACACAGGCGCGCCATCTCGCGTCGCCCCAGCAGTTTCCCCACCGCGCCCGTGTCGCCGCCGCGCACGCCTCCATCTATCAACCCATCACCACCCTCGCCCTGCGCCTCGCCGCCATCAGCGCGCGCGCCTAGGTCCGACAGCGCAAGGCACAGCGCGACCTCCAGCGCGGCCGACGACGACAGCCCCGCACCCCGCGGAACCTCGCCGACGATCTCCACGTTCGCGCCTGTCAGCGGGCAGCCGGCGCGCGTCAGCTCGGCCACGATCCCGCGCACGAACGCGCGCCAGCCGCGCGTGTGCTCGGGGTGCGCCAGCGGGAACGCGTCGCGTTCGCGCACGTCGCGCGCGAACGCGCGCACGACCGCCGCCTCGGGCGAGTCACGCGGCGCCGCCACCGCCGTCACGGTCACGCCCTCGGCGATCGCGAACGGCAGCGCCAGCCCCTGGTTGTAGTCGGTGTGCTCGCCGATCAGGTTCACGCGGCCCGGCGCAAACGCCGCGCTGCGGGTTGGTGGCCCGTGCCCGGACGGGGCCTCGTCGGGCTGGGCCCCGTCGACCGCCGGCCGCACGCCGCGATCCTCAGGCGGCACGTGCGATCGCGCCGCGCAGCTTCGCCGCGGACTCCTCCGGCAGCGTGTCCGAGATGAACGTGCCCGCGCCCTGCTCCGAGCCGGCCAGGTACTTCAGCTTCTCCGCGGTGCGCAGTGGCGGGTAGAACTCCACGTGCACGTGGCCGCCCAGCTCCTCGCCCGCCACCGTCGGCGCCTGATGCATCGCCATCACGTACGGGAACGGCCGCTCGAACAGCGCGTCGTAGCCGCGCGCGAGCGCCTGAAGCGCGCACGACAGCAGCCGCAGCTCCTCCCGCGAGCAATCCCGCAGGCTGGGGTGGTGCTGGCGCATCGTCACGTGCGCCTCGTACGCCCACCGCGCCGCGAACGGCACGTACACCACCACGCTGTCGTTCTCGTACACGATCCGCCGCCCGTCGAGCAGCTCGCGCGTCAACAGCATGCACGGCGCGCAGCCGCCCAGGCGCGCGTCCGCCTCCAGCTCGCGGCGGACCACCGGCGGCACGAACGGGTAACCGTAGATCTGGCCGTGCGGGTGGTGCAGCGTCACGCCCACCTCCACGCCGCGGTTCTCGAAGATGTACACGTAGTCGACGTCCTCGCGCGCGCCCAGCTCCAGGTAGCGGTGGCGCCACACCCACATCAGCGCCTCCGCGCGCTCCGGCGCGAGCGTCGCGAACGATCCGTCGTGGTCGTCCGTGTACACCACCACCTCCGCCGCGCCGTGCGGCGACTCGAACGCCGGGAAGCGGTTGTCGAACACCGCGATCTCGAACGCCGGCAGCGGGATCTCCGTCGCCGGCCCGCCCGGCCGCGTGGCGTCCAGCGGGCAGTGGTCGCGCGCCGGCAGGAACGTGCGGTCCTGGCGGTGGATCGCGTACACCACCTCCTCGCCGCGCAGCTCCTCGAAGCGCCGGCCGATGTCCTCGCCGACGCTCACGCCGGCGCGTCGGCGTCGCGCGTGTACACGATCAGCGCGCGGCCGTCGTCTTTGACGTGGCGCGCGATCTTCACCGGGCCCGTGCGCTCGTCTTCCTGCTCGCGCTCGAGCGCTTCCGGGTCTGGCGGTTCGGCCCGTTTGCCTGCCATTCCACGAGGGTATACCCGCATGGGAGACGCACGACGCTTCGAAGGTTGCGGGTTTCCCGAAGGCGAAGCTGCGGATATTCCACATAGCGGGTTGACTTGGGTGGCGTTTGCGGAGAAGGTTGGAAGTGCTGATACAGCCGCCATGGCGGCACTGCGAGTAGAGGAGGAGCATCATGGGAGACACCGACCAGGCTCATGGAGCGGTGGAGCAGCTCGAGTACCTCGAGCGCGATGAAATCGGGCGAAGCGGGTTCGATCGGCGCGCGTTCCTGCGCCGCACGGCGCTCACGGGCATGGCCGCGGGCTCGGTCAGCACGCTGCTGAGCGCGTGCGGATCGAGCGCGTCGAGCGGCAGCAGCGGCGGCGGCAACTCGGCGGGCGTGTTCGGCTCGCACCCCGCGTACAAGTTCGTGTTCGTCAACCACGTAACCACCAACCCGTTCTTCACGCCCACGCAGTACGGCGCCGCGGATGCGTCCAAGCTGCTCGGCTGCAGCTACCAGTGGACGGGCTCCGAAAACAGCAACGTCAGCCAGATGGTCGACGCGCTCAACACCGCCGTCACGGGCGGCGTCGACGGCATCGCGGTGGCGCTGATCGACCTGCACGCGTTCAACGCGCCGGTCGAAGCCGCGCTCAAGGCGGGCATCCCCGTGGTCGCGTACAACGCCGACGCGCCCGGCAACGCGCGCCTGGCCTACATCGGCCAGGACCTCAAAAAGGCCGGCGAAGAAATGGGCGTGCGGATCGTCAGCGCGGTCGGCTCCGGCGAAGTGGGGCTGTTCATCGCCACGCCGGGATCCGCCAACCTGCAGCCGCGCATCGAAGGCGCGGAAAAGGCGATCAAGGACTCGGGCAAGTCGATCAGCGCCAAGTCCGTAGCTACCGGCGCGGCGGTCGCACAGGAGGAACCGGCGATCGAAGCCTGGTACCAGAGCCACAAGAGCGCCAAGGGCATGTACGCGGTCGACGGTGGCAGCACCGAAAGCCTCGCCAAAGTCATGCAGAAGCTCGGTCTGCCCGCCAAAGGCGTCAAGGCCGGCGGCTTCGACCTGACTGAACAGACGCAGCGGCTGCTGCAGGCGGGCAACATCGAATTCACGATCGACCAGCAGCCGTATCTGCAGGGCTTCCTGCCGATCCTGCAGCTGTTCCAGTACAAGGTCTCGGGCACGCTCACCGGCCCCGCGGAAGTGGACACGGGCCTGAAGTTCCTCGACAAGGAAACCGTCGGGCCGTACGTGAGCTCGAAATCTCGCTACGAGGGCACCGCCACGACCGCCGCGGTCGTCGGCTAGAGGAGACAGGACCGCGACGTGTTCAAGCGCCTGGTCGCGCTGCGCGAGGGCAGCATCATCGTCGTGACGATCGTCGTCGCGGTCTACTTCTCGCTCAACACCAGCAGCTTCTTCACCGGCGAAAACTTCAAGACGCTGCTGCCGTACTTCGCGCCGCTGGCGCTGCTCGGCGCCGGCGAGGTGTTCGTGATGATCCTCGGCGAGATCGACCTGTCGATCGGGGGCATGTACATGTTCGCGCCGATCGTCTTCTACAAGCTCGACCAGGCCGGGCTCGGGCTGGTGCCCTCGACGCTCCTCGCGCTCGCCGTGTGCATGATCGTGGGCGTGGTCAACGGCGCGTTCGTGGCGATCGTAGGCGTGAGCTCGTTCGTGACCACGCTCGGCATGCTGTTCACGTTCGAGGGGCTCAGCCTGATCCTCTCCCATGGCACGCCCGTCGCCACCCCCGGCGCGCAGATCACGCAGACCGAAGCGCACGTCCACCACATCGTCAACGGGCACAACATCGTGCTCGCCGAAAAAGTCAACCACATCGGCACGTTCGCCAAAATCTTCGGTGGCGGCGTGTACTCCGAGCTGATCTGGGCGGTCGCCATCGTGCTCGTGCTCCAGGTGGTGCTCACGTTCACCCGTTGGGGCCTCTACACGGTCGCCATCGGCTCGAACAAGCTCGGCGCCGCCGAGGCCGGCGTCAGGGTCAAGCTCGTCACGATCCGCAACTTCGTGCTCTGCGCGCTGCTCGCGGCGCTCGCCGGCATCTTCGTGGCCGTGCGCACGCAGACGATCCAACCCGACCCCGCCGGTCCCAACGAACTGCTGCTGATCGCGATCGCCGGCGCCGTCATCGGCGGCACGCTGCTGTCCGGCGGCTCCGGCACAGTCGTCGGCGCGTTCATCGGCGCGCTGTTCCTGGGCATCCTCGACGACGGTCTGATCCTGCAGGGCGTCAACGCCAACTACAAACTCTTCTACACGGGCCTGGCGATCATCGTCGCGATGACCGCCAACGTGTACGTGGGGCGCGTGCGCAGGGGGCACGGCAGTGGCTGACTCGAACACACGGTCAACGGGAGTGGTCGGCCCGACGTCCTCGCCGGAGGACGTGCTGCGCGTCGAGCACATCGCCAAGCGCTTCGGTCCCGTGACCGCCCTCACGGACGTCAGCCTGCACCTCGAGAAGGGCGAGGTGCTGGGCCTGCTCGGCGACAACGGCGCCGGCAAGTCCACGCTGATCAAGATCATCTGCGGCTTCCAGAAGCAGGACTCCGGCAAGATGTTCCTGCACGGCCAGCCGTACGAGCCGAAAAGCGTGGACGACGCGCGTGCGAAGGGCATCGAGACCGTCTACCAGGACCTCGCGCTGATCGACGAACTGTCCGTCTACCACAACCTGTTCCTGCGCAAGGAGCGCGTCCACCACCCGTTGCCGCTGCTGGCCAACCGCCAGATGAAGCGCGAAGCGCGCACCGCGCTGGACGAGATCGGCATCAACATCCCGCGCATCGACGTCGCCGTCGCGCGCCTGTCCGGCGGCCAGCGCCAGGCGATCGCCGTCGCGCGCACCGTTGGCTCCGACGCCGACATCATCCTGCTCGACGAGCCGCTCGCCGCGATGGGCGCCAAAGAGGGAGCGCAGATCCTCGACCTCGTCGCGCGCCTCAAGGAGGAGGGCCGCGTGTCGATCATCATGATCCTGCACAACTACGTGCACGTGCTTGAAGCGTGCGATCGCGTCACCATGATCCAGGACGGCGTCATCGCGCTCGACAAGCCCACCGCCGAGACGTCCGTCGAGGAGCTCACCGACATCGTCGTCAACGAGTACCGCCGCGCGCGCGAAGCCACGCACGCCGCCGAAGCCGGCGCTCCGCCGGCTTCCTAGCGGCCGTCGCCGACCGTTGCGCCGGCGCGAGCTACCAGTTGCTCGACATACGGCCCCAGCAGCGAGGCGATCGACGAGGCCGTCATGCCGGCCGGCCCCGAGGGCAGCGCCGCGTAGCTGATCGCGAGACGCACCAGGCATTCGCCGAGCAGCCGCGCGTCGTCGCGCTCCACCATCGGCCAGCCAGCGAGCATCACGTCGGTGAGGCGCTCCGTGGCGCGCTCCAGCAGCGGCTGGCCGTGGGTGGTGAACAGCGCCAGCAGCTCCTCCGCGCCGTCGCCGTGAACGGTCGCGCGCACCAGCGGGTTATCCGCGGCCGCGTGCAGGAACACGTCGAACGCCGCCGCCAGCGCGGCGGCGGGGTCCTCCAGGTTGGCGGCGACCGCCGCCTCCACGTCGATCAGGAAGCGGTCCGCCTCGCGCATCACCAGAACCTGCGCGAACTCCTCGCGCGAGCCGAACTCCTTGTACAGCGTCTGGCGGCTGACGCCGGCCGCCACCGCGATGTCAGCCATCGTCACGTCCGCCCAGCGGCGACTCTGCAGCCGCTCGCATGCGCCGTCCAGCAGCGTGCTTCGCAGCAGCTCGCGCGCGGCCACCGCGTACGGCACGCGTGCGCGGGCGCTCGGCGTCATGCGTCTGCAGCGACCGCGGGCCGGCGGTAGCGGATCACGGTGTGCCTTGCGCGGATGCCGCGGCGCGGTAGCGCTCGAGCGCGCCGCGGCGCAGGCGCGGCTTGAGGTTGGCGCGCTTCACCTGCCCGCCGTAGTGCTCGAGCACGCGGTGGTCCATCACGCGCCGCCACAGCGGCGGGATCACCGCGAGCAGGATCATGCCGGCATAGCCCGTCGGCAGCTGCGGCGCCTCGTCGAAGTGGCGCAGCGCCTGGTAGCGGCGGATCGGGTTTGCGTGATGGTCGGAGTGGCGCTGCAGGTGATACAGCAGCACGTTGGACGCCGCGCTGTTGCTGTTCCAGCTGTGCTCCGGGCGCGTGCGCTCGTAGCGGCCGTCGTCGGTCTTCTGGCGCAGCAGGCCGTAGTGCTCCAGGTAGTTGACCACCTCCAGCAGCGAGAAGCCGATCACCGCCTGGATCAGCAGGTAGGGCAGGACGACGATGCCGAAGCCGGCGACCAGCGCCGCGAACAGCACCACGGTCATCGCCCACGCGCCGAGGATGTCGTTGCGCGGGCTCCACCGCGAGCGCTCCAGGCGGCGCAGGCGCACGCCCTCGAGCTCCCACGCCGAGCGCAGGCTGCCGAGCACGGTGCGCGGCAGGAACGCGTAGAAGCTCTCGCCCAGGCGCGCGCTGGCGGGGTCCTCGGGCGTGGCCACGCGCACGTGATGGCCGCGGTTGTGCTCGATGAAGAAGTGCCCGTAGCCGCTCTGCGCGAGCGCCACGCGGCTCAGCCAGCGCTCCAGCGACGCGCGCTTGTGCCCCAGCTCGTGCGCGGTGTTGATCGCGATGCCGCTGACCATCGCCACCGTCAGCGCCAGGCCCAGCTTGTCCACCTCCGACAGGTGCCCGCGCGCCCACAGCCAGCACGCGAACACCAGCCCCGCGTACTGGATCGGCAGGTACAGGTACGTGCACCAGCGGTAGTAGCGATCCTGCTCCAGCCACTTGATGACCTCCTCCGGCGGGTTGCGCGCGTCCATGCCCAGCCACAGGTCCAGCGGCGGGAAGATGCCGAATACGAGGATCGGGCCGTAGAACCAGAACACGCCCAGACCCGTCAGCTGCACGAGCCCCCACGCGAGGAAAGGCAGCGTCGGGATGAGCAGCCCCAGCAGCCACGCGTAGCGCTTGGGGTCGCGCCACGGTTGCGCGGGGGCGGCGATGGGGGCGGCTGACATGCGATCGGACCTCCGTGGTTGTCGTGGCGACCTTCTGCGTCCACCAGTTTTACACGAATGGCATTGCGTGTCAAGCATGGAGACGTCGACACGCGCAACAAACCCACGATGGACTGCGAGACGTGACCGTGACTCAGGCTCCGGGTGGCGCGACCCAGGCGTCAGGCGGCGCGACCCAGGCGTCAGGCGGCGCGACTCAGGCGCCGGGCGGGCGGCGCGACTCCAGGTATTCCTGGTTCTGGCGGCGCTCGCCGCGGACCTGGATCGCTATGTAGACCACGATCAGGTTGACGATCACGCCGATGCCGCCGAACGTCACGGCGAGGCCGAACGTCTTGGCGAATGCTTCGCTGGCTGCGATGACCATGCCGGGAGCCTAGCAACGAGATGGGCGCCGGTGTCGTAGCCTTGGGTGGCCGCCGCCGATCGCAGATCGGAGAGCAGCCCCATGGAGAGGTGCCGGAGCGGTTGAACGGGCGCGACTGGAAATCGCGTAACGGGGGAAACCTCGTTCGAGGGTTCGAATCCCTCCCTCTCCGCCATCTTCACGATGTTTGAACACCCGGCGGCCAGGAGCTTCGGGGAGCCGGTTTGGCTCTCTGGAGCCCTGGCCGTGGCCTGGGCCTTGATGGCCTCAGCCTCGGCCAGCATGTCCTCGGCCAGGTTGTCGGCCAGTAGCAGGGCGTAGGGCTCGCTCAGCTCAGCGCCAACCACCCGCACCACCATCTGGCCTTGCTCGTCGTCCCATTCGGGCAGGATGAGCAGCCGCTTGAAAAACGCCAGGTTGTAGCTGCGCCTGAGCTGCTCGGAACCGGCGCAGTAGACGCCGGCCACGTCCTCGGCTAGCTCCAAGGCGATGCGCAGGTGCTCGGCGTCAAGCTGGAGCGCGCCCTCCGTCTCGGCAAGCGAGTCATGGGCGGCGTCCAGTTCGGCTTGCAGCTGCGCCTGCTTGCGCTTGAACACGCTCGGCGAGATTGACTGCTCCTCAAAGCGCATATCGACCAAGTTGTCTTGCTTGGCTTCCAGGCTGCGGATGAGCCGGGTCTTGGCGTCCCGTACCTGGCTGGCCGCCTCTTGGCTGACGGCCACCAGCGCCTCTATCGCTTCGGTGCGCTTGCGCACCTGCTCGGCCGTGAGTTGGACGGGTCGCTCGACGTAGTAGCGCTGGATGGCCTGCTCGATGAGCTTAGGGTTGATGCTGGTGTGCATGGTGCAGCTACTGCCTCGCGCGCGACTGACGCAAAAGAAGTACGGGTAGCGCTGGCCGCTCTTGCCTCGGCTCAGGCCGTAGACAAGCCGGTGGCCGCAGTCGCCGCAGAAGACGCTGCCACGGAGGTAGTGGTGGCGCGTTTGCGGCCGCTCGCCAGCCACGCGCTTTTCATCGAGCCGGGCTTGTACCCGCGCGAACGTCTCCGGGTCGATCAGGCGGGGATGGCGGCCCTCGTAGACCTCTTGGTCGGGTGTGCCGCGCTTGTAAATGAGCTGGCCGGCGTAGTAGGGGTTACGCAGCAGACGCTGCAAGGCGGCGGTGCCGACCTTGCCTTCGGGATAGCGGCGCGTGGGGTAGCTGCGCAAGCCCAAGCGGTACAGCTCGTTGACGAGCCGCGAAATGGAGTATTCGCCGCTGGCGTACAGCTCGAAAGCCAGCGTCACGAAATGATGGCGGTCGGGATCAAGCGCGGGTGCGCTGACCTGCCGGCCATCGGGTAGCTGCTCGATGCGCTTGATGTAGCCCAGGCGACGCCCGCCATAGCTGCCGCCGGTCATCGCCTTACGGTGCAGGCCCTGGCGTACCCCGCGACTGGTCTTCATCGACTCGTACTGGTTGTTGACGGCCTGCATACCCTCAAAGTAGAAGGACTCCGGGGTGTCCTCGCCGATCATCGGCTCGGTGATCGACACCAGGCGCGCACCGGCCGCCTTGACGAGATCGTGGGTGCGGAAGTGGTCTTGCGTGTTACGCGCCCAGCGGCTGCTGGCCCAGATGATGACGTAGTGAATACGGGTGGACTCCTGCTGGTTGCAGCGCTTCAGCTCGTCCAGCATTTCCAAGAACTCCACGCGCTTGTGCAGGTCAACGAATGCGCTGCGGCCGGGATCGACAAACACGCGCATCAGGCGAGCGTCGAGGCTACGCGCCTTGTCCTTGGCGTGGTCGTGCTGAGCGTCGATCGACAGGCCGTCCCGGCTGTAGCCGGTATTGACTTGGCCTTCACTCGACACTCGCAGGTAGGCAAACGCCCGCTTACTGCCGACCGCTGTTGCACGATCGTTCACCGGTGGATCTGTCATGTCTATGGGCAATGTGTACCTCCTTTCTGTGAAGCGTTGTTAAGTTAACAATATACCATGTCACCGTTACTCGTTGCTTGCTCGCTTTCCTGGCTTTTTGGTCTGCTTGGCGACAAGTCGAGCGTGTTGCAGGAGCGCCCAGGCGAAGCGATCCCAATCCGGTTCGGGTCTGTGTTCGGTACGGATAGAGACTCGCTGCAAGCGTTTTCGTGATGGACGCTTTCTCATATGGGCAACCTCCTTTGATCGTTACGGCCGATAGTGGTGAGGCTCAGTAGTGCGCGCTCGCTGGTCGTCACCACAAACAACTGCTCCGGCAGCTGCCGATCACGCGCGATGACTTGACGTAGCCGCCCGGCCCGCTGTTCATCCGGCACGATCCAACAGACACGCGGAAATACCCCGCCATGCGCTGCTTGCTCCTTGCCGGACTGGTAATAGTCGGCATACAGGCGGCACTTGCGCACGACGACCGGCAAGCTCTCACTACTCCTATCTACCTCGATGAACCAGCGCAGCTCGTACCCGCCGCTGCCAAGCGCCAAGAACGCATCGGGCCGCAGCCAATGCCGGCCGCCGATCCCCGAAAACTCCCGCCAGCTTCGCGGCTCGGCTTGGGTGTCCAGCACATCCAGCAACCCTTGGCGCGAGGCCACCGTTACATCTACGACGAGCTGGGCTATGGCGAGCGTGTGATCGACAAAGCGCAGCGTCGGCTCGTATGAGCGGCGGCGCGGGCCGCCGCCCGCCAAGACACGTTGACCGACTGGCCCGAGCGCCAGCACGAACCCGGCCGAACCCGCCCGGACGCCACCGATCCGGCGCTCCAGCCGGATCAGCAAGCGCTCGCGGGTCAGGCGCTCCAGCACTCGCTGGCGGGCACGCGTGGCGGCCGGCTCGTTGTCGTGCTCGGCGGCCGGGAAGTGGACGGCCTGGATCTGGCGGGCACTCATCAACCGCAGCTCGGCCACCTGCCGGATTACGCCCAAGTCCCGCTCCGACAGCCGTTCGCGCACCTGCGCCACCCCCCTCGCCGACATATAGGGGCGTGCTCGCAACTCCCCCCTCACTCCACGCCTCCATTCTTTCTTCCTTTCGTCACCAAACAGGAAGTCACGACAGGTGTTGTGATGCGTCGCCCCCGCCACCCGAAGCGACAGGCTCCCCCATGCCCCAGGTGCTGGCTCACCCCTGTTGACAGCGACCCGCGCCGCCCATCAGCCGGCCGCCCGCCGCACCGGGACGGGAAAGGCTGGCAACAACAGTCAAAGACTTTCGTCGCCCAAGTCCGGGCGCTTACAGCTCCCGTACAGCCGTTGACAGGCCGCGCTGTCCACGCGATACGACGGGCGATGCGACAGGCACTCATACCGCGCCCCCGCTGTCTCGCCGCCGTGGCGCGAGGTCATCGCCGGCTGGCTGGCGGCGGCCAAAGAACAGCTCATGCAGGTCGGCCTCAATCTCGGCCCGCCCGACGCCGTAAGCGCCGCGCGAGGCCCTGCGAACCACTGCCGGATCACTGAACGGCGCACCGGGCAGCACGGTGGCGGCGCTGCACCACGGCTGGACGGCCGCCTTGGCGACGAGCTGCGCGTAACACTGAAAGGCCCCCAGGCTCTGGAAGTCCTCCGGCGTCATGGCGCTGTCGGCCGCGATCACCCGCGCGTCCTCACCCGGCAGCCGGAAAGCCACGCGACTCTGCGCGTTGGCGAGCACGGCCGAACGCATGTCGGGCCCAAGCTGGTGCAGGTACTGGTGGGCCACGACGAAGCCGACGCCCAAGCCCCGCGCCTGCGCCAGCGCGTCGGCCAGGTCGAGCGGCAAGTGCAGGTAGTCCTGAAACTCATCGACGTAGACAAAGGCCGGATGGCGGCGCTCCGGTGCGATGGCCGCCCGCCCGAGAATCGCCTGCCAGAGCTGCGACACAACCAGGCTTCCCAGCAGCCCCGAAGTCTCCGGCCCGAGCAGCCCCTTGCTGAGGTTGACCAGCAGTATCTTGCGCTCGGTGAAGACCCGCCGCAGGTCAAAGCTCCGCCGACTCTGGCCGATGATGGCCCGCAGTTCGGGACGCAACAGCAACGGGCGCAACTTGTTCATAACCGGCGCGATGGCCGCCGCCCGCTCGGCCTCGCTCCACGCCTCATAGGCGCTCCAGAACGGCCCCAGGCCAATCGGATCGACCACCCCCGGCAAGACCCGCCGCCGGAAACCGGCATCCGTCAGCAAGAGCGGCAGCGCCGCCAAGGTCATGCCGGGCAGCCGGGCCAGGGTCAGCAGGGAAGCGCCGAGAATGTCGTGCGTCCTCGGCCCCCAATGCGCCACGTACAGCGAGTGGAACAGCCCGAGCAATTGGTCGGCTGCCAGCTCCGGCGACCGGCCGCCGAGCGCCAGCGGATTGAGTCCGACCGGCCGCTCGGTATCAGTCGGGTCGAGCAACACCACGTCGGCGAGACGCTCGGGCGGGATGCGCGCCAGCACGTCGGCGATCAGGTCGCCTTTCGGCTCAATGACGACGACCGCCCGGCCAGCCGCTATGTCCTGCGCAATCAGGTTGAGCAGCAGCGTTGACTTACCGGAGCCGGTTGGCCCGAGGGCGTGCAGATGCCGCAGCGAATCGGCGGGCGCCAGCGCCAGCGGACGCTCTCGGCCGGGAAAGGTCGCTGTCGCAACCACCCGCCCAGCTCTAGGGATGGCGGCCGAAGGCGCCACCAGCCGGCTCGGGCTCATGTCTACCGGCAACTCGCCGGTCAAGCCGACCGGCCAAGCCGCGACGGTCGCCAGCTCGCTGGCGTTCAAGCGTAGCCGCCACCGCCAACGCGGCAGGCTCACGCCGATCACCCGGCTGGCACTGGTCGAGCGGACCCGAAAGCCAACACCGGGCGCTTCGGCGCTGCGCAGCGCTCCTACCACCTGCCGGATCAACTGCCGTTCACGGCTAACTGATTTGGCCTTGACGGCCACCCGTCCCACGGCCTGCCAGCCCGGCTCGGCCTGCTTGGCCCGGAGGGCGTTACGTACCTCGACATCAGCCGCTTGTGGCGGCGCGAACGGAGCCAGCAGCAGCGCCGACAGCCACGACTCGCTCGACAAGCTGTCTAGGTGGTTCGGCACGGCCATCGGCGCCAGCGGCCGGCCTAGCGCCCACTGGAGGCTCAGCCGCTCACCCCGGCGCAAGTGCGCCAGCGCCGTCAGCAGCGCCCGGCTGACGCCGGCTATGTCATCGGTGCGCAGCGGCCGGCGCTTGGTCGTTGTCCGCAGCTCCACCGCTCGCGTGACGCTCAGTGCCGGTCGCGTGCCGACGGCTTCGACCGCTAGGCCGGGGATGGCCGCTCGGAGCTGGTCAACCACGCTCTCGGCCCGGCTAACCGGCAGGGCCAAGCGATGCTCAACTGCACCGGGCGTACCGACCGCTTCAATGACGACCGGGCTACCGGCGGCCGTCGCCAGCAGCCGGAAGGCTTGGGCTACCTGCTCCGGCTCGACCTCGCGCGGCCAGCGCAGTTGATACCACGCCAAACCGGGCCGCTTCACGCGGCACCCCGCTCAGTACCGGCCGCGCCGCCGCTGCCGCGCCGCTGGGCACGCTTGGCTTTCGGTTGCGTTTGGTGCTGCGCCTCGGCTTCGGCCTCGGCCTGCGCTTGGCTGTACTCCAGCTCGATCAAGGCCCGCGCCAAACGCTGCAAGTCAGTTGGCCGGCGTACCCCCCGCACCCGGATACGGCGTTCGCCGTGATGATAGGTTCTACTCATAAGTGAACCTCCTTTCTCTCCCTGCCGGGCCGGATTTTTGGCATGCAGAAGCCACACCCCGCTAGGGGCTAATCTTCTACTTGACGGGCAAGCCCGCCACCGCAACCGAAACCGTGTCTTGCTTATGGCAATACCGGGAGAACGACTAGTAAATAATGGATTTACGTTTTAGTCAATACTGTGTGTTCATTTCACAACACCGACACGACGCCCCTAACCACAAGAAGATTCACCCCTGACAATTCACCAATCCCGCGTGTGAAACAGAACAAGCCGGACGATGACGTAGATCACGGCCAGGACGATGAGGTACGGCATGACGCGCGGCAGCTCGGTTGCCAAGACATTGATGCTGATGGCAGCGGCCACCAGGCCAATCACGACGCGCTCTATCTGCTTGTGGTTGTCGTGCATTAGGACTCACCGCCCGGCTTGTCCCGCCGCATGGCACGCGGCAAGACCAGGGTTTGTCCGAGCCGTGACTCACTGATTGCCAGCGCACAGGGCAGCCCGAAGGCCAGCAAAACCGACGGCGCGCCTGCGCTGCCGACCGGCGACCCGTTCGGACCAACGAACGACAGACGGCCAGCAATGAAACAGATCGCGGTGGCCTCCTGCACAATCGCCTGATACCAGCGGGTGTCAGTGCGCGCGAATACCAAGGCCATGCCGTCGCCATGCAGTGCCAAACGGTCGAGCCAGCGATTCACTTCCCGGCCATACGGCGGGTTGAGCCAAACCCGCCCTTGCCAGGGTTGGGCGAGGCCATCGTCAGCCCGGCTGAGGAAACGCTTGGCTGGCACCCATGACAAACCACCAGCCGGCGCTGCCGGGTCGAGGTCAAACGAGATGCCGAGCGCCTGAAAGACCTCGGGTGGGGTGTACCACTCCACCGAGGCTCCCCGCGAGCGCTCGTGCCGAAAACCTGGCGTCGGCTCTCTACTTTGGTTCATCTTTTGGGCCGCTTTCGGTATGGCGTGCGGCCTCGGCGTAAATCTGCTGCTCCAGGTTTTGGGCGGCTCGCTGCATACGGTTGGCCGCATCGAGCCCTTCCCGATACGGTGTCACCCGATCTTCACGAGGGGGATCGGTCAGTGACCGAACCAGGGCGGCAAGCACAATGACGACGAACACGACCACGCCGCATACGGTCGGGAACGTCTCAACGACCGCCATCAGGAATCACCGCCTCTCGTGAAGCTGAGGCGCTGAATCTCGGTGGTCGCTAGCGTGCCGTAGGCCGTAAAGATCGCCTGGTAGACCTCCTCGCCCATTGGGCTGGCCTTGAAAGCGGCGTTGGCCGCCCGAGACAACATGCAGGCGTTCTGCATGGCGACTGACCCAGCAAAGGCCCCGGCTTGGATACGGGCAACCGCCGTAATCCCGACCCGCTCAGCGTCGGCGACTTCGCCGTTCAGGCTTCTTTCGGGCTGGAACGGCTGGGAGGTGCGGCGAGGGGCGACGTTAGACATGGAAGCGTCCTTTCTTAGGCGATATTCGAGGGCCGGAGCTTGCGGTTAGTAAGCTGGTCTGCACTGGATCGCATTCTGTGTCTGGCAACTTGGGGATGCAGCCGAAAAGCCGAGAAAACCGGAGCAATTTTCGAGATGCGCCGAACTACCGAGCATGATCTGTATAGCGAGCTACTCGCTATAGGGCGCAAAGAGAAGTCCATCCGCCCCGAATTCCTTATGAATTACGACAGTCTGCTCAACTGTGCCGAGGTGCGACGGCGTGCCGGGCAGAGTGCCGGTCGGGCAGTGCTTGCAGGATGCGCGAGTGAAGCACTGCAAGCAGCAATCGCCTCTATCGTCTCGCCAGCAAATCGGCGGATAGCAGAGGCGGCGCTTTGTGCCACCCCCGACTTCGTTGGACTTCAAATTAAGGGACGTATTCGCAAGCTAGATGGAATCAACGAAAATGTGTTTAAGTATCAGCGGCAAATTGCGCTCCACCGGATAATTGGCTTTCTGACAAGAGAAGTACCTGCCCCATCGGTAAATCTCGCCGTACCCCAAAATCACTTCCACTCTAAGTCATCGGCCCCCGACTTGGATAAGCGCCAGCTTCAAAAGCTCGCTAAGTATGCCGCCCAGCTACACTTCGCCGGTCTGGGCACGCTGTTTGCGTACGATTTTGACGACGAACTTATGGCACATAATGTCGTAATTACTACGGAAGCCAGGGATAATCTCCTGCCCCGGACGACGCTCAGTGACTATCTATTTAAAACTTATATCGAATTTGTGTACTGTGCAGCATGGCCACTCGAAATGACCTCCGACAGCATCTCGGAAGGCGTGGCGGCCGTGCTACACACGCTATGGTCTGAGGTGGCAGAGGCGAGCCCGGTCGGGCCGAGTAAGGTAACTCCAGAGCAACGTAAGGGCCTCGAATTCTGGACGATGGCGGAGGAGGCTCAGAAGTTCCTACCACTTGAGACATATGAAAGATGGTTGGAGTGGTGTAAGGGGCGAGGTGTCATTGAAACCCCGAGCGACGTAGCAACCACGGGAAAACGTGTCAACTTTTTGAGAAAGACGCGGGCGGATCTCGTGGCTGCCGTTAAACCCCTTGCCGCGAACAGCGGGGCATTCTCTTTTATTGTTGCTCGACATGTTGGCTTGGAAGAGCCCGTACACAGTGAAGCGCGCCTCATGGCTCACAAGGCGCTGGCTACGCGCTATAAGTTTGACGAGTGGGCGCCGATTATAGGTGACAAGCCGCTCCGGTACAGACTTGACGCATATTTTGACTCGGAGAGTATTGCATTGACAGATAGTGCCCTAGCATGTCATACTAGTGAACTATGAACTGTACGGATGGTCCCGTCGGGCGCGCGTAAGGGGCCGCTTGAAGGCGGTCCCGATGGCATGCCGTCTGACGCGTATAATTTTTACTCGCGTATGGCGTTCTACGCATGTGGTGCGGCCGAGTTTCTCGATGAGAGCTGGAAGCGGCCGAAGCGGCACAACAGGCGTATCGAACGTGCGGCACTATGGCATACGGTTGCACTAGATGAAGATTGCGGAAAGGCGCTAGACCTGAGACGAAGCGTGCTGTTGTTGCCCGGAGCGACTGATACGCGGACGCGATACGAACTCCAGGCTGGCATACGTACTGTGACCGCCATTGTGCCGTTCACGATAACAGAACGCATCGCACTACGCGGCGAGGAATTAGCGACCGGAAATACTCTTTTCCACGATGAGAGCGCCGTCCAAGACGCGACGCTATTCGAGCGCTGGCATGAGTGGCTGTGGATGGATGGCCATGGAGTACCACAAACGAGCACAGAGGCCCTAGGGGCAAGTGCTGTATTAGGAGAGGCTTGCGGTCGTCTCACAAATGCGCTATTTGACCTTCTTGGATTAAGCGGCACGGGTTAACGGTGGTCGGGTATAGGCGACCGGGTGTGCGTACTTGGCAATATGTTCAGTCGTGACTGAGCTAGACATGCTCAGCTCCGACCCTCCCCCGGTATGCCGCAATTGCTCGCCAGAAAGGCGTTGACGTTGTTGGCGGCGGTTTCCTCGTTGAAGCCAAGCGCCAGGCTGCTGCCAAGCGCCCCGATTGGATTGCTCAGGCCGCTGCCCTCGTTGCTGCCGATCTGCTCAAAGGCTTGGGCCAAGCTCTGAAAGTCAGGCTCGATGCTCGAGGGCGCGACAGCGGCCATCTTGCCCATCAGCTGACCGATCTGGCCGGGCGCTCCGGCTAGGTTGGCGAGGGCGTTGAACGGTTCGCCTGACGCCGTGGAGCCGGTCTGTTCAAGCCGGGCATGGAGCGCTGCGCCGTCGGTGTCCCAAACCCGGCAGACAGCTGCTACCGAGCGGCCATTGTCGAAGTGACGGACGACGATAACCGCGCCGCCTGCCAGCAGCAGGACGGCAATCAGCAGGCGGGCCAGCAAGCGGCTTCACGGCTCATGTTCGTTTGGCGCTGACGCCTGCGTCAACGCCCTGGACCGCGCTGCTGCTACCGCCGTCCTTGGAAACGTCCGGCTGCTGGGCGCTCACAGAAAGGCCATCGCCGGTACTCACGATCTTGAACTTGCTCGCTGTCTGGCCGCGAGCGTCCACGTCAGACCGGCCTGCCGGAGCCGCCGGCTTCGGGCGGCTCACGGCCGCAGCCTTGCGCGCGGGAGCAGCGCGCTTCCCGGCTTCTACGCGAGCCTCCAGCAACAGGCCGATGACTGTCAGCAGGACACCGGCCAGGATGATGCCGCCGATGACGGTCGCCACCGTGCCCGCTTCTGCCAGGGCGCTGTCCAGGCTGCAATGCGATTGGGCGCCCGGTTCGAGGGCTTGCCCGAGGGCTCCGAGGCCGGAGTCACAGGCTTGCTTGACCGGCTCGTAATGGCCGTGAAGCACCAGGCCGCCGATCAGGAGCAGCAGGCCGAGGCCGAGGCCGCCGCCGCTGGCGGCGGTGGCTTGGCGGCGCTTGGCGGGCGATGACAGTCTTTGGGTCGGGGCCGCAGGCATTGTTGAGTGCTCTCCTGTTGGTCGATGACTTGGCGCGACGCCGGGGCCGGGCAGCCACCCTTTGCGAGACGGTGGCTGCCTCGCTGCATAGGACCGTCGCAGGGCGATGCCGGGCTTGCTGGCGAGCGCGATCAGGGCCGCTGGCACAGCCAGGACCAAGCTCAGGAAGACCCAGGCAATTACGGCTACCACTGGCCGGCTGCTCCGGAGACGACGAGTGCCCTCTCGGCCGTGACTACTTGCCCCATTGGTCTGCTGCCACTCGTCGTGTCGTCATGCCGTGCCCCCGTGGTCGAGTTGCAAGCGGCACAGTATCAAGATATGGGCGCATGGGACGCAAACGCATGGGACGTAAGCACTCTGGACATAGATAGTCGGGACATATGGGGTTGGGGCTGCGATGCCAGAGCCAATCTCGCCAGCCACCCGCGCCTTTGGCGAACGTGTCCGTGCCCGCCGCGAAGCCTTGGGCCTCAGTCAGGAAGCCTTGGCGGCCCGCAGTGGCGTCCACTGGACGTTCCTGGGGCAGGTCGAGCGGGGCCGACGCAACCTCAACCTCCACAACCTGCTCAAGCTGGCTGCTGGCCTGGGCGTCGATCCGGGCGAGCTGGTGCAAGGACTACGGCCGCCGGACGACGAATCCCGAGCGTAGCTATGCCCGCTACTCCCGATGCCGCCGCCGTGGGGCGGGCCGTTCAAGCCATTCGGGCTGAGAAGGGCATCAGCCAAATACAGCTCTCCGAAGACACGGGGCTGATGCAGAGCTGGATCAGCAACGTCGAGCATGGCCGGCGCAATCTGGCCTGGAGCAACGTCGTCCGCTTGGCCGAGGGTCTTGGCGTCAGCGTCTCGGAGCTGGCTGCCCGTGCCGAGGCATTGGCCGAGTAGCCACACTTCGACTTGACGTAGATTCTATAGTAGGCTGGCAGGCGACCCTGCAAAAGTGCCCCCGGCGACAGCGCAAACTGCCCCGGGGGCTGACACAGGAGGTAGTAGCTCCCATGCCAGACCAGCCTAACCTGAGCGCGGGCCAAGAGGAGGCCCAGTTCGACCGCAACGTGCTCGACCTCATGTTCACGGAGCACCCGTGGCCGTGGACCGTGAGCGAGATCGGCCGTGAGATGCGCAGCGATGCTGGGGCCGAAGATGCAGTTGGCCGTCTCGCGGCCAGCGGTCTGCTGCATCAGTTCGGGGAGTTCGTATTCCCCACGCGCACCGCGGGCAGGGCAGCTGAAATCGAGGTCGGCACCACCTGACCGCCGCGCGTACCCGGTCGCAACAGCGCCGCGCCGCTCGGACAGGGCGCGGCGCTCTGCCGTCATGCACCGCCGAAGCGCTCGCGGTGCAGCTGACTGAGGCGATCCCAGGCGGGGTCAGAGTTCAAACGTCGTCTCTCGATCTCCGTTTTGGCCTGTAGTGGGCCATCGTTCGAAATCGGGCCGTATGCTTGTCCTATGACGGTCAGCAAGGAGCCGTGTCGGCTTGCCGAGGAGAGCAACCGTAGGCTTGCGGCGATGACTCCCGAGGCTCATCTAAAGGCTGCCGAGCTGCTGCGCGAAGTTATGCCGCGACTGGCGGACGGACAACAGCGCGCGGTCGCCGAGGCGATGGCGCGTCGCTTCGAGGGACGAGCGGCTCAGCGCTCATTGTCCTCATCCGCCTGATCGGTCCTCTCCGCTAGCGCTTCATCCTTCAAGCCGGCAAGTCTGCTCGTGACCCGGTGTAGTGCCGCAAGCGCGTATCGGTCGCCAGTGCCGGCTAGTATCCCGAGCGCCTCGGCCTCGCTCAGCAGCTCGATCACGGGCATCGTGTACCGCCTCTGCACATGCTCGACGTCAGCGTCAGACAGGAGCAACTCGCCCGCAACGCCCACGACCTCTTCGGCCAGGTCGCGGGCGAGCTGCATCATCTGCTCTGGGTTGCTCATCGACCAAGCATCCTCAGGACTGCGGTTACTGTCGACATCCGATCGAAGGACGCAGCGAACCTACGTGCCGCCGATCGGATGAGCTATCTGCTGGTCTCCTTCGGGCCGACCCGCACCATTAGGGCGAGTCGCGGATGCAGATGTGGCTAGCAGCCGGCGGAGCAAGTAACGCGCGCCCCCAGGGGAGAGGCGATCAACCTCTCGCCTGGGGGGCTATGTGGGTGTCTGCCCGGTCGGACATCCAGCCTCGAACCACCAAGCCCTGTGTGATGGCCGCTATAGGGAAGGGAATCATCGGGTGCTCGCGTAGGTCAGCCACGATCGCCTGGCGCAGCGTCGGCAGTGTTCCGCGAGCCGCAAAGAAAGAAGCAGGCGGGAATAGCTCTTCAAGGTCCGCGACATTCGCGGAATTGGGCTCATCGTCGTCACGGACGACAGTCACCCCCGCTACTGAAGCTTGTTATACTCGCCAAGTATGATTGGGCGGATCGGAGCTAAGGGGCAGGTGGTAATTCCGAAGGCGTTGCGGGACCGCGCTCGCTTGCAGCCAGGCGATGAGGTCGACTTCGAGTTGCGCGACGAGGAGATCGTGCTCGTCGCGCGGCGATCACCTCTGCAGCTCGGCGGTCGGTTCGCGAAGACGAGGATGGCGGCTCGTCTGCTTGAGGATCGAGCGCGCGAGCCTCGGTGAGCTTCTGCCTGGATTCCTGGGCAGTCCTTGCTTGGCTGGACGGCGAGGAACCTGCGCTCTCGACGATTGACGAGTCCCTTGTGGATCGCCCGGTGGTGAGCTGGGTCAACCTCGTGGAGGTCTACTACCGGGTTGCGCGTGACCAGGGCCAGGGAGCCGCTGACGAGACGCTGGGAGATCTTCGTGCCGCGCTCGCGCTGGATCTTCCGGGGACGGCCCGGATGATCGAGGTCGCGCGCCTGAAGGCTCGCGCGCCAATCGCGTTGGGGGACTGCTTCGCGGTTACGACCGCCGCGGCTCACAATCTCACGCTCCTCACCGGAGATCCGGAGATCATCGATCTCGCGGACTGTCCTTGCCAGGTCGAGGATCTCCGGCCTCTCTAATCGAGCACCGAGCATGCAGCGTTCGGATGCGTTGCCATACGGGGTCGGAGTTCGAACATCGTCTCTCGATCCCCGTTTTTGGCCGGAACCGGCGCGGTAGCCCGAAGCGGCATCAGCCCAGCACGCGCAGGCTCGTGATCGGCCAGAGCGATGCCAATCGAGTCCTGACGCTCGTGATCGAGGAGACGGTCGAGCCGACTACGTGGCTCCTCATCACAGGGTGGGAATCCACGCCTGCCGAGCGTAAGATGTTGGGGAGATCATGATGTCGAAGTAGGCGTTCAGCGGCGCTGCTCGGCGACGAGGTCGGATACCGGCCCAAGCGATCGAAGTTTGGAAGGTCTACTCGGGCTGATCCTCAGTGTGGCTAAACCGTGAGGATCGTGAATCTTGGCCCGAGCAGCTTCCGTAGGTCGTCTGGATCGGAGGTCGCGATGGCATCGACCCGCTGGCGCACGCCGGCAGCGATACACGCGTCGATTGTGCTGGCCCCAGGAGTTGTTCTGCGCAGGCGCCCCGCGGCTCGCGCCAATCGCTCGTCCAATGTCTCGATTGAGCACGCCTTGAGTAGGCGGGCGACGCGCGCGTCTTTGGCATCGCCCCGCCACACCTCGGCGAGCGCAACCGCTGGAATCGTCGGTACGAGGCCGCGCGCATACGCCACTGCGAGGATCTCACGCACACGCTCCTCGCCTCGCTCGTAAGCGATCAGCGCGCCAGCATCGAGAGTCAGGCCGGCCACTCGGCCGCGACCTGGGTTCGCGCGTCGGCCGCCACCTCGCCGAGGTTTGCGTTGTCCTCGGCCAGCAGCTCCAAGCCGCGCGCGACTCTCAGCTCGCGCAGGACTGCCGCGTTGACGAAGGCCGACAGGCTCCCACCGGACCCGGCGATGCGTTGCTCAGCCTCGCTCAGCACGGACTCATCGAACGAAATCGATCGCTTTTGGCTCGCCACGACCCAGATCCTACCACGGTAGGAAAGATGCTCGTCGGGGTGGGAGGGTCGGTCACGGGGCGCCGGTACCATGGGGCGATGTCCCAGCTCAGACGGCGGGGATCGTGGAGTCGCGCCCCAGCCACGCGAGCGTCGCAGCGAGACCTTCCGCATACCCAACCCGCGGCTCCCAGCCGAGCGTCTCGCGGATCCTGCGATTGCTGAAGTCCTGGCTGCGTCCCAGCACCTGCACCGCCTGTCGTGACAGCAGCGGCGGCACGCTCACGCCGGTGGCTCGGCGCACCAGCCGGTAGCCGTGCTCCAGCGCGAAGCCGACGCCGGCGGCGAACCGGTAGGGGATGCTCCAGCGAACCGGCGGGCAGCCCAGACCCGCGGCAAGGTCGTCGGCGAGCCGCCGCCAGGTTACGGCCAGGCCGTCGGTCACGTTGAACGCGTGACCCGGCGCCGCGTCGTGGCGGAGCGCGAGCAGCGCCGCGTCGACCACGTTGTCGACGTAGCACAGGCCCGCCACCGCCCGACCGCGGTCGATCAGCAGCATGTGCCCGCCCCGGATCGCGCGCGCTATCTCGCCGATCACATCCTTCGAGCCCGGTCCGTACACCGTGGCCGGACGCAGGATCACCGCCTCCAACGCGCCCGTCGGCTCCACGCGCCGGACCGCCTCCTCGGCTTCGAGCTTCGTCTGCGCATACCAGTTGCTGAACCCGGTCGGCGTGTACTTCTCATCCACCGCTTCGGCAGGGTGTCCGTACACGTCGGTCGTGCTGAAGTGAACGAGGCGCCGCACCGACGCGCCGGCGCACGCTGCGGCCAGGTCGCGCGTGCCGGCGACGTTGACGCGCTGCATCTCCGCGACCGTCGCCCAGTCGGAGACCAGCGCGGCGCAGTGGAACACATGGCTGCAGCCCTGCACCGCGCGCGGGATCGATCCCGCGTCCGTGAGGTCGCCCACTGCCAACTGCACGCCAAGCCCGTCGAGCTGCGACGTGTCGCTGCCGGCGCGCACCAGGCAGCGCACCGCGTGGCCCTCTTCCACCAGGCGCTGGGTCAGTCTCCCGCCGATGAACCCGGTGGCGCCGGTCACCAGGCACAGCTCGTCGCGCGAGCGCGCGTCGGGATCGCTCGCGGACGGCGGGAGATCGCTCACGGCAGCTTCGTGCGCGCGCGCCGGCGGAGCGTCGTCGTGGCGATCTCGCGCACGATCGCGAGGTTCCTGCTGGAGCTGCCCTGGCAGTCGGCGAGCACCGCGTCGAGCGCGTCGAGGAAGCTCTGCGCCTCGCTCTCGGCCAGCGTGAGCGGCGGCAGCAGCTTGATCACGTCGTTCTTGCCGGCGGCCATCGTGATGACACCGTGGTCGCGGTGCAGCGGGATCACGATCAGCTGCGGGAAGAGGCCCTCGCTGGCCATGTGGATGAGGTTCCAGCTCAGGCGCGCGCGGCGGCTGCTGGGCGCGCCCAGCTCGATCCCGATCATCAGCCCGCTGGCGCGGATCTCCTTGACCAGCTCGTAGCGCTCGCGCAGCTCGGCCAGCCCGTCGCGGAGCACCTTGCCCACGCGCTGGGCGTTGTCGAGGAGATCGTCGCGCTCGATCACGCGCAGCGTTGCGAGCCCCGCAGCCATCGACAGGCGGTTGCGCCCGAACGTGGACTGATGCACGTAGCAGCGCTCCAGCGTGCCCACCGCGCGATCGTGGATCTCGCGCGTGGTGACCATCGCCGCCACCGGCATGTAGCCGCCGCTGAGCGCCTTGCCGACGAGCACGAAGTCCGGCTCCAGCGCCCACTGCTCGAGCGCGAACCAGCTGCCGGTGCGTCCCAGCCCCGTCTGGATCTCGTCGACCACGAACAGCGTGCCGTGGCGCCGGCACAGATCCTGCGCGCCGCGCAGGTAGTCGGGCGGCGGCAGCGTCACCATGCGCCCCTGGATCGGCTCGACGATGAACGCCGCCACGTCGTTCTCGCGCAGCTGCGCCTCCAGGCGCGCGAGGTCGCCGAACGGGACCCGCTCGCAGCCGGGCAGCAGCGGGCCGAAGCCCTCCTTGAAGAACTCGTCGCCGACCAGCGACAGCGGCCCCAGCGTGACGCCGTGGAAGCTGCTGTCGCAGGAGATCAGCCGCGGCCGGCCGGTGGCGGCGCGCGCGAACTTCATCGCCGCATCCACCGCCTCCGCGCCGGCGCTCGCGAAGAACACCGCGTCGAGCCCCGGCGGCAGGCGCCGCGCGAGCTCCTGCGCGAGCATGCCCGCCAGTGGCGAGAAGTGGATCTGCACGCCGTCCACCAGGTCGGCGGCGAGCGTCGCCTGCAGGACCTCGCGCACGTCCGGGTGGTTGTGGCCGAGGCTCGCGAAGCCCTCGCCGGTGTGGAAGTCCAGATACGCGCGACCGTCCGTGTCATACACGTAGGAGCCCTTCGCGGACACGTACTGCTTGTCGAACCCAAGGATGCTCAGCACGTCCACCAGCGACGGGTCGAGGTGGCGCGTGGCCAGCGCCAGCGTCTCCTCGGCGCGTGCCGCTGCGTCAGCGACCACGCCGAGGGAGTCGCCGAGCTGCGCCGGTCCGGGGTTCATGGCCATCGGAGCGCCCTCGTTCGGCTTGGCTCGCGCCGCCTATTCCGACCCGACGCAGGCGCCCATGCCGTACGTGACCGCGGGCGCGCTGTTGTTGGCGACGGTTCGCTTGAGCGTGCGCGCGGCGACTTCTCCGAGCGCGCTTTCCTGGTTGCCGGCGGCCTTCGCGATGCCGCTGGCGGCCGCCGCCTCTTCCGCCATGGCGCTCAGCAGCCGTTCGATCGGATGAGCGTCAGCAGCTGGTCGCAACAGCGCCCGCAGCTTGCCTTCCGCGGTGCGCGAGTCGGCCACCAGCTGGTGCACGAGCGACACGAACTCCGTGACGGCGGACTGCGAGGAGAGCCCTTTGAGCCCTTCCTGGCGCACTCTCAGCGCCTTCTCCTGGGTGCCCAGCGTCCCGCAGATGACCTTCGCCTGCGCGATAAAACGCGCCTTTGCCGCTGATGCTTCGGCGGGCGACTGGGTGGTGGTCTTCGTCGGCGTGCCGGATCCGCCGCAGCCTGTCAGCAGCAGGACGAGGGCTGCCATGGCGAGCCCAATCGCGGGTCTGAGCCGGTCGGGCACGCCGCAATGGTCCCATACGCGCGCTCCTGACGACGCCGCAGCGGCCGCGCGCAGCACCCGCGATGGTGCCGGCGGGGCTGCGCGACGCGGGGCTGGAGCGCACCTCTCGCTCCGCCCCGCGACCGATCAAGCGCGCGTGCGCGCTACTTCCTGGGGCACGGCGCCTTGTACGTCTGCGTGACGCTCACCGGTTTCGATTCTTCGCCGTTTTCGGCGAAGATCACTTCGGTCTTGATCGGGAAGCCGCCCTTGGGGCACCTGGTGGGCATGCGGCCGTAGTAGGTGACTTTGCCGTGCGACTTGCGCGCGGAGCCGGCCTTGACGGTGATTGACTTGACGGACGCGTACGGCGCTCCGGGGACGCTCGCCACGAGCGGCACCTTGGTTTTGAGCTCCGGGCCGTAGCCGCCGGCGCCGCCGAGGCTGATGTATTTGCCGGTGGACAGGATTTCCAGCGACACAGGCGTGTGCCCGTCGGTGAAGAACAGCAGGCCGCCGCCGGGCGCGTAGAAGGAGGACAGTTCAAGTGACTCTTCCACGCGTTCGCCGCCGAACGTGACGAAGCCGAGCACGGTGCCCAACGGCCCCGCCGCAGAGCCCTTCGCGCACTTGATCGGGCCGAACTGTTCGAGCGTCGCCGCGCTGCACGTCGGAAAGCCGCTCGTGTGCAGCTTGGCGCCTTTTGGCAGGTAGAAGTTGACGCCGATCACGGGCGGCGGCGAGCCGAGGTATTCGGTGCCGGTGATCTGGTATTCGGCCTTGACGGCGGCGCCCGCGCCGAGGATGTTGCCCGTGTGTGGAAAGCCGGCGATGGGTACTGCCACGGCTTTGAACTTGACCGTCGGAAGCGCCGACGCCACGCCTGTCAGGGCCAGCAGGGCCAGGCTCATGGTGGCGATACAGGCGAATGCTCTGCGCATCGGATTCCTCCTCGTTTCGGCAGACCGGTCGGCGTGCCTGGCTTTCGAGCTACCCGCATGGAGCTGCGGTCAGTCCCCAAAGCTAAAGACACGCCGTCCGGTCGCGAGTTGCGCCGTCAGGCCCGTGCGCCGGCTCTGGACGAGCGCTCAGAGCGCGGGCGTCTGCGGCAGCCCCGGGTCGGGCGCGCCCAGCTTGGTCACCTCAGGCGCCTCGTACGGCGCTCCGGGGCAGCCGCCCAGCGCGAGCACGCGCATGCCCTCGCTGCCGGGCCAGATCTTGCGCTTGGGCTGCGGGCCGACGCGGATCATCGTCTCGGGATCGAGCGCGAGGCGCTCGCCGTCGACCTCGATCTCGCCCGAACCGCGCAGCACCACGAACACCTCCTCCTGGCCGCTTTCCGCGTGGTCGTGCTCGGGGTACTGCTCCGCGTTCGGCGGCAGGTCGATGACCTGCATGCCGAACGACTCGACGCCGAGCGTGGCGCGCGCTCGCTTGAACGAGCCGAACACGACCGCCTCCATGTCGTCGATCGGGCTGATGGTGAAGTCGGGCATCTGGTCTCCTGTCGTTGTGGCCGGTCGGCGCGACCGGCTGGGGGAGGCAGTTAATAGCACGAACGTTCGTGCCTTGCAACGATGGTGCGCGTCTACAATGTGCGTCCATGGCGACAGACGCGCGCGTGCGCACGGCGACGAAGGCGGCCACCACCCGAGCGACGATCCTCGAGCGCGCGGTCGACATCGCGTCGGTGAGCGGCCTGGAGGGGCTGACGATCGGCGGCCTGGCGAGCGAGCTCGGCATGAGCAAGAGCGGCCTGTTCGCGCACTTCGGCTCCAAGGAGGAGCTGCAGCTGGCGATCGTGGAAGCGGCCGGCGCGCGCTTCTTCAACGAGGTGCTCGTGCCCGCGCAGCGCGAGCACGAGGGCGCGGCGCGCCTGCGCGCATACTGCGAGGCCTACATCGACTACCTCGAGCGCAAGGTGTTCGCGGGCGGCTGCTTCTGGGCGGCGGCGGCCGCCGAGTTCGACGACCGCCCCGGCCTCGTGCAGGATGCCGTGCGCGCCTCCGTCAGGGGCTGGATGGGCGAGCTCGAGCGCCAGGCGGCGATCGCCGGAGTGGCTGACGCCGGCGCGCTCGCGTTCGAGGTCTACTCGCTGGGCCTCGGCGCCAACACGTGCTCGCGGCTGCTCGGGGACGAGGGCGCGTTCGCCCGCGCGCGCGCCGCGCTGCAGCGCAGGCTGCCCTGACGTGTGGCTGCAACGCACGCTGGTGCGAGCACCGCGACCGCGGCGGCCCGCGCTCGCTCGTCGCCACCCTCTGGGGGCAGGAGCGAGAGCGGCGGTAGACTACGACGCTCTGCGCCCGTAGCTCAGCTGGATAGAGCGTCGGTCTACGGAACCGAAGGTCGGGAGTTCGAATCTCTCCGGGCGCGTGGATCCACCGGGGGCGGCCATTGCTCGCGGCCTGAGTGTCGAGACTACCCCGGCGAACCAGCGCTTGAGCGGCCCGGCAAGCTGCTAGCGATAGGCGCGCTCGATGCGCGCGCCTTATCCGATCCCCTCGAGCAACTCCCCCGCGCAGGTGAGTCCGAGCCCGCGCGCCAGTACCACGATCGTCTCCAGTCGAGGCGCGCGCTTGCAGCGCTCAAGCAGGCTGACCTCGCTGCGGTGCAGATCGCAACTGCTCGCGAGCGCCTCCTGGGAGATGCCGGCGTGCTTGCGCAGACGCAGGAGGTTCGCGGCGAACTGCTCACGCACCGCGCCCATCGTGTCCTCTCTCGCGGACGCTGGCTGCGGTGGTGTGTGCGCTCGGACGCGGTTCACCGTCGCTCGAAGATAACAGAGCCATTGTCGTTCTTGAAAGGCAAGCGGCGCGTTTATCTCGACTGTCAATGCTTTGTGGCGGGAGTGAAGGCGTAGCATCCCAGCGCGCGGAACGCGTCAACCGCCAATCGCCGGATGAGCATGCCCATGTCCGTCGTGCAGCATGGCGGGTGACTCTGAGCTGAGCTCGTGCGATGGCCGGCCGAGCCCGAAGCCCTGTCCGCCCTGGATGATCGCGTCGGAGGCGAGAGCATGCTCGTCGTTGATGGCGCACAGGAACTGCAGAGTGTCCTCGTCCTCGATGCCCTCCGCGATCACGAACGCTCCGGTCTGGCGCGCGAACGTGGCCATCGCCATCAGCACTGCCCGCGCCCCCGGCTCGGTTGCGGCGGCGGTGATGATGCTGCGGTCGAGCTTGACGAACTCGGCGTCGATCTTGCTCAGCATCTCCAAGCCCGAGTTGCCCGTTCCGACGTCGTCGACGGCGAGCTTGAAGCCCTGCGCTCGCAGCCGCTGCAGACGCTTGACGACCCGCTCGGTGCGTCCTCCGGAGCGCTCGGTGACCTCCACGACGACCGCCTGCGGCGTCAGTCCCGCGCGTTCCACGGCGGGCGCGAGCCACGCGTCCGCCTCGGCGTCGAGGTCGAGCGTCAGCGGGGACAGGTTGAGGAACAGCAGCACGCCCGGGTGCAGCTGCGGGGCGAGCCGCAGCGCGTTCTCGACGCAGAGCACGTCGAGCTGGTGCACGCGTCCGATCTGCTCGGCGACGTCGAACGCCTCGGCGGGGCCGGACAGCCCGTAGGAGGGGTCGGGGCGGGTCAGCGCCTCGACGCCGAGCAGGCTCTGCGCGTCGAGGTTCCAGATCGGCTGGAACAGCGTGTCGATCCGCCCCTCGTCGATCAGCCGCACGACGGCCTCCTTCTTCTCGGAGGTGATCACGGCCACGTGCTCGCGGATGTCATCGAAGTGCGTCGCGCGGTTGCCGCCCTCGCGCTTGGCCTCGTACAGCGCGGCATCGGCCTCGGCGCGCAGCGTGTCGGCCTGTTGCCCTGGCCGCAGCGCGCTGACGCCCACGCTGGCGTTGATCCCGGCGTCCTTGAGGCTACGGCTCAGTCGTCGGGCGACGGCGCGGGCGCCCTCGGCGTCGGTGTGCGTCAACGCCAGCGCGAACTCGTCGCCGCCGATCCTGTAGGGGCGGTCGCCGGGCCTTGCCTCGCGCAGCACCTGCGCGACGCTCTGGAGGATCGCGTCGCCGTGCGGGTGCCCGTGGCGGTCGTTGATGAGCTTGAAGTCGTCGACGTCGAGCAGCGCCAGCGCGAAGTGGTCTTCGTAGCGCGCGGCGGAAGCGACGGCCTGCGGGAGCTCGTCCTGGAAGGCGCGCTGGTTGGGCAGATCGGTCAGCCCGTCGCGGGTGGCTCGCTGCAGCACCATGCGGTGGTCGCGCATCAGTCGTCGGCCGCCGAGGAGATAGAAGGCGGCGCCGCCGCCGATCAGGGTGAACAGGCCGATGAGCGCGAGCACCTTTCGCAGTTCGCTCAGCTGCGCGTCGTAGGTGTGGTGGTCATAGGTGACCTCGTAGGCGTAGCGGCCGCCGGGAAGGTCAACCGGGACGATGAACTCGAAGTCGCTGGCGTCCTTGCCGCGACCGCCCTCGCGCCCGGCGTATGAGCTGCCGTGCTCCAACGCGGCGTCGATGCGGGCGTCTGCTTCCGTCCTGCCCACGAGCAGCCGGTCGCCCGCGGCCCTGATCACGTGCTGCTGGTCGATCAGCGAGACCGCCAGTGTGCCGGGGCGCTGTTCGACGCCTTCCAGCAGACGCTGGACGTCGCCGATGCCGTCGGCTGTGCTCGTCGCCCGGCCGCCCTCGAGCTCGAAGGCCCTCGCGTCGGCCCGCTGGCCTTCGGCGTAGTCGTCGATCAGCTGGTGCGCCATGCTCCGTTCCAGCAGCACGTAGCCGGTGATGCCCGTCAGCGCGAACGTGAGCGCGACGGTCGCGAGCAGGCGGATGCCGAAAGCGAACGCCGAGCCGTCCTCGCCGTCGCGACGCAGCCGCATGGATCGGGGCCTCCTGCGCATCACCAGTCAGATCGGCACATCGGCTCGCGAACGTGAGCCTGCGTAATGCGATCAGTCGGACATGCTGAACTGCCGAAGGGGACTCATCGTCGGCACGCGCACCATCGTCGTTCGGTAGGGGAGCGCCACGCCCCTAATGGTTCAGCGTGGCCACGTGATCTGTTCGGCCAGCTCATTCTGGCCGAGGTCGATCAGGCCGCTGCGCTCGATCGGGCGGTACTCGCCACGGTCGAGTCCGAGCCAGTGGACGGCGTGCTTCTCGGGGTCGACGATCAGGACCTCGTCGACGTCGTGGGCGGCATAGAACGGCAGCTTCTCCCAGCTCTCATCGCCGGGGGAGACGATCTCGAGCACGAGGGCGGCTGTCGAGTACCACGTGACGAGCGGAGGGACGCGATGCAATCCGCCGTCTGGCACGCGGAAGTCGTGTTCGCCGTCGCCGAGGTTGAACTGCCCGCCTGCGTGCAGACCAGCCCGCTCTGCGAGCGGCCTGAGTAGATGGGCGAGCTGCCATTCAACCGTGCTGTGTGGGCCGGAAGGAGCAGGGACCATGTGCAGGACACCCTCCCAGACCTCGTCGAGCCGATCAAGGCCCGAGCGGCGCCTGCGTTTGAGCAGCTCATCAAGTCCCGCCGTGGGGGGGTCCAAGACCACTGCGCGCATGTACCGAGCGTAGCGCGAGCTGTCCTGTCTTGCCGGTCGAGAGCCACGACCGGACGGCACGCCCCCTACGACGCGGCGCTCGACGTCAGCGCGAGCGCGAGCGCCCGTTCGAGGAACGCGCTCGTGTCCGCGGCGTCGAGCGGCCTGGCGTAAAGGAACCCCTGCCCGCTGTCGCAGCTCTGGTCCTGCAGCGCGGCGAGCTCGTGCGACTGCTCGATGCCCTCGGCGAGCGTCTCGATCGAGAGCGCGCGCCCGAGCGCGACGAGGCTCTGGAGGATCGTCTCGCTCTCGGGGCTGCTGGTCATGCGGGCGACGAACGAGCGGTCGATCTTGAGCGCGTCGACGGGGAAATTCTGCAGGTGCGCCATCGAGGAGTACCCGGTCCCGAAGTCGTCGATCGCGATCTTGACGCCGAGCTCCTTGATCGTGCACAGCCGCTGGGCTGTGGCCTCGACGTTTCTCATGAGCGCGGTCTCGGTGATCTCGAGCGTGAGCATCGAGGGGTCGAGATCGCTGCGTTCGAGCGCCCGTTCGACGTGCCCGACGAAGTCGCGGCTGTCGAGCTGTCGCGCGGAGACGTTCACGGCGACCGCTGCGGGGTGGCCCTCCTCGCGCCAGCGGACCGCTTCGCTGCAGGCTGTTTCGAGCACCCAGCGCCCGACCGCGATGATCATCCCGGTTTCCTCGAGCAGCCCGATGAACGCTTCCGGCTGCAGCGTCCCCTCGCCGGGCCGGTTCCAGCGGATCAGGGCCTCCATGCCGGTGGGCGCCATGCTGAGGAGGCTGAACGTGGGCTGGTAGACGAGGAAGAACTGCTCGTTGGCGAGCGCGCTGCGCAGATCGAGCTCGAGCTCCGTGCGTGTCTGGATGACGGCGTGCATCCCCGGCTGGAAGACCGCGTAGCGGTTGGGGCCCTGTGCCTTGGCGTGGTACATGGCGATGTCGGCGTCGCGCAGGAGCTCGCCGGCGCTCTCGCGCGCGCCGCAGGCGATGCCGATGCTGGCGGTGACGTTGAACGGCGTTTCGTCCTCGCCGAGGCGGATGGGCTGCTTCAAGCCGTCGAGCAGGCGCTCGGCGATCGACTCTGGGCCGTTCTGAAGCGCTTGGTCGCCGGCGATCACGACGAACTCGTCGCCGCCGATCCTGCCGACGGCGTCGCTTCCCCTGAGGGTGGCGCCGAGGCGCGCGGCGACGCCCCGCAACAGCTCGTCGCCCATCTCGTGACCGAACGTGTCGTTGACGTTCTTGAAGTTGTCGAGGTCGATGAACAGGGCGGCGATGGCGGTCTTGTTGCGCCGGGCGCGGTGGAGCATTTGCTCGACGCGGTCGAGGATCAGCGCGCGGTTGGGCAGTCCGGTGAGGGTGTCGTGGGTGGCGAGGAACGCGAGCTCTCGCTGGCGGTTCTCGAGCTCTGACTCGGCATGTTTGCGCTCCTGCTCGAAGGACTCGCACATGCGCACGAGTGTGACGTTGAGGCTGCGTCTGAGCATCGCGTATGCCTGCTCGAGCGTTTGTTGCGGGAGCCCCATGCACCCGGCGCAGTCGGCGACGACCTCGCACGCGGCGTCGCACCAGCGCAGGCACCGCTTGGTCACCTCGTTCAATGGCGCGGATCGCTGGGCGGCGAGCTGGGCGAAGATCAGCCAGGACTCCTGGCCGACCTCGCGTGCGACCTCGGGGCTCTCCCCGGACATCCAGCGCGCGACAGCCGTGGTCGAAACCGCCCCCACACGCGCAAAACGCTCTTCTACGGCGTCCTCCAGAAGCACGCCCGATTCTCGCGTGCGGCGCATCATCGCAGCCACGACGTCGGCTGTACGTTCGTTCAGGGCAGCACCGAGCGTGCTCAGCTCGCTGGGCCTGACGGTGGTGAGTCGGCTCGCCGGCATCCGAGTCCGAATCGGCACCCGCCCGGCCCGCCTTGATGGGCTTAACGGCACGACATCTCTAGTTTCTATCCGTCATCCGCCCCCCGGGGTCGAGCCCGACAGGTCTGCCCATTTAGGCAATGCGACAGTGTTTATTCAGAGCAAGGATCTGATACCTTGGTGGTGTTATTGAGGGGCTTTGTGGGCTGCGTCTTGCCTCATTGTCTGGGGCCCGTCCGAGGAGGTCTGCGGTGTCGAGTGGAAGCGTTGTATCGCGTCGTCCTGTCCTTGCCATGCTCGCGTCGTTTTGCACAGCGCTGGCCGTGCTGGCGCTTGGAAGCGCGTCCGCCACGGCCGCGACGTACGTCCACAGCCTTGGGCCGTTCGAAACACCGACGGGCATGGCGGTCGAAGAATCGACCGGAAACGTGCTGGCCCCCGAAAGCGGCGAAGACCTCGACGTCGTCAACGTGCTCGGCGAACGCGGGCGCATGCCTGCTGGCGGTGCGCCGGAGACGTTCTCTGGCGAACACACGCCCGCCGGAAGCTTCGCGTTCGACAGGGATTGGGTTGGCATCGCCGTGGACAACTCGCACAGCTCCGCGGCAGGTTCGATCTACGTGGCCGACCGGGGACACGCGGTTGTCGATCGCTTCAAGCTGAGCGGGGGCGAATTCAAATACGAATCCCAGCTCACGGGCTTCGTCGAACCGGGGGGCGTCGCCACCGATGGGGACGGCGACGTGTATGTGAGCGATCCCGGCGCCGAAGCGCTCCGCGAGTTCTCGCCGGCGGGCGCCGAGATCGCCGTGTTCGCGGTAAAAGGCCTAGAGCGGAGCGTCGTGGTCGATTCCAGAGGTGACATCTTCGTATACGGCAATCCGAACGGTGCGCTCGCGGACGGCGCAGCCCCGGCCGAGATCTGGCGTGGCTCCGATACGGCGACGAGTGCCGAAAAGGTGACGGAAGTCCCCGAAGTCGAGGGTGCGGGCGCGGATGGAATCGACCGCGCGACCGACATCGGCTATGTGGCGATCGGCGGTCGCGTGGTCGAAGGGTTCGCGATGCCCACCCCGGTGAGGACCGGCGGCGAATTCGGCGCGGGGACGTTCTCGGAAGCCATCGAAGACATCGCGGTGAACGAAAGGACCGGCGCGATCTATGTGGCCGACGCGGGCAAGGAAAAGATCTTCATCTTCCAGGGCGCGCCGGCTCGGTTTCCACTCACCGTGTTCATCGCGGGCCAGGGCGAAGTGATCTCGGCGCCTGCGGGAATGGCCTGCTCGGTCGAGGAATGCACGCACGAATTCGAAGGCGAAGTAACCCTGACGGCGGCGAGAGCCGGAGCGGGCTATGAATTCGCCGGTTGGATCGGCTGCAGGCCCATTTCGGCGACGACCTGCAGAGTGCAGCGGGCCGCGAGCACTGAAGTCACCGCCGTGTTCTTGAAAGCGGGTACGCAGGGTCCGGCCGGCACCGGCTCCGACGGCCAGCAGGGCGGGGCCGGCCCCGCGGGCGCGGCCGGCCCCGCGGGGGCTGCTGGGCCTGCGGGGCCCGAAGGCCCAGCAGGCAAGATCGAGCTCGTGACGTGCAGAGCGGTCAAGGGCAAGCAGCACTGCACGGCCAAGCTCGTCTCGGGCACGGCCAGGTTCACAGCCGCCGCCGCGCACGCGACGCTATCCCGTCACGGCGTGGTGTACGCAGCGGGAAGCGCCCGCGCCGCGCGCGGGCGGATCAGCCTGCGGCTGCTCCCGGTTCGCCGCTTGCAACCGGGCAGGTACGCGCTCACGCTGATCACCGGCGCCGGACCGCACAAGCGGATCAGCAGCGAGTGGCTCACGCTCGGTTAGCCCGTTGGATCGTCTACAATCAGAAGGTCATGAGGGCGGAGAGGGACCCGCAGTCAGCTCCGATGCAGTCGCAGGTCAACTGGGCTCTGCTCGGTCTTGTGATCGAGCGCCCGAGCTACGCGTATGAGCTGGCGCAGCGCTTCGACCGCACGTACGCGGGCGTCCTGACGCTGAGCAGCGTCTCGCACGCCTACACGGCGCTTGCGGCGCTGCGCGAGCGCGAGCTGATCGAAGAGCTGCCGGGCACCAGGCAGGGCCGCCAGCCCAAGCCCCACTATCGCGCGACCGCGAAGGGCCTGGATGGCTACGGCCAGTGGCTGGTTGCGCAGCTCGACGAGGACCTGCGCCGCCAGCGTCTGTTCATCCTGTCGCTGGCGACGTTCACGCGCGACCCGCAGACGGCGCTGGAGCTGCTGGCGCGCTATGAGCAGGCGTGTCTGGAAGAGGCGCGCGGCACGCCGATAGCGCCGCGCACGGCGCAGCACACGGGCGTGTGCGCGGGCGGCGCGCCGGAGCTGGCGGCGCGCCTGGCGGCTGAGGAGAGCCGCCTGGCGGTCGGCGCGAAGCTCGCCTGGGTGGAGTATGCGCGGCGCGAGCTGATGGCGCTGCCGGGCGCGCGGGTCGCGGCGCGATGACGCTGCTCGAGCTGCACGGGGTCGCCAAGCGCTACCGCGAGGGGCAGCTCGAGCGCGTGGTTCTGCGCGAGGTCTCGCTGCGGATCGACGCCGGCGAGCTGGCGATGGTCTGGGGCGTGCGCGGCGCCGGGCGCTCGACGCTGCTGCGCGTGGCGGCTGGCATCGAGGCCCCGGACGAAGGTGTCGTGCGGTTCGAGGGGCGCGAGCTGTCCGGCCACGGGGGCGACGTGCTCGGCGCCGGCATCGGCTACTGCCAGAAGCTCCTGCGCGGCGGCTCGCAGCTGGCGTTGGAGGTCGTGACGATGCCGCTGCTAGCGGCCGGCGTGTCGCCGGCGTGCGCGCGCACGCGCGCCTGCGAGGCGCTGGAGCGCGCCGGCGCGCCCGGCTGTGCGACGCTGCGCGCGGCGTCGCTCGATACCGCTGAGACGGTGCGCGTGGCGCTCGCGCGCGTGCTCGCGCACGACCCGCGGCTGGTCGTGATCGACGACCCGATCCAGGGTGTCGACCTGTTCGAGCGCGACGGCATCCTCGCGCTGCTGCGCTCGCTGACGGGGGAAGGCGTCGCGGTGCTCGCGAGCACCACCGACGCGACCGGCCTGGCTGGCGCGGATCGCACGCTGACGCTGAGCGAAGGTGAGCTGCGCGGGCCGCCGCAGCAGCAGCTGGCGCCCGTGCTGGCGCTGCGCCGCCCCGCGGGGTGGCGGGCCAGCGCCTGAGGCATGCTCGAGCTCGAAGGCGTCGTCAAGCACTACCGCGCGGCGGGGGAGCTGGTCCACGCGGTGGATGGGGTCAGCCTGCGCGTGCCCGCCGGCGAGCTCGTCGCCGTGCAGGGACCGTCGGGCTCGGGCAAGACGACGCTGCTGCTGCTGATCGCGGGGCTGCTGCGGGCGCAGGCGGGGACGATCCGCTTCGAGGGTCGCGAGGTGTCGGGGCTGTCTGACGATCAGGTCTCCGACTACCTGATGCGCGACGTCGGCTTCATCTACCAGAGCTGCCGGCTGATGCCGAGGGTCTCGGCGCTCGAGAACGCCGCGCTGAAGCTGCTGGGCGGGGGCATGGGCCCGCGCGAGGCCAAGCGCCAGGCGCTGCCGTGGCTCGAGCGCCTCGGCCTCGCCGACCGCCTCGAGCGCACGCCCGAGCAGCTCTCCGGCGGCGAGCGCCAGCGCGTGGCGATCGCGCGGGCGCTGTCGGGCGACCCGCGGCTGATCCTCGCCGACGAGCCGACCGGCAACCTTGACAGCGCTCGCAGTGTCGCGACGATCGAGCTGCTGGCCGCGCTCGCGCACGAGCGCGGCGCGGCGGTCGTGCTCGTCACCCACGACGCCGAGGCGGCGCGGCTGAGCGACCGCGCGTACACGCTGCGCGACGGCAGGCTGCTCGACGCGGAGCAGCCCCTCGGCGCGGCGGCGGCCGGGATGCCGCGGGTGGCCTCGCCGCTCTCGGCGGCGCCGCAGGTGCAAGGCTGACGTCGTGATCGCGAGTCGAGCCGCGCTTCGTACGCGGATGCTGGGCCCGTACGCGCTGCTGTACATCTACCGCAGGCGCCTGCGCGCGCACGCGGTGGCGGAGCTGCTGGCCGGCGTCGGCATCGCGGTTGCGGTGGCGCTGGTGCTCGCCGCGACGGTTGCCGAGGGCAGCATCGCCGGCGCCACCGGCGAAGTCGTCAGGGCGGTCGTGGGCCGGGCGGACCTGCAGCTGCGCGCGCAGGACGGCGACGGCTTCGACGAACGGCTGCTCGCGCGCGTGGAAGCGATCCCCGGCGTCACGCAGGCGGCGCCGCTGCTCGAGCAGACGGCCACCGTGCGCGCGCCCGGCGGACGCCGTGCGACGGTCGACCTGGCGGGCACCGACGTCAGCCTGGCGGTGCTCGACGGGCTGGCGCACACGCTGCCGCTGAACGCGCTGAGCCCCGGCGGGATCGGGCTGAGCCAGGCGACGGCGCGCGTGCTCGGTGTGAGCGCGTCGGTCGCGGGCGCGGGCGTGGGCGCGGTGACGCTGGAGCTGCGCGGCCGCGCGATCCCGCTGCGCGTCTCCGCGGTGCTCGGCCCGGAATCCGCGGGCGCGGTGTCCGCTGCGCTGGTGGCGGTGATGCCGCTGGCGACGCTGCAGCGTCTGGCGGGGCTGCAGCGTCGCATCACCCGCATCCTCGTGCAGAGCGCGCCGGGTCGCCAGCGGGAGGTTCGCCAGCGCCTGCAGGCGCTGGCGGGCGGGCGCCTGACCGTGGCGCCGGCCGACCAGGACGTGAGGTTGCTCGACCAGGCGCTCGGCCCGAGCGACCTCGCCAGTCAGCTGTTCGCGGCGATCGGCGCGCTGCTGGGCTTCCTGCTGGCGTTCAACGCGATGCTGCTGACGGTCCCGGAGCGCCGCCAGGCGATCGCGGACCTGCGCCTGGCGGGCACGCGCCGGGGTGCGGTCGTGCAGATTGTGCTGTTCCAGGGGCTGTGTCTGGGCGCGGTGGCGAGCGCCGTCGGCCTCGCGGTCGGCTATGCGCTGTCGGTGTGGGCGTTTCGCCAGCCGACGGGCTATCTGGCGGAGGCGTTCACGCTCAGCCCGGGCACGGTCGTGGGCGCCGGGCCGCTGCTGCTGGCGGGCCTCGGGGGTCTCGCGGCGACGTGCCTGGCGTCGGCGGTGCCGCTGCTGGACCTGCGCCGCGGCCGCGCCCGCGATGCGGTCTACCGCGACTCGGGCGACCCCGGCAATGCGCTTGACGCTCGCGCGCAGCGGGCGCTGTTCGTGGCGGCGCTCGCGGTGCTGCTCGCGGCGAGCCTGGTGTTCGTGCTGGCGCCTTCGGCGGCGATCCTCGCGGGCGCGATGCTGGCGCTCGCGACGATGCTCGCGGTGCCGCTTGCGTTCACCGCGGTGCTCGCGGGCGCGCGCCGGCTGGCCTCGCGCCGTGAGCGCCTGACGTCGCTGCCGGTCGCGCTCGCCTCGTTGCAGGCGACGACGCTGCGCGCGCTGGCGCTGGCGGCGACGGGCGCGGTGGCGCTGTTCGGCAGCGTCGCGCTGGGCGGCTCGCGCGACGATCTGCTGCGCGGCATCCACAGGTTCGCGGCGAGCTATGTGGCGGATGCCGACGTGTGGGTGTCCAACCCGGGCGACAACCAGGCGACGGACGCGATCGCGCCGGGAGGATATTCGCGGGCGATCGCCCGCGTGCCGGGTGTGGCGAGCGTGCGCGCGTTCGAGGGCGGCTTCATGCAGCTGGGCGCGCGGCGCGTGTGGGTGATCGCGCGCCCGCCCGGCGCGAGCCGCGAAGTGCTGCGCACGCAGGTCGTCTCGGGGGCGCCGGCGCGGGCGGGCGCGCTGCTTGCGAGCGGCGGCTGGATCGCGGTGTCGGCGCAGATCGCGGCGGAACACGACACGGGGGTGGGGGGGAGCCTGGCGCTGCGGACCCCGACCGGCGTGCGCCGCTTCCGTGTCGCGGCGACCACCACGAATCTCGCGTGGCCGCCGGGGGTGATCTTCATCGGCGCGGGCGACTACAGCCGCTATTGGGCCGCTTCGGAGCCGACCGCGCTCGGCGTCGAGCTGCTACCCGGCGTGAGCCCGGCCGCGGCGCGCCTTGCGATCGAGCGCGCGCTGGGCCCCGCGAGCGGGCTGGAAGTCTCGCTGGCGGCGGCGCGCGCGGCGCGGATCGACGCGCTCGCGGGCGAAGGGCTCGGCCAGCTCGGCGAGATCGCGACGCTGCTGCTGGCGGCGGCGGTCGCGGCGATGGCGGCGGCGCTCGCGTCGAGCATCTGGCAGCGGCGCCCGACGCTCGCGGGCCTGCGGCTGCTCGGCGTGAAGCCGGCGCGCCTGCGCCGGATCCTGCTGCTGGAAGCGGCGCTGATGCTGGGCGCGGGCTGTGTCACGGGCGCGATCGCGGGCGTGTACGGCCAGCTGGTGCTGGACGGCTACCTCAAGCGCGTGACGGGCTTCCCGCTGGCGCGCGTGGCGACGGGCGCGCGTCCGCTGGAGATCTTCGCGCTCGTGTTGGCGCTGGCGCTGGCGCTGGTCGCGGCTCCCGGTTGGCTGGCCTCGCGCGTGGCGCCGGCGCTCGCGCTGGAGGACCGATAGCCGCTCCGCGTCATGTGGCGGTGATCGCGGACGGCAGTGGCCGCTGGGCGCAGCGGCGCGGCCTGTCGATCGCCGCGGGGCATGCCGCCGCGGCGGATACGCTGAAGGCGCGCGTGTCGGACGCGCTCGAGCTCGGCGTCGAGGAGCTCGCGGTGTACGTGTTCTCGACCGAGAACTGGAGTCGTCCGGCGGAGGAGGTGGGCGAGCTGCTGGCGATGTTCTCGCAGCGGATCGCGCTCGAGGCTCCGGACCTGCATTGCCAGGGCGTGAGCGTGCGCTTCATCGGGCGTCGCGAGGGTCTGCCGCGCGAGCTCGTCGAGCAGATCGAGCGCACGCAGTCGCTGACCGCGCGCAACGTTCGACTGCGGTTGTTCCTGGCCTTTAATTATGGGGGGCGCGCGGAGATCGTGGACGCCGCGCGGCGCTTCGACGGCGGCGGCGAGGAGGAGTTCGGACGCTGTCTGTATGCGCCGGAAATGCACGACCCGGATGTGATCGTGCGCACGGGCGGCGAGCGGCGGCTGTCGAACTTCCTGCTGTGGCAGGCGGCGTACTCTGAGCTGGTGTTCACCGACGAGCTGTGGCCGGACTTCACGCGCCGCGCTTTGGAGCAGTCGCTGCTGGAGTTCGAGCTTCGCGAGCGCCGCTTCGGCGGCCACTGACGCGGCGTGGTGGCTCGGGCGCTGGCGCTGGCGAACGCGCGCTACTGGAGCACCGTCGCGCCGGTCGTGCGCGTGGAGCTGGCGCGCTGGCGCGCGCGCGCGGAGGCGATCGCCGATCCGCGGCTGCGCGCGCTGGCGCTCGCGAAGCTGGACGGCGAGCGCTTCAACGCGGAGGCTGGTGCGATGCTCGCGACGCACGCCCCGCGCGCGCATCGTGCGGACGCGGTACGCGCGATCGTCGCGCTGCAGGTGCTGTTCGACCTGCTCGACGGGCTCACCGAGCAGCGACTGGCGGATCCGCTGGGCGACGGCGAGCGGCTGTTCGCGCCGTTCCTCGACGCGCTGCGTCCCGGCTGCGCTACCGCACCGCACGCCGATGCCCTCCCTGGCGCCCTCGCCCCGCGGGGCGAGCAGCCGGCCGGTGCGGCCGGCGGGTATCTGCTCGAGCTCTCCGACGCGGCGCGCGCCGCTCTCGCGCGCCTTCCGGCGCGCGCCGCGGTGATCGACCTTGCGCAGGCGAGCGCGTGCCGCGCCGCGCAGGCGCAGGTTCGGATGCACGCGGCGCCGGCGCTGGGGGCCGGCCAGCTGCGCGAGTGGGCGCAGGCGCAGGCGCGCGGCACGGGCCTTGGCTGGCGCGAGCTGCTGGCGGGCGCGGCCTCCTCGGTGCTGGTCGTGCACGCGCTCGTGGTGGCGGCGGCGCGGCCCGACGCCACCACGGTGCAGGCGGCGCGTCTGGCGGACGCCTACCTCTCGATCTGCGTGCTGTTGACGCTGCTCGACAGCCTCGTCGACGAGCAGCGCGACGAGCGTGCGGGGCGCGCGGGCTACGTGAGTCTGTATGAGGACCGCGAGCTGCTCGCGCAGGCGCTCGACGAGACGGCGGCGCGCGCGCTCGCGCAGGCGCGCACGCTGCCCGACGCCCGGCATCACGTGCTGATGTTGACGGGCGTCGTCGCCTACTACGCCTCGACGCCGGCCGCCCGGGCCGAGCGCGCACGCCCGTTGGTGGCGCGTGTGCAGCGCGCGCTCCCCCTGGTCGCGCCCACGCTCGTGTTCATGCGCGCCTGGCGGCTGACCCGCGGCGCCCGCGCTCGCGCCCGCGGCAGGTCAAATCACACGGCCTCCGTTTATTAGAGTGGACAAAAATGCGATCCGCTTGCTGTTGACCATGGCGTCGGTACCGGATATCGTTGTGTCACATCGTTTATTCGAGCCTCGCTGAGAGCGACAAGTCAGACCCACGACACAGCACGTCTCCAACAACCACGCGAGCCCCGTATCGCCGCATTCGACAAGGATGGCGCGCGAGCGGATCCTGGACGCGATGATCGAGCGCGTCGCCGAGCGTGGCTTCGCGGGCGTCACGGTGAAGCTCGTGACCTCGAGCGCACAGGTGTCCAGCCGCACCTTCTACGAGCACTTCGCTGGCCTGGAGGCATGTTTCTCCGAGGTGCTCGACCTCGGGCTTGCGCGCGCGCTGGCGCTCGTCGGCGACGCGTTCGCCCGTGAGGAGCGCTGGCAGGACGGTGTGCGGGCGGCGCTGGCCTCGGTCCTCGCGTACTTCGACGACGAGCCTGTGCTGGCGCGCGTGTTGTTCGTCGAGGCGATGGCGGCCGGCTCGTGGGCGCTCGAGCGCCGCGAGGACAACGTCGCGGCGCTGCGCCAGATGATCGTCGAGCACTGGTCGGAGTCGGACGCCGGACGCCCCGAGCCGGTGGCTGTAGCGGGCGTGATGGCGTCGGTTCTGGGCATCATCCACAGCCACCTCGTGACCAGGGATCCGCGGCCGCTGATCGAGCTGCTGGGCCCGCTGATGGGCATCGTGACGACGCCCTATCAGGACCGGCAGGCGGTTGCGCGCGAAATCGAGCGCGGGGCGCAACTGGCCCGTACCGTCGAGGCCGGGTGGCACATCGATTCGACAGCGGCTGCACGAGCGGGGGCTTCGGCCGCTGCGGCGGCCGAGAGGCTCGAAACGCTCCCGCCGCTGCTCTGCAACCCGCAGGCGCGTCGTGCCCGCGAATGCCTGTTGTTCCTCGCCGCACGCCCGGACTCGAGCAACCGCGAGATCGCCGCGGGGGTCGGCATCGCCCATCAGTCGCAGATCTCGCGGCTGCTGTCCGAGCTGGGGTCGGCGAGTCTCGTGGCCAAGCGCTCCGCCGGTCCCGGCAGGCGCAACGCCTGGCGCCTCACCGCGCGCGGTGAGCGCATCGCCGGCGTCGTTGCGGCCGACAGCCAGGATCCAGAGCCCGAGCTTCCGAGTGTGAACATCGAGCCCGCCGCGTTTTCTGTCTATTAACGGTTGACGGACGCCACCCAAAGCGTTTACGTTCGAGTTTCAGCCGCTAGTCCAGCTCGGTGCCGTGATGGGCGGGCCTCCAGCGAGGCGGCGCCGCACCGGCATCGAATCACAGGAAAGGAAGTAGCGAACAATGAGATCCAAACCCAGGAGCATCGTGCTGTTGAGCATGCTGGTGGCACTCGCCGTCGGCGTGTCGGCGTCGGCCGCGAGTGCCACGACGCTGTTTGAATGGAAGGTCAAAGGCGCGGCCCTGAAATCCGGCTCGTCAAAGGAATTCACGCTCAAAAGCAAAGAACTGGTCCGCCTCAACTTCACGACGTTTGGCGATGCGATCAAACTGACCAGCAGCAATGTCAAGGTGGTGGCCGAAAACAAACCGAGCGTTGCGGGAGGCAAGCCGGGCAAACTTGAAAAAGTTAGGCTTTGGTTTGAAAACGTCCAGGTAGAAAAACCTAAATTCTGCACAATTAAAACAGGCAGGATAATCACGAGTGAACTAAACGGCGAACTCGTGGAAAAGGCGGAAGCCAAAAAAGGAACAGGTGTGGTCGAGCTCCTGCTTGAAACGATTCCTAGCGGGCTGGGTGAATGGGCCACGTTTGGGTTCGAAGGCGAAAACTGCGTGCCGAAAGAGCTTGAACACAATGAATTTCGGTTGAAAGGGTCCGTCGTGGCTGAACTGAGCCCGCAGAAAGCGGAAGCTACGGTCGGGAAGCTGTTGCTCGGAAAAACAAGCACGGAATATCCGTATACGAGTGAATATGTGAACTCGGCGGGCGAATTCAAGACCGCGGGAATGAAAGTGGCTCTGGAACCGGCGATCCTCATCGGTGAACCCGAAATGGAACTGGTTTCCAAAGAAGCGTTCGGGGGATTCTAGGCCTCATCGAGTACTCGCTGATGGCTGCGCCACCGGGGTTCGGCCCGGGGCGCAGCCGGTCAGCGCTTTGCCGCCGCCTGCTGGTGCCTGCGCGTTTCGTGTGTCGATCTGACCAAGGCGACGAGACCGGCGAGGACACGCAGGCGGCTCCCCCAAATACGGCCAGCTCGCGCCTCTAATCGCACCGGCCCTTGCGTTCAGGCGGGCGTGGTGGCTGGCCCGCGGCGCCCGTTGACACTGCGGTCGAATCGGTCGAGGCGTCTATCATAGGTCGCTGACGGTGCGCAAGGGGAGAGACATGAGCCACAGACGATCGACACGAGCAGAGAGCCTCGTCATGACGGCGGCGACGCTCGCGCTCGGCTCGCTCGCGTTGGCGCTAGCCCCGCCCGCGGCGGCGCCCGCGGCGAGCGTGCTCAACGTCCACGACGAAGGGCGCCTGCGCTTCGTGCGCGCGTCTGGCTCGGTGATCTACGACGAAGGCCGCGTTTCGGGCACGTTCCCCGGCTCGGCGCGTGTGCGCTTCCTCTACGACGGCGAACCGCGCGTGAGCGCCGAGTTCACGATCGCCGGCCCCGGTGGCTCGGTCAGCGCGCGCGGCACGGGCACGCTCAGCAGCCCGACGAGCCCGAGCCCGAGCTTTCGCGGCCACATGACGATCACCGGCGGCAGCGGCCGCTACGCGCACATCCGCGGCAGCGGCGAGCTGTTCGGCGTCTACTACCGGCGCAGCTACGGCCTGACCGTCCAGGCGGTCGGCAGGCTGCCCTACTGATCGGCGAGCCGACCATGTTCCATCCAAGCTCTCCCCGCATCGGCGCCGCGCTCGCGCTGGCGCTGTGCTTGTGCGCGCCGAGTGCGGCGGGCGCGAAACAGAGCGCAAAGCACGGCGGGAGGCAGGCGGCGAAGCTCCGCGCGAGCCTCACGCCCGAGCGCCTGGGTGCGGCGACGACCGTCTCGCTCGGCATCCAGATCACGGCGAAGACGCGCGTGCCCTCCGCGCTGCGCTCGATCCAGCTCGCCTACCCGCGCGACCTGGGTCTCGCGACGAGCGGCCTGGGCCTGGCATCCTGCTCGCCTGCCACGCTGGAAGCGCTGGGCGCCGAAGCGTGCCCGGCGGACTCGCGGATGGGGTCGGGCAGCGCGGTCGTCGAGATCCCCGTCGGCCCGGACATCGTCAAAGAGACGGTGAGCTTGGAACTGTTCGCGGGACCGTCGCCGGACGGCCGCCTGCACGTGCTGGTGTACGTGTCCTCGGTGTTCGCGGTGCATGCGGAGTTCGTCTTCTCCGGGGTGCTGCTCGCTGGGCGCCTGCGCATCGCGGTGCCGCTGATCCCGGCCCTCCCGGGTGCCCCCGACGTGGCGGTCACGCGCATGCAGGTGACGCTCGGCGGCCCGTTGACATACTACGAGCGCGTGCACGGCAGGAACCTCGCCTACCACCCGCCGGGGGTCGGCCTGCCCGACAGCTGCCCCGGCGGCGGCTTCGCGTTCGCGGCCACGTTCGCGTTCGCGGACGGCAGCCATGCGCGCGCCCGCACCGCCGTGCCCTGCCCGCGCGGCGGTTGAGTCAAGGCGTAGAACGTTCTACGCTCCTACTTGTCAAGAGCGTCCGCCAGGCGCATTATCGGCCAATGGCTGGGCAGGAACACGCGGAGGTCCTCGCCGTCAGCGCTCGGGGTGGGGAGGCCCGGCAGCTCACGGCCTTCGCGCCGGCGGCGCGGCGGCTGCTCGCGGACGTGGAGCGCGCCGTCGCGCGATCGAGGCCCGAGTGCGCGGCAGGCGCGTTGGTACGCGCGCTCGTGGCGTTCGCGCATGAGCGTCCCGACCAGGCGCGCCTGGTGATGGGCGAGGCGCTCACCGGCGGCGCCGGTCTGCGCGACGCCCGCGACCGGCTCGTCGACGACCTCGCTCGGATGCTCGAGCGCGCCCGCGCGGAGCTGGCCTCGAGCGCGCTCGTCGCGGACCTGCCGCCGTCGCTGCTCTGCGGCCTGACGTGCCGGCTGCTCGCGTCCCGCCTGCGCGAGCACGAGCCGCGCCTGGACGGCCTCGCGGACGAACTGCTCGCCTGGCTCGCTGTCTACGAGCTGCCGCTCGCGGCTCACCGCTGGGAGGAGCTGGCCGCGCTGCCGCTCCCCGTGCGCTCGCCGTACCTGCCGCCGATCGCGCTGCGCGCGCCGCCGTCGCCGCTGCAGGGGCGCACACGCATGACGCGCTCGGCACGCGCCGAAGAACGCTGGCTGCGGGTCCTGTTCGCGACCGTCGAGGTCGTCGCTCGCGACGGCTACGCCGGCGCGAGCGTCGCCGCCATCGCGGCGTGCGCGGGCATCGACACGCGCGCCTTCTATCGCACCTTCGCCAGCAAGCAGCACGCGCTGGCGGCCGCCAACGAGCTGCTGTTCAGGCGCGCGATCGCGACGGCGGCCGGCGCGTTCGCGGCCGGGGAGACCTGGCCGGCGCGCGTGTGGGAGGCCGCGCGCGCGCTGACGCAGTGCGTCGAGGACAGCCGCGCGCTCGCCCATGTCTGCCTGGTCGAGAGTCAGGACGGGGGCGCGGGCATGCTCGCGGGCGTCGAGGAGATCGCGCGGGCGTTCGCGATCTTCCTGTACGAGGGCGATGCGCATCGTCGCGAGCGGCTCGGCGCATCGGCTCCGGATCTGCCTGCGCTCGCCCCCGACGCGATCACGACGGCGGTGCTGGAGCTGGGCTACCGGCGCGTTCGCCGTCGCGGCGAGGCCGCATTCACGGGCCTGCTCGCGCACGCCGTGTTCATCGCCCTCGCGCCGTTCCTGGGGGCCGAGGAGGCGGCCGAGCGCGTCCGCGCCGCCGTCCACGGCGCGGACGCCTCAGCTGCGCTGGCGGCGAGTGCGGCCTAGCGTTCCGGGCCGTTCTCGAGCATCTCCTCGACCAGCGCGGCCGCCCGCGCCGCGCCGACGAATGGTGCGAGGCTGATGTAGGTGCAGTGGGCGGCGATGCCCGCGAGCTCCAGGCCGGCGTTGCCGCGCGCCTGACGGTAGAGGACCTCGAAGCAGGCCTCGGCGATCGCTTCGAGCGCAAGCGGCGATGGCGCGCGCGCGCCCGGCGGCTGGTGCTGGTAGCCCTCCTGCAGGAAGATCGTGAAGCCCGCGAGCAGCGCCTGCAGCCGCTCGACGGACGCCGCGCCGCCGGCGTGGCCTTCGACGATCGACGCACGCGTGAGCGTGGCGTTCTGACCTACGTACTGGGCGAGCGCCCGCGCGGCCTGCCACATCCGCCGCGGCCACTCCCCGCGGGCGAAGAACGCGCCGGCGCAGGCGGCCATGGCGTTCTGGAACACGAGCTCGTGCACGGCGGTGAACGCGTCGTGCTTGCCGCGAAACAGTCGGTAGAAGGCGCGCCCGTCGACGCCGGCGGCGCGCGTGATCTCGGCGACCGTGGCGGCGCCGTAGCCGTGCTCGCAGACTACCTCGGCGGTCGCGAAGATGATCCGCAGCCGGTGGTTTTCGGCGACGTCGCCGGCGGAGCGCCGCGGACGACCCGGCGCGAGCGGGGGCGGCGGGCGCAGCGGCGCCTGGCGCGCGGGCGGCGTGCCCGCGCGCGCGGGCACGGGGGAGAGGGTGCGCCAGCGTTGCTCGGGGGCGCGCCGCCCGTACCCTTCGACCCACTCGAGCAGCTCGGCGAGCAGGTCCGCGGACGGCTGCTCGCCGCGCCGCAGGCGCGTGGCGAGCAGCCTGTAGACGGTGGCGACGAGCACCTCGCCCGCGAGCGCCGGCACGGCGACCTCGGCGGTCACCTCGCGGTGGCGCCGCTCGATGACCCATGCGATCGCCTCGACGCCGCGGTCGTGCGCGTCGAGCGCGCGCCCCCCCGCGGCCATCGCCTCGCTCATCAGCAGGCGCGCCGGCATCGGCTGCTCCTGCGCGAATGCGACGAGCGCCTTCGTCGTAGCGGCGGCGGCGTCCTGCGGCGGCTGGCGCTCGACGGCGAGCGCGACGGCCGCGGCGGCGCGCCGCTGAACGTCCTCCAGGGCGGCCAGGAAGCAGTCGGCCCTGTCGGCGAAGTACGTATAGAACGTCGGCCGCGAGACGCCCGCGGCGGCGATCACACGCGCGATCGTCGTGCCTTCGTAGCCGTGCTCGAAGCTGACGCGCACGATCGCCTGCAGCAGGCGCTCGCGCCGCCTAGCTTCACTGGAATCGTTTACGCTGTGCGCATCTTCGCAGTGCTTGGCGGCCATTCGCCGCTACGGTATCGTGAACGGTGACGTTTATGTGGCGCGGACGCCCCGCTGCTCACCGCTCCCCGCCGGGCGCATCGCGGCGAGCTGCGCGTCGATCAGCTCGTCGCTCGCCGCGGCCCCCATGAACGGCGCGAGGCACATGTGCACGAGCAGCGCCAGCAGCCCTGCGGTGCCCTCGCCGCGCGCGCGCGTCTCCAGATAGACGATCTCGAAGATCGTCGTGACGATCGCCTCGAGCGCGACGCGCGGGGGCGTCTGGCTCGCGTCCTGATACCGATATCCCTCTTGCAGGAAGATCGTGAACGCCGCGCGGCTGTCCTCGACGCGCTGGATCGCGCCCGGTCCGACGGCGTAGGCCTCCACGAAGGCGATGTGCGCAAACGCGGGCGTGTCGTCGATGCTCTGTGTGGTCGCGCGGAACGCCTCCCAGATCCGCTGCGGCCAGCTCTCCCCGGCGAAGAACGCGCCGGCGGTGGCCGCCATCAGGTACTGGAAGCCGAGCTCGTGGATCGCGCCGAACGCCTCCTGCTTGTCGGCGAACAGCAGATAGAAGCGCCGCCCCTCGACGCCGGCGCGCTTGATGATCTCGGCGATCGTCGCGGCCGTGTAGCCGCGCTCCTGCACGACCTGCGCAGTCGCGAACATCACCCGCCGGCGCTGATTTTCAAGGATCTCCTCCGGCGGCAGGCGCGGGCGCCCGGCGGGCAGCTTCGCGGGCGGGCGCAGCGACGTCGGCGGCAGGTACGGCGAGCGCTCCGGCGCCGCGTGCTGCTCGAGCGCCCGCCAGCGCAGCGCGGCGACGGGCGCGTCGTAGCTGTGCAGCCACGCGAGCAGCTCCTGCTCGAGCGCGCCGGGAGCGCGCTCGCCGCGGCGCAGGCGCGAGGCGAGCAGCCGCTGCAACGCGCCGAGCACGGCGGCGACGGGGACGTCGGGTGCGAGCGCGTCCGCGGATGAGCGCTCGACCGCGCGCTCGACCAGCTCGGCGCTCTCGCGAATGCCGCGGTCGCGCGCGTCAAGCGCCCCCGGGCCGCCCGCGAGCGACTCCTTCATCAGGAAGCGCGCGTCGCCGGGCTCTGCGAGCGCGAAGCGCAGCGTGGCGCTGACGGCGGCGCCGAGCGCCTCCTGGGCGGGCGCCACCTCGACGGCGCCGTGCAGCTCCCCGAGCAGCCGCGCGTGGACCTCGAGGATCGCGGCGCGGAAGCAGTCGTCGCGGTCTTTGAAGTAGTCGTAGAACGTGGGCCGCGACACGCCGGCCTCGCCGATCACCTGCGAGACGCTCGCGCCCGCGTATCCGTCGCGATTGGCGACCGTCACCATGCCGCGCAGCAGGCGCTCCCGCTGCGTCGGCTTGCGGCTCTTCTGCAACGGCGTGTTTATCTCATCGGAGCCTGCCGGGCGGGGGGGCATGAGGCGCTAGACCCTAGCGCGCAGACGAGCAGATCGCCAGAGATCAAGGGCTTCACGCCCCGTTGGGCCGTTGCGGGGGGGGTCCGGGCCGGCTCGCGTCGACGGCTCCCCGCGGGCCGCCGAGCGCGCATAACTCCACCGCGGCTGTTTAGCCGTGCTTCTTCTTGTTGTGGGTGTTGTGGTGGCTGGCTTTCTTTGTTTTGTGGTGCTTTGTTTTGTGTGGTTTGGGGCAGCCGGTGATGGTGATGGGGGTGTTTTGGGTGGTTTGTTGGCCGTTTTGGGCTTTGAAGAGGGTCGGCATGATGAGGTGTTGGCCGCAGAGGTTGTAGTGGTCTTTGGCGGGGATGTTGGTCGCGAACTCGCTGTTGGGGCCGGTTGGGATGTTGACTTCGACGGATTCGAAGGGGTCGTCGGGGATGTTCTTGAAGGTGGCGCTTGTGACCCCGGTTTTGCTGTTGATGAATGTTTCGCCGTGTTCTTCGAGGGTCACGCCGTCGCCTTTGAGGACCAATACGGCTTCGGGGAACTTCGCTGACCCGTAGGAGACGAAGTACACGGGTCCTTCCAATGGGACGGGCAGGACCTGGGTGCGCACGATGGCGTGGCCGATGATCGACGCGGCGGGGCAGGCTGGCCGGTTGGTTTCAAAGACGTGCGCGAGACATGCCTTCTGGATCGTCGTCAAACGGGCGGGGAGCTGTTCGGGGAGGTTGAATTTGACCTCCTTCAGCCACGTTTGGGTGCCTTGGGGGGCTTTCGGGTAGGTGATCTTGAACAGCACCCCAGCGCCGTTGTTTTTGGAGGCTTGTTTGCCGGTGGTGGCGGTGATTTTGGGGTGGAATTCAAGGCTGCGGCAGGACCCCACATCAAACGGGCTGGACAATGGCGCGGTCGTGCCGTTGGTGCTGGTCGCTGTGCCCGTGAACTGCTGGGGCTGGCAGTTGGTGGGGTCATACAGGAACCCGGGCCGGTCGATCACCGACTGGATCGCTCGCAGGTCCGTGGGGACCCCGTCCACCTCCTGCGGCAAGGGGTCGGTGGTCACGGAGATCTGCGCGGTGCGCGGGTCGATTTCGATCTTCGCACGCGTGATCACGGTCCCCAGGTTGAACGGGCCAGCGAGCACGGGCGTCACGATCGACAGGCCAAACGGCGCGCCCTTATACGGCCCGGTCAGGTAGATCGGGAGTTCCGGCGCACCGGGCTGCGGCAACACGAGTGGGTAGGGGCCCGGCCCGGAGGCGACGAGCGCGTGCCCGATCTGCGAGCTGGCGGGGCACGTCCCCGCGTTCGCGTTCGCTTCGTCGCACAACGGCACACCCGTGAGGACGCCACCCAACCCGGCGGGCTGCTGGAACGCGAGTTTTTCGATGCGCTGCTGATCATCGCCACGCTGCAACAACAGGCTGAAGTTCGTGTACGCGCCGGCCTGGTCGCTGGTGGCGCCCGCGATCATCCCCGGGGTGAACCCAAGCGTCCCGCCCGGACACCCAGACCCACCCGGCCCCTTGTTGATCAGGAAATTCGAGGACGGGAACGCATCCCCGACCGCCGGGGTGCTCCACGGCGTGAAATCGCTCGTGGTCGTATACGTCCCGCACCCGGTGGGGGTATCCAAAGCTGCCTGCGCGCCACCCGAGAACGACAGCTTGAAGTCCGTGAACGGCAACTCCGGCGTTTCCGAGAACGTCGTCACGATCTGCCCCGCCGCTTCACACGCCTTCCCGTTGATCACCTCACCCGTCGTTTCGCACAGCTCGACATCGCCCACGAGCTTCAAGTTCACACCCTCACCCGACGCAGCGACCAACAGCCGCAGATGCGGCGGGTTCGACTGCAACACATACACGCCACCTTCCAAGTCTTCTTTCAACAACGGGGTAGCGATCTGGACCGTCCCGACTTTCGACGCATTCGGACACGATGCGGCTTCGCTGTCTTCTTTGCCCTTCGCCTTTTCTTCTTCGGTGGTCACCGCGTCGCCGTAAACGCCCGGCGCGGGCCGGCCCGCCGGACACGCCTGCAAACCAGCGGCCTGCCCCGGGTTGATCACAACACCCGCCGGCAACACCACCGTCGTATCCTTGATATTCGACGTCGCCAACGCTTCGCTCCCCAGCAAACCTTCCTGCGGCACACGCACATCGACCGTCAACCCCGCCGGCGTATCAGCATCAGACGTATCCGGCGCGACCGACACCGAGGGTGTGAACCCGAGATGATCACAACCCGACAAACCCGCCGGGTCAAACCCAGCGTTATGCGAAAGGAACGACGCTTCCCCGAACCCAGCCGTTTCCCACGTGCTGCTATCAATCGAGAAGCTTTCCGGGCCGCTACACGACGTCGCCAACGTCAAAAACGGGACACGCGGCGCATTCGACACACAACCACCACGAGCTTGACAGTGCTCGGCTACGAAGTCTTTGGTGGCGCGGTCTTCGTCGTGCGCGGGGTTTGATGGTTCGCCCCACAGGATGATGCGGTTCCCCTCCACCGATTTCTGTGGCAGGTTGTCGGCATGCACGGTGATGCCGTAGTCACCGCCACTGCGGACGCTCGCGTCGAGGAACACCTGGATCGAGAACAGGCTCAACGCGAACTGTGCTGGCATCCCCGGCGGCGGCACCAGGTTATACACCGGAAAGGAATTATGCGCCGGCGCTATTTCACCGCCGAGCGCGAACCCCTGGTCCACACCGATCTGCGTCGCGGCCGGACATTTTTCTTCTTCGAAGTTCTGGCGGGTGCACTCCGGCACCGCCGTTGGGTTGCCTACCAGCCCCGCAGGCACGTTCACCGAGAGATCCCGCGGCTGCCCACCAGCCGGCTCCAAAAGAACGCCCCCGCTGTTCCGGTTCGTGTTCAGGTCGAAGCTGAAGAACATCTCGTACGGATGCGAGCCGGCCTGCGTATCGAGCGTGCCGTCCGCGTTGCTCATCCAACTATCGATGCCCTGGAACCCAAACGTCGACGCGGGTGTCGGGTTGATGCTGATCGGCGCCGCCGTGCTCGCCGGCGCCGGCGCGCCACCCCCAGCAACCGTCACACGATTCGTCAACGTTTCCGGCGTGGCCGTCGTCACTTCCACGGCGATCGCAATATGCTCGATCGCACCAGAACCTTCATCTGCGAGTTCTACGTCTGGGTTGGTGATCGGGATCGGTAGGGCCGGCATCCGCAGCGGATCATTCGTGCACGTCACGACCTGCCCCGTCGAGCAATCCCACAAGCCAGAGAGACCGATGCCGCTGTTGCCGCCCTGGCTTCCCCCGAAGCCTTCCTGGAGATCGCCGGCCTCGATCGCGACGACCCCTTCTGGCAGCACGTCGGTGACGGTGACCGGGCCGCTGCTCGGGGCGGCCCCGATGTTGTAGACGTTCAGTTCGATCGTGCCGGTGCCGCCAGCGGGGGCGAGGTTCGTGGGGTAGGTGGTCGAGGTGACCTCCCAGCCCGGGCCAGCCGTTTCCGCCCGTGCTGTGGCGCTGAGGATGCCCGTGATGGGCAGGACGGTGAGGAGGACGAGTGTGGATCGCTTGAACATGCTAGTTAGCCCTCCGGTCGTTGCTGGCTCTGACGGCCCTGCTGGCTTTCCCGGCGCCATACCTGCGGCGCGCGGTCTTCTCACAACTCGTGCGCCTGCGCTTCGCCTTATCCTTTCGGCACGCCCTCAACGCCTTGGCGAGCTTTTCCGCGCGCACCTGCGCCGCGCTCTTCACCTTCACAGACGCTGTCGGGGGTGGCGGGAAGTTCCCGGCGCCGTTGAACGTCACGCTCGCGGGTGTCGCGAAGATCGGCGGCGCGCCCGGCACGCCCTGACAGCCCGCACCGGAGCACACGGGCGCCGCCGGCGGCGGGGTCGTGCCGACCCGCGCGTCGAACACCTCCCACGCTTCCCCATGATCTTCGGGGACGAGCTGCGCACGCGAGCCGATGAACACGTCTTCGCCTTCCACGCTCGCATCGATGAAGAACGAGCTATCAGAGCTCGTACCACCCGACAGCAGATAGATACAGCCCGCCGCGGTCGTACAGCTACCGCTACCAGCCCGCTCCCACTCATACACGTTGAAGATGCCGTGGGTGAACTTCGGAGTCGTCATGCTTGCATCCGCGAGCGCCGGCACCAACGCTTCATCGCTTTCGAAGAACACACGATCACCAGCGTCGGAAAGAACCCGCAGACCGTACGTCGCCCGGTTGCTCCTAGGCAGAACGATCTGTTCCGCCTTATGGTGTGACCCCTCGCTCTGTCGCGATTCGAGTTCCGTCGGCGTGCCGCTCGGGTTACACGACACGCACGAGACCCCGGAGCCGAGGTCGTACAGGTAGATCTCGATGTTGCCCTTGCTGTCAAAGCCCGTCAGCGATTCACGCGACATGAACACGAGATGGCGACCATCCGCCGACACCCGCGCAGAGCGATCACCGACCGTGGGCGTCCAGTCCCCGCCGCTCAACTCAAACCCGCCACTTTCTTCGGCCCTGTCAATCCCGTCGATCGCTTTCACCGTCGCCACGAGCTTCGGTGCTTCGGCGTCGTGGACCACGTACACGTTGCACCTGGTGTGGTCGTTACTCGGCGATCCTCCGAGTTCGGTCGGGGGGATGCATTCCTGTGGCTGGGCGGTGGCTGCAAGTGTGCCGGCCGCCGCGAAGTAGACGGTGGCGCCGTCTTCGCTCGCGCCGAGCACACCGGCGACGTCGGCGGATTCGCTTGAGTCGGGAGTGAGGTCGGTGAGGGCGCCCGGCTTCCCGGCTTCGGGGTTGACCTGATAGCGATACAGGTCGGGCTTGCCGGGCCCGGCGGTCGAGCTCGCCGTCAACCGATGTTCATCGCTGAAGAACACCGTCGAACCATCCAGGGTCGCACCTTCAAAGACCCCGCCGCCGCTCACGCAGTTGCCTTCGCTGAGACACGCGGGTTCGGCCGCGTCGAGCTGCACCGTCCTCGGTTCAGACGAGGCGTCGTCCTCTCGCACATACAGCGCCTTCGCACGCGTGATTTCGAATTTCCGGCCTTGGATTTCGACTTCGCCGGGTTCGGTGGTCGTCCAGAACACACGCGATCCGTCATCAGAAATGACGTTCGTAAGGTCTTGCGCCGTTGGAAAGCCTTGTTCGATGCCGGCAAAGCTCTGCGGTGAGCCGAAGACTGGGCTGGTGGCGGTGGTGCCGTTGGGGAGCACGCTCACCGTTTTGGGTTGTCCTTGCACGGAGTCATATAGCGTGCCTTCGCTGGAGAACAGGATGTGGCTGGCGTCGGGGGTCGAGCCGGCGTAGTTGGCGTTCGCGGCGAGCAGCTGGTAGCTGCTGTTGGTGTTCTCGCGGGCGTAGAGCGCCTGGCCGGCCGGGGCGCCTTCGAACACCGGTTCTTCGGAGGTGAGGAACCCTTGCGTGAGGTCACTCGAGAACCCCTGAAAGCCGGCTGTTAGCAGTCCGGTGGGCTGCAGGTTTTCCGTCGTCCAGCCACCCGTCGGCGAGCGCTTCGCCAGATAAGCATTCGTGCCTTTGTTGATGATTTCGAAGCCGCCGCCCTGCCCGCCGTTGCCGCCTTCGGCGCCGGCGTTGCCGACGTATACGACCTCATTGCCGTCCGCGGTGGCTTGGGTGGGGCCTCCCGGCAGGACGGTGATGTTGCTCGCGGTGTTCAGTGGGGAGACGAGTTCGTAGCCGCGGTCGTCGGGGAGGCCGAGGGGGCTGGCGGGGTAGGTCGAGAACGTGGTGTCGGCGCCTTCTGAGGTGCGTTCGTTGGTGTTAGTCGCGATGACCCGGAAGTGGTAGGTGCTGTCGGGGGTGAGGTTTTCGACGCTGGCGAGCACGCCGACGGGTGTGGGGGCCGCGCCGGCGCTCTGGACGGGGGTCTTTGTGCCGTAGGTGTTGGTCGGGCCGTATTCGAAGTAGAAGGTGGTGGGCGCGCCGCCGGCGTTGATCTGGGCGTGCAGGACCGCGGTCGAGGACCCCACGTTCGTGAAGGACTCTTCGCCGGCCTTCGCGGCGATCGCGGGCGTCGTGAACGTGCGTGGTGCGCTGACGGCGACTTCTGAGACGCTGTTGACGGTGCGCAGGCAGTACGTGTAGGTGGTGTTCGCGAGCAGCCCATTGACCGGCTCGCTCACGGGTTCGGAGGTTCCCCCGGCCGAGGAGCCTTCCGGCTGCGGGACGCTTGCTTCCCCGGCCCCCTGGCATGCGGTGGGGCTCTGCTGGTACACGAACGTGTAGGTGCCGGCTTCGCCCGGGTTGTGGGGGTTCAGGATCCCTTCTAGCGTCGCGGTCGTGCCCGTCACGCCCTGCGGTTCCAGCGTTTCCGGGGTTTCCGGCGGGATCTTCGTCGTGAAGTGTTCCGTCGGCCCGACTGCGGGTTTGCCTTCCTTGCGCGACTGTTCGCTTTCCGTGGTCACCCGCCACTGGTAGGGGGTGTCCGGTTCAAGACCCGGAAGCGTCGCCGCGACACCGTCTTCGCCGTAGCCTTTGAGGACTTCCGGTTCGCACGGCACTTCGTGTTCTGCAAGAGAGCTCGTGCCGTACTGGACATGGCATTCCGCCAGCTCGTTATCAGGGTTCACGACCGCTTCGACACGCGCTTCCACACCACGCACACTCGACGCCGCCTCACCTGAGACCACGGGCGGCGCCGCCGGTGTTGAGAACG
>Ga0210396_10000166_pt1 | contig 113598 bp, 93 predicted proteins | sample IncBWH17OmetaG_FD_155466 | JGI IMG/M metagenome (GOLD analysis project Ga0210396, IMG submission 155466) | Forest soil microbial communities from Barre Woods Harvard Forest LTER site, Petersham, Massachusetts, United States - Inc-BW-H-17-O ...
TGTACCACTATTGCCTCCACTGGGGCTCCAGGAGTATGTATAGGATCCTGTTCCACCGGTAGCACTCACTACTGCGCTACCATTACAGGCTCCGTTACAATTCACATTTGTAACCGTCGGGGCCGATGCATTAAGGGCTGCAGGTTCTGTAATGGTAACCAATTGTGTTTGCTGACAGCCATTGGCATCTGTTACAGTACAGGTATATGTACCTGCACTCAAGTTGTTGGCGCTGGCCGATGTTCCGCCTGATGGAGACCAACTGAAAGTATATGGTGTTGTACCTCCCGTAGGTGTTACTGTTGCCGAACCCAGTGAGCCGGCATTACATAAATTATTTGTTTGGAAAGTAAGGCTCACTGCCGGACCGCCGGTATTATTTACCGAAGAAGATATTTGTGCAGAGCAGCCTTTCGTATCTGTTATGGTACAAGTGTAACTTCCTGCACCCAGATTACTTGCTGTTGAAGTATTACCCCCCGATGGGCTCCAGCTATATGTAAGTGCTCCTGTACCTCCGCTGGCACTTACCGATATACTGCCGTTGCTATTCCCGCAGGTAGAGTTTGTAACTGTGGGTGATGCCGCAGTAATAGCCGATGGTTGAGTAATTGTAGCCGTTTGTGTTTGTTTACATCCGTTGGCATCTGTTACGGTACAGGTATATGTACCGGCTCCCAGGTTATTGGCGGTAACACCCACGCCACCCGAAGGTGACCAGCTATAGGTGTAAGGTGCAGTTCCGGCACTCGCCGTTACGGTAGCAGATCCTGTAGTGCCTGCATTACAAATATTATTTGTTTGAGATGATAACGCAACTGCTGGTCCTCCTATGTTATTAACTGAAGCCGTGATTTGTTTCGAACATCCGTTTGCATCCGTTACCGTACAGGTATACGTGCCAGAGCCCAGATTACTGGCTGTTGTTGTATTTCCACCTGAGGGACTCCAGCTATAAGTAAGTGCGCCCGTTCCGCCACTGGGGCTTATACTTATGTTTCCATCGCTTGCCCCACAAGTAGCATTTGTAATGACTGGTGCAGGTGCTGTAATTGCAGATGGCTGAGTAATTGTGGCTGTTTGTGTTTGCTTACAACCGTTGGCATCCGTAACGGTACAGGTATAAGTTCCTGAACTAAGATTTGTGGCTGTTACTCCACTACCACCTGAAGGAGCCCAGCTGTATGTATAAGGTGCTGTACCGGCACTGGCTGTTACTGTTGCGCTACCAGTTGCTCCTGCATTACATAAATCATTGGTTTGTGACGACAATGCTACCGTTGGACCACCCGTATTATTTACCGATGCCGTAAGCTGTATAGAACAACCATTGGCATCCTTAATAGTAAGGGTATAGGTGCCCGAGGCAAGATTGCTCGCGGCAGATCCTGTTCCGCCGGAAGGTGTCCAGCTATAAGTAAGAGCTCCTGTACCTCCACTGGCTGTCACACTAATGCTGCCATTATTGCTTCCACAGGTAGAATTTGTAACCGAAGGCGCAGTGTTAGAAAGTGCTGAAGGTTGAGAAATAGTGGCAGTTTGTGTTTGCTTACATCCGTTGGCATCTGTTACTGTACAGGTATAAGTTCCTGCTCCCAAACCACTCGCTGTAGCAGCTGTTCCTCCGGAAGGGGACCAGCTATAGGTATAAGGTGCTGTGCCGGAGCTGGCCGTAACTTTGGCCGAACCGGTAGTTCCTGCATTACAGGCTTCATTGGTTTGAGTAGAAAGTACAACATTAGGACCGGCGGTATTGCTTATCGTAGAGGTAATAAGTTTGGAACATCCTTTTGAATCCGTTATGGTACAGGTATAAGTACCTGATGAAAGGGAACTGGCCGTAGCACCTGTTCCGCCTGAGGGAGCCCAGCTATAGGTATATGCTGCAGTACCACCGCTGGCAACAACACTGATACTTCCATTCGCATTGCCACAGGTGGAATTGGATGGTGTAGGTGTGGCCGATAAGGTAGCTGGTTGTGTAATGGTAAATGTTTGTGTACCTGAACATCCTCCTGCATCCCGGATTGTACAGGTATAATTTCCGGCGCAAAGAGAACTCGCGGTAATACCTGTGCCACCACTTGGCGACCAGGAATAGGTATAAGGAGGTGTTCCACCTGTAACACTGGCTGTTGCTGTTCCGTTACATACTGCATTACAGGAAAGGTTGGTACTGGTAGGTGCATTGCTTACGAGGCCGCCTGTAGTACATGAAATCTGGCTTGCATTGGCTGTGCCAGGCGTAAGGGTGCTTTCAGAAACATAAGTGCCGGCTGCAGTAAGTGCCAAACCGTGCATACCCGTAGTACTGTTCCAGGTATCGTTTACGTTATTGGCTGAATTGGCAACGGCATTGATTGGATTGAGTGCTGAACACCCTGCCGGCGCATTCGAAAATGCAGGAAATGCTCCTGCGTTATTTCCTGAGTTGTAGGAGACGGAAGCTATCACGCCGCCCGCGGAGTTCAATAAATTTACCTGTCCTTTGGTATCAACCAGATTGCCAGGTCTGCAGCCTTGCAGCCCGGTCGCATAGCTTGTAGAAATATCCAGATTAACCGTTCCCGATGGATTGTTCCATGGGTTGCCACCCACTCCCAGGCTCGTCCATCCGGCACCTGGTGTAAGGCCCGCTCCACCAATCACATAATAAGCGCAGGGTGCCAATGTAGTTCCTGCAGGAATCGTAATTGTCCAGCCTGTAGGATTTCCACCGCCACTCGTTCCTGTCCACAAAATAACATTGCAACTAATATCCGCAGTACAAGGTCCTCTGTTGTATAGCTCAATAAATTCACCGCCACCTGCAGCATTACAACTGCTACAGGCTGGAGCAATTCCCAATTCATTAATCACCACCTGGCTATGCAGGGAATTACTCCCAATCACTAGCCAAAGAAAAACAGCATAAACAGCGTAAAGGTGTTTTTTCATCCTACACAGATTAATTTGCACAAATCCTCTGCATCAGCAGGGATAACGCCTATGAACAAACGACTTTTAAAAATATAGTTGGGAGTGGTTTCGGATGGTGAGGAAATTATCGCTTCCTGACTCCTGTAGGATTTTCACTCAGAAAATTACTATCAGTTGAAATCTTATACGAATATAAGCAATTACAGGCATAAGGCCTAATGAAACTGTTACCATTTGATTAAGCCAAATCAGTTGCTGGTGGCCTATATTCATACCTTCATAAGGTAATTAAAAAGCCGGCTCTGGTCGATAGCCGGCTTTCCCGTTTCATACGTTTTTCAAACCTGTAAACCTATTGTACGACCAGACGGCCTTCATAAAGGATAACACCTTCATTCCGGAAACGGTAAATATAAACTCCTGCCTTTAAATCATTTTTCTCCAGAACATAATCAATCTGATTATTGCTTATAACCGGTACAGCAATTGTTTGTACCTCTTCGCCCAATATATCAAACAGAGACAAAGTCACTTTACCCAGATTATTCAATTTGCTGTTTAGTTGGAATTCTGTGGAGATGCTGAATGGATTCGGACCTACGGTTACATGCAGGTTAAAGTATTTTTCATTAATCCCATCGGCGGGGTTTTCAAAAACCACTCGTAAAACCGGGTGCAATTCTATATTATTGGGTGCTACTCCGGACTGTCCGTGAGGTGGGTCAACAAACCCTACACCTGTTAAGATCAGCTTGGGAAGATTCAAATTAAGATTATCTGATCCTGCAGGTCCCATAATTGAATTGGCGAAATTCCGGGCTGATATAAAATCATTAACAAAAGTTGAACTTGCCGCCTGGGCACAGGCCGGATCCGGAATTTCTGCAATCCCGGTCAGGGCTCCGTCATACATAACAAGGTGAAAATCATTGTCCGATTCAAACCTTTTCTCGATTACATGACAATCAATGGCATAGGTTTGAAATTCAAAAGGAGCCGTCCGTGGAGCGTAAGAATTGGGTGGAGGAGTTGGCAGTTGATCGAATTGGGTAACCGTAATGGTATCCGGCGTGAGATTAATGCTCCTGGCTGCAGTATCCAATAGCACTTTTTGACCCCAACGCTCCGTTCCTCCACAGTTCATGCTACGGTCAGCGCGTTCCCCATCCTCGTCTTCATCTGCAACTTTTAAAACAGGGGCCTGTTTGATTGTTCCTTGTTGTGCATTAAGGTGAAAAGACAAGCAAAACAAACCTGCAACAAGCAGCGCCCTCATTCCATTTCCGAAAAGCAATTGATTTGTTTTTTTCATATCCCTAATGTATTAAAAAAGCGGCTTAGAAGAAACTTATTTTCATAGAGACAAGGAAACTTCGCGGCTGCCCGAAATAAACCATGGATGTGGTAGAGTCAAAGAAACTTCCATTGGTTGCTTCAGAAATGTATTCTGTATTGAACAAGTTCAGGACGTGAGCCGCCAGAGTCATTTCCCAATGATTATAGAATTTGAAACGGTAACCTACATGGAGATCTACTAACTGATAATCAGGCGTTCTCCATGTATCTGTACCTGGATGTTCCGCAAAATAAGGGTTCGAATTCGGACTTAACTGTTCAGGAGTAAACTGTGCATACTGACGAGCGAAATAAGTCCACTGAATTTTTACGTAAAAATTCTTGAAAGGTTCATACCGAACATTCAAACCATATTGCGACTGTGGAGCATTCCCCACATGAATCCCTTTTGCATTGTAACGAAGGGTGTCTATCAGGTTTCCGTTTTGGTCATAGATTTTTGCGAGACCACCGGAATTCCATCTCCAGTCGGCAATGGACACAATCCCTCCGATAGTCACCTTTGCAATCGGCTTAGAAGTTAAATCCAGTTCTATCCCCTTATGCAGGGCATCCATACCGTTCAGATTGCCATATACCACAGTCCCGTCGGGCTCGGTAATCGCAATGGGATAGGTGAGCGGACGGTTCTGCCAGTTGGTATAATAACCGTTTATATTCGCAGCTATATAACGGGATTTGAATCCATAACCCAGTTCAACAGTAGCAATTTTCTGATTGTCCGCTCCTACGGCAGGTACGTTGGTATAATCAAATACGTTACTGAATGGAGGAGCTTTCACAATGTAACCGGCGTTTACGAATACGTTGTGGTGTTCGTTGATGTTGTAATTCGCGCCTGTTTTGGCAGTATAACCATAATACTCCATGAGAGGGCTGATGTGACCTTTTGATGTGTCGAAATTATCAATGCGTTGGTAGCTTGTCTGAACAAAGGTTCCGGTGGCAAAAATGCTCCATTTGTTTTTCACGTATTCGCCCTGCACAAATGCTCCACCGTATTTAACATAGTCGTCATAATCCCTTCCATAAATATCACCTACACGACGCACTGCAGCAGAGGGGTTCGCTGTGTAATTGTTATGTAAATTGGCATAATCGACAATATAATCTCCACCAAGCAGGTCAGCTACCTGGTAATAATGTGATCCTTTATACCACCGGAGATCCGGACCTACAGTAAGCGTAAGTGTTTTGGTTGGTTTATAGGTCAGTGTGGAAAGACCACCAACCCACATATGATTATTCACAGAATTGTAGATCCAGTCACCCGACTTACGACCGGGAGCCAGGTTTGTAATTCCATATTGGCTGGTATAATTGGAATTATAAATCGCCTGAAGGTTTTGTTGTCCATTCGGAAGGTAAGTAGCTGCTGAAGACAAAGTAGTTCCTCCTCCGGAACCGGTGGACACATAAAAAACAGTAGATAAATACAGCTTATCATTGATGGTCCAATAATCATTCAGGTTATAAAGGGGTTTATTGAAATAGTTCACTTTGGTGTTCAGGTTAGATTTGCTGTGGCTCAGCGTATCGCCCTGAATAATTCCATATTTATTGACAACCCCGGTCCAACGGTCAAGAGTACCACAAAGCTGATTATAAGCTAATCCATAGTTTCCGGTAGCGCTAGGTCCGGAAGAGTATGCGGTATTGCCGTAATAGTTCATGTTCACTCCGAGTTTCTCTGCAAATTTATTATCAAAAGTACCGATGTACTGATTGTAAGAACGCTGACCGTGGGTTTGAGGGGCTGAATTGGCAGAAGCGGAGATCGTATGATTCTTAATTCTTTTTTCGGCTTTTACAAAATAAGACCACATATCGGAAGGAGTCTGCTCTACCCATCCGTCACTGGTTTTATGAGATCCTGCAATAGTCAGGCCCCAATCACCTTTCATGCGTCCTGTCGTAGCACAAAGCGTTTCTTTCAGGGTCATATCCGATCCGTACTCCTGCGCATAACTGATGGAGGGTTTTGCGTCAATTCCCTTTGTAATAATGTTGATTGTTCCACCAACTGATGCGATGGCCAGTTTGGAAGCGCCCAAACCACGTTGAATTTGTATATTACGCGTAATATCACCCAGACCGGCCCAATCGGACCAGTATACCACTCCACTTTCCATATCGTTAGTAGGGATACCATCTATCAGGATTCCGATATTGGTCTGATCGAATCCTCTTATCGTTACACGTCCATCGCCGGCACCACCGCCGCCTTGTGTAGCATATACACCCGGGGTAGAGCTCAACAGCATGGGAATATCCCGGGAAGCTAATTCTTCCTCTATTCTTTTTGAATCGATATTGGCAAAAGCAACCGGGGTTTCCCTTGTTTTGGCAATATCTGCAACTACTTCTACTTGCGTAAGCGTCCTGGATTCCATATTCAGGGAAACAGGCTTTGCTTTTACTCCTGCATTTACTTTAATAGTTTGGGTGAGATACCCGATATAAGCTATTTGTGCCGTATAAGATCCGCTATCTGCAGGAATAAAGAAACGGCCTACAGTATCTGTTACACCGCCCTTGCCGTTAGAAAGAACAATATTAACTCCTATCAGGGGCTCGCCAGTTGTGGCATCTTTGATTGTCCCCTTAACTCCTGATTGTTGGGCAATAGCCGCACTGGTCAGGAGAAACAATATGGTAAAGAGTCTGATAATTTTCATAACAGGCAAGTGGTTTTACCGAAGAGAAGCCGGAACAATTTGTTCCGGCTTTCCACAGTAATAAGATTTACACTAATAAACTTATTGAATAATTATTTTAGAAATATGAGCATCATCTTTTCCGAAAGTGCTCTTCACCAGGTAAGACCCTTTAGACAGGCTGCTGGTATTGAAAGTTACCCAGGTATTGCTGTTGGTGAATTTTTCCTGATATACTAATTCTCCAACCAGATTGTAAACCTGGATCATTTCAACCGCTTTGCCGGCAACCACGTTAACGATTCCGCTGTTAGATGGATTTGGGAATACATTTACATGAACCACATTGGCATACTCCTCGATACCGCTGGCGTTGCAGGTACAGAAGTGAGTATTCGGGTTAGTAGAGTTGTTATTCACAGCCGGATAGAACTGAGGTCCGCCGGTATGAGAATCACCAAGCGTGTCCCACTGTGCAGCTGGGTTAAAGGTTCCGGGATTAGGGTTAGTGCTGATACCAACCTGAACCGATGGTTTACGAATCATAGTGTGGTATTTAGTCCATGCCAAACCGCTACAAGCATTATTGTAGGGAGCAACGTTATCCCATCCGTAGTGTTTTGTATCAGATGTACAAGTTGGGACTTCACCGATACAACCCATGATATCTACAGGAGCCCAAACCGGAGCTGATGGCGTACCCATATTTTTCATAAGAGCCAGAGTCTGACTTCCGCTGAAATAGGTAGCACCCGGGTAGTGTGGGTTATCCAATTGATTGGCAATACGCTGCAACGTGGTATCGCAAGGAGGAGTTGCATAATGCGGAGTAGCGGTAAGAACGGAATCCGTTGTTGTCTGTCCACAAGCAATAACAAAGGTAGAGTATGCTCCGATTGTTCCGGTAATAGCTAATGAATCATAATGCGTTGTAATGGTGCTGTAAAAAAGCTGCAGGCGATACACACCAGTCATCGTGATTGGGTGATTGGTGGGATTGTAAATTTCACATGCTTTGTTATCACCTGATCCGCATACATACATGGATAAGAATAATTCAGAACAGGCCGACTGAGCCACGGAAAAAGTCGCATAAGCCATGGCACAAAAAAATAGTAATTTCTTTTTCATCTCGAAGAAGTGTTTGGTTAAAAAAAAATAATTTCTGCTGGTCTGCAAAGTGGTTTCGGATTCTCCTGAGGGCTCAGGATTCTTATAGGATAATCACTTTGCGATGACAAATTTATAAAATAATCAACGCCTCCGACGTCCTTGACCATTCTAATAAACGCTATTTAATCCATAATTAACACAACAGTAACAGTCAAACACCGTTGACAGGCCTAAAAACACGAATAATCTTCTGATAATCAGGCCCTATTGTGGTTTATACAGAATCTCTCCAGAATTGACCGGCAGGCAATTTTACCGCCATGTTGCTTCCATAATTGAGTCTTATTCCATCCTTACTCCTTTTTCTATTCATGAAAGGAAAGATATAGGTGGTTTGGTTTCTTCATTCGACTTTAGATCTATCTTTGCCCACCAACATGTTAGCCTGGTTTGAAATACCGGCCTTTGATTTTGAAAAGGCAATTGAGTTTTATTCCTCTGTTTTTAAGTTCACCATTGAGCATAAAAATTTTGGATCGGTTCCTTATGGAATTATCTATGAGTCCGGAACAGGAATTTCGGGTGCCATTATGAAGGTGAAAGAAAAACCATTGCCCAATGCTGGACCGGTTCTCTTTTTTAAGGTGATGGATATGTCTGAAACTATTCAACGTATCAGGCAGATGGGCGGTGAAATACTGAAAGAAAAATCAATCATCAAAAATGAAACTCCGGACGGAAAAAGTATCATCCCGAAAACACTGATAGATAATGCACATGGCTATTATGCATTGTTCCGTGATCCGGAAGGCAACAAAATGGCACTCTATTCTAACTCCTGAAAACAGCTATTTAAAAAAACAGTATGGAAAACAAACGTACACTCCTTAACGGAGCCATTTTATTACTGGTAATCGGAATTGCTCCTGTATTGCTAGCATGGGGGATATTCGGACATGAACACATTAACCGCGCTGCCGTAATGGCATTGCCTGAACCCGTTCAGGGCTTTTTTTACAATCATATTGATTTTATCACAGAAGAGTCGACCGTTCCTGACCTTCGTAAATATACTTTACATGATAAAGCCGAAAATCCTCGCCATTATATTGACCTGGAAAATTTTGGCGGCATGGATAGCCTGCCTCTTACTATGGCCGATGCAAAAAAGAAATACGATGACAAATTTTTACAGCAAAACGGAATTCTTCCCTGGTATATTCAGGATCAGATGGAGCAATTAACCAAAGCATTCAAAGAAAAACGTAAAACAGAAATCCTGTTTCTGGCCGGTGATATAGGACATTACATTGGTGATATGCATATGCCGCTTCATACTTCTGTCAACCACAACGGACAGCTCACCGATCAGAAAGGAATTCATGCCTTCTGGGAAACACAACTTCCTGAAATGTTCGGTAAAAACTACAACTACCATACACCCGATGCACACTTTATTCCCGATCTGAACAAAGAAATATGGCGTATTCTTGCTGCATCACACCGTCTCAAAGACACATTGCTGCTGGCCGACAAAAAATTAACGGCCCAGATGGGAGCTGATAAAATATGGAAAAAAGATGCCAGCGGCAATGTGATCAAAAACAAATTCAATGAGCCGGTACATACGGATGAATATGCAAAGGCTTTTCATGAGGCATTAAAAGGAATGGTTGAAAAACAATTGCAATTTGCCATCGAAGCCACCTCCAGCTTTTGGTATACCGCGTGGGTAAATGCGGGCAAACCCGATCTGAGCGATCTGGATCCTCCTGCGCTTACCCAACGCAATAAAAAGCAACTCGAAGAAGAAAAAGAGCTGTGGAAAAAAGGTAAGCTCTTTGGTATTGAAAGTGAGAAAGAATTTTAGTTCTTTCTCCATGTTTCTGAGCTAATATCAGCTGAATGAAACGATTATTTTTTCTGATCTCTTTTCTGCTTGCAGCAGGTCTGCATGCTCAGACAAATACCCCAGGGGCCGGATACACCCGATGTACCTGGACAGAGATTCAGCTGATGGATTCCAGCTATCACAGTGTCGACTCTTCCATTGTTTTTGTTACTACCCGTGGCGTTCAGAACACTCCTCACGTTTTTCTGACCAATAATATTGCTTCCGACAGCACGCTTCATTTCTTTACCGTTTATTTCAGGGGTAATCAATGGAAAGCAGCGCCCCGCTTGTCTCTCGCAGAAGCCCTGAAAGGTATGGGAAACAAACTGGATTATCTTGTTTATACCGAAGGGGATGGAAAAACTTTTCCCGACAATGTGGATAGATCTACCCGCATGACCCGGCTGTATAAAACAAATGTTATCATGTTCGATTGGCCCACCCGGGTTACCGAATACAACGGCATTCAAAATATTCACAATACGGCACGGAATGCGAAATCATTAGCCCGACAGTACCATACTTTTCTGCTTATGCTCAAAGACTTTAAAGCAACCCTGCCGGTACAAATGGCTCATATTTCCTTGTTTTTTCATAGCATGGGCAATGCTGTTTTTAAAAATTATGTAACCCATTATGGCACTTCCGATCTGGGAAAAGGATTCGTCAACAATCTTATTTTTAATGCCGCCTGTGTGCCCGTTCGTCACCACCGCCAATGGATGGAAACACTTTATTTCCAGGATCATATTTATGTTACTTACAACCGGAAAGACAGAACCCTGCGTGCCGCCACCTGGCTTTTTCATAAACGTATGATGGGCTGCCAGCTTCACCGGCCTTTGGCAACCAATGCCATGTATATAAATCTTCACCCGCTGGTGCAGAATCATCACAATTACTTCCTGGATCAATCTCTCCTTTCTGTCCACCCTCAGATCCTTCGTCTGTATGGCGACTTCTTTCATGCCCTCCCCATTCTGCCAGGTAACCCTGCACTGTTTATCAATGCCGGAAAGGGGCGCGGATATACCCTCTTATAATTGTATATATCAGATAACCTGTTCCTCCACCTCGACCCATTATTCATCATTATTTTTATGTACCTTTGAGAGATAGGTGAGCCCTGATAATCGGGGCTTTTTCCGGCTTTACTAATCCGGTTTTACTGTATTTTTTTCGAACCATGAAACGCTTTTTGCTCGCCTGCTATCTTTTTCTTCCTCTGCTCATAGCTGCTCAGCCTAAAAACGAGTTAAATCCAAATGGGTTTAACCGTTATTTCTATCCCAACGGAATGTTATCCAGTGAAGGTTCTATGCGCGATGGGAAACCCGATGGCTACTGGAAAACTTATTACGATAATGGCAAATTAAAATCAGAAGGTAACCGGAAGGATTTTCAACTTGATAGCATTTGGAAATTTTATACCGAAGAAGGAAAGCCTTCGCTTGAATTCAGTTACAAAAACGGCAAGAAAAACGGATATAAAAAAACATTCAATAAAGAAGGACATATTGAATCGGAAGAACTATACAACGATGATGTAAAACAAGGATATACAAACTACTATTATAAAGAAGGACCACTCTGGAAGAAAATTCCCTTCACCAAGGGGCGTGAAGAAGGCCTCGCTTATGAATACGCTCTTGACAGTTCCATTATTACACTCATTGAATATAAAGGCGGCTTTATCCGTAGCCAGGAAAAAATTAACCGGAAAGATCAGCGGGGAATGAAACAGGGAACATGGAAAGAATTTTATCCGGAAGGCCAGGTTAAAACAGAAACCCATTACCTGGATGATATGAAACATGGGTATTACAAGGAGTATGATAAAAAAGGTAATCTGCTTAATACCTATAAGTATGAATTCGGTAAACTGGTTAAGAACGCCCCTGAACTGGCAAAGCTCGAGGTTCAGGTAGATTATCATCCCAACGGGGTACGTAAATTTGTAGGTAATTTTAAAAACGGTGTACCGGAGGGGGTGGCAAGAGAATATGATACCCTGGGGCATATTGTAAACTCACAATTGTATCAGGACGGTGTGCTCATTGCCCAGGGTATATCTGACGAAGGTGGATTTGAGCAAGGACCCTGGAAAGAATATCATCCTAATGGCGCTTTGAAAGCAGAAGGAGAATATCATAATGGGAAAAAAGTGGGGCCCTGGGTATTTTATCACCCCAATGGTAAACTCGAGCAGAAAGGCAAATATGATAATAAAGGGCAGCCAATGGGAGACTGGAAATGGTATTATGAAGACGGGAAATTGCTACGTGAAGAAACCTATATAGATGGCCAAATCAATGGCACCATGGTTGAATATGCGGATGACTCTACTTCCCATGTTATCACAAAAGGAGATCTGGTAGATGGACAAAAAGAGGGCCCTTGGTTTTTTGAAATGGCCGATTACCGGGAAGAGGGTACTTATAAGGGAGATAAACGGGAAGGGATGTGGAAACACACCTATACCACCAATGGTAAAACAAGATTTGAAGGCAACTTTACCGATGGCCAACCGGATGGAAAACACGTTTTTTATTTTGAAAATGGCCATGTATGGCAAGAAGGTAAATTCATTTTTGGCAGACGGGAAGGGGACTGGAAATACTATGATGAAGAGACCGGCACTCTGATTCTTACGATTACGTATAAGGATGATGTGGAAGTAAAATTTGACGGGCAGCGGATTAAGACCGATGCTTCTTCGAAAGATATTTCTCCTAAACCTGAAGCACCCCCTCAGAACCAATAAATGAAAAATCTTCCTACCAAAGAGGATGATCTTCGGGAAAAGGTTCGGGAACTGGAGTCGCATATTCATAATTTGGAACGTGCATCCGAAGGACGACCACTCGACGATAAAAAATACCGGGATCTTCTGATGAATCTTCCCGTTGGTGTAATTATTTATAACACCGAGTTCAAGGTGGTATATATTAATCGTTACGTGGCTTCCATGTTTGGTCTTCCGGAAGCTGATCTGAAACACGCCAATAATCTTAATATTTTTAATTACCTCCTGCCCGAATACCATCAAGCTATTAAAGAACGGTTCGATTTATTGCTCAAAGGCGGAGCTCTTGATTTTTACGATGTAAGAGTGCAGGTTCCCTCAAAAAAAGTCCTGGATCTGCAGGTCAAATCCACCATGATTCTTTTTGACGGACAACCTGCGGCACAAACCATTTTTATTGATATATCGAGAAGCAAGCAGGCAGAGAAAGAAACCAGAGAAAACGATAAACGTGTTGCTTCAATTCTGGATAGTATTGACGAACTGGTATATCTCATCGAATTTGAACCCGACAATTCCAATCCAAAAATTCGTTTTATAAGTCCTCAGATTTCGAAAATACTTGGTATCTCTCCCGAAGAATATCTTACCGGATCGGAAAAATTGATTGCTCAATGTCATCCTGATGATGTTAACCGCATTCTTCAGGCTCCTGAATTACTGAAAAAGAGCCGAAAGCCGGTTGAAATTATTTATCGTTTCAGACGGCAGAATACAGAAGAATATATATGGATTGAAGAGCGCATCTTGCCTCAGTTCAATGAAAAAAGAGAGTATGTGGCTAATCTGGGTACGATGCGTGTGGTTACCGACCGCATAAATTATGAATCCCGGCTCAAAGAAAGCGAAGCCATGCTCAACATGGTGCTGAACAGCATCGATGAAGTGGTGTATTACATGGAATTTTCAGGTGACACCCGTCACCTCCGTTTTGTAAGTAACAATATTGAAGAAATAATAGGATTTACCAGTGATGAATTCCGTGATCATAATGGAATGTTTCTTGATTTCATTCATCCGGAAGATATCCCAAGACTTGCCGAACTTCAGAGTAAAGCTTTGATAGAAGGGAAAACCGCGGTGTTTAATTATCGATTCAGGCACAAGAAAACAGGAAAATATATCTGGATCGAAGAGCGTGTATTTCCTAAATACGATGAAGCCGGAATACACATTGCCAATTTCGGCGTAACGAGAGATATTACTGAAATCAAGGAAGCGGAGCTTGCTCTCAAGGTGAATGAAGAAAAATTCCGTATGCTGGCAGAAAATGCCAGGGATGTCATCTTCAAATTTTCAATCTTTCCTCCACGCTATGAGTATGTAAGTCCTTTCATTTTTGAACTCACCGGATATACACCGGAGGAATTCTATGCCGATCCATATCTGAGCTTTAAAATAACTCATAAGGATGACCTTTCCATTGTTGGCAATTCGGAAAAATTACTTCGCGAACAAAAACCTGTTTCTAATGTGATGAATCAATCCATCATTCTCCGATGGATAAGAAAAGACGGGAGAATTATCTGGACAGAAACACGCAACATTCCTGTATTTGATGAGCAGGGCAATATGGTGGCTATAGAAGGTATATCTAGGGATATTACCCAAAGCAAGAAAGATGAAGATGCTCTTCGCGATAGCGAGGAGCGGTTTCGTATTCTTTCCAATGCCTCCTTCGAAGGAGTTATTCTGAGCGACCGTGGTGTGATTATTGACGCCAATGAGCGATTTCTTGATATATTCGGTTACCGGCACAGAGATGAAGTAATCGGAAAACCCGTTCGTGAATTCATTATACGTGACAGTAAAAAATTCGTCGCCAACCGCATCAGCAACGACGGGCCTTTTTCTTCCTTTGAAATCGTATGTCGAAAAAATGATGGCAGTGAAATATTCATTGAAGCACGCGGACAGAATATTCCTTATAATGGAAAAAAGATTCGCATTACTTCCATCAATGATATCACTCAGCGGAAACTTTCTGAAAATGCGCTGAAAGAAAGCCGTGAACGTTATAAAAACCTTATTGAGTCATCTCCCGACGGGATTTTTATTCACGATCAGAAAGGGAATGTCTTATTTGCCAACCCCGCTATCCTGAAAATGCTGGAAGTGGGTTCTCTGGAAGAGCTGGGAACCAAATCTATTTACGACTATTCACTATCGGAAGACATAATTAAATACAGGGGCCGGGGCAGGGACCTGATAAAGGGCAAAGATCTGCCTTTTATAGAAACCAAAATAAGGAGAGGAGATGGCACGGTACTGGAAATAGAATCAAAACCTATTCGTTTTAACTATTTAGGGCAGTCGTGTGTACTTGTCTTTTGCCGCGACATTTCTTTTCAGCGTCAGCTGGAAAAAGAACAGTTACGGGCACAAATTGCAGAAGAGGCATATAAAAAATTGCAGCTGGAAATTGAACAGCGTCATCGGACGGAACGTCAGTTGCAGGCCACACAAAAATACACACGCCGGCTTATTGACAGCTCCCTGGATATGATCTGCGCTTCCGATAAGGCAGGATATATTACCGAGTTTAATCATGCTGCGCAAAAAACTTTTGGTTATTTAGCTCCCGAGGTAATTGGCAAACCTATCACCTTCTTGTTTTCCAGCCCGGGACAATGGATGCAGGTAAACGATGAACTGTTTCTGGGCTCCGGTGCTTTCAGCGGGGAAATTGTCAATAAAAAGAAAAACGGAGAGCTTTTCACTTCCTTTATTTCAGCCAGTGTCATTAAAAATGATTCCGGAGAAATTATCGGAACAATGGGCGTATCAAGGGATATTACGGCGCTTAAAAAGACAGAGGAGCAAATTAATCTGCAGGCGGCCAAGCTTAATTCCATCATTGAATCTTCTTCGCATTACATATGGACGTTTAACCGGGATATGAACCTCACATCCTTTAACCTCAATTTTGCCCGGATGATGTTCAGAAGATACGGCTATCAGGTAGAAGTAGGATCCAACCTGTTTAAAGGTAAATTTGTTTCTACCACAGAAGCTAACGACTTCTGGCTCATCAAGAGTCTGGCTGCATTTAATGGTATTCCTCAGAATTTTGAAACCAGTTTCTTTCATCAGAATACCGAAACAACCAGCTGGATGGAAGTCTTTCTGAATCCTATATACGGGGTGGATAACAAAGTGAGCGAAATATCCGGTATAGGACATGATATAACGGAGAAAAAAATATCGGAAGAAAAATTGAAACAGTCGCTCAAGGAAAAAGAAGTGCTGTTAAAAGAAGTACATCACCGTGTGAAAAACAACCTTCAGGTTATTTCCAGTATTCTCAACCTGCAATCATCATACGTTAAAGATAAACGCACACTCGAAATTCTTCGTGAAAGTCAGAATCGTATCAAATCCATGGCCTTTATCCATGAAAGTCTTTATCAAACAAAGGACTTTTCAAGTATTAATTTTACCGAGTATGTAACCAACCTGACAAGTAATTTAGTACATTCATATCAGGGATTTGAAGATCAGGTGGAACTTGACCTGAAAATTCAGGAACTATATCTCAATCTTGATCTTGCTATACCTTGCGGCCTCATTATTAATGAAATCCTCTCCAATGCGCTTAAATATGCTTTTCCAAAAAACAGAAAAGGAAAAATCTCATTGCGCTTGGCCCTCAAAAATCAGGAAATTACCTTGGTGATACAGGATAATGGCATAGGATTGCCAGAACATATTGATTATAGAAACACGGAATCGCTTGGATTGCAATTAGTTGTAACTTTGGTCGATCAATTAGGAGGCCAAATTAAGTTAGATCGTTCAAAAGGAACTAAATTTACCATTGTATTCAGAAACCCAATCAAAAACAGTTAATTATGTCTAAGATTAATATCTTGATCACCGAGGATGAAAGTATTGTGGCGAAAGATATTCAGATGAGTCTGAAAAAACTTGGTTATAATGTTATCGGTATCTGTAACAACGGAGAAGATGCGATCCGCACTGCGGAAGAACATCGCCCGGATATTGTCTTGATGGACATCATGCTTAAAGGTGATATGAGCGGTATTGAAGCTGCTGATCAGATCCGTAAAAGACTCAACATTCCTCTTATTTTCCTTACGGCTTATGCCGACGAAAGTACACTTAGCAAAGCAAAGATCACGGAACCTTATGGTTATATCATTAAGCCTTTCAAAGAAATAGATTTGCGTACTACCATTGAAATGGCATTGTATAAACACCAGAAAGAAGACGAGGTAAAGAAAGAGCGCGACTTCCTGTATTCCATTGTAGAAAACAAGGATGCTAAAGACATTATTTTTGTCAAATCGAATTCCCGCCTGGTAAAAGTACGGACCAAGGACATTTATTTTGTAGAGGCCTTGAAAGATTATGTCGTTATCAATACCTCTAACGCCCGCTATACCATCCATTCAACGATGAAGGATATTGAGCGGAAATTATCACCCAACGAATTCATTCGTGTACATCGTTCTTTTATCGTACGGATTGATAAGATTGTAGCCATTGAACAGCCCAACCTTATTCTGGAAGACGAAAAGAAACCTATTCCAATCGGTGGGTCTTATAAAGACGAATTATCAAAAAAGATTAATCAGGTCTGAACCCGATAAGCAGGATATCATCTACCTGTTCAAAATCCTTTTTCCAGGCATAAAGCACCTCTTCCAGCATAGTCTGCTGATCCTTCATGGTCTGTCCTGAACAGGCCAGTAATGTTTCCTGAAGTTTGCGAACCATCATTTTCTTTCCTTCCGAGCCACCCAATTGATTGGGGTATCCATCGGTAAACAGATAAATCTGTTCTTTGCCATCCAAAGGCACCTTATGCAACTCCGGTTTGCCGGGCTCCGAACATTTCAGTTCTTTCAACTCATTGTCACGAATCAGATAAATAGAATTATTGGTGGTGATACATTCGAGCGTTCGTTTTTTTGAGTTTATCCGGCAAATCGAAAAATGTAGTTTCTCTGCATATTTTTCCCCACCCTTCACCTGTTTCAATGTCGAGATGATTCCCTTGTTGATATAATTTACCAGTTCATTCAAATCCAGGATATGTTCTTCCTGAACCGCTCTGTTCAGCAGATTAATACCCACCAGTGAAATAAAGGCACCGGGAACGCCATACAATGTATTATCGACTACCGCCAGCAACACCTCTTCTTTTTCACGGTGCATCCAGTAAAAATCTCCACTTACAATCTGTTTGGGGAGATAAAGCAGAAAGCTTTCAGGCAAGATTTCCTTTATTCTTTCCTGCCGTAGCATAACTGATTCCTGTATCCTACGGGCATAATGAATGCTATCGGTCATTTCCTTTTTCTGTTCCTGAATTTCAAGCTGCACAAGCGATAATTGTCCATTCAGCTTCTGACGTAAACGAAAACGATTGTACAAAAGGAGGGCCAGCAGAATGGCACCCAGGCTTACAACAATAAGACCTATGATAAATACCTTATCTTTTTTCAGCTGTACCTGAATCAACTCCGATTGCTTTGTAGAAAGCTCAATGTCCTTATCTTTTTTCTCCGACTCATAACGCGCTGCCATATCAGCCGTCTGTTTGCTGCTTTTCTCATTGAGCACCGAATCTTTCAGCTCCAGGTATTTGTCAAAAATACTCCAATGCCTTTTCCGAGTTTCCCCAGTCTTTATAAAGAAAATAATAGTCCTTGTCAATATCCTGAACGTTCTCTACAATTTTAAGTTCATTAGCTAACATATATGCTGAGTCCAGCATAGTTTTTGCCTGAGCATATTTTTTCTCAGTCCTCGCCAGGTTACCTATGTTGGTATATACATCGCATACCCCATCCAGGTTATTGGTTTTTCTACATATAATGAGTGCCTTCCGGTAATAATACCGTGCTGAATCATACTGATCGCCATCTACCTCCACAATACCAATATTCATATAGACCGATCCCAGGCTTTTTGTTTCCTTTAACTCCAGCTTAAGTGCCAGAGATCGGTGAAAGTAATCCAACGCTTCAGGAAACTTTTTTTGTTCCCTGTATATAGTAGCCATATTGTTATACGTATATGCAAGCCCTTTCTTATTATGTACTTTTCCGAAATATTGTCTTGCCTTATCCAGCAGATCAAGAGCTTTGACAAAATCACCATCTGCTTTGTACATGGTGGATATATTAAGGAAAGCTCCCGCAATATTCATGGTATCGTGCAGATCTTCATAAAGACCCAATGCCTTATATCCATATTCAACAGCCTTATCATGATCTCCTATTTCCCTGCAAACAATGCTCGAAGTATTGTATGCGCTTGCCCTCCTCTTTATATTGGTACCGTTCAATCCCATTTTCAGCATCTCCCTGCAATAGGTATATGCTTCCGAAGCCTGGTTGAAACGCAATTCACCAACCAACCTGTTTAACACATCATATCGTACAGAATCGGATAGATTCTTGTTCAGCTCCGCTTTCAGGGAGTCTACGAGTTGAGGCCGATGTGCAACAGCATGCAGGTGCCCAGCCCCTGACAGGAACAGGAAAAATACCAAACAATGCCGCTTAAGTAACCTCTTCATCTCAGACTCTTATTCCAATTATTAATATGTCATCTACTTGAAACAAATTCCCCTTCCACCGAATATGTGTTTGCTCCAGCAAATCACACTGCTCCTTCATGGATACAGATGCATTGGCAAGTAACATCTCTTTCAGCGGTTTGTATTTAAATTTTTTACCCATGGGGCCACCAAACTGGTCGGCATATCCATCGCTTAGTACATATATACAGTCTCCTTTTTTCAGTTTACGGATATGATTCTGAAAAGGAATTTCTTTGTCCTGTTCCCATGTTCCGATAGCATGCTTATCCGGTCTTATCTCTTCCAGTTCTCCTCCCGAAACAATATATACCGGGTTAAATGCTGCTGCTACCTGTAGTTCCAGTGTATCGGTGTTGAGTGTGCAGATGGCAAGATCCATTCCGTCTTTCACCTGCTTATTGGTAGAACTGCTTGCGAGTCGGAGACGGATTTCTTTATCCAGCTCCTGCAAAAGTTGCGCCGGCTCCAAAATTTTTTTGCGGTGCACCGCATCCAGCAGGATGTCCATTCCCAAAAACGAAAGTAAAGCCCCGGGAACGCCATGACCGGTACAATCCACTGCGGAAAATATCAGGTGGCTACCTGTCTTTTCAATAAAATAAAAGTCTCCGCTTACAATATCCTTTGGCTGATGAAGCACAAAATATTCCGGCATAATCTGCTTCAGATACTCTTCCGAAGGGAGCATAGAACGCTGAATATTTCGGGCATAATTGATACTGTCGGTAATTTCCTCTTTTTGTGCTCTTAGTAAATCGTTTTGTCCCTGCAACGTACTGTTTGCCTTTTTCTTCACTGCTCCACGGTTATAAACGAGCCCGGCCAGCAGGAAAAAAAGCAGGATTCCGGATATCAAACTACCCAGGTAAAGCCGGTCGTGTTTGACACGTTCCGTTTCAAGGGCATTGCTATCCTTAAGCAGTTCAAGAGCGGCTTCTTTTTTATCCGACTCGTATCGGGACTGCATTTCATAAATAGCCTTTTGATTATTTTCATTAAAGATGCTGTCCTTCAATTTCGAATATTGTTCTTCATACCGAAGGGCAACCGCAAAATCCTTCTTCGCTTTATAAACATTACAATAGCGACCCGAAGTCTGCATCAGCATTTCTTTTGATCCTAGTTCATTGGCCACTTTCCATGCCGAATCGAGCATGGCAACTGCACTGCTGTAATTTTTAAGATCCGTATAGCATTCTGCCAGATTGTTATAAGCCAATGATGTGAGATATTTGTCACCCACTTCAATAGTCATTTTCAATACCCTTTTAAACTGACTTTCTGCTTTTTCAAATTGATTTCTGACCAGATAGATAGAGGCTATATTATTGAGCACAAGAGCAATGCCCTTATTGTCTTCCAACTCTTCTCTCAGCTTAAGACTTTCCTGGTAATAATACATGCTTGAATCCATGTTTCCCCGCTTCTTCAGAATCAATCCTATATTGGTCAGGGAAGAAGCAATCCCTCCTTTATCTCCTACGGTCTGTTCTTTAGCCAGAGAACGCCGGTGAAACTGAAGCGCCAGATCCAGCTTTCCTTCTGAATCATATACATTACCAATGTTATTAAGGGCATGGGCGGCATTGTTTTCATCATGCTGTTTTTCGAAAATGTCCAGGGCCTTGAAATAATAAGAAACTGCTTTGTTGAAATCGCTCCGGTCGTCATATACCAAACCCAGATTCTGATAAGCCCGTCCCTCTATTTTCAGATTGTTAGTCTGCTTCGCCAGGCGTATCGCCTCGAGGTAATTTTTTTCCGCCTCCTTTAGATCACCTTTATAATAAGCTGCGAGGCCATAACCGATAAGACAAATTGCTTCCCCTTTTACAAAGGAAAACTCCTTACTGATTGCATAGGCTTCTGTAATATATTTTTTCGCCTCTTCAGGGTTGCTTCTTACCAGTTCCTTTGAAACAGTGATAAGTGCATTGGCACGGGTGGTATCCCTTTTAGCGGGAATAGCCTTAATAAGGCTGTCTACTATTTTCCGTTGAGAAAACAGCAAGCCGGGGAAAAGAAGTAAAACTAAAAAATAGTTGAAACGGATTGGCATTTACCGGGATTGTGCAATAGCTTGTTCTATATCAGAGGCAATATCGTCAATATCTTCCAACCCGGCAGATATCCGGATTAATCCCGGAGTAATACCGCTAGCCGTACGTTCTTCTTCCGTCAGTTTGGCATGCGTGGTAGAAGCGGGATGGGTGGCGATTGTACGGGTATCGCCCAAATTGGCTGTAAGCGAAGCCATTTTCAATGCATCCAGAAAGCGGCGACCACGTTCAACACCTCCTTTGATCTGAAAAGTAAACAACCCTCCTCCTAGTTTCATCTGCCTTTTTGCAATCGCATATTGAGGATGGGAAGGCAACATCGGATAACGAAGCCTATCGAGCTCTGCATGTTTTTCCAATCGCTTAGCCAGCTCCAATGCATTGGAAGAGTGTTTTTCCATCCGCAGCGATAATGTTTCCAAACTTTTGGAAAGCACCCAGGCATTAAACGGAGACAAAGCAGGGCCGGTGCTACGGCAAAACGTATACACTTCCTTAATAAGTTCTTTTCTGCCCAGCACAATGCCACCCAACACTCTTCCCTGCCCGTCAATAAATTTGGTTGCCGAATGGGTTATAAGATCTGCTCCATACTGAGCCGGTGTTTGAAGCGCCGGCGTGGCAAAGCAGTTGTCTACATTAAGGATGATACCATGCTTTTTGGAGAGCTTGCCCAGCCATTCCAGATCAATAATATCGAGACCGGGATTAGAAGGGGTTTCTACAAAAATCATTTTTGTTTCGGGACGGATCAGTTGTTCAAATGTCTCCGGCTTATTGATATCGGCATACGAATAGCTGATGCCCCATTTGGGAAGAAATTTGCTGATGACAGTATGAGTAGATCCGAAAATAGAACTGGCAGAAAGCAGATGATCGCCGCTTTTTAGAAATGCCATAAAGCTGGCAAATACTGCCGACATACCCGATGCCGTAGCATAACCATCCTCTGTGCCTTCGAGGGCACACATCTTGTCAATAAATTCCTGTGAATTAGGATTCGAAAACCGGCTGTAGATATTATTATCATTCTCATCCGCAAAAGCAGCTCTCATCTCTTCTGCCGAGTCAAAAGTGAAACTGGAAGTAAGATACAACGGAGTGGAATGCTCTTTCTGACTGGTTTGTTCAGTCTGTATCCGTATTGCTTTGGATGCTGGTTTCATCTATTGTTCGTTCACTTTAACTGTATAACTAATCCTGGCCCCGGCCTTTTCGAGCGTAGCCGATACCGAACAGTATTTTTTCATACTCAGGTCTACTGCCCGTTGTGCTTTATCCTTATCTACCGTACCTGTAAAATAAAACACCAGAGCCACCGTTTCCCATAGCGAAGGCTCTTTTCCTGGTTCCCGCTCCCCATCAACCACGATCCTAAAATCCGTTACTACCTGTTTTTGTTTTTTAAGTATCAACAGGATATCGATAGCGCTACAGCCTCCAAGCCCCATCAGAAGCATTTGCATGGGTCTTACCCCCTGGTTATGCCCTCCGGTAGCTTCTCCTGCATCCATAAATACCGAATGACCATCGGCATCTTTGGCTTCCATCCGGAAGTCATCATCCACACGTTTCAGCTCTATACGCATGATTTCATTTTTTAATCTGTGGTTTCAAATATACATAAACGGGGTGTTTTTTTAGTAGTTTTACCCAATTAAATGAAGCCGAAAACATTTATATCCGAAGCCCCGTTCCATACAGAGAGCGGTGCTGTTCTGCCCCGGCTGGAAATTTCCTATCATACCTACGGTCATCTGAATGCCGCTGCAGATAATGTCATCTGGGTATGTCATGCACTGACGGCTAATTCGGATGCGGCAGATTGGTGGACAGGCATCATTGGCGACGACCAGGTGATTGATCCTAAAAAACATTTTATTGTCTGTGCCAATATCCTTGCGTCCTGCTATGGTTCGTCAGGTCCGTTGAGTATAAATCCGGAAAGCAGAACCCCTTATTATGCTTCTTTTCCGTTTATTACCATCCGAGATATGGTTAAGGCGCATATCCTGCTTCGCAAACACCTGGGTGTGGAACATATTCATCTGTGCATGGGTGGTTCTATGGGTGGATATCAGGTGCTGGAATGGAGCCTTATGGAACCGGAGGTGTTCAGCAAATTATTTCTCATTGCCACCGGAGCTTCCGAATCGGCATGGGGTATTGCCATCCATACTGCTCAACGCCTTGCCATCGAAGCTGACAATAGCTGGCAAGATAACAGTCCGGATGCCGGAGCCCGTGGATTAAAAGCAGCACGAGCCATCGGGATGCTTACCTACCGCAATTACAAAGCTTTTGTAGAAACACAACAAGATAAAAATCATGTACTCGGTACCTACCGTGCCGAATCATATATACACTATCAGGGAGAGAAACTTGTAAAACGTTTTAATGCCCAGAGCTATCACCTGCTTACCAGAGCCATGGATTCCCATCATATAGGCCGTAACCGGGGAAGTCTTGAAAGTACATTAAGCTCTATTCAACAGCCTACCCTTGTTGTCGGCATCAGCAGTGATCAGCTATGCCCGGTAGCCGAACAGCAATTCCTGGCCAGGCATCTGCACAAAGCAACCTTTCATGAAATCGATTCTCCTTACGGACACGATGGCTTTCTGATTGAATGGGAAAAACTGAGTGTGGTACTGAAAGCGTTTGTGTAAGCGAGCTTTGCTATTTACTCCATCCCCACATGGATCAGCGCATCGCCTTCATTAATCACCGGCTTGTTATTGATTCCAATGATATAACCCGTTTCAGGAGCTTTGAGGGTGGTTTCAATTTCTCCATAAGGGTCACTGATGCTACCTATGATCTCATTCTTTTTAATATGTGAGCCGTACTTCTTGGTAGTACGGAACATACCGGAGATATCGGCTCTCACCCAGGTGGTGTCATTCAGGATAAGACTTGGGCCGGGATCCAGTTCAAGATCTATCATGCCCAGATTTTTCATCAGACGAAGACAACCGTTTACTCCTTCTGTAATCGCTTTTTCGTTGAAACGCATACTCTCTCCGGCTTCATAAACGAGTACGGGTTTCCCCTTACGCGACGCTTCCAGGCGGAATGATTTTTCCCGGTAGTCGGCATTCAGGATAAAGGGCGATCCGAACATCCTGGCCAGCTCCAGGTTGCGGTTATCTTTGAACACACACCGTATCTGCGGATAGTTATTGATCCGTGCACCACCTGTATGGAAATCAACTCCCAGATCAATCTGCGGAACAATTTCATTCATCATATCATAGGCAATACGGCTTCCTAATGAACCCGACTGCGATCCGGGAAAACAACGGTTCAGATCTTTTCCATCCGGCAGATCGCGGGAATGATTCAGAAAAGAAATGATGTTGATAATGGGCATGGCCAGAATAGATCCCTTTTTCAGGCGACTCAAATGTCCTCCTCTCAACAACTGACGGATAATTTCTATTCCATTTATTTCATCTCCGTGCATCCCTGCACTTAGCAGCACTACCGGTCCTTCGTGGACAGACCGAAACACATGAACCGGTATTTCCATGATAGTACGCGTTGGGAGACGGTACACATTCATGTTTACTTCCTTGCTTTCGCCAGGCTTGATTATTTGTTTGTTGATTACTATTTGTTTGGGCATAAATTAAGTTGGCAATGGCCAGTTAGCAGTTGGCAAAAACAAATTGCCAATTGAACACTGCGCACTGTCCATTGGTTAAGTATGTGCTTCGTGAAACTCGTTCCGCTCAATGTATTCGATTATTTTTCCGGCTATATCTTCTCCGGTGGCTCCTTCAATACCTTCGAGGCCTGGAGAAGAGTTTACTTCCATCACCAGCGGACCACGTTTGGATTGAAGCATATCAACACCGGCTATGGCAAGCCCAAGTTTTTTTACTGCTTTGATAGCCGTTGATTTTTCTTCTTTGCTCAGATTAATAACAGTGGCTTTGCCACCCCGATGCAGGTTGGAACGAAAGTCGCCTTCCACACCCTGTCTTTTCATAGCTCCTACTATCTGTCCGTCCACCACAAATGCGCGTATATCGGCACCTTTCGCCTCTGCAATAAATTCCTGTACCAGGATGTTTACTTCCACACCCAGAAATGCTTCTATGACCGACTTGGCGGAGTTGTAGGTCTCGGCCAGAATAACGCCTATTCCTTGTGTGCCTTCCAGCAATTTGATCACTGCCGGTGCACCACCTACCTGTTGCAATACATTATCTATATCCTTGGGACTGGAAGCAAAAGCCGTTTTAGGCATATCCAATCCGGCCTTGGCAAGCAGCTGCAGGCAGCGTAATTTATCTCTCGAACGAACCAGCGCCTGCGACTCCACTGCCGAAAATACTTTCATCTGTTCAAACTGTCGTACCACTGCTGCACCATAAAAAGTAACCGAAGCTCCGATACGTGGTATGACAGCATTTACACCAGTCACTTCTTTTCCTTTATAATAAACATGAGGATGGTTTTTCTCTATTACCAGTACACATTTCTGATGATCTATAATCATCATATCATGGCCTCTCTTCTTTCCTGCTTCCATCAGGCGTTTGGTTGAATAGAGTTTTGAATTTCTGGAAAGGACTGCAATTTTCATATGGAGAGGTCAGAGTATCTTAGGAGAAATAAGAGCTGTGATTTTTATTCTGTGGTTATTTTCAAGGGGGCGATGCCTAACTGAGATACATCAACCACAAAACGATTTTTTAAAAATTTTCTTCCTATCAGCACCGGATAACGCATGGAGCCTCGGTTCGTGAGCGAAATTACGGATTTAATTACTCTTCCTCCCATTTTTACACGGGTTTTAATAATGTACCTGCGTTCATTCTCTCCAAAAGAATTCTTAATGTCTTTCTGGAAGTAGTCTTTTGCTGAATGGTCCGTTTCACTGTATTCAGGATGGGTAGGATCCAGCAATTTAAAACGCAATACGCCTTTTTCTTCTCTGATATCATGGCAATGCAGCACTGCGGTGTAAGCCCCTGTATCCATCTTGGCCGTGATGTTGTATAAGCCCAGATCAGGAAAATCAACCTGCTCTCTTCTGCCGATCAGATTTTTGGTTCTTTTCTTTTTTATCACATGAAAAGGATTGGAAGATTAAAGATAATGTTTTATTGTATTCGTCACCCTGTGTTACAGGAGGCGGTGAAGACCTGTCGGGAAAAGCCTATTTTTGCCCCCGAATGCAGACAGAAAAATACGATTACCTGATTGTTGGACAAGGATTGGCCGGAACTATTATTGCCCATCATCTGTTTCAGATGGGCCGGTCCTTTCGTATTGTGGATCATCCTTCACTTTCCATCAGTTCTAAAGTGGCTGGAGGGCTATTTAACCCGGTTGTATTCAAACGCCTCGTAAAAAGCTGGATGGCCGACGAGCAGCTCGGAGCTGCCGAAAAGTTTTATGGTGCCATGGAAACACTCTTGAGCTCCCGCTTTTTCTTTCCCAAAAACCTCCTCAAAATTTTTGCCGAGCCTCAGGAAAAAGTGCTCTGGGAAAAGAAGCGGCTCGAAGAAGTGGGCAAATACCTTTCTCCTATTTTTGAAGGCCCTCCCGATGATTCCATCCAGGCTCCTCAGGGATATGCCTGGGTAAGCGGCGCCGGTTATGTAGATGTTTCCTTGTTCTTGTCTCTGTCCACCGCTTTCTTCCTTAAACAAAATTTACTGCTGGAAGAAACCTTCGATCATAGCGCACTTCGGTTGGATTCGGAAGAAGTGAATTACAAAAACATCATCGCCTCTAAAGTCATTTTCTGCGAAGGGCATCTTGCATCCCAAAATCCGTGGTTCAGCTGGATGCCATTTAATCTTGCTAAAGGAGAAGTGCTCACCGTAAAAATTCCGGGATACGAACGCACCGATGTCGTGAACAAAGGCGTTTTCATTCTTCCCATCGGCAACGGCTTGTTTCGGGTAGGTGCAACCTTTGCATGGGACAAGCTGGATGAAGTTCCTACTGAGCATGCCAAACAGGATCTCATCAATCGTTTGCAAAAAGTGTTGAAACTTCCGTTTGAAATTGTAGATCATAAAGCCGGGATACGTCCTACTGTTATCAACCGCCGCCCGCTCATCGGTATTCATCCCGATCACCCTACGTTAACCATGTTTAATGGTATGGGAAGTAAAGGTGTTATGATTGCTCCTTATTTTGCTCATCACTTCATTGCTCATCTCGAAGAAAAAATCCCTCTGAATCCGGAAGTGGATATCCTTCGGTTCTGGAAAAAATAAGAGATCTTCATCGAATTCGTTATCTTTTTCAATCGCTCCATTTTAATCACAGATCCCGTTCCTCCATTTTGCAGGAATCTTATTCCCCTTTTCAGAATAACCTCTTTACATCTTCTATAATCCACTCTTTCTAGAAAAGAATCGGCTATTTGTTTCTAAACCTCCATGTTTTCTTAACAAAGAGCATCTCTTTCTTTGATAAAGCCTTCATTTTATTCAACAAATCCATCCTTTTGGAGGCAATTATTCTCTTTTTATGCAAAAAAAGAAGCATTTTGTCTTTATTAAGCTCCTTTTGCTTTACAAAACATGGTCTTTATTTTCCATGATGCGTCTTTGTCGGTACAAAAAGTGGCTTTTTGTACCGACAAAATGCATTATTCGTCTAACTAATTAATTATCAGCATCAATAAAGTCACCTTTCTTTCCCAAAAAGAAAAGATTATGATCAAAAGAGTTACTCTTTTAAACCAATAGGAGGATGTTCCTTTCCTTGCCCGCTGTTTGTACTTGATATTGAACAGCATACGGACTAAGTCGGGCAAAAATATTGTAAACGGACCGTGATTTTGCGTGTACTATATTATATGTATAGAAAGCGAAGGCATGAATGGGTTCCAGGTTTTAAGGTGGCAATCAGGCTGTCGGTTCCATCATAATCCTTTATGGATTTTTGGTCTACCTTGCATCCATAGCACAAAACCAATGTATTGATGGACTTCAAACGAATTTTTCTCTTCTCTTTTCTCAGTATCTCTATTCTGGCAGGTGCTTTAAGTTACCGTCGGCAGCAGATAAAACCGGTAACACATTATGTATTTAAGAAGGGTAGTTCTTATTTGCAGGAATGGAAGCGAGTCGACTCGCTGGTCGGCAAAGGATTAAACAAATCGGCATTAGAGCTGGTGATCAGCATTTATGAAAAAGCAAAAAAAGATGCGAATGCAGCCCAGTCGGTAAAATCGATTATGTACCGTATGAAACTGGAATCGGAGATGGAAGAGTATTCGGTTGAAAAAGCCATTACGTTTCTGAAAGAAGAAGCTGCCACTTCCAAATATCCATTACAACCGGTTGTACATTCTGTATTGGCTGATATTTATTGGCAGTATTATACCAACAACCGCTGGAAGTTTAACAACAGAACACAAACTGTAAACTTCAAAAACAATGATATCACTTCCTGGGATCTGAACCATTTGGTAGATCAGTGTATCAAAGAATATCAGGCCTCGCTTCAGCATACGGATAGTTTGCAGCATACATCCATTGATATATACGACGATGTGCTCGACCTTCATCCCGAAACACGTCATTACCGTCCAACCCTGTATGATTTCCTTGCGCATCGTGCCATTGATTTTTTCTCGGCTGATGAGCCGAGCATAACACGTCCCGCTTACCGGTTTGATATTGATCAGCCTTCTTACCTTTCACCGGCAAGTCAGTTTTCACTTTTATCGCTTACATCGAACGACACCATGTCGATGAAGTTCTTTGCTCTCAAAAATCTTCAGCAGTTACTTTCCTTTCATCAAAATGATTCCGATCCGGATGCGATGGTTGATGCCGACCTGAAGCGACTGAATCTGGTAAAGCTTCATGCAGCTTTTGAAAACAAGGATAGCCTGTTTCTCAAATCCCTGCTTGATCTTAAGACTCGCCTGGATGCTACTCATCCCACTGCTGAATGCAATGCCGAAGTGATGTATGAAATTGCCAGCTGGCATTCTGTACTGGGGCAGAAATATAATGCATTGAACAGTGATGCTTATAAATGGGAAAAGAAAAAAGCGCTCTTGTTATGTCAGGAAACAAAAACCCGGTTTCCGAATTCTTTCGGCGCCCAGCAATGTGCGGTTGTGGAAGCAGAAATCCTTTCCAAATCGATGACCATTTCGGCCGAACGGGTGAATGCCCCCGACAAACCGTTTCGTGCTTTGCTATCCTGGAAAAACATGACTAAGGTATATGTACGGGTGGCTCAAATGGATGCCGACAAGTTCCAGAAAATGAATGAACGGTATTATGGAGAAGAGCTTATCAAACAATATATCAAGCTACCTGTATTTAAGGAATGGGAAGTAACTGTACCCGATGACGGCGATTATACACAGCACAGTGCTGAGATAAAAATTCCGGAATTGCCTTTAGGGCATTACCTGATCCTTACCGGGTCGGACAAAAACTTCTCCTATAAAAAGCAAGGAGTTTCCTATACCCCGTTGTGGGTTTCGAATATCAGTTATGTAGACCGGCGCAGAAATGACGGCACAATAGAATTTTATGTACTGCATCGTTTAACCGGGGAGGCTTTAAAAGGAGCCACCGCTCAGTTATGGATGGAAAAATACAATTACACCAGCCGTAAATATGAATGGATACGATCCGATAAGTATACCTGTGATGAAAACGGCTACTTCCGCGTCCCTCCTACCAAGGATTATCGCAACTTCAATGTAGAATTTGCATATGGCACGGATAAATTTTACCTCGACAATTCTTATTATCAATACCGAGGTTACGACCAGCCAAAAGTTAAAAACCCTAAAACGTTTTTCTTTACCGACAGGGAAATCTATCGTCCGGGGCAAACGGTATATTTCAAAGGCATTTGTTTGCAGGGCGACGGGGAGAGCAATGAGATTTTGAAAAACAGGGCCGTGACAGTAACCTTTTTTGATGCCAACACGCAGAAAATATCCAGCCTTGATCTGATCAGTAATGATTATGGAAGCGTAAGCGGATCTTTTACCACGCCTCAGGGGGTCATGAACGGGCAGATGTATATTACTGACGGATATGGTTCCAAATATTTTTCGGTTGAAGAATACAAACGTCCAAAATTTGAAGTCCTTGTAAAACCTGTTACGGGTGCTTACCGGCTGGATGATTCGGTAACGGTGCTGGGCACGGCAAAAGCGTATTCGGGAGCTAATATTGATGGAGCTGCCGTTAAATACCGTGTGGTACGTTCAGCCAGTTTTCCTTATTGGTATTATTGGTGGAGAGGGTATTATCCTCAAAGTCCTGAAATGGAAATCACGAATGGCTATACTACAACGAATGATACAGGAGGATACAAACTCCATTTCAAAGCTATTCCGGATCACAGCCTGGACAAAACCTGTTCACCAACCTATACCTATACCGTGTATGCCGATGTGACGGATCTGAACGGAGAAACGCACAGCAATTCGGGTTATGTAAGCATAGGTTACAAAGCCTTTAACCTGGATATATATATCCCGGACCGGGTAAATAAAGAGGAACGTGAGCATTTTGCCATCAGCACCCTGAACCTGAATGGTCAGTTTGAACCGGCCAAGGGAAAGATCGAGATCTATAAACTGAAAGACCCCGGGCGGGTGTTTCGTAAACGTCAGTGGGAACGCCCCGACAAATTCCTGATTGGCAAAGACGATTTCTATTCTTCCTTCCCTCATGATCCTTATGACGAGGAAGACAATATGTATAAATGGGGCAAAGGAGAGAAAATGCTGGAAATGCCGTTTGAGAATACAGCTGCCAATGCCGGGACTGTACTCTCGCCTAAAATGAATTACCGCACAGACACCCTCCGGCTAAAAAATATTGCCCAATGGCCATCCGGATATTATGTGATGGAAGCACATACAAAAGATAAGTTCGGAGAAGATATTCAGGATATCCGTTACTTCTGCGTGTATTCCGATCAGGAGAAAACAGTAACGATACCCGAAACGGATTGTTTCAGTGTTCTTAAATCCGAAGGAGAGCCTGGAGAAAAAGCGAAGGTTATGATCGGGAGCAAAGAAGATGTACATGTGCTGTTTGAGCTGGAGTACAAAAATGAAATCGTCAAAAAGGAATGGATCAACCTGAATGGACAACAAAAAGAACTGGAGATCCCGATAGAGGAAAAACACCGGGGAGGGTTTGCCTATCACCTGGTATTTGTAAAAGATAACAGATCGTACCAGCATGATGGGACCATTAGCGTACCCTGGACCAACAAACACCTGGATATAGAATTTGAAACATTCAGGGATAAGCTGGAGCCTGGACAGAAAGAAGAATGGAGACTAAAGATCAAGGGACCTAAGGGAGAAAAAGTGGCAGCCGAAATGGTGGCTACGCTTTATGATGCTTCGCTGGATGCTTTCCGGCCCAACTACTGGGATTTCAGTTTATACAACTCTTATTATTCCAGCCTGTATTGGGCATCAACCGAAACTTTCGGACAAATCACCTCTCAGCTTTATGCCGACACCTGGAATCCGTATCTGAGTATGCCTACCCGTTATTATGAAAACCTCAACTGGTTTGGCTATTCATTCTATGGTTATCGTTCATACGGATATTTTGCCAGCGGGGCAGCAGGTCCCATGAACGCTCGTGCCAATACAAAAGCGTTAGCAAAGACAGCAGCTCCGGCGGCACCTGATGATCATGAATCTGCGGGCGAAAAAGATAACCGGGATGAGTATTCAAAGAAAACAAAAAATAAAGACGGGGATGGTGTGATGGATACCCCGGATGCCAATGGAATGATTGACAAACTGGAAGCTACCGCAACTACCGGTTCAACGGTGGCCGGTGATGGGAAAGTCAGAGGGCTGAAAGATGCGGAGAATATGAACAATGTAAAGGCAAGGAGCAATTTTGCTGAAACAGCTTTCTTCTTCCCTACCCTTGGTACAGATGAAAACGGGGATGTGATTGTGAAGTTTACCGTGCCCGAAGCTCTTACCCGTTGGAAAATGATGGGGTTTGCTCATAGTAAGGATCTTATGTATGGATCAATCGGCAATACCCTGGTTACACAAAAAGACCTGATGATTGTTCCCGATGCTCCGCGCTTTTTGAGAGAAGGTGATGTCATGAGCTTTACGGCCAAAATCACCAGTCTAGCCGATACTAAATTGGATGGAACAGCTCAGCTGATGTTTTTTGATGCCTTGAGCATGAAACCAATCGATGATCAGCTTCTGGTGAAACAAAACAGTATTCAAAATTTCAGTGTAGCAAAAGGAGCCAGCACGGTATTGAGCTGGGATATCAAAATTCCGGAAGGATTGGGTGCCGTAACTTATAAAGTGGTGGCCAAGGCCGGTAAGTTTACCGATGGCGAAGAAATGGCCCTGCCTGTACTTACTAACCGGATGCTTGTCACGGAAACCATGCCATTACCAATCCGAAGCAAACAAACCAAGGTGTTTACGTTCGAAAAGTTCATGAACCAGAACAACCACTCCGCCACATTGCGTAATCACAGGCTCACCCTCGAGTTTACCGCCAATCCGGCCTGGTATGCAGTACAAGCATTGCCCTATTTGATGGAATATCCTTACGAATGTGCCGAGCAAACGTTCAGCCGTTTTTATGCTAACAGCATTGCTTCACATATCGCCAACTCAAGTCCTAAGATCAAAGCCGTTTTCGACTCCTGGAAATCACAAAGCCCGGATGCCCTGCTTTCCAATCTTCAGAAAAATCAGGAACTTAAATCCGTGATGCTGGAAGAAACACCCTGGGTGCTGGATGCGAAAGATGAAAATGAACGTAAGAAAAGGGTGGCCCTGCTCTTTGATATGAATAAAATGGGCAATGAACTTGGCGCAGCTCTTCGTAAGTTACAGAAGATGCAAGTATCCAACGGAGGATGGCCCTGGTTTGAAGGAATGCCTGACGACCGGTATATAACCCAATACATCATTACCGGTATGGGTCATCTGGATCATCTGGGGGTAAAAAATATCCGTACAGATAATGCCACCTGGAATATGGTAAGCAGCGGCGTGCATTATCTGGATAACCGTATACAGGAGGATTATCAGTGGATTCTGGATCATGACCGCGCCCACCTGAATGATGATCATATCTGGTACGATGAAATACAATACCTCTATGCCCGGAGTTATTTCAAAGACATCCCCATTGACAACCGCAACCAAAAAGCGTTTGATTACTATAAAGGTCAGGCACAGAAATACTGGGTAAGCAAAGGCCGATATATGGAAGGCATGATTGCGCTGGCACTGTTCCGTTATGATGATAAGAAGAACCCTGGTGATATTATGAAATCCCTGAAGGAGAACTCCCTTAATAGTGAAGAGATGGGTATGTACTGGAAAGAGAACTACGATGGCTTTTATTGGTATCAGGCACCGGTTGAAGCGCAGGCTTTGCTTATTGAAGCCTTTGATGAGGTGGCAAAAGATCAGAAATCAGTAGATGATCTGAAAGTATGGCTGCTGAAATCGAAACAAACCCAGGACTGGAAGACAACCAAGGCTACCACCGAAGCATGTTATGCTTTATTGCTGAGAGGCACTGATTGGCTATCGACTGAAAACAATGTAGAGATAACGATGGGCGACCAGGTGATTGACCCGAAAAAGATGGATGATGTGAAAGTGGAAGCAGGAACTGGCTATTTTAAGAAAAGCTGGAGTGGCGATGAGATAAAAACCGATATGGGTAAAGTAAAGCTGGTTAAAACGGATGAAGGTGTAAGCTGGGGTGCTGTATACTGGCAGTATTTTGAACAGCTCGACAAAATCACCCCTCATGATACCCCGTTGAAGCTTATCAAAAAACTTTTTGTAGAACGGAATACACCCTCCGGCCCGGTAATTGAACCGGTAACATCTTCCATTGTGCTTAAACCGGGAGATAAAATCAAAGTGCGTATAGAACTGAAAGTAGACCGGGATATGCAGTATGTGCATATGAAAGATATGCGGGCTTCCTGTTTTGAACCTACGAATGTGATATCACAATACAAATGGCAGGACGGTCTGGGGTATTATGAAAGCACCCGGGATGCCAGTACCAACTTTTTCTTCTCCTGGCTTCCTAAGGGCAACTATGTTTTCGAATATCCATTACTCGTAACCCATAATGGGAATTTCTCGAATGGTATTACCAGCATACAGTGTATGTATGCTCCGGAGTTTGCCAGCCATTCGGAAGGTATACGGGTTACGGTAGGGAAATAAAAGTGGCAGGAGGCAATATTAAAACAATTAACTGCCGCTGCCTCCTGCCGCTTCTTTTTCGGCGCCTTTCAGCACCCCGGTTGCAATGAGGATAAAGCTGGCTCCGATGAATACATGAGACAGATCGTTGTAATTGAACCAGATTTCGTTGATGGAGATCTTAAATGTATGAAAGACGGCTGAAAAGAAAGACATTCCTATTCCCGCACCTACCCAACCTCCCCCTTTTATCCCTTTCCGGAATCCGGCAATATGAATAATCATTACCGGAATCATAGCTACAGCAACCTGAATTTTAACGACGTTGAAACTCCGGAAAATGAGAATGAGCACGAAATAACAAACGAGTTGTATCCAGGCAATGGTTTGAAGCAGCTTTGCATGTTTGGAACGCTGATGGATATATTTGACGGTGGCCAGCTGCGCAAAGAACACCGATAAGCCTGAAAGAACATTCATAAACATCCAGGTATTGTAATGTGCATCCTCTGTCTGATAGTGTCTGCAGCCATGTACGATGGTACCGGTAAGTGTACTTAGTCCCATTCCCAGAAAAAAGAAAGACCAGGCTGAATAGCTACCTGTTTCCTTTTTCAGCACCCGAAGGCGGAAAATAATTATAAAGCATAGAAGAGCAAGTAACACATCTGTTATTGCTGTTATCGGTTCAGAAAGCATGAATGAACCGAATTGAACTACATTTGATTCTGTTATTTGCATATGCGAAGGTACTCTTTTCCCGAAACACCGATTCAATATCTTGCTGAATACCGCTGATACCAATGGTTTGCGTCTTGTTTATGTTCTTTGAAAAGCCGATGTAAGTGACGATTTGATGATTTTTCTCCCCTTTCAGAAAAAAACAGGAAGAGTATACGGCGAAAAAATAAATTTTTGGCGATGAAAGCGTTGGTTCATGGAAACAAACGGCAATTTATTTTTCCTGCATTTAAAAACATGACATCTTGCGAATACCTTTATTCATCGATGTTACAGAGCATCAAAAAGAGCAATTGAATTATTTTTTTCGGTTGAAAGTGTTGGTTAAAAACAAGAAGAGGATGAAATACTCATGACGATATTCACGTTATCAACACGATTGTGTTGAAAAAATAAAGCTGATATATTTTTTTTGCATGCCAATTTTTTCTTACTTCGTATCAAATAAATTCAAAAACCAAAAACCATGGCAAAAAAAGTAGCAAAAAAAGCAGCTAAGAAGCCTGCTAAGAAAGCAGCTAAGAAAGCAGCTAAGAAGAAAAAGAAGTAATTCGAAAAAAGGCTCCCTCGGGAGCCTTTTTTATTTCATTCCATTTTTCTTTTCTTCCCTACATACCGAATACAGGCTCTTTCAGCACTGCCCCACTTCCTGGTAATAAAGGCAAACAAATTTTTCCCGCTATAAATTCCACCCCGCTGAATACATTATTCTTTATCAATAAGGGGCCGTCCAAATCGGCATAATTGGCAAAAGGGGTAAGAGCTGCTGCTGCCGAAACAGCACAACTTGACTCCGACATACACCCGATCAAGATTTTAAGACCCTGTTTTCTGGCTTCTTTTATCATTTCACGCGCTTCTGCCAAGCCGGTACATTTCATCAGTTTAATATTGATCCCGTCAAAAGAAGAGGCACATGCGGCAATATCCTTTAACCGTTGACAGGATTCATCAGCGAAAACAGGTAATGGGCTTCTTTCTTTAAGCCATGCATGATCATTAAACCGGTTCTTTGCAAAAGGTTGCTCTACAAAACTTACATTCATCTCCTTCATCCGATATATCCGATCAAGCGCCTCTTCACGATCATTCCACCCCTGATTAATATCCACAGAAAGAGATCTGGAACAAACCGAACGTATCGTATCCAGAATTTGCATATCATGCTCTCCACCCAGCTTCACTTTAAGCAAGGGATAATCGGATGCTTCTTCCAGCTTCTGAAGGATCATTGCCGTATCATCCATCCCGATAGTAAACGAGGTATAAGGCGTATGATTCGGATCGGCACCCAAAAGTTCATATAAAGGTTTTCCCTGCATCTTTCCCCACAGGTCATGGAGTGCAATATCGACAGAGGCTTTTGCTGCTGTATTACCTTCTTCCACCTCATCTACATAATGCATGATTGCAGAAGGGTCGAAAGTGCCGGCAAATGATTCCAGTTTGAGTTTTTGTAAAAAGCCAATGACTGACGCATGGCTTTCGCCTAAATAAGGAGGCATGGATGCTTCTCCATAGCCGGTATATCCTTCGTGTTCAATACGCGTAAAAACAACCGGAGTTGTACTGCGGGTACCATGTGCAATCCGGAAAGGATGTTTGAATTCAAGAGTAAAAGGTTTCCAGCTTAGTTTCATATCGTATGTGCAAAGATATAAAGAGCGGAAAGGGCTTTAGGGAAAATATCTGTTTTAAATAAATAAGGTTATTTTTGTTTTAGCCGCCTGCGATAGAAAGAAGATGAAAAGAGAACATAGTTTAGATCTCACCCCGTTATTATTGATAATAACACATCATTATGCTGAAAGGTCATTTAAGAAGTAACTTGTATTCTTTATTGACGGCACTCCTCCTTTCGGTGGTGCTCATTTGCTGCAAATGGAACTATCAGAACAAGACGAATCCCATCAAGGCCATTTCCTGGGATGTGTACGGGTACTATTTATACCTTCCTTCGGCCATTATCTATCATGATCCGGGACTTGAAAACATGGAATGGGTGCAACGAACCATTCATGAGTATAAACCATCTCCTGCCATTTACCAGTTTAGCCCCGGAAAGAAAAATCGTCAGGTAAATACCTATCCTATGGGTTTAGCGGTGGCCTATGCCCCTGGATTTATGGTGGCACATGCTATTGCCAAACTATCTTCTTACCCGGCCGATGGATTTTCGCCCCCTTATCAATGGTCTCTCGTTTTTACTTCCATCGTATTCTTTTGTCTTGGAATTTTCCTATTAAGGACCTTATTATTGCATTTTTTCCCTGATATATTGAGCGCTTGTCTTCTTATACTCATTGTTTGGGGTACCAATTTTTTCTTTCATGCCGGGTTGGAAGGAACCATGCCTCACAATTTTATGTTTGTTTTTAATTGTCTCCTGCTGCTATTTACCATACGGTGGTATGAAACGTTCCGGCTAAGATATGCCATCCTCCTTGCATTCTTTCTTGGCCTGGCAACCATTGCCCGTCCCACCGAGCTAATCTGGCTTTTGGTTCCTTTATGCTGGGGGGTATATGATGCCGCTTCTTTCCGCAACCGGCTAACCCTGCTCCGGACTCATTATAAACAGGTGATTGTTTTTGGTATTACGTTAATTCTAACCGGCATGCCGCAACTTGCTTATTGGAAATGGGCCTCCGGTAATTGGTTTGTTTTCAATCATGGTGAACGTTTTGCATTTCTGGATCCCTACACCTATGACTTTCTTTTCAGTTACAAGAAAGGGTGGCTGGTTTATACCCCTATTATGATTTTTGCCCTGCTGGGCTTTTATCATCTTTATAAGTACAAGAAAGACCTATTCTATCCTTTTTTCATTTTTACAGTCGTCAATATCTATGTTTTATCAAGCTGGGATTGCTGGTGGTATGCCACCAGTTTCGGACAACGCCCGCTTGTCGAATCATATCCCTTACTGGCTATTCCGCTTGGATATTTTATTATTAGGATATGGAAAACCGGATGGCTGTTCCGTATCCCGGTACTGCTTTTTCTTTTGGCCTTAGCGGTTCTGAATCTTTTTCAAACCTGGCAAATGGCCGTTGGGGTTATGGATGGAGAACGTATGACAAAGGCTTATTACTGGAAAATATTTGGGAAAAAGATGGCATCTGCCGAGGACAGGAAAAATTTACTTGAAATTGACAGAAACGCCTTTCATGGAGTATTCGAAGGTAACGAAGATGACTTTTACAAAAAGGTTGTTTTCTTCCGGGACTATGAACATAATTATCCTGATACCGACCCACATTATATGACAGATACAATTCATTTTGAAGGTAAGCGCTGTCTTAAACTGGATACCCTCAATAGTTTTGCTCAGGGAATGACAGAAAGATATTGCGACCTGACAAATAAGAGTTATGTCTGGATTCGGATGACTGTAGATGTATTTCCGTTTGTAGATGGAGCAGAGAGCCATTCCGGTTTTGTAGCCAGTGTAGAAAGCGATGGCCGGGTGATGGATTATATAGGATATGGAGTGGAGGAATCAAAGGCAAAACCTGGGCAATGGAATACAATCACGTATGATTATCTTACACCTTTTATTCATCATAAGGAAGATAAGGTGGGTTTGTACTATTGGAACTCGGGCAAAAAACCTGTTTTTATAGACAACATGAAATTTGAAGTCTGGGAGCCTAAGCGAGAGCCTTGATAAAATACAAACCAGTATCCCGTCATAGTCTTTGATCAAATAGAGATCTTATGCAGGGGCATTAATCTAATTATTCTATATTTGCTCAAACAAACCAAATTTATTCCCATGAAAAATATCGCTTATCTATTGGTACTTAGCACAGCACTTACGCTAAGCAGCTGTGGATCCAAAAAAGCAGATACCGTTGAAGTTCCAAAAGGATATCAATTGGTAGATCTAAATCCTTATGGATTTTCTGCCAGTATTATTATTCCTGATTCCGTAACTATTCAGGGTCAGTTGGAAATTAAGCAAGTGGCTGGTGTGGAGATTAAGAGGGGGAAAAATTTTGATATCGTTATTAATACCGCTGAAGGGGAGCTGGCTGATATGACTAAAAAGAAGTCTATGATCAATGCCGAAGATCCTAAAAAGGTGAAACGCTGGATTCTGGACGAGCCTACTGCTGTAATATATGAGCAGCAGATTGCCGATCTGAAACCGGAAACACATATCTATTGTATCATGCAAATCGGCAACATGAAATTTGCCGTGATGGACAATGCAAACGGTGACGAACCTTATAATGAAGCCAATGCAAAGATGATGATGGATGCGGCAAAATCCATGAAGGCCATGGACGCACCTAAGAAGCCGAACTCTTAATAAGTAGTCAGCATTCAGAAACCGGAATTCAGTAGTCAGCGAAAAAACAGACTACTGAATTCCGGCTTCTTATTTATACCGCTTCAGATCGTACCTCTGCTTCCGGGCCGGAACCCAAACAGAAATAGAATCGGAAGATACCTTAAGAACATAAAAAGGAGAGCGAACTACTTTATGCTCGAGCGTATCTGAGCGTAACGGTATTTCCTGAGTACACTCCAACAAGCCTTCTTCCTCATCTTGTTTCCAATGATAGCCATAGGCAAACCGGCTCTTTTCGGGGAGATAAGAAATAATCATCGAATCCCGGGTGAATCGTAATTTCATTTCTGAACTATCCTTCTGAATGATCCAGGTTCCCAATACTTTTTTCTGATCTACCGGGTTCCGACAGGATATAAGCAAGAAGAGCAGAAAAGGTATTAAACAGAAAATATTTTTCTGCTTCAGGAAAGAATGGAAATAAAAATACCGGTCCAGAAACAAATGTTTCGGGGCCGGTATTATAGATAACAAAGCTTTTTTACTGTGCTTCGAGGCTCTTTGATTGCCGTTTACGGATGTTTTCATCCAAATGAATTTTCCGCATCCGGATGGATTTGGGTGTGATTTCCACATATTCATCGCCCTGAATATATTCCATGGCTTCTTCCAGAGAGAAATTGATTTTTGGTGCAATGCGGGTTTTTTCATCACTTCCCGATGCGCGCATATTAGTCAGCTTCTTCTCGGTACAAAGATTGATAACCAGATCGTCAGGACGGATATGTTCTCCAATAATCTGACCCATGTATACCTCATCGCCTGGATCGATAAAGAACTTACCGCGATCCTGAAGTTTATCAATTGAATATGCGGAGGTAGATCCAAGTTCTTTGGAAATAAGAACACCAGCATTTCTGCCTGGGATCGGGCCTTTCCATGGCTCATATGCTTTGAAACGGTGTGCCATAATAGCTTCACCGGCAGTAGCTGTAAGAATATTGTTACGCAAACCGATGATACCACGGGCCGGGATGTCAAACTCAAGGTGCAACAAATCGCCTTTGGGTTCCATCACAAGCATATCACCTTTTCGCTGGCTTACCAATTCAATTACTTTTCCGGAACTTTCTTCCGGAACATCGATGGTCAGAATTTCCATCGGCTCATGTTTTACTCCATCAATCTCTTTAATGATTACCTGAGGCTGACCGAGCTGTAACTCATACCCCTCACGTCTCATCGTTTCAATAAGGATAGACAAGTGCAGGATACCACGTCCATATACAAGATAAGAATCGGGAGAAGTAGTTTCTTCCAGACGCATAGCCAGATTTTTTTCCAACTCCTTGAACAAACGATCACGCAAGTGACGGGAAGTAACAAATTTTCCTTCCTTACCGAAGAATGGAGACGTGTTAATCGTAAAGAGCATACTCATTGTAGGCTCATCGATTGGAATAGGAATGAGTCCTTCCGGGTTTTCAAAATCGGCAATGGTATCTCCAATTTCAAAACCTTCGATACCGGTAATCGCAACAATTTCTCCGGCTTGTACCTCTTCGGCCTTTTTCTTTTCAAGTCCTTCGAAGGTATATAGATCCTTAATTCTTGTTTTTATAATGGTACCATTACGTTTTACAAGCGACACAGGGAAATTCTCCTTAATCGTTCCGCGAAATACACGGCCCACTGCAATCCGTCCCACAAAAGTAGAATAGTCGAGTGAGGTAATCTGTAACTGCAGAGATCCTACATTCATAGGAGCCGGCGGAATATAATCGATGATACGATCCAGCAAATAGCTGATATCGGTAGTAGGTGTTTTCCAATCAGCGCCCATCCATCCTTGTTTGGAGGAACCATATACGGTTACAAAGCTGAGCTGATCTTCGGTAGCGCCCAGATTGAAGAACAGATCAAATACCTGATCATGTACTTCATCAGGACGGCAATTCGGTTTGTCAACCTTATTAATGACAAGAATTGCTTTTTTCCCTTGTTGTAATGCTTTCTGAAGTACAAACCGGGTTTGCGGCATAGCACCTTCAAAGGCATCAACGAGCAGAATGACGCCATCGGCCATATTCAATACCCGTTCCACTTCACCACCGAAATCGGCGTGGCCCGGAGTATCTATAATGTTGATTTTGTGATCTTTATACCGTACGGATACATTTTTGGCAAGGATCGTAATTCCCCTTTCCCGTTCCAGGTCGTTATTATCCAGGATCAATTCTCCTTTGTCCTGGTTTTCCCTGAACAATTTGCCCTGAAGGAGCATTTTATCAACCAGGGTCGTTTTCCCATGGTCAACGTGTGCGATGATCGCGACATTTCTGATTTTCTGCATAGCCTTTTCCTCAAATAAGCCGCAAAGGTACTAAATATTAGGACATAAGCGGGTGTTCACGCATTCTTAACTATAGAAAGAATTCGTTGGAGGTGATGGGATGCATGAGTTTCAGGAGGGAATCGGTCAGAATAATGCTGGATTTGGTATATGGATGACCTTTTTTGTTGTTTTTCTTCTTCATTATAATAGGAAATTCAGCGGTTTGAAAAAAGGCGGTATCGGTAGCAAACCATCCTGTTTCCCGCTCCCCCGAACGTAACCTCCCCGGAGTCCAATGCAGACCCCTGTATATCATAAGGTTATATGCCCCATTAGGCAACTGACCCATATTATAAGATTCGCGGGATCGGATAAACTCATTTCGAATTCGTTTTAAAGGGCTTTGTTTTTCAACCAGACAAGCTACTATATCCTGCTTCAGGTTATTGACAATAAATAATGTGTTTTGCGAACTGTCGGCATACACTCCTTCTCCAAAAATACTGTCATAAGGAGAATCAGCGGTATGAATATCTCTTTTCTCCTTTTCTTCGGCTTCCACTCTGAGGTATTCATCCCGGTGTTTTTCTTCGAATTGAATAATTTTCATTTCCCGTTCCGATTTATCACCTCCAGAGTTGAGGGCAAAAACGATAATCGCGAGGATCGATATGCCTACATAAACAGTACGTTTTCGATAGGCGGCAGAGGCAGCCTCCTTTTTTTTCTTGTGCCGTTCGTAAGCCTCTCTTTTTAGTTGCTCTTTCCGGGGATCCTCGGCGGCAGTATTCGTTTGTTTTGTTGCAGATGCGTATCCGATACCGCCATACATCAGCCGGAAATCATATTTCTTTCTTTCCATTTCATCAGAAAGTGTATCATAAGCGCGGCTTATCTCTTTAAAACGTTCTTCGGCCTCGGCATTGCCCGGATTCAGATCAGGATGAAATTGCTTGGCCAGTGAACGATAAGCCAGCTTTATTTCTTCAGCCGATGCCAGTCTGCTTACGCCTAATATCTGGTAATAATCCTTCATTGTGAATACTAAAGATACGGAATAAGGATTTAGGATTTTCTTCTCCATACAGCATAATCAAATACCTTTGCTTCCTTATTGTATAAACGTTGGGCAAATACCGAAACTATTTCTTACTTCATTTTATCGTTTTTATCTGGGGCTGGACAGCTATCCTTGGTAAACTTATTACCGTAAGCGCTTTTGACCTTACCTGGTACCGCACCCTGATAGCGGCCGTTTCTATCTTTCTCTTTCTTCGTATAAAAGGTGTTTCTATGCGTACCGACCGCAAAGGGTTACTCCGTTTTTTCGGTGTTGGATCAGTAGTAGCATTGCATTGGATCTTTTTTTATGAGGCTGTAAAAATCAATGTATCGCTTGGACTCGTCTGTTTTTCATCGGGCACCTTCTTCGTTTCATTTCTGGAACCCTTGTTTTACAAAAGAAGGATAGTAGGTTATGAGGTGCTGATCGGGTTACTGGTCTTTTCTGTTATTTTTCTTATTTCCGGAACTCATCTTCCGGCAAATGCCAACCGGCATTACCTGCTGGAAAGCGTGTTTAGTCCTAATCAGGCCGTGGTTATTTTCAGTTTGCTCGGTGCCTTTACTTCCGCTTTGTTTGCTGTATTTAACGGTATGCTGGTAAGAACTTACGATGCAAAAACAATCACCTTTTATGAAATGATCGGAGGCTTCCTGTTTATGAGTCTCTATTTTGTTTGTACCAGCCATTTCAGTTTTTCGTTCTTTCAGCTTTCGGCAATGGATATGCTCTGGCTGGCCATTCTGAGCATCGCCTGTACCGCATTTACTTTTGTGGCAAGTGTTTCACTGATGAAGGAAATAAGCCCTTATACGGTTGTGCTCTCTGTTAATCTGGAGCCTATTTACGGAATTATCCTTGCCTGGCTTATTTTTGATGAAAAGATGGGCCGCAGCTTTTATCTGGAAGGTCTTTTGATAATGGTTCTTGTATTTGGAAACTCCCTGCTTAAAAACAGGTATGGCAAACCAGCCTGATCATTGTTCTGCGTTGAAATCCCTACCTTTGTTATACCATGTCATTGATCAAACCATACTGTAACAGCCTTACCGGTTTTTCCCGGTTTTTAACACGGGAAGTGATGGTAGGAACCGTCGGAATCGGAGGCTCTAATCCTGTCAGGATTCAGAGCATGACCACAACCGATACCATGGATACCTTGAAAACGGTGGAACAAAGCATCCGCATGATAGAAGCCGGATGTGAACTGGTTCGTATTACGGCTCCCAGTCTGAACGAAGCCAAGAACCTGAGACAGATAAAAGATGAATTGAAAAAAAGAGGGTATTCCACTCCACTGGTTGCAGATATTCATTTTACCCCCAATGCTGCCGAAGAAGCTGCCCGGATTGTAGAAAAAGTAAGGGTAAACCCCGGGAATTACGCCGACAAGAAAAAGTTCGAACATATCGATTACTCCGATACCTCGTATGAAGCCGAACTGGATCGCATCCGCAAACGCTTCAGTCCTCTTGTAAAGATTTGCAAAGAACATGGCACCGCCATGCGTATCGGCACCAATCACGGATCGCTGAGCGACCGGATTCTGAGCCGTTATGGAGATACGCCGCTAGGGATGGTGGAAAGCGCTATGGAATTTCTGTTGATTTGTGAAGAGCATAATTATTACGATGTCGTGCTTTCCATGAAAGCCAGCAATACACGGGTGATGGTGCAAGCCTACCGGCTGCTGGTACAACGCATGATGGAAAAAGGGCAAAACTACCCTTTACATCTTGGGGTGACAGAAGCAGGGGAAGGAGAAGACGGCAGAATAAAATCGGCTGTAGGTATAGGCACTTTGCTGGAAGACGGATTGGGAGATACGATCCGTGTATCACTTACCGAAGAACCGGAATTTGAAATTCCTGTAGCCAGGGATCTGTTATCACGCTACGCACATAAACAGGATAATCAGATTGTGCTTCCTGAAATATCGGTTCAACAAGGTCAGTGGGATTTGCCTTATGATCCTTATACCTATCAGAAGAGGATTAGCAATGAGTTGCTTCATATGGGAGGAGAACAGGTTCCCCGAGTGATTGCCGATTTCAGCCAAGCCGAAAAAATAACACCTGCCTCTCTTTTTGCCTGCGGTTATACATACTCCCAGACACTGGATAAGTGGCATATCTCCGACCAGGCAGCGGATTTTATATTTGTAGGCGACCATGTACTTGATTTTGAATTACCAGGCACCTTAAAGGTTATTTATACCTTCCGAAATGATCAGAAGACTCGCTCCGGGCCGAATCAATATCCTATTGTAACCTATGATGCTTACCTGGCCAATAAAGACCTGTTTACAGGGCCGCTCTTTGCTGTTGTGTACGATGTTATGTTTCCGTATGAGGCAATAGATCCCAACGTTATTCTTGTATTGAATACAGGTGCATTTAATAGCCTGGCAGCAATACGAAGGGTATTCATTTTGCTCGAACAAAGAAACATTAAGAATCCTGTTACAATTTTCTGGAAAAACAAGGAGGAGACCAATGAACAGTATTTACTGAACGCCTCCACGGATCTGGGTGGTATATTATTAGATGGCTTTGCAGATGCCATTATGTTATTCGACGGTTCTTCTTATAACCGCAAGGACAGAAACGCACTTTCATTCGGCATCCTTCAGGCCGCCCGTTGCCGGATTTCCAAAACAGAATATATATCCTGTCCATCCTGTGGACGAACATTATTTGATTTGCAGGAAACCACCGCAAAAATCAGAAGCCGCACCAGCCATCTGAAAGGGGTGAAAATTGGAATCATGGGTTGTATTGTAAACGGCCCTGGCGAAATGGCTGATGCAGATTACGGATATGTGGGAACCGGCGTAGGTAAAATCACCCTTTACAAAGGCAAGGAAGTGGTAGAACGGAATATTGATTCTGAAAAAGCCGTAGATGCCCTGATTGATCTTATCCGTAAACACGGGGATTGGGTGGAGGCTGTTGATATCAAGGAGGCAATGTAGCTGGTATAACTGCCAGGTTTTTTCCTTTCCCTATCCTTACCTTTATACGTATATATTTTGTATATTTGTACGTAAACCAACTAGTCATGGATACGAAACTAACGCTAAAATTTGACCAGGCTATTATTGAAAAGGCGAAGGATTATGCCAAGGGCCAGGGAACGAGTTTGTCCAAACTTATTGAAAACTATCTCCTCAATATAACCAGTCCTAAAGGCAAAGACGAGAAGATAACGCCCTTGGTCAAAAGCCTTTCCGGTATCATTGATCTTCCAAAAAGTACTGATATCGACAAAGAATATGCAGCATATTTGACTAATAAATACAAATAATGGAAAAGGTATTTGTTGATACAGATATCATTCTGGATCTGTTGAGCAACCGTGATCCTCATTACATTTCCGCTGCGCATTTGTTCTCCGAAGCAGATAAAGGGAAAATCAGAATCAATGTTTCATCTTTATCTTTTTCAAACCTGAATTATATTTTATCCAAACAATATTCTGCTGATCAGGCCAGGAAGAAATTGCTTAAATTCAAGACGCTTGTCACTGTTTTGTCTGTGACAGACAAAATCGTCGACCTGGCTTTATCTTCTGACTTTAAAGACTTTGAAGATGGAATGCAATACTTCACCGCAATTGAAAACAATGTAAGTGTACTCTTAACCCGGAATTTAAAGGATTATAAATCAGCAGAGATTACGGTGATGACGGCAGAGCAGTTTATGCAAGGGAGATCTTAGGAATTGAGCTTCAACACCGCCATAAAGGCGCTCTGAGGAATCTCTACATTACCAACCTGACGCATCCGTTTCTTTCCTTCTTTTTGTTTTTCCAGAAGTTTACGTTTACGGGATATATCACCTCCGTAGCATTTGGCGGTTACATCCTTACGGATGGCCGAAATGTTTTCGCGGGCAATAATTTTGGCTCCGATAGCAGCCTGTATGGCAATCTGAAACTGCTGACGCGGGATCAACTCTTTCAGTTTCTCACACATCTTTTTGCCCAGATTATGGGCATTATCACGGTGGATCAATGCAGATAGCGCATCCACCTGATCAGCATTAATGAGGATATCCATTTTTACCAGATCGCTTTCGTGGTATTCTGTTGGATGATAATCGAAGGAGGCATATCCTTTTGAAATCGTTTTGAGCCGATCGTAAAAATCAAATACAACCTCACCTAGAGGCATATCAAAAACAAGCTCTACGCGGTCTGTTGTTAAATACGTTTGGTTCACAATCACTCCCCGTTTTTCAATACAAAGAGAGATGATAGATCCTACAAAATCACTTTTGGTAATGATACTGGCTCTGATGAACGGCTCTTCCACGTGATCCAGACGATTGGAGTCGGGAAGTTCGGAAGGGTTGTTGACCACGATCATTTCACCCTTGGTGGTAAACGCTTTGTATGATACGTTAGGAACGGTGGTAATCACCGTCATATTAAATTCCCGCTCCAAACGCTCCTGAATAATTTCCATGTGAAGCATTCCCAGAAATCCGCAACGGAAGCCGAAGCCCAATGCTGCTGATGATTCCGGTTCGAACGTAAGGGATGCATCATTCAGCTGAAGTTTATCCATGGAAAAACGGAGTTCTTCAAAATCGTCGGTATCAACCGGATAAATACCGGCAAATACCATGGGTTTTACATCTTCAAAACCTTGAATAGCAGTCGTAGCCGGATGATGTACTGTGGTGATGGTATCCCCTACTTTCACTTCTTTAGCTTCCTTAATACCGGAAATGATGTATCCTACATTTCCTGCACTCACCTCCGCTTTCGGGGAGAGAGCCAGTTTCAGGACTCCTACTTCTTCCGCACCATATTCATGACCCGTGGCCATGAATTTTACTTTATCCCCTTTACGCAGGGTTCCGTTTTTTACTTTGAAATAAGCAATAATACCGCGGAAAGAGTTAAAAACCGAGTCAAATACCAAAGCCTGAAGCGGGGCATTCGGATCACCCGAAGGAGACGGAACGCGTTCAATAATTGCTGTCAGGATTGCTTCAATACCCAGTCCTGTTTTACCTGAAGCATGAATTATTTCATCCCGGTCGCAGCCCAGCAACTCCACAATCTGGTCTTTCACCAATTCAGGTTCTGCGCTGGGAAGATCGATCTTATTCAAAACAGGAATAATTTTCAGATCATGTTCAAGGGCCAGATATAGATTCGAGATGGTCTGCGCCTGTATACCCTGTGCAGCATCTACAATAAGTAAAGCTCCTTCACAGGAAGCGATGGAACGGGATACCTCATAAGAAAAATCGACGTGCCCCGGAGTGTCAATCAGATTAAGGACATAAGAAACCCCTTTCCAGTCATAATTCATCTGGATAGCATGGCTCTTTATCGTAATACCGCGCTCTTTCTCCAGATCCATATCATCCAGCACCTGGTTTTCCATGTCACGGGAAGAAATTGTCTTGGTAAATTCAAGCAGGCGGTCGGCCAGGGTACTTTTACCATGGTCAATGTGTGCGATGATACAGAAATTACGGATTTTTTGCATGCGCTGCCGGTCCTGATTTTAAGGAGGGCAAAGATACTGTTTTACTTGGTAAAATCAATTACACAGGTAGTCCGGAGCTTGACATGAGGCCGAATGGCAGTACCAGCACGGTCATAAACAGGATTAAGGACAATTTTCCGGTGGCCATATCCTGGTACATGGTGATCGATAAGCAAGGCACACACAATCAGTACCCCGCTGGTATGTTTGTAATCAATGCATTCTCCATGGGTGCCGCTGAAGCCTTTGAACCGGTCATGAAAACTTGTTCCATTGGTTGATTTGTGGCCCCTGGCTCCCGTTGTTCCAATATCGGTTGCATGTTCCAGTGCCACCAGGCGGGTAAGGGCAGAGTCGGGGTATAGTAAAGGGGCCGGGGCCCTATCTTTCAATTCTTCTTTCAGGGAACGGTATTCGAAGGTGGTATCCAGCTTCATCTTTTGGGCCGCTTCATCCAGGTAAAGGGCTGAAAACTCTTGTGGATGGGTACGTACCAGGTTTAGATACGGGATAACGTCTTTCTCATCCTGGGAAAAATAGGGTTCGTTTCGGGCGGTATTGCATTGGTTGATGATAGCCTGATCTATGCCCTGGGCCTGGAGTAAAGAGCTGATTAAGGGCAAAAGCAAAAAGAATGTTTTTCTCATGCCCGCTTAACGGAAATAGCAGGGGTTTTGTTTCAGACCTATGATTTCCTTTATGGATACTTATTAATTCCAAGGACCTTCATACATTTGCACCTTAATAATCAGCAGTATGAAAGTTACAGAGCATTTAAAGCAGGCCCAGTCCACACTTTTTTCAATAGAAATTCTCCCTCCTTTAAAAGGAAAGAGTATTCAATCCATTTTTGATTCTATTGATCCTTTAATGGAATTTAAGCCTTCATTTATTGATGTAACCTATCACCGGGAAGAATACCTCTACAAAAAGAGAGAAGGCGGGTATCTTGAAAAGGTAAGCATCCGTAAACGTCCAGGCACAGTAGGGATATGCGCTGCACTGATGAACAAATACAGGGTGGATGCAATACCACATATTATTTGCGGAGGTTTCAGTATAGAAGAAACAGAAAATGCATTGATTGATCTTCAGTTTCTTGGTATTGATAATGTATTGGCTTTACGCGGAGATTCGATTAAAACGGAGCCCACTTTTGTGGCCGAACCCAATGGCCATTCTTATGCGCATGATTTGGTGAAACAAATTGTAAGAATGAACGGGGGACATTATCTGGAGGATGAATTGAGAGAGGTAGCTCCAACCAATTTTTGTATTGGTGTTGCCGGTTACCCTGAAAAACATTTTGAAGCACCGAATATGATTGCCGATATGAAATATTTGAAAGCAAAGATTGAAGCCGGAGCTCATTATATTGTTACACAAATGTTTTTTGATAACAGTCGGTTTTTTGAATTCACCAAGCTTTGTAAGGAGATGAATATTCAGGTGCCCATTATTCCTGGCATCAAAATTTTAACGACTAAGAAACAAGCCACCCTTCTTCCCAAGACATTCAAGATTGATGTGCCACAGGATATGCTGGAAGAAATTGAAAAATGCCGGACTGACGCGGAAGTAAAAGAAGTTGGTATTCGTTGGGCCATTGAGCAATGTAAAGAGCTGATAAAAGGCGGAGTACCTTGCTTACATTTCTATACTATGGGGGTATCCGATGCTACCAGACGGGTAGCTTCAGAAGTGTTTTAAACAGCGGCCTGGTTTTTTGTCCAGACTGCTTTCTTATCTATCGATTCTTTGATATCCTGAAGCTCGCCTTTGGGGATTGCAGCAATCAGTTTTTGTGTGTATTCGGTTTGTGGACGATGATAAATATCGTCCGCATCGCCCATTTCCTCAATTTTTCCTTTATTCATTACCACCATCCGGTCGCTCATAAATTTGACAACACTCAGATCATGTGAAATAAAAATGTACGTAAACTGAAATTCCTTTTTGAGTTCGTTGAGTAGGTTAAGCACCTGTGCCTGCACAGAAACATCCAGCGCCGAAACCGATTCATCACATATAATAAACTGTGGGTTTAATGCCAATGCACGGGCAATACAAATACGTTGTCTTTGTCCACCCGAAAACTCATGGGGATAGCGGTAAAAATGCTGTTCGTTCATATTCACTCGGTGCAGAAGCTCAATGACACGTTCTTTTCGTTTCTTTTCGTTTTCAAAAATACCATGCACCTGCATCGGTTCCATAATCGCTTCCCCAATTGTAATACGGGGATTGAGCGAGGAATATGGATCCTGAAAAATGATCTGAATATCCTTGCGCATAGCACGGAGATCCGACAACGGGATACGGGTAATATCCCTTGCTTTAAAAATAATAGACCCTGCTGTTGGTTCAATCAGCCGGAGTATGGTTCGGCCCAGAGTTGTTTTACCACATCCCGACTCTCCTACCAAACCAAGTGTCTCTCCGGGATAAACATCAAAGCTTACATCATCTACTGCTTTTACATACTCTTTAGCTTTTCCAAAGAGCCCTTTTTTGATGGGAAAATATGTTTTCAAGTTACGTACCTCCAGAATCGGGCGGCGTGCATATAATTCTGAATGGGTGATCTTGCGCTCTTCTCCTGTTACGACCAGGCTGCTGGTTACCTGTTCTACTGATTTATCACTCTCTGTCATATTCCCATCCGCATCGGTATGCATAAAATCGGAGACGGTTGGTAACCAACGGAGCCGCTTATTAAGCGGGGGGCGGCAGGCCAGGAGACCTTTGGTATAAGGATGCTGAGGATTAGAAAAAATTTCCCAGACACTACCTTGTTCTACTATTTTTCCTTTATACATCACGATCACCTTATCGGCAAGTTCGGCAATAACGCCTAAATCGTGTGTAATAAAAAGGATTCCCATATCATGCTCCCGCTGCAATTTCTGCATAAGGTCCAGAATGGTTGATTGCACTGTTACATCCAGTGCGGTAGTAGGTTCATCAGCAATAAGTATAGATGGTTTGCAAGACATGGCCATAGCAATCATGACCCGTTGTTTCTGTCCTCCTGATAACTGGTGGGGATAAGAATCGAAGATGTTTTCAGGCCTTGGCAACTGCACTTCCTGAAATAATTTAATGGTGCGATCTTTTGCATCTGCCTTGAAGAGCTTCTGATGAAGAATCAATGCTTCCATTACCTGATCACCGCATGTATAAACCGGATTCAGGGAGGTCATAGGCTCCTGAAAAATCATGGCTATTTCATTTCCCCTGAACTTACGCATCTCCTTTTCCTGGAGTGTTGCCAAGTCAAGTATTTCGTTTGTTCTGGAGTGAAATAGCATCTTACCCGAAGTAATTTTTCCTGGCGGGTCGGCAATAAGACGCATAATAGAAAGAGAAGTAACAGATTTTCCCGAGCCTGATTCGCCTACGATTCCAATCGTTTCTCCTTTATGTAAGGTAAAACTGACGTCGTTTACGGCCTTGACGGTCTCGTCTTCGGTCCGAAATTCAGTCGTCAGATTTTTAATCTCAAGCAGTACCTCTTTATTCACAATCAGGCTGTTAGATGATCTTAATTCCCTGAAAATCAAGGGCCACAAAAATAGGTCTTGTTATACGAATATACAAGAGGCATGGTTCCAAATACCCTAATCTTTTAGACGGGAGGGTATAAATGCCAGATAAAGCCCGGCCTTTACCTTCTTATCAGATAGCATAATTAGGATCCCGGGTGCAGATTATGGCCGATTGACGGATTTTCAGGGTTTTGCCTCTTTTGCTTTGGGGTCTACTTCCGACTGAAAAGGGAAAATAGTGATGGTAAGTTCGCCGTAAGAATAGTCTTTGCTTTCATCACTCAGGGTAATTTCAGCTCCTTCCCGGCCTTGATCTTTGACATACCAGATCAGCAAATTATTTTCCTGTCTGGGGGCACCGTATTTTTTAGTTAAATATTGCTTGAGGTTCGTAAATAGCCAGTCTAAATTCGGAGCTTTGGTACGGTAAATATTGATTCCGATTTCATCGAGTCCTTCTTCTTCAAAATTATAATAATAGGAACATTGTATAGTATCCCGAAAGGCAAAGCTGTAGGAAAGATAATTCTGTTCTTCCTCGTCAGGCTTCCGGGCTTGTTCCATTCGTTTCACTTCTGTGGTTTTCATCCCCAGGTTGGCTCCTCTGAATAGACCGGAGTCAGTACGGAAAAGAGTTTTCATAACCGGATCATAATCTTCCACTTTGGCAGAAGGCTCTTTATGCGTGGTGCAGGAAAGCAAATGCAGACAAGCTAACAATAGAAAAGCAGGAATGATACGGGAAGACATACGGTAAATTTAGAAAGAATCAGGTAATCACCACTTGTTCGTCACGTATTAAAGGGCGCCCCTGCATACGAAGTAAAATCTGTGCCACGGTAAGGACATCTTTCTGGCAATACTTTACAATCCGCATCATGTTCTTTTCTTTATAATACACATTATAAACCATACTTCCGTCAATATCATCTTTGGGGGTAGGAATATCAAAAACAGCTGAGAGCAAAGACAGAGAAGTATAGCTTTTAAAATCGCCGAATTTCCATAATTCCATTGTATCCAGAAGTTTCACCTCCCATGGTTTTTTTCCGGCAAGATCAAGGATGGCAGGAACAGGCAAGCCATGTACCAGCATTCGCCTCCCTATAAACGGAAAATCGAATTCCTTGCCATTATGAGCACATAACAAGCTATCCTTCTTGTTAAAATGTTTGACCACCAGAACCGAAAACTCTTCCAGTAATTGTTTTTCATCGTGGCCCGAAAATGATTTGATACGAAAATCATTCCCTCTTAAAAAACCGGCAGAGATACATATAATGCGGCCAAATTCAGCATAAATACCGGCATTGCGATATAGCTCAGCAGGGCCATCACTTTCTTTTTCTTTTTTGATATACCTGGCTTTCAAATCCCACAGTTTTTGAAATGCCGAAGGAACATCGGCATATTCTGCATAAGCAGGTACCGTTTCTATATCGAGAAAAAGAATGGTTTCTGTTTTAATATCCTTTAACATACATGTCAATAATCGGGTGGGTACACAACCCGCTTATCCATTCCGGTAAGGGGTCCTTTATTTTATTAAAACTCCTTTTTTCTGAAGCAGGGGCACGTGGATCAAATGCTGCTCCTTTATACTTTCAGCAAGGAAGATGTACTGCTTATCATACATCACATTGTGGAGGTAAAAACTAACCCAATATTCATTACTAAGCCCAAACACTTCTTCCTGAATAGGTTCGATTTTGGCATATTCCCCAGGTCCTACCGTATCAAGAAAATGCCTCAGGGTGGATGTTTTCCGGTGTTCGCCATCCAATTCCCCATATCCGGTAGAAGTAACCAGCACCCCTTCAATTGCCTCTTTTTTATAGTTGATCAGGTACACGTTCCATTCTTCCCCACCCTGTTCACCATTCTCCTTCACAATGGCTACTCCAATGTCTTCCACAACCGGTGGTTGAATATCCTTTTTCATATTTAAAAACAGCCCTTTTTCGACAACGAATATACGAAGCTTTTTTGCCTTTTTCTTTGAATCACATCCCTACTTCAAGACCGGCATCAATCCAATCGAAAAGATCGACGGGGTGATCGTGTCTTTTTTCCGCCTCCCGCTTTTTCCCAAGTCTCACAATTATCATTTTCTGATCCGGGATTACAATAATATACTGCCCCAGTATACCCCGTGCATAAAAGATAGAATGTCCTTTGTATTCAGGTAATATCCACCAGCTGTATCCATAGCGCAGATTGGGAGATCCGTCATCATCCACCAAACCGGCAATTTTGACGGATTGTAATGCATATGCCTGTGAAACCAGCTGTTTTCCATGCCAGCGGCCGCTATCCAGGTATAACTCCCCGAAACGGGCAAAGTCTCTTGCGTTGGAATTAAAACAACAAAAAGCTTTTTCCAGCCCATCCTTATGATCAACACTCCACAAAGCCGGTAAACGCGCACCCATTGGTTTCCACAATTTTTCAGATGTGTATTCGCTGATCGTTTTTCCCGTTGCTTTTGTTATTACCAATCCTAAGATGGCCGTATTACCGCTCAGGTATTCAAACACTTTGCCCGGCTCCTGAGTCACCTTGTATTTATATAATAGTTTTTCCAAATCCGGACCATAATAGGCTTCTGCAGGAAATGCCAGTGGGTTTTTGTAATCCTCATCAAAGTTGATTCCGGAACTCATCGTAAGCAGATCGCGAATAGTGAGCTTTGCATTCATTCCGGTTTTAAATTCAGGAAGAAAATCTCCTACCGGTTCATCAACACCTTTTATTTTTCCTTCATCTATTGCAATACCGGTAAGGATACTTACAACGGTTTTAGCCATGGAAAAAGAATTGGTACGGGAGGTATCGGAAAAACCATCCCAATAATGTTCATACTTTACACTGTCATTACGGATAACCAGGAAAGCAGCCGTTGCCAGTCTGGTATTCTTTTCCATGAACTTGGCAGACAGTTCTTTCTGGTTGCAGGTTTTTGAGTTTGGCCATTCCTGAACGGCTACATCATTCGCGATTGTCCGGTTATCAAAACTGGAATAATTATCAATACCTGGAGTACTTCGCCCTTTGAAGTAGGTATCAGCCATTCCCTTATAGAGGTAGGTTCGCCCAGTGAATATAATAAAGGCATTAAGGAGCAGCAGAATTAACAAGAGTGTAATTCCAAGACCTTTAAGAAGTTTTTTTAGCATGGTTCTGTCATTTATGGAAAGGTAAAGACTGTAGGTCGTAAAACCGTAAAGCTCGTGTCTTTATCACCCGGATTTAGATTCAGGCTATCTCCGATAAGGATAAATTTATGCGTATCCATCTTAATAATACGCTTTTCGAAATATTTTCTATAATCCGGATCTTCTTCCATATAATCGACATATACGGATACCGTTCCAAAACGTTGCCATTTGTTATTCTTATACCCGTATACATCCAGATTCCGCCATGCACTTGTAAACCAATCCGGGACAAAAGCTATCTCACAAATGCCATTATTATCAAGATCACCTACATTGGCCAGAATTCCTCCGATACCTACCAGGCCTTTAAGTTCCGGAAGGTTGCAGCTAAATTTAATATGGCAAACACAATCCCCCAAACAACCTTCATCTACAGGATCGGAAGGGCTTTTAAAATAAGGTGGGTAAAGAATGGCAGTATCTGGCCTGCCATCCCCGTTCAAATCACCCATAGGAAATATCTGGATTCTTTTCCGGAAGTCGGTCATAACAGAGTCCGGGACGGAATCCTTTTTTGCACTTATATTCACGAATGACACAGGAAGTCCTTTCTCAGCAACCGGTTTTGTGAATGGGAACAAAAATAGAGAAGGAAGGAGGGTAACTAAAAAAATTCGCAGAAAACCCATGATAAACAGCTATTGAGCAATAATGAGTTCGCAGCCAAACAATTCTGCAAATTGATTTTTAAGTACGGTTGTTACCTCCTCCATATCGGGTGCTTCCTGAAGTTCCTTTTCCAGTGATGTAACGGCCTTATCGGTTATACCACAAGGAATAATATTTCCAAAATAGCTAAGATCCGGATTGATATTAAATGCAAAGCCGTGCATGGTTACCCACCGGCTTGTACGTACCCCGATAGCACATATTTTTCGGGCTCGCAAAGGATCTTCCGGGTTCATCCACACCCCTGTATAACCAGGATATCGTTCTCCCTTTAATCCGTAATACGCCATGGTACGTATAATGGTTTCCTCCAGCAAACGGAGGTATTTATGGATGTCGGTAAAGAAGTTATCCAGATCAAGGATGGGATATCCAACCAGCTGGCCCGGCCCATGGTAGGTGATGTCTCCTCCTCTGTTGATTTTATAAAAAACGGCAGACTTGTTTTTCAGCCCTTCTGCATTCAAAAGCAAATGCTCTTCTTCTCCGCTTTTTCCAAGGGTATATACATGCGGGTGTTCGCAGCAGATAAAATGACTGATGGTGGGAATTTGTTCTTCAGGAGGGCAATCTCTATTGCTGATTTTGCGGGAAACTATTTCCTGAAAAAGGTTCTCCTGATAATCCCAGGCTTCCTTATAATCAATCAGGCCTAAGTTATGGAAAGTTACTTTTTTCATTGGTTGACAGGTACATCCGTTCAGCAAGGAGGGAGCCTGCATATTCCCCTTCTCCCCTGCAATTATATTTTGGAAAGATGCGATTTTAACTGGTTGATGACATTGATCTCATTGGCATCGTATCCGCGTCTTTCCGCCAGGTCAACTGAAATCCAATCGCCCAGATGAATAAAATAAATACTTTTCTCAATGATGCTTTTGCCTTTGGACCAGATCTCTGTAATATTCGAAGTATATTGTGAAATGACGTTTTTGTTGATTTCAATACGGGCATTGTTGCGTTCAAATTCGTCCTGATCACGAAAAAGAAGAACAGCTATGGATTCATTTTTTTCTCTCCATCCAACCAGCTCATTGTGGTTCATTTCAGGAATAACCTGATGCCAGCAAAGCACTTTGGAGTTTTCATTCAATTGTTGACGGAAACGAATCGCAATCCCTTCAAAATAGGTGGTACAATAAATAACCGGTAGTTTTCCCATCAATTTCTCACTTATCACAGCCGCTTGTTTCTGGATAGCTTGTTCTTCCGAATCAATAAGGCGGATAGCTGCTTCCAGATCTGCCAGAAAAGTATTTCCGATCAGTTGGTGAAAGCTGAGTACAAACAAAAGCTGTGTTAAGGAATAACCCAGACAAGACCTTGGGGGCATACCTCCAGGGACTGTAATCAGATCGAGGTGCTGGGTATGTGCCATTTCAGATACTTTACCTCCCGAAGAGATACAGACTATTTTAGCCTTCTTCTTTAATGCCTGCTCAAAACAAAGCAGGGTTTCTTCTGTATTTCCGCTATAGGAGGATATAATAACGAGGGTGGATTCGCTTACAAATGCAGGGATGAAATAACCTTTAGAAACAAGAACCGGAACACGGCACTCCGAAGCAACCAACTCGGTAACGATACTTCCTCCAATTCCGGAACCGCCAAGGCCACAAATCAGAACTTCTTGTATTTTTTTCTCCGATTTCGTCTGTTTTGCATTTTTTCCGATCTCAATGGCTTCTTTGAGTTGTTCGGAAAATCCGGCTACTAGCTTCTTCATAAATAGGATTTTAAGGTAGTAAAGATAAAAAAAATCAGGGAGCCTCTTCTCCCTTATCAACAGTAGCGGTATCCGGGTGAAAATGAGCATATACCAGCATGGCTTTTGCCTTGCCAACCGTTTCAGCCAACTCTTCCGGAGAAGCTTCCCTGACCTGTTTAACGGATTTGAATTTACGCAGTAATGTCTGTGCCGATGTATGACTGATTCCGTGAATCTCAGTCAGTTCTGTTTTAACGGTTCCCTTCTCACGACGCTTCCGGTGATGTGTAATACCAAATCGATGGGCCTCATCTCTTATTTGCTGTATAATGCGAAGAGTTTCGGATTTTTTATCCAGATACATCGGCATAGAATCGCCCGGATAATAAATCTCTTCCAAGCGCTTCGCAATTCCAATGATGCCTACTTTACCTCTTAGGCCTAGCTTCTCCAAACTGTTTAAGGCGGCACTCAACTGCCCTTTACCTCCATCTATTACGATGAGCTGGGGTAACTCTTCCTTTTCTTCTAAAAGACGTTTATACCTTCTGTAAATCACCTCCTCCATGGAAGCAAAATCATCCGGCCCTTCCACTGTTTTGATATTAAAATGACGATAGTCTTTCTTGCTGGGCCGCGTATCTTTAAATACGGTCATAAGATCGGAAGGGTAAGCTCCCTGAATATTGGAATTATCAAAACATTCTATCCGTCTTGGTTCTTCTTTCAAACGAAGGTCTTTCATCATGGTTGCCAGGATACGACGTGTATGCCGTTCCGGATCGACCAAACTTTGCTGACGGTCTTTCTCTTTTCGATAATATTCTACATTTCTGGCAGAGAGGTCCAGGAGCTTTTTCTTATCTCCACGCTGAGGAATCACAAATTCCACACCTGGGATTTCTATACCGGGCGGAAACTGAACAATAATTTCCTTAGAATCGCTTTGAAAACGTTGCCTGAATTCGGCAATAGCCATCTGAAGCAGTTCTTCCTGGCTTTCTTCTATGCGCTTTTTCATTTCGATCGTATGTCCAAGAACAATTGCTCCGTTCATTACTTTAAGGTAATTCACAAAAGCGGTATCTTCATCCGCTGCAATCGAGCATACATCTACATTGCTTATGGTAGGGCTCACTACTGTTGATTTGCTGCGATAATTTTCAAGCAAATTCACCTTTTCCTTTATCTGCTGCGCCTTCTCATATTCCAGCTTTTGTGAAAAGAGATGCATTTGTTCCTTCAGGTGTTTAAGGGGTTCGCTGAAATTTCCGCGAATAATTTCCTCAATACGAACCATTGAGTCATTGTATTCCTGCTCTGGCTGCAGCCCTTCACAAGGCCCTTTACAATTGCCTATATGATATTCGAGGCATACTTTGTATTTCTTTTTTTCTATGTTCTCCTCACTAAGGTTCAGGTTACAGTTTCGGGTAGGATATAGCTTATGAATCAGATCCAGCAATGCATGCATCATCTTCACGTTTGCGTATGGTCCAAAATATTTGGAGCCATCGCGTTGAATTCTTCTTGTATGGAAGATTCGGGGGAATCGTTCGCTTTTAATACAGATCCAGGGAAACGTCTTATCATCTTTCAGAGCAACATTATACCTGGGCTGGTATTTTTTGATCAGGTTATTCTCGAGCAAAAGGGCGTCTAGTTCCGTTTCAACAATAATGTATTTAATATCCGCAATCCGACGAACCAGCATCGCGGTTTTGGCTCTGTCGTGATTTTTTACAAAATAGGATAATACCCGCTTACGCAAATTAATGGCTTTGCCTACATACAGGATTTTTCCCTCTTCATCAAAATACTGATAAACACCCGGAGAGTCGGGAAGGGAACGGAGTTGTTCGGCAAGTTTATCAGGGGCGTTCTTCATACCAAATACAAAGATAAGCCTTCTGCCCTGATCGATAAGACCTGTGAAGATTGCCTGGTCAGAATGAAGGGCAGGTATCGTTTCTATACTTTATTTTCTTTTTCTGGCAATGAAATCCCATGGAAAAAGACAACTCATGCGCTCCTGCCGTTGTATTCGTAAGCCTGGATATGGTTACGTCATAGCTGTAACCAACTCTAAAGTTGCCTTTGTCTATTCCAAGTAAAATAATAAAGGCATCAGAATTCCGGTACCAAAGACCCATTACCAGGGGGCCTTTTTGAAGATAAAGACCCAGGTTTAACTCTTGAAAATCTTGTTGTTTTTGCCAGATAATATTGGGTGAAATAAAGACATCGGATGTTCCTCTGTCACCCAGTGCGATTTTCATACCCGCATGGGCTGTATATTTAATCGGCAGCGGGCTATTTCCATCGGAATACATGGATTCGTTCGGTTGTGTAAGGTGGTGTACTGAAAAGCCCACAAAGAACTTATCGCTGTAAACAACAGCGCCGGTAGAAAAATCAAGATAACCATGAGAGCTCATCCCGGGTGTTTCCTGTGTTTGATTAACAAAACCATTGATGGGATTTATCATATCCCCGAATGTAAGTTTGGACCAATCCACAGACTTTTGATAAAATGTGCCTTCCATGGCTGCTGCAATGGAAATTTTCCGGCTAAGTGTCTGATGGTACGAATAGATTCCGCTGATTGTATTGGTATGTATTGTTCCCTGCCCGGCAGCATCACTGGTAGCAATAAGCCCAATACCTCCATGAAGCGCATCTGCCATTTTATCAAAAGAAAAACTCGTTGTGACGTAAGTACCGGAAATATTCGGCCATTGGTTACGATAATTAATACATACTCTGGGACACAATTTACTTCCTGCCAAAGCCGGATTAAGGTAAAGTGGGTTGGCATAAAATTGTGAGAATTGCGGGTCCTGGGCAACCATATCGGAAGCGGCCAATAATAAACTGACCCATACAAAAAAGAGGGTAGCTTTTTTCATCTTCATCTGGTTTATTGCCCTAAGCAGGAAGGGCTTTAACCAGTAGACGCAGGAAGGTGATAATGGTTGCCTCTAAAATTAAAAAGCGCCTTAAAGGCGCTTTTCAAAAAGTTGAAAGCAGGAATCAATACGGATCCAGTATACTGTGATCGTCTTTGTATTTAGGATTTTTTAGCCTGGTCTTTTTCAATGTATCACTTTTAACAGGGGGTGCATCAGGAGGAGAAGAATTATCCGGAGCTGGTTTATCCTGTGTAACAGGTATTGTTACGGGAGGCGTTGTTTGATCCGATGTTTTTTCATGCTTGGATTTACGGGAAAAAATAGAGCGACGATCCGTTTTCGATTTTTGGCCTGACAGATCCGTCTCCGTCTTTCCTGTTTCAGCAACAGTCTTCTTTGTGCTGTCACCTGCCTTGGCAGGAAGATTGACCGGATTATAGATTACATAATCATTCCATCCTACATTTACTTCTGTTTGAGACTGATCGGAGCCTGTTTTTTCTTTTGTATTAAATATGACTCCTTTTTTAGGATCTACCATATCAGGAAATATTCTCACCTTTTGAGCATCCGTTTCCATTAAGGATGGTTGTATTGCTTCAACGGGAGCCACATTTTTATCCGACTTCATCCGGCGTCCCATAGTCGGATCGTAGTTTAACGGAGTTGGACCAGGTGTCTGAACTGTCAATTCTGCTTTTTTGTCTGTATTGTCTTCCTGGGAATCCTGACCTGAAGCATTGGGCTCTTTTGTCTCTGATATTGTTTGAACCGGTTTTGTTTTAACAGATGGAGTGTTGACCGTCGGTACAGAAGTACTCTGCACGGGTGTTATAATTTCTGTTGCCGGCTTTTCGGTTGATGCATTATTCTTTGATGAACTTAATTTAACTACCAGGAATACCAATGCGGAACAAGCAATAATACCAACGATAACATTCATGGAAAAAGTCCACTTAAAAGCTGGGGCATGTTGTGGCATAGCCTCCAGCCGGTTTTCCATATCGCTCCAGTCGGCCGGGTCAAAAGAAGCTTCATAGCCCTCTAAAGAAGACTTGACTTTTCTTTCAAAATCGTTGTTGGCGTTATTTGTCATCCTTTGCTTTGCTGATAAATTGAGAAAGATTTTTTTTCAGATTGAACTTGGCTTTGGCCAGATTCGATTTACTGGTTCCTTCACTGATATCCAGTTTTTCTGCAATTTCTTTGTGTGTAAACTCCTCCATCACAAAAAGGTTAAATACCGTACGATAGGCAGGAGAAAGCTCCTGAATAGCACGGATGATATCTTCTTGTCTGATATCCTTGAATATGTCTTCGTCATCTACCTCTTCTGCCCGTGTCACTGCTACATGGTTAGCATAAACGGTATTGACAATAAGGTATTCGTGACGATTTTTCCGAAGGTGATCAATTGCCGTATTTACCATAATGCGCCTCACCCATCCTTCAAAAGAGCCAGTATGACCAAAATTTCTCAGGTTCCCATATACTTTCATAAATGCCTCATTCATAATGTCTTTGGCCTCATCCCGGTTTTTAGCATAACGCAGACATACGGCCATCATCTTGCCATGATACCGCTCATAAAGCAGTTTCTGGCAGGCTCTGTCCTGCTTCACACAACCATGAATTAGCTCAGCTTCTGTCATAGAACCCGATAAGTTCTCTGCAACTTGTACGTATATAGACGTAGAATAGTTCATCCAGTTGCCTCTGTAGTTTCGAAAAGACAATGATATGACTATAAAATTAATGAAATTTCTTAAAAAAACAAGAAAATTGGAAGGCGAATTGGTTGGAAACGAGATTATTTAACAAAATCGTAAGAATTTCCTTGCTGAAAAATCAGCGAAGAATTTTTCGTACAAAGGCAACGGTAAAATAACTCATGAGGAAAACACCGGTAAATCCTTCAAATGCAGAAACCGCTTTGAGGTATCCAACCGGGATATAATCCCCATATCCGATCGTAAAGAAGGTTATAAAGCTATAATACAGACTGTTCCAGAATTCATATTCGTGATTGAGTTCCGGAGGTAATGTGCTTACCACCGCCCCTAGGCTATGTGGAAAGAAAGTAGTACCCGTATAATAGATAATACTGAAAAGCGTTACAGCAAATATGGCATTGGCCAGTACCCGGGTGGGGGCGGTGGCATATCTGCCAATAAAGTCGAATACATACTTCTGGAAATAATAGGGAGGGTATGCCTTTAAAGCGCCCATTGTCCCCAGTTTGAGGCCCTCTTCAAGAGAAGCCTTGGATTCGCATCGTTTAAACTCCAGGTAAGCACCGTCTTCATCCTCATATTGTCCGTTATTTCTGAAATTCTCCTTCAGAATACGGAATTGTTCCGCCTTTTGAAAGAGGCTTGTGGTTTTTTGATTGTAAATCAGATCGAATACATCATTGGCTCGCCAGTCAATAAAAATACGACCCAGAATACGCATATCAACCAGATTCATAGCTTGTATCACCACTTTTTCATTCTCCGGTTTTACATCTACAATATCCCGAACAATGGTGTTACTGAGATCAGCCATTGCACACTGCCCGAAGCGAAGGTCGATGTAACAATTTAACGGACACCCCTTAAATGATATATGAACTGCTTTTGCCCTGTTAAAACTAAGCGATCCTGTTCCAAAATCAACCTGATCGAACTGGGTATCTCCCGTTCCAAAATCAGTTTGTTGAAACGATTTATGTCCTTGTCCGAATGTGGAATTCCGAAAGGTCACTTTCCCTTCTCCAAACTCTACCCCTTCAAAAGAAACATCTCCATCGTTAAATTCGATACGGCGAAAATCAATGCGTCCACCACCGAACTCCACATTTTTAAAATCTTTTCGTCCTTTTCCAAAACAAGCCCGTTCAAATGTGATATCTCCTTTTGAAAATTTGGCAAACTTAAAATCAACCTGCCCGTCACCAAAGTAGGTGTTTTTAAAATCCACATCCCCACTACTAAAGTCAACATCCACAAAATTCAGGTCGCCCGTTCCAAAATTTGCATTGTTAAAGCTGATTACTCCGTCTCCGAATTTGACCGATTGGAAACTGGTGCTGCCACTACCGAATTTGGCTCTTTTAAAACTTACCTGACCATGGTTAAAGTTGGAATTCGAAAAATTAGTCCTCCCATTTCCAAAAATGGCGGACTCGAAAAGAGCCTGATCTCCTTCAAAATCCGCATAACTGAAATCGGTAGTGACATCACAGTCAAAAAACGAACGTTTTGCCAGAAACCCTTTTAGTTTCACCAAAGCATGATCGTCGAGGCCCTGCAAAGCTCTGTATTCAGTAAGGGAAAAGTTTTTGATGTAGGCACTGTTCAGATTCAACAACTCTCCCTTCCTGATCATGGAATAGATCTCCTCTTTATTGACCACACCAAACCGATGAACGGCCACCTTTTTATCATTTTCATCAAAAAAGCTGATCTCTGCGGTTTGTTGATGGTCATGAAATACTTTGTCATGAATTTCCACATGGAAACGCAAAAGATGGTGTTCGTGAAGAGGGCTTTCCAGCATTGGGTTAAGAAAGGTTGGGTTTCGAAAGTACAGAAAAAAGTGTAAGTATGAATTCACTTTTATTTATAACTCCTTCCTACTATAGTTTTCCGGCTAATACACATGCTTTTCTAAATCCCTCTCTTTTCCCATTTTTACCAAATACATCAAACAGGATCAGGTACACTCCAATAGCAGCCTTTTGCCTGTTATCAGTAATGCCATCCCAATTCACACATCCTTCTTCACCAAGAAGTTCATTTTTCATCAACGATCTTACTAGAGTCCCTTTCGAATCGTATATCGTCAGGTTTCCAATATAGCCCGGTGAATCCAGATGATAATGGATTTCCAATACATCATGATACCCATCCTCATCTGGGGAAAACAATTCGTCATTTAAACTGATTGCCGACAGGCCTGGCTCTTGCATCCATTCCGAGTTTTTGTCAGCCGGAGTCCCGAACCCGGCTGTTTCAGCGGCCGAATGCCAGTTAGTTGCATCTTGCGTAGGTTTATCATAATCTATCCTTTCCAAAGCTACCCCTTTGGTATCTGCCAGTAATGGAAACTGCCAGGATGAAAAATAGGTTACCTGATCCATAACAATTCCGCTTTTGTCCAGAACCGCCAGGCTTCCTCCTCCAATGTCCATTATTGGGAAAGAAGGTAGGTCGATAAAATTATCCGGATGGCTGGTATAGTACTGGCTCTTTACCGCATTCCCGTTCTTACTAAGAACAATATAATCGCCTGGAAAAAAAAGATAATTACCGGTACTGATACTTTTTACATCCGTTATCAACCCGGTAACAGAATCCAGCGATGCAATATTTAACGCTTTAAAATCCATTATTTTCTGGGAACGATTATACAATTCTATGTATTTCTCCCCTCCGCTTTTTGCATCCGGAAGCAATTCATTGATCGCTACATCACCCGGAGATGCCGGTTGAGGAATCCCGAATTTCAGGTAAGCATCGTCCTGCTGTTTATTTCCGGAGCAATCCCATACCCCTTTGCTTACATCCAATGTGTATATGATCCGTGGCTGAATTGGAACAGAGAGATGCAACAGGATACTGGAATAGTCATTCCCTACCGGTTGTATATCATCCACCCTTATTCCTTGATCAATACTATAAAGTGCTTTATTCATCATGGAGCTACTGTCCAGGGGCTCATTAAAGTACAGACAAATAGTATCGCTGGAAACAGTAGCTACCCGGTAAGGCATCGGATTTTTCTTGTCCGGATTAGCTCTATTGACGGAGTTCTTTCTGCAGGGAGTGCCCCCGTCACGACTCGCAGAAGCTTTCCAATTATCTACACCCCCACAAGGGTTGTTAGGGTCTATCTGTTCCAATGACCATCCTCCATTGCTTTTTGATGCATCCTGATACCAGGTGTCGGCATAAACAACGGATGACATGACACGCCCTGAATCCGTTTTAAGGGTTAATTCAGCCCCGGTATTATTAAGTGCAGGAAAGCCTGGGACCGCATAGACCGGAAGGGCTGGGTTGAACGCGGCGGCGCCGGTTGTGGAACAGAGCAGGAGAAAGCTATCAGCTTCAATTGTTACCCCTTGTAACAACTGTGTTTTTTTATTCTCTGTTATGGTCCAATTATCCAGGCTGATAGGCATCTTACGCCGGTTATAAAGTTCAATGTATTCATAGGCCGGCAGATTAACCGGTGGGGTGGGGTTGGCCATAATTTCATTGATAACCACATCAAACGGTGCCGGCTCATAGCGCCAGAAAATGACAGAGTCTGGTTTCATCTGATCTCCTTGTTGATTTTTAACTCCCATGACCGACAACTGATAACGCTGATTGGGAATAAATGGACCGGGAAATACAAGAAGGAAACGACCGGACGTAGCAGAGTCCTGAATAACGCTAATCGGATGCCCTAATCCCTGATCACAATAGTAATTGCCTGTATTGTGCACACTCCCTGAATCCGGGATCATATTCCATTGCAGATCCAACTGACGATCCCCTTTCGTTTGTAAAGAAAGAATGGCCGGAAGTGTAGATCAACATAGATAGGGCCTGCATAAAAATCATCCCAATAGAACTTTGTATCATCGCTGACAGTATAGAGCGCCCATACTCCAAAATAAGTAGTTGTAGTAATTAATGTATCCGATCCGGTTGCTTCAAGCAGGTAGTTTGACCCAGCGCTTTTATCCACAAATAGGCTCCAGGTGCCGGTAGAATCTCTTATCACCCTTACGGTAATGGTAAAAGGGGAGGCTATTTCACCATTGATTCCCCTGCAAACAGAAACGGAGGTTGTGCCATGCTGACGGAACAGCTCTACCGCGTCATTACTTCCGGCTTCTCCAAATTGAAGGTAATAGCCATTCAGGCTGTCTTTCAAATCCTGCTGATCGGAAACCAGGTACACTCTCCCGTTGTTGAACGCAGAGGGTGAAAAGTTTTCGCGGATATAAAATCGCCACTCCTGATTCCACAGGCGGGTCTGCGGACTTTTTGTCGCCAGGCAGGAATTATCCGCCGAAACATCATGGAGTTGCAGCTGATACTGGGAATTGACAATAAATTGTCCGGAATCTCCAATCCATTGCGGTGCATGGTTGAAATCTCCGTCAGAAAAACCATCGCTTATCACCTGGGTTCTGGCAACAAAAGGAAAGATGACAAGAACAAGAAAGAACTTATTCATATAGAACTGGAGCCCCGCGTAAAAGTATTTTACGGAATCTCAAAAGTCAACCTTCGTGGCAGTCAATCTGGTCTCCATTTTAATCATTCGGACCTCCTTCACACAAACTTTTGTCGCCAACATTCTATCGTATTAAAAAAAAACAGATATTTGCATGCAATGATCGGAACAACTACATGTTTGAAGCATAAGAAACCTGCCCATACCGGGAAAGGCTTCTGATGACGCATACATTCAGATATAAAAAAGGCCTTTCCCACCGGAAGGGCCTTTTTTATTAACCCTTTTAAATAAATAATGAACCCTTATACCCGATAGCTTATGAAAGTAGCCGTAGTTGGTGCCACCGGACTGGTAGGTACAAAAATGATGCAAGTGCTTGAAGAACGCCGGTTTCCTGTTACAGAATTTCTTCCTGTTGCCTCTGAAAAGTCTATAGGAAAAGAAGTGAAGTTTTGCGGAAAATCGTGGAAGGTTGTGGGTATGCAACAAGCAATCGATGCCAAACCTGCCATTGCATTATTTTCGGCCGGAGGTAGTACATCATTGGAGTGGGCTCCCAAATTTGCAGCTGCCGGAATTACTGTTATCGATAATTCTTCTGCCTGGAGAATGGACCCCGGTAAAAAACTGATTGTTCCGGAAATCAATGCCAAAGAGCTTACAAAATCGGATCGCATTATTGCCAATCCGAATTGTTCCACCATACAGATGGTAGTAGCTTTAAATCCTCTACATCTTAAGTATGGTATTAAACGGATTGTGGTGTCCACGTATCAGTCTGTAACCGGTACAGGGGTAAAAGCGGTAAGTCAGCTCATGAATGAACGTAAGGGAGTAAAAGGGGAAATGGCATATGCCTACCCTATCGACCTGAATGTCATTCCTCAGATCGATGTGTTTACCGATAACGGCTACACCAAGGAAGAGATGAAAATGGTCAATGAAACCAAGAAGATAATGGGTGATGATAGAATCGGCGTTACCGCAACCACGGTGAGAATTCCGGTAATGGGGGGACATAGTGAATCAGTGAATGTTGAATTTGAAAAGGATTTCACAATCGAGGATGTAAGAACCCTGCTTTCTCATTCTCCCGGAGTAATGGTGGTTGACGATATCAAAAACCTGAAATATCCTATGCCAATGGATGCACACGATAAGGATGAGGTATTTGTCGGTCGCCTGAGAAGAGATGAAACCCAAGCCAATACCCTTAACATGTGGATTGTATCTGATAATCTTCGGAAGGGTGCGGCTACCAACGCTGTTCAGATAGCCGAATATCTTCTGAAAAACAAACTCGTTTAACGCGGTTGATTTCCGGAGGGGCCTCTTTCGCTCAAAGCTTTTATATAGTGCATAACCCGTATGTGTACCTGACGCACTATTATACTTGCCCATAAATCGTAATACCAGGCCGGGAATACATGCAGGCGGTACCAACTGTTTCCGGTAAGGGTGGTTGTTCCATCGTGATTGTCATGGAGTAAAAATTGCCCTTTGAGAATATCAATATGTCCCATGATTTCCGGGTCACGAGGCTGACGGACAATATCGAACATAAGATCCTGGTTGGGTTTATAAACTGTCATCTTTTCATCAAAGGTATATCCGTTACTAAAAATACACTTACGCCCCGCCCCTACTTTGTATCCATCTACCGTACTTTGTACGGGGCTGGGCATTCCAATACGAAAAAGCCAGAATTCATTGTTAACCGGGTTTGGTTCATACGCTACAACATAGTTCCATACTTTTTCAGGGGGTGCTTTTATAAGGATCGTGTCTGAAACACAATTCTCAAAATGGTGTTCAGAAAAGCCATCCACCAGAAATAAAAACAGCAATACGGCCGCAAAACTAATATTCAACCGATTATCCTTTTTGCCGAACATTTTTTTTCCGATAAACATTCCAACCGTAACAAAGGCGATTATCAGAGGAGAAACAATAAGCAAACAGAGATACCCCTCTCCGATAAATAGAGCGCTTAAAGCAACCGCCACAAGTGTATTCGCAATGGCTACAAGAAAGTATTGATAATTTTTCAGATTGGCCTTTCGCAAATAATAGGCAGTAATAACTCCCATGAGTATCGGAACAATGATAAAATTGGAATAGATCAACAACCCTGGATTTCCCCCTACCTCCGGATTCTTGTTGACTAAATATTTGCTCCCGGTTAAACAGAGAACACCTAAGAGATTAGACGCGATCAATCCTGACAAAATGGGGTTGAGAGATTTTTTCATATGACTGGTTTTAAAAGCTCTGCTTTTTCTTTTATTATTTTGTTTCTTTCTTCCAAAAAATTTCTCATATACTTCGTCAGACACAGGTAACAGAATACTTTACCAATGACTCCAAGCGGGGCCTCGAATTCGAAAATATCGGTCATTTCAGTCAACCCTCCCTCTTTGCGAAAAAGATGCTGGTGATGTAATTTGCGAAAAGCTCCTTTCTGCATTTCACTCACAAAACGATTGGGAAATTCGAATTCGGTTATACGGGACGTCAGATTTTGCCGCACTCCGAAATGTCTTGCTCTCCATGTTATTTCATCATCCCTCTCCAACAAGCCCGATGTTTTACCTTTCACCACCCGCTCATCGGTCTTGGCGGTTGAAAGCAAATGCAATTCTACACTTCGGGAAAGATCGAAACAGCTTTCCTGGCTGGCCTTGATCAACGTATGAAGGATAATTGTCGGCATTTTTTTATCTGGTACGATCTGCAATAGCTTGTGCTATCATTGGGTATTGAAAAACATATCCCTTTTTCAGTAGTCTGCCCGGAACAACTTTTCTGCTTTTTAATACCAGTTCTGTCTCCGTACGAAGAAAGAATGCTCCTATCTTCAGCATCCAGGCCCGGGAGCGGAAGTGAAAACGGGCATGGGCGGCCTTTCTTATCAATTGCATGAACTCGTTATTGGTGCAAGGATTGGGGGCTGTACAGTTAAATACGCCGCTCCAGCTTTCGTTTTGTATTGCGCCGGCAATAATACCGGCAAAATCTTTTTCATGAATCCAGCTCATATACTGTCGTCCATTACCCATTGCCCCGCCAAGACCTTTTTTTGCCAGGCCAACTAACACAGGCAACACACCATGATCTTGGCCAAGTACCATGGAAATTCTCAGTATGATTTTGCGTGTGGAAGCACTGGAGTATTGGTCTACTGCTTCCTCCCATTTTCTACAGATCCCTACGGAAAATCCATCCCCTCTTTCACCGGTATCTTCATCCATATCAAGATCTTCCGAATGTCTGTAGTATGTGGCGGAGCTTGCATTTATCCAGAGCTTAGGCGGCGTCTTCGCATCCATTATTGCCTTACCTAGCAGGCGGGTTGGCTGAATGCGAGAGTCCAGAATTGCTGCTTTGTTTTTTTCTGTATACCTGCAATCCACACTTTTCCCACAAAGATTGATCAGTACATCAGCGCCTTCCAGCTCCTTACACCATGGGCCCGCTTCTTTTCCATCCCAGTATACTACATTGGCTCCGGGAATCACATCGGATTTATTGCGGCTGAGAACCACAAAAGAAGCCTGATCAAAAGGAAGGTATTTTATCAATGCCCTCCCAAGCGATCCGCTGCCTCCGGCAATAATAATCCGGAGCGGGAACCGGGTGTTGATTGATTGAGTATCCATCAGGCTGTTTTTGTGTTCAATATTTTTAATCATGATTGAACTGTTCGGGCACAAACTATCGCATCAATTTCATCAGTGCTGATAAAAACCAGCTTTCCTCCGCTTTTGAAATAGACTCCAGAACACCGTCTGTCTTGGTGGCGAAATTCAATATACCATCAATGGTTTCACGAAATGCCTTAACGAATGCATCCTTTTTTTCTCCTTCTATTTCCTTTACTTCATTAAGTACCTTAAATACAGGCTCCAGTTCCCTTTTGCGGCGTTCCTTAACAACTTGTTTGAATACCAAATAGATGTCCTTTTCTGCATGAAAAAACTCCTTTCTTTCTCCTGGCTTTAATGCTTTCTGAACCAAACCCCAGTCAATCAATGCCCTTATATTTAAGTTGGCATTGCCGCGGGATATCTGGAGCTCTTCCATAATACTATCCGCGCTAAGCGGCTCCGGAGAGATAAGCAACAAAGCATGAACTTGTGCCATCGTACGGCTGATACCCCAGTTTGATCCAAGGGTTCCCCAGGCTTCAATAAATTTTTCCTTTCCTTCCTGTAGCTTCATGATTTTGTGGATTGATAACACAAAGGTAGACTCTCTTTTCGAACTTTCAAAACATTTTGAAAGTTCGAAAAGAGAGCTCGATTCTATCTGCTTCTTCCTCGTATTTCTTCTTTAAAGTCTTCGAAAACAACTATTAAGGTACAATCAAGAGGATTTTTCAGCTTTTTTTCGTAAATTGCATTCACTTTTCAGCTTTATTCACACCACCATGCTGAAGAGTTCTACCATGAAACATCTCTTTGCTACTAGTTTATTCCTGTTCCTTGCAGCAGGCTTGTTTTCTCAAACGGCAAAAACCGAAAAGTGGAAAAATGGGCGTGATAAGTGCACAGGAGCCTATAAATACGATGTACCCGTAAGTGCCAATGCCAGTAAAGAAGACCTGATGAAGGTTTCCAGCCAATTGGTTAAGGTGGGCAAATGGCAATATTGGTATGAAAGTGGTCAATTACAAGCCGAAGAGAATTATACGGACGGTCTTCGTACCGGCACCCAAAAGTCCTGGTATGCAAATGGAAAACCGGAATCTGCCATTGATTTAAATGCAAAAACTGCCACCTATTGGTATGATAACGGACAGAAACAAAGCGAAGGTCCTGTATTAGCTAATTCTTCGCCTACCGGTTTCTGGACAGCCTGGCACTCCAATGGCAAAAAAAATTCAGAAGGATCTTATAATGCAGCTGGAAATAAAGAAGGAACGTGGAGGTTTTGGGATTCAGACGGTCAGCTTATAGGACAACAGACTTACAAAAACGGTGCAGCACAAAATTAATTCCTGCCATAACATTCCTATTTCCTTTCAGCTCCCGGTTGACGGGAGCTTTTTTGTTGTTACAGGGTTCTTCCTACAAACCCTTTTATTAAAACCAATTTATGTCAAAGAAATTTAAAAAAGCAAAAAACAATAAGTCCTCCAAATATCTTTTTGAAGATGTCTTAAAAGCCCTTCATAATAATTCGTCAAGGGCGTACAATTACAAACAAGTTGCCTCTCTTCTCCACATTGATACGCATCCCGAAAAAATGCTCATTCAGGCTGTTCTTGAAAAACTTACCGAACAAGGTCTTGTCAAAGAAATAGAACGTGGAAAGTTTCAGGCTTCTCAAAGCGGAACAACGATTACCGGTGTGGTGGATATGACCCAAAGTGGTTCGGCCTTTATTATCTCACCGGAATCGGAAAAAGATATTTTTATCTCCAACCGCAAAACACTAAACGCATATCAGGGTGATACCGTAAAGGTTTTAGTTTATGCCGGCGGTACAAACCGGAGACCAGAAGGAGAAATAGTTGAGGTTATTAAACGTGTGAAGGATGAATTTGTAGGTACCCTTCAGGTGTCTGCCAACTTTGCATTTCTTGTTCCCGATAACGCAAAAACAGGGACCGATATTTATATTCCACTGGACAAAATAGGACTGGCAAAAAACGGACAAAAAGTAATTGCCCGTGTCACGGACTGGGCCTCCCGTGGTCACAACCCAATTGGAGAAGTGACAAGGGTGCTTGGCAATGCAGGAGAACATGAAACAGAGATCCATGCCATACTCGCTGAATTCGGACTTCCTTATGACTTCCCGAAAGATGTTGAGCGATTTGCTGATTTATTACCAACTAAAATAACCCCTGCTGAAATTGCTAAAAGAAGGGATTTTCGTGACATCACCACTTTTACTATCGACCCTTTTGATGCGAAAGATTTTGACGATGCACTCTCCATCCGGAAACTCGAAAACGGAAACTGGGAGATCGGCGTGCATATTGCCGACGTATCTCATTATGTAAAACCAGGAAATATTCTGGATAAGGAAGCTTTGGATCGCGCCACTTCTGTTTATCTCGTCGATCGTGTGGTTCCTATGCTTCCTGAAATTCTTTCGAATAATATTTGTTCGTTGCGACCCAATGAAGAAAAACTTTGTTTTTCTGCTGTGTTTGAAATGGATGACCAAGCCCGTGTATTAGAGCAGTGGTTTGGCCGAACAGTCATTTTTTCCGATCACCGGTTTACTTACGAAGAAGTTCAAACTATCATTGAAACCAAAGAAGGTGACTTTCGGGATGAAATTCTGACGCTGGATCGTCTTGCCAAAGTATTGAGAGCAGAACGATTTAAACGCGGATCCATTGCCTTCGATAAACTGGAGGTGAAATTTCATTTGGATGAAAATGCCAATCCAACCGGTGTCTATTTCAAGGAAATGAAAGATTCGAATAGATTGATTGAAGATTTTATGCTTCTTGCCAACAGGAAAGTTGCTGAGTATGTTGGGAAATCATCGGACGCAAAAGAAAAAAAGAAAAGCAAAGATGCCAAATCGGGTAGTCGCTACTTTGTTTACCGCGTACATGACACCCCGAATGAAGATAAGCTGGAAAATCTGAGTCAGTTTGTTGCCCGGTTCGGATATCGTATCAAAACAAATTCTGAGAAAGCGATTGCCGAAACCATGAACACGATGTTGAAAGACGTACATGGAAAACCGGAAGCAGGAATGATAGAAACCCTGGCTGTAAGATGTATGTCCAAAGCAATCTATACAACCAACAATATCGGTCACTACGGTCTTGGGTTTGATCATTATACCCATTTCACTTCTCCGATACGACGTTATCCGGACGTATTGGTTCATCGTTTGCTTCAGCATTATCTTGACTTGGATCAGGGCATCCCTTCCAAATTTTATCTTGATGAAAGCGATCTGGAAGCAGAATGTAAACATTCTTCCGAAAGGGAAAAACTGGCAGCAGATGCGGAAAGAGCTTCCATTAAATTCAAACAAGTACAATATCTCAAAGATAAAATCGGAGAAGAGTTCGAAGGGATTGTTTCCGGGGTTACTGAATGGGGATTATTTGTTGAGATAAAAGAAAATCATTGTGAGGGATTGGTACGGGTAAGAGAAATGAAAGATGATACCTATTTCTTTGATGAAGAAAACTACTGCATGAGAGGAAGAAAGGCCGGTAATGTATATACCCTTGGGGACTCCGTTCGTATTCGTGTCAAAAATGCCGATTTAGTGAAAAAACAACTTGATTTCGAACTGGTAAAACGTACGGAAGTAAAGAAGGACAGCGCTCCTGTCACCGTGCCTGAGAAACCCAAACCGGTCCCTGTTGTTCCTGAAAAAAAAGCTGCCACTAAAGAAAAAAAGAAAGATAAAGATCAGGATATTTCCTTTAACGATGAGTGGGGCTTTGAGGTATAGCTGGAGTAATTTCTTTTTTTGCTAAACTTGCAACCGCCAAATCCTGGCTCTGAAAACAGAAGATTTTTGCCCAGATATGACAATCTCCACTTTGTCTTCTCTTAAATACCGCGCATTATTTCTTCTGCTTCCCATTTTTTATATCCTGTTTTCTGTCCACCTTATTCATACCGGAGGTGGTTTTTATATGACCGGGAATGACCCTGTTTATCCCTATCTGATGAATGCCCTCAACCTTGCCGGGGGACATATGGAGGTTGGTATCATAGAGCATCCGGGCACCCCACTCGAATATCTGGGGGCCATCATCATCCGGGTCAAACACTTTTTCTGCACCAGTACTATTTCTGTAACGGAAGATGTGTTGATGCACCCCGAAAGTTATCTCTATAGCTGTGCCTATACATTAGCCTCCCTATTGGCACTGGTTTGCTTTCTCACCGCTAATTTCGTTTATCGTAAAACGGGGAATGTTTTTGTTGCTCTGTTCCTGCAGCTCCCCCCTATCGTGGCGCCCGACCTGTTGCAACATGCTACTCTGTTAAAACCCGAAGCATTTATAATCATTATCATTACGTTTTTTTCCGCCTATTTGTATGTTAAAGTGTTTGGAAAAAGTGAGGGGAACGAATGGGATACCAAATCTATTATCGTTTGCGGGGTATTAATGGGGGTTCTGATTGCATCAAAAATTATCTGCGCTCCATTTGTTCTGATTCTGTATCTTTTATTGAAAGGGGTGAAAAAGAAAATTATTTTTTCTGCCGTTCTGGGCCTCACCTTCCTTGTCAGCATTATACCCATACTGCCCAAATACCGTCTTATGTTCCATTGGCTCACCGATCTTTGGAAACATGATGGGCATTACGGTCATGGAACAGAGCGGGTGCTCGACCCTTCTCAATTTTTTTCCCATTTAACAACAATAATGACGGCAAACTATGCCTTTACCATTGTATATATGGCCCTCACGCTGGCTTTAGGTTTGATTGTTTGGAGAATAATACGAAAGAAACAATCATATGATAGTGCGGCAAGACTCATTTCCGGTTTGTGGGTTTCTTTTGTTATCCTCACTTTTTTTGTAGCCAAACATTTTTCTTTTCATTATATGATTTGCGCCGAAGCATTTGCCCCTGCAGCTCTCCTGTCTGCAGTTTCTATCATCAGTCTTTCATTGCCCTGGACTACACGCATCAAAGAAATTCTGGGATATGTAACAGGAATCGGGTTTGTGTTCTTTTTATGCATCCGCTTATGCACTGGTTTCGGGTGGTTCAAAGATTCATACGGCTCGATGGATAAGACTAAGGAGTTTATTTCTACGCAAGGGTCTATACCTGCTATTACCATCTCGGAAGACCACTCTTCTTTTCCCGAACCTTCCATCTGGTTTGGTATAGTATACACAGGAAATATGAGAGGTGAATATTTTTCACTCGCAAAACAGAAGTACCCCAACTGGTATTACTATCTCCCGCAAACAAATGGTCTTTTTCATTGGGATGAGGAGGTATTCATTCTTGATCTGTTGCGAAAAAATAATAAAATCCTTGTTTATTTTATTGACAGAAGCCCTGATCAGGAAAAAGAGGCATTAGACAAACTTTGCACTTCCGACTCAAATAACCAGCTTGCTACCTACCATAAGGTATATACCAATGATGTGATGACAGAAGATGTCTATATCATTGATGTAGATCCATCCAGGCTTCCAAAAGAGGAAACTCCCCGTGTTCGCATTGCCAGCAATCTGGAAACACTTGGAACAGCACCGGAGTCTTTTCTTTCTTCCGATGGCAATTACCATTTCCTCAAAGGTGAGCTGGTTAACCATCAGGAATATCATTCCGGCAACAGCTCTATACTGCTGGATGCTCATCACCCGTATGGACTGGATCTTAAATTTGATGTGGTTCCCGGAGACTATGTAGAAGTAAGCATTTGGAGAAAGGCTGCAGATGAAATTGGAGCTGTTGTTTTTGCTGCAAAAGATGCTTCCCGGTTTTATACCGCCAGCAATGCAATCGCCAAAACCGATTCCAATGGATGGCAGCAGATTAAATGCCGCATTCGCATTCCGGATGACTACCCTGAAAAGTTGCTGAATTTTTATTTGTATTACGAAGGTAAGCAAACCGCCTATTTTGACGATGTCCTTATCACCGTTACTCCGGGGAAATAAATTTCCGGCAAATTCCCTTTCTATTTTAAATAAGGCCCCAGGAGGTTTTTCCAGATCAGATATCCTTCGTCAACCAAGTGAACCCCATCCCAGGTTAGCCTTGGGTTAATAACCCCGTTTAAAACAAAATTGTCGTGTAAATCCACATAACCCACCTTAAGTTCTTTTGCCAGGCTTTTGAGTTCTTCATTTTCCTCCAACACCACTTCATTGACATCGGCTGTTGAAGTGAGCCAGGAATCCTCCATCCGTACGGGCAGGATACTTTGTATGTAAATCTTTGTTTCCGGACTCTTTTCCTGAACGCGTTGAACAATACTTTTATATGTGCGGGTCACTTCTTTCACCGAAACATGTTCCACCAGATCATTGATTCCTACTTCAATAAACAAACGGCCAGGGCTCAATGAAATCACTTCATCAATCCGCTTTCTGACCCCTTCGCAAAAGTCACCGGTAATGCCGCGGTTGATAATGGTAGAATCTCCCAGGATATTAAGGTCAAACAGTTCCGTTAAGCTGTTTCCAACAAACACAATTCTTCCCTTACTCCGGGGTTGTGACAGAAATTCAGACATGCGTTGCTGCCAATGCTGACCGGATAAAGTAACTTCAATAATGTGATGAGTTTTATAACGCCTGTAGGTAGAAAAAGAAAAAAAAGCCACTACAGCTAGTATAAATAAAATGGAGCTTATACGGCGAAGTGTAAATTTCATAAATCAGATTGGTCAATCTGGTTATACCCAGAAATGGAACCTATGAAAGATGGTTGGTAAGCGATTTCATTTCCGAATCCGGAGATTTTAACTCGTACAATACACGATAAACAGATTCATTAATTGGCATTGCTACTTTGTACTTTTTGTTTATCTGATGAATACATTTCACGCCGTAATACCCTTCCGCAATCATCCTCATTTCCAATTGCGCATTTTTCACAGAATATCCTTTCCCAATCATAGCACCAAATGTCCGGTTGCGGCTGAACTGAGAATAGGCCGTTACAAGTAAGTCACCCAAATAAACCGAATCCTTGATATCTCTATCAATCGGATGAACCTTATCTACAAAACGTTTAATCTCCTGGATTGCATTGGAAATAAGAACAGCCTGGAAATTATCTCCATAACCGAGTCCGTGATAAATTCCGCTTGCTATGGCGTAAACATTTTTCAATACTGCAGAATATTCGGTGCCATAGATATCATCCGATACTTTTGTTTTGATATACCTGCAACTTAAACAGGACGCTATATGGTTTGCAATTTTTGTATTCTGTGATGCGATGGTCAGATAGGAGAGCTTTTCCATCGCCACTTCTTCTGCATGGCAGGGACCGGTAATTACTCCTATATGGGAGAGCGGGACATCGAAGATGCGGTTAAAATATTCTCCCACAATCAGATTATGCTCCGGAACAATGCCTTTGATAGCAGAAAAAATGATTTTCCCCTTCAATAATTTCTTGTTGACGTTTTTCAACACCGTATTCAGGAAAGCAGATGGCACCGCCATAATAAGAATGTCAGATTCTTTAATGACTGCTTCTATATCGGAAAAGAGGTGTAGCTTTTTTTTATCAAACTTGACAGAGCTGATATAGTTCGGATTGTGTCCGTATTTTTTAATGGAGGCAATTGTTTCTTCACTCCGCAACCACCAGGAAACAGTTTTCTGATTGTTGCAAAGCATCTTCATCAATGCGGTTGGCCAGCTTCCGCCGCCAATGACTGCTATTTTAGGATCCTTTTTTCCACTCACGGGCTTATGCTTCTGGTCTCATTTAGTTCGCTCGTGCGTTTTTTTCAAATATGCTCATGAATGAGCCCCCTTTCACACAAGCTTACGCTTCTGGTCTCATTTGAGGGAAAAACAACACATCCTGAATACTGGGCACATTGGTCATGATCATAGCCAGACGGTCTATTCCTATTCCCATTCCGGAAGTAGGAGGCATGCCATATTCAAGGGCACGTAAGAAGTCGGTATCTATATACATCGCCTCTTTATCTCCTCGCTCCATCAGTTTTACCTGTTCTTCAAAACGATTCCGCTGATCAACGGGGTCGTTTAATTCTGAATATGCATTACACAACTCTTTTCCATTCACCATCAGTTCAAAACGTTCAACAAGGCCTTCCTTGCTTCTGTGCTTCTTACACAGTGGCGACATTTCCAAGGGGTAGTCAGTAATAAATGTGGGTTGTATATAGTTTCCTTCACATTTTTCACCAAAAATTTCATCAATAAGTTTTCCTTTCCCCATTGATTTATCAGCATGGATACCAAGCTTTGCACACGTGTCGCGAAGCTGATTCTCATCCATGGCAGAAATGTCAATACCCGTATGTTCCTGAATGGCATCATACATGGTAATGCGTTTGAAGGGCCTTTGAAAGTCAATTGTTTTTTCACCTACCTGCACCTTGGTATCTCCATGCAGATCAAGTGCTACCTTCTCCAGCATCTCCTCCGTAAAATCCATCATCCAATTATAATCCTTGTACGCAACATATATTTCCATCACCGTAAATTCCGGGTTATGGGTACGATCCATTCCTTCGTTACGAAAATCTTTAGCGAATTCATACACCCCGTCATAGCCACCTACAATAAGACGTTTGAGATAAAGCTCATTAGCAATCCGTAAATAAAGCGGAACATCCAATGCGTTATGGTGTGTAGTAAAAGGCCGTGCGGCAGCTCCTCCCGGAATAGGTTGCAAAATAGGTGTCTCCACTTCCAGGTAACCTTTGCTGTTAAATGTTTCACGAAGAGACTGCACAATCTGGGTCCGCTTACGAAAGCGCTCCCTTACTTCCGGATTGATAATCAGGTTCACATACCGCTGACGATAGATAAATTCCGGATCCGTTACATCGTTATGAGAAACGCCTTCCGAGTCGGTAGTAACAACAGGTAGCGGGCGTAGTGCTTTGCTAAGCAGTGACAGATTGGTAACATGAATGGAAATCTCGCCTGTCTTGGTTGTAAATACATATCCTTTCACACCAATAATATCACCCAGGTCCATGAGCTTCTTAAAAACGATATCATACAAATTCTTGTCTTCGCCCGGACAGATATCATCTCTTCGGATATAAAGCTGGATACGGCCAGTGCTGTCCTGTAACACGGCGAAACAAGCCTTACCCATATCTCTCACACTCATTATCCTTCCGGCAATGCTGATATTTTTATAGCTCGTTTTGTCGCGCTCGTAATTTTCGCGGATATCACGTGCAAAAACATTTATTTCGAAAAGTGCAGCAGGATATGGATTGATGCCCATATTTCGGAGTTCTTCACATTTCTGACGGCGTATAATTTCCTGTTCGGATAAGTCTTGAGACATTGGATAGAATTTGTGCAAATATAGAAATTTAGGGCGCTATTCAGCCATTAGCTTTTGCAGAAAGCGTTCGTTTTCCTCTTTGAAGCGGTCATAATACACCCCTGTTCCCGGACCCGTAAATCCGGTATAGATTTTACGCACCCTTCCCTTTTTGTCAATATAAATCGTGGTTGGAAAAGCCATCACATCATTCAGCATAGGCAGGGCTTCAGAGGCTTGCTGACTGCCTGTTTTGCCGGTAATCAGGAATTCATACCCAGCATGAAAGCGAAGCTTTAGCCTGTTTAAATTTGATGCAGCCTTTACCGGATCGTTGGTCTTTTCAAAAGCCAAAGCCACTATTTCAAGCCCTTGAGCATTATAATGGGTGTATGTTTCAGCCAGGTATTTTGTTTCATCCATACAATTGGGGCACCAGGAACCCATTATCTGAATCACGACCACCTTGTTTTTATACCGCTCATCGTCCAGAGATATCTCTTTCCCCTCTGTATTTTTATATTTAAAACTGATCTTGTCATATCCTTTTTTCAAATAGGTAAGCGAATCCGGATTGCGTAACTGAAATTTGTCATTTCTTCTCGCCACCCATTTTTCATATCCTGTTGTACCGGAATAAAAATCACCTGCCAGCGTACTGTCAGATTTTATTTTCCATCTGAAATAATAGGCGTGAGAACCATCGAAACAGGAAAGATAAATCCAATCGGTGCATGCAAATCCGCTCAGATAACGGTAGTCTCCTGTTTCTGTCAGAAAGGTTCCATCCACTTTATGTTCCGATTGGTTAAACCTGAATATCCCTATCGCTTTATAGCTTGGGCCTTCCGAAGGGGTGAAGGTAACTTCCCATTTGGAAGAGGAGAGCAGATTAAATATCGGCAAGGGTTTATCGCATGTATATTCACGACCGTAATAAGCATTGAATGGTGTTTCCTGATGCTCCTTTCGGGAATGATTGATCCAGACACCTTGCAGCTCCTTTCCTCCTTCTTTCACCTGACATTTGAATTCCGAATCAAAAACAGGTATTTTAAAATTAAAAGAGTCATTAACGGCTGTAATTTCTTCCACCGCAATACGCTCCTCCCCATTCATAATTTCAAGCGACGTTTGCGTCTTGTTCTTTTTGAATTCAAAATAAAACGGAAGTCTTGTAATACCGTTTAGCTGAAGTTCTCCTTGCCAGGTACCCGTCCTGGGCAGGATTTGCTTTTGCGCATAAGAACATATGACCGTAAAGGAAAACAGGATGCTTAATAACCGTCTATTCATGACCCCAATTTAAGTATTTAATCAGCAAACTCCAGCACGTCCGGGCATGGGTAAGAAAAAAAATCGTCCCGATCCAAAGACCGGGACGATGCAGAAGCACTCGAAGCAATTCTCAGAAAGAGATTGTCCGGTAATGATCAGATATTAAAATGAATTCCTTGTGCCAGCGGCAGTTTAGAACCATAGTTAATGGTGTTGGTTTGCCGGCGCATGTATGCTTTCCAGGCATCGGAACCAGACTCTCTTCCTCCACCGGTTTCTTTTTCTCCGCCAAATGCTCCGCCAATTTCTGCACCCGAAGTACCGATATTAACATTCGCTATTCCGCAATCAGAACCGGAAGCCGAAAGGAATGCTTCCATTTCGCGCATATTGTTGGTGAAAATAGAGGACGATAATCCCTGAGGAACTCCATTTTGCATGTCAATCGCTTCCTCAATTGTTTTATACTTCATCACATACAGAATCGGTGCAAATGTTTCTTCCTGTACAATGTGAAAATCATTTTTTGCTTCCACAATACATGGTTTAACATAGCAACAGCTTTCATATCCGTCTCCTGCCACAACACCGCCTTCCACCACCATTTTTCCGCCTTCTTCTTTGGCTCTTTCTATAGCGGTCAGATAATCATCCACCGCTTTTTTATCAATCAGCGGACCTACATGGTTATTAGCATCCAGCGGGTTTCCTATTTTTAGTTGTCCGTAGGCACTTTTCAGCACCTGGATTGTTTTATCATAAATGCTTTCGTGAATAATCAGACGGCGGGTGGAAGTGCAACGTTGTCCGGCAGTACCTACTGCGCCAAATACGGCACCAACCAATACCATACTCAGATCCGAATGTTCAGAAACAATAATGGCGTTGTTACCTCCAAGTTCCAGAATTGATTTTCCAAAACGACGAGCCACGCTTTCCGAAACAATCCGACCGATACGGGTAGAACCGGTAAAGGAAACCATAGGAACACGTTTATCATTATTCATCAGGTCACCAACAGGGTTACCCAAAAGCAGACAGCTCACTCCTTCCGGAACATCATTCTTTTTGAGTACATCAGCAATAATATTCTGACAGGCTATAGCACAAAGCGGTGTTTTGGAACTTGGCTTCCAGATACAAACATCGCCACATACCCAAGCAAGCATTGCATTCCAGCTCCATACGGCTACCGGAAAATTAAATGCCGAAATGATTCCGACAATTCCCAGCGGGTGGTATTGCTCATACATACGATGCTGGGGGCGCTCGCTATGCATAGTAAGACCATATAACTGACGGGAAAGACCCACTGCGAAATCGCAGATGTCAATCATCTCCTGAACTTCACCAAGACCTTCCTGGAGACTTTTTCCCATTTCATAGGAAACGAGTTTACCGAGCGGGTCTTTATATTTACGGAGCTGATCTCCCATTTGTCTTACCATCTCTCCGCGTTTGGGAGCAGGCACATTTCTCCATATCTTAAATGCTTCTTCTGCTGTTTTAACTACCAGCTCATAGTCGGCTGCTGTGGCAGCATTTGCCGATCCAATCAACTCACCATTCACAGGAGAGAAAGAATCAATACGGGGACCTTTTGTTTCTAAATGTTTTGTTCCGGTAGATGCACCATAATTCTGGGTTCCGATTCCCAGTTGTTTCAATACCTGATCGATACCGAAGGTATCTTTGGAAAGTGTAGCAGTAGACATAGGAGCTGTTTTTGGTAAAGCCTTGCAAAATTAATACAATTGCCCGAATTCAGTGCCCCTTTACAGGAGTTTTGTTGTCGGGAACAGGGGCCGGAATAATAGAACGGCTATAGATTATTTTCGCCGCCACTGAAAGCACCTGGGAACTGATTTTTTTCGGATCGTTTAGTCCCGGGTCAAATTTGGCCTTGGCTAGTCCTCCCCCAACCTGAACACCCTGAAGGTTATACGTCGTAAAATGAATCCAGGCCTCCCGGGTAGGCACCGGATCGCTCGAAAGCGCCCCTTTCAGGTCTATTTCTGAAATAAACACAAACAGCTCTGCCCCGTACTTCTTATGCATGGCTTCCAGTAATCCTGGCTGATTTATGCTCACCCGCATATACCGTTCTTCATCTCCATGAGTAGGGGTTGTAATCTGACCATTGGTAATATTTTTCTGGTCTTCCGGTTTTTCTTTACCCGACGTAAGGCTGTATTTATAACTCACAGACCGATATATGAATTGCAGATCTTTCTGACTTTTTACACTGTCTTTTAATAAGGAAATAACCCGGTAAGTAGGTTTGAACTTGAAAACCAGCTGATTGTCGAGTCCTGTACGAAATGCATCTCTGATTTTGGGAACACTCATTTGTGTTTCCTTATTGATGCTACGGTCTATATCCGACATATACATCTTCTTTTCCGGTGGTATGATCAGTACCTTGGGTATTACCGGAGCAGGGGCATTTGCAGGCTTTATATCCTTATTGCCAGCTTCCTGTGCAGTACTTACAGCACAAAAAAGCATCAGCAACGTGCAATATATAATTGGAATGAGCCGGCGCATAGGCGGGATCAGTTTCTGAAATGTCGGAAGATATCATTGCCATTGGCATAAACGAACAAAGCCAAAAGCAGTACCATTCCGGCAAGTTGCGCATATTCCATCACTTTCTGATTGGGTTTACGACGGGTAATCATTTCATACAGCAGGAACATGACATGACCTCCGTCTAAAGCCGGAATAGGAAGTATATTCATAAATGCCAGGATAATCGAAATGAATGCCGTCAGATTCCAGAAAGAAGCCCAATCCCATACCGGAGGGAAAAGACTGCCGAATGTTCCGAAACCTCCAATCTGTTTAACACCTTCCTGTGTAAACACGAATTTAAACTGTTTAACATAGGAGCTCAGTTTGTCGGATCCCAATTCAAATCCTTCCGGAATCGATTCCAAAAAGGAAAAATGCTTTGTTTTAAATGTCAGAAATTTATCAGGCGTTACAGGAGCTACTCCTATAAACCCTTCCGCTGTCACGGTTACATCGATCGTGCTTTTTTGCCCGTTTCTAAGGACTCCCAGTTTTATCGACTTCCCTGCCATAGGTTTCACCATGGGAGAGAATTCATCGTAAAAACGCATGCTATCTCCATTCACCGCAATAATCTGATCTCCTTTCAGAATACCGGCCGTTTTGGCTGGTGAAACAGGAGCAAAATTATCTACTACAAACGGAAAGGCCGGAGTAATGAATCCTTTTCTTACTTCCTTTTTCTTCAGAACCGATTTCTGGATAAAGGTATCAGGTATAACAATGGTAACTTGAGTTCCATTTCTTTCTACCAGCACATTCTTAGCCTGATCAAGCCCTATTTTACTTCCGATCTCATCAAAACTTTCTACCTTTTTTCCATCTACGGTAAGGATCTTATCTCCATTCTTAAATCCAAGATGCAATGCTACGGGATCAAAAACAGCACCGTATTTTGCGCTTTCCATGGGCAATGTAGTTACCCCCCATACAAATGCAATCATCATGTAAATAAGAAACCCAAGAAAAATATTTACAGTTACACCACCCAACATAACAATAAGACGTTGCCAGGCCGGTTTGGAACGGAACTCCCAGTCTTTGGCAGGTTCCTTCATCTGTTCCTTATCCATAGACTCATCTACCATACCGGCAATTTTCACATATCCTCCTAATGGAAGCCAGCCGATACCGTACTCTGTTTCTCCTCTTTTAAATTTGAATAAAGAAAACCAGGGGTCAAAAAAGAGATAAAATTTCTCTACCCGGATCTTGAACAAACGGGCAGGTATAAAATGTCCTGCTTCGTGAAGAATGATCAGGAGAGAAAGACTGAGAATCAGCTGAGAAGCCTGTATGAGAACGTTCATCGGGGTGTTTTAAAAGCTTACAAAGTTACTGAATTAAAGCCATAAGCACGAATCAGTAACCTATAATTCCGGTGGTCAGGTTTCGTGTTTCCTGATCCGTTTCCACATAATCGGAATACGATGGTTTACCAATAAATGTTATCTGCTGCATGGCCTTTTCCAGAATATCGGGGATGGCTGTAAAGGCAATCTTATCATGGAGGAATGCCCTGACAACCACCTCGTTGGCTGCGTTAAGAATACAGGACATATTACCTCCCTGTCTCAATGCTTCAAAGGCCAGTGGTAAACAACGAAAGGTTTCCAAATCCGGTTTCTCGAAAGTCAGAGCAGGGTATTTCATGAAATCAAAGCGGGGAAACCGGGAGGGAAGCCTATGCGGGTAGGTAAGGGCATATTGAATCGGTAATTTCATATCCGGCAGCCCCATTTGTGCTTTCATAGAACCATCTCCGAACTGTACGATGGAATGAATAATACTTTGAGGATGAATAACCACATCAATCTGATCCGGCTGGAGATGGAAAAGCCATTTTGCTTCAATCACTTCCAGCCCCTTGTTCATCAAGGTAGATGAATCAATTGTTATTTTGGCCCCCATATCCCAATTGGGGTGTTTCAATGCCTGTTCCTTTTTTACTTTCTTCAGAAAGTCCAGAGACTTCCCGCGAAAGGGCCCGCCGGAAGCTGTCAGGTATATTTTTTCAATCCGGTTATGAAACTCTCCGGCCAGGCATTGAAAAATAGCCGAATGTTCCGAATCTACCGGATAGATATTGACCCCGTGTTCTTTGGCCATACTCGTTACCAGCTCTCCGGCAACGACCAGTGTTTCCTTGTTGGCAAGCGCTATCTGCTTACCCTTTTTAATTGCAGCCAATGTAGATGCCAACCCGGCATAACCCACAATAGCGGTAAGAACCATATCAATGCTCTCCATTTCCACCACCTGCGACAGCGCATCCTGACCGGCATATACTTTAATATCATCACCACCCAACGCATCCTTTACCTGTTGGTACTTTTTTTCATCGGTAATAACAACGGCATTGGGTTTGAATTCTTTGGCCTGTTGAATAAGCAAATCGGCATTCCCGTTACCGGTTAATACTTCCACCAGAAAATGTTCGGGATGAGCCCGTACCACTTCCAATGCCTGTGTGCCGATGGAACCGGTAGAGCCCAGTATGGCAAGATGTTTTTTCGGAATCAATTTTTTATTTCTATTTCCTGTTCAATTAAATCTGCCGGCAATCGTCACCAAAACAGATGAAGCACTTTTACTTAGAACACCATAAAATCCTGCGGATCTACGGCGCTTCCATTATACCACAATTCAAAATGCAGGTGGGGACCAGTACTTTGCTCACCCGAATTTCCAACGATAGCAATCGGCTCACCTGCTTTCACATATTCTCCCATTTTTTTCAGCAATGCGGAATTGTGTTTGTACACCGAAATAAGATTATTGGAATGCTGAATCTGGATTACATAACCGGTTTCGCTGTCCCAGCCCGAAAAAATAACCGTACCGTCGAGGGTTGCCTTCACCGCCTCATTCTCTTTCGTTACAATATCTATTCCATAATGTCCTATGGCAGGGCTATAGGATGAGCTGACCATGCCGCTGGTTGGCGAAAAGAAAAAGAATCCGGCAATGCTGTTTTTCCCTTTTGACGCCGCATTGATGGTTAAGGTGTACTTATCCTGAGCTTCGTATCCGGTCCGGAACAGGGAATCTTCCTTTGACTTTTTAAAACTTATTTTTTTGTATTTCTTGGTAGAGTCTATTTTGTTTTTCTCCGGCTTAGGGGGTGTCTCGCCATTAAGCACCTGAGTCAGATTACGGATGTATTCTTCCCGCGCATGTACAGCCTGAGCCAGGCTGTCGGCTTTGAGCGACAAAACAATAAGATCGCGTTTGGTGGCAATTTCAGAAGCATATCCGGGTATAAACTCTCTCAAGGGGGTAAATGCAATAATACTTGTTACCAATGCAATCATAACAATGGATACAAATCCCACGACCATAAAAACATTCAGTGCATTCAAGCGGAACGAAAACTTTTCGGCAAAAGAGTCGTCATTGAGAAGCACCATACGGTACTTCACTTTGAGCCGGTCGAACAGTTTTCTTTTTTTCTTTTCTTCTGACATGTCTGTATCAGGATCGTGACATAAAGACCCTGAAGTCCCTACGCAATGCTTATTCACAAAGATCGCAAATATCCGGTAAGAAAGGAAGGATATGAAAAGGACCTTGGTGTTATTGTTTCCGGAATTCTGATTAATTTCATGCCATGGAATCATCCCGTCTGGACAAAATCAAAGAAATGCTTGAATCAGAGCCTGGCGACTCTTTTCTGCGTTATGCTTTTGCCATTGAGCTGGAGAAAGAAGGAAAAATGGAGGAATCTATTTATCAGATCGAACACCTGTTGCAAACAACCCCTTTGTATAGCGGAGCTTATTACAAGCTTGGACAATTACTGGAGCTTACGGGGCAGAAAAAAAAGGCGGCCGATGTTTATAACAAAGGGATCGCCGTTGCTCAGCAACTCGGACAAGCAAAGGCGCTAAGAGAGCTCCGGGAAGCGCTTCAAAATCTGGAAGAGGAAGAATAAAAAAATCAGACCTTTTCAATAAATACGGCTGTACCATAAGCCAGTACTTCAGTAACACCAGCCATTATCTCATTGGCATCATACCGCATACCTATAACCGCATTCGCACCCATCTGATCGGCATGATCACACATAAGCTTATATGCATCTTCTCTGGCTCTTTCACACAGTTCGGCATAAATGGAAATGTTTCCGCCAAAAAGGGTTTGAAAACTGGCTCCAATATTTCCAAATACACTTCTGGAACGTACGGTAAGCCCTCTTACAATGCCCAGGTTTTTGGTCACCTTATATCCATCTATTTCAAATGCGGTAGTAATATTTTTTCTGTCCATAAATAACTGTTGTTTAATGTTGATTCTAATTAATTGAATTCCCAATTGAATTTATCCAGATCCAGCAAACAATGCTTAAGCAGGTCTATACAAGCCCTGATATCGCTCTTGTCGGCCATCTCAATGACCTGGTGGATATGACGCGTAGGTATAGAGATTGCTCCGGAAATAGCACCTCCCGGCGTCATTCGTTGTATCCCGGCCGTATCTGTTCCTCCGGCAGGTAGTATCTCTTCCTGGAATTTGATTTTGTGTTTCGCCGCCGTCTGCCTCATGTATTTCACCATCCGGTAATCACAGATGGTTGATGAGTCCATTATTTTAATTCCGGCTCCGTCGCCAAGGGCCGTTATTTTCTCATGTTCCTTTGCTCCCGGTACATCAAAAGCAATTGTGGTATCGAGTCCGAAGCCAAAATCAGGCTGTATCTGCAATGCACTAGCATGTGCTCCGCGTAATCCTACCTCTTCCTGAACGGTAAATACCGCATACAGATCGTAAGGAAGCGTTTTCAATTCCTTCAAGGTCTCCAGCAAAATAAATACGGAAACGCGGTTGTCTATCGATTTACAATTAACACAATTTCCCATTTCTATAAGCTCCCGTTGACGGGTCACCACATCACCTACACGAATCACCTTCTCCACTTCCTTTTTGGAAAGGCCCATATCAATGAAGTAATCGCTCAGCGGAACCACCTTGGTCCGTTCTTCAGCACCCATCATGTGAATCGGTTTGGAACCCATCACCCCTATCAGATCTTTTTTGCCATGTACTATTACCCGTTGTGCAGTCAGTGTTTTCGGATCAAAGCCTCCCAGCGGAAGAAAACGCAAAAAGCCATGATCGTCAATATGGGTAATGATGAATGAAATCTCATCCATATGGGCTGCTACCATCACTTTTTTATTTTTCTTCCCCTTCCGGAACACGGTAAGATTTCCCATGTTATCGATCGTGATAGAATCCGCAAAAGGTTTTGCCTCTTTTTGCACAAAGGCTCTTACCCGCTGTTCATGACCGGGAGCTCCGGCCATTTCGCAAATTTGTTTCAGCAACCCAACATTTATTTCCTGCATACGCTGTCTTTTCAGTGAATGATCGATAACTTAAGCATATTGGTACGACCCCGTTCTTTCATCGGCATACTGGCTATATTAATAACCATATCATCCGTTACCACGAACTTTTCTTTTTTCAGAAAATCGCTGAGATCCGAAATCGTCTGATCCGTACTTTCATACCGGTCGTAATAAAATCCTCTTACACCCCATACCAGACTCAATGAAGTAAGCAGGGAACGGTTATCCGTAAAAATGTAAATATTAGCCTGAGGCCGGTGACTGGAAAGTTTGAAAGCTGTATAGCCCGAATTGGTCATGGAAATAATTGCTTTTACATTGGCCTGGTGAGCCATGACACAGGCGGTATAACAAATAGAATCGGAAACAAATGTTTGTGTTTTTAAAACAGGCGCATGCTCCCGGTGATATATTTCCTTTTCCTGTTCTACACGTGTTATGATACGTTGCATCGCCTCAATCACCTTAATCGGATATTTTCCAACAGAGGTTTCTCCGCTCAGCATAACCGCATCGGCTCCATCCATTACCGCATTGGCCACATCATTCACCTCTGCACGGGTAGGTGCAAAATTCTGAATCATGCTTTCCATCATCTGGGTAGCAATAATGATGGGTTTGGAAGCTGCAATACATTTATTCACCAGCATTTTCTGAATCATCGGAACCTGTTCAAAAGGAAGCTCCACACCCAGATCGCCCCGCGCCACCATCACCCCATCGGTCATATCGATGATATTATCAATCTCCAGAATGGCTTCCGGCTTTTCGATTTTCGCAATAACCCGCGCTTTAAATCCTTTTTTCTTTATCAGTTCTTTCAATTCAACAATGTCGGTTACTGATCGCACAAAGGAAAGTGCTATCCAGTCTACATTTTGCTCGAGGGCAAAATCAAGATCCCGGAGATCCTTTTCAGTAAGACAAGGCAAAGAGATTTTTGTGTTCGGTAGATTGACACCTTTTTTGGAGGTCAGAAATCCTCCGTATATCACACGTGCGTTTACTTTATCATTTTTATTGGTGGCGATTACCTCCAGCATTATTTTCCCGTCGTCAATCAGCACACGGTCGCCTACTGCCACATCTTTAGGAAACTGAGGATAGGTAATATAAATCTGCTCGGCTGTTCCTTCACACTCGTGTGTAGTGATAATGATATCGCAACCGGCAATCAGCTCGGCACCTTTATCTTTCATCACTCCAATTCTCAGTTTGGGTCCCTGCAAATCGGCCAGCATTCCTACATTGTAACCTAATTCCTTATTGATTGCATGGATATTGGCAATGGTGCTTTTTACCGCTTCATAATCGCCGTGTGAGAAATTGAGCCGGCAAATATTTACTCCTGCACGGATCATCTCACGTAACACATCTCTTGATGCGGTAGCCGGACCCATCGTGGCTACAATTTTTGTTTTATTACCGTTCATGAATTCCTTTAATCGAGTGTTTACGAATGTACGAATTTAGAATAATTAATCTGCGTCCTTTGTTTGACTCAAAAAATCAGGTTCTGTCTTGACTTAAGTGTTTGCGGATCTATGTAGACTGCTGCCAGCACAAAGGGTATTTCTCTGATTCGTTTTACGATGTCATCCTTCAGTTCCGAATCATACGCCCCTCTTACAATCAGAAAATAGTCAAACGATTTATGCTCCGGTATCAGGAAGGCTGATTCGGTGCGGTTTGATACCATAAAAAACCCGGAGTCATTATCCTCATGAAAATGTTCGAAAACAGCATATACTTCCGGGTTTCCTGATTTACGCGGATGGATCACCAGATCTTCCCCTCTGCAAAGATCAATGTTCAGTTTTTCTCTCAGGGCCCAGGAAATGCGGTAGTCCTTTTCATGACAGGAAATTCCGACCAGGATAAAGTCGAAATCATATTCTACATCAAGGGTGAATTTGCTCACTTGTTTGTTTCTTCCCTCCAAAGTTATTCAGAAATATGTAATGAAGGAAGGGGCGTATATACCGGAAAAAGCCACACTAGGGCTTTATCAGCATGGCAATAGCCTGTTCTGCCGCCTGCTGTTCTGCTTTCTTTTTGGATATGCTTTGTCCTTTTCCGCAGGTCTGTTCATCTATTCTGGCTTCCACGATATATTGTTTTTCATTGCCGTTGAGCACCTCTCCGATCACAACAAAGGCAAATACTTTTTTTTCTTTTTGAGCCCACTCAATAAACTTGCTTTTGAAATCTGTTTCAGTCTGCTCTATTTCCTCCATATCCAGATGTTGATGGATAATTTTATTCTGAATAAAATGGCTTACAAATTTGTATCCCTTATCCAGATAAATAGCCCCTATCAAGGCTTCAAATACATCGCCATGAACAGAATGATTGTTTTTGGAGAATCCGAAGTCGGCATCAATAAATTTCTGAAGTCCGAAACGGACGGATAGTTTATTCAGCTGATTGCGGCTTACGATTTTGGATCTCATTTTGGTGAGAAAGCCTTCGTCTTTAAAGGGGAATTTTTTAAACAGGTAATCGGCAATGATGGTGCTTAACACAGCATCTCCTAAAAACTCGAGTCGTTCATAGCTGTCTTTTATCCCGTCCTTTATTTCAGGAGCGGCCGAGCTATGGGTAAATGCTTTTCGGTACAGGGCTATATTATCAGGATAGAAACCCAATACATTATTCAGTGATTCCCGGAATTTTCTGTCTTTAGAGAAAAGTGCCCTGAATCGTCCGAACAAGAGATGTTAGTTTAGGCAGAATATTTTTTGAAAATGACAGAGGCATTATGGCCTCCAAAGCCGAAGGTATTGCTTAATGCAGCCCTTACCACACGTTTCTGAGCTTTGTGGAAGGTAAAATTCAGTTTCGGATCCAGAGCCGGATCATCGGTAAAGTGATTGATCGTCGGAGGTACCAGATCATGTTGTATAGCAAGGATACAGGCTGTAGCTTCTATCGCTCCGGCAGCACCCAGCAAATGCCCTGTCATTGATTTGGTTGAACTGATATTCAGTTTGTACGCATCTTCACCAAAAACACCGAGGATGGCTTTGGTTTCGGCAATATCTCCCAGAGGGGTGGAAGTACCATGTACGTTGATATAGTCGATATCGGAAGTTTTAAGTCCCGCATCTTCCAGAGAAAGACGCATCACATTTAAGGCACCCAATCCTTCCGGATGAGGAGCTGTGATGTGGTTTGCATCGGCAGTAAGACCACCTCCGCATAATTCAGCATAAATTTTTGCACCACGTTTCAGTGCATGTTCCAGCTCTTCAACAATAATGCAGCATCCTCCTTCACCCAACACAAATCCATCGCGATCCATGTCAAAAGGACGGGAAGCGGTTTGAGGCGATTCATTACGGGTAGATAAGGCATGCATGGCATTGAATCCACCTATACCGGATTCGTTCACTGCTGCTTCGGAACCTCCCGATACAATGATATCGGCCTTACCCAAACGAATCAGGTTCAGCGCGTCAATCAATGCATTGGTGGAAGAAGCACAGGCAGAAACAGTGGTATAATTGGGTCCGCGGAAACCGAACATAATGGAAATATGTCCGGAACAGATATCCGCAATCATTTTAGGAATAAAGAAGGGATTAAAACGGGGAGTTCCATCACCCTTGCCAAAGGCAAGTACTTCGTCCTGGAATGTCTTGAGTCCTCCTATACCAGAGCCCCAGATAACGCCTACCCGGTCGGGGTTGGCGTTATCTTTGGTTATTCCGGCATCTTTTACGGCTTGCATAGAGGCTGCAATACCATAATGACAAAAAGGATCAACTTTTCTTGCTTCTTTGCGGTCCATGTAATCTTCCGCATTGAAATTCTTTACTTCACAAGCAAAACGGGTTTTGAACTTAGTAGCATCAAAACGGGTAATGGGTGCCGCACCACTTACTCCCTGGGTTAAGTTGCTCCAATAAGAAGCTACGTCATTACCCAGCGGTGTTATGGCTCCCAGACCAGTAACTACGACCCGTTTAAATTGCATAATCTGCTGTCAGTTAACTTATTTCGCGTTAGCTTCGATGTAGGTGATCGCCTCTCCTACTGTATTGATTTTTTCGGCCTGATCATCGGGAATAGCAATATTGAATTCCTTTTCAAACTCCATAATCAATTCAACAGTATCCAGAGAATCAGCTCCCAGATCATTGGTAAAGCTGGCTTGAGGAGTTACTTCTTTTTCATCAACTCCAAGTTTGTCAACGATAATTGACTTAACTTTTGCTGCGATGTCTGACATTTTATCTTAGGTTTTAGTTATGTAAATTTGGTGCAAAGATATATTTATTGTAGAAATGGCAAAAATCTGCCGGTTTCGCTCCTTTATTCCATTATCCTTTTTACTAGACCAAATGCTATCATGATGGTTTTGACGGCTCTGGATCATTAGAACCGGGACGCGAAATTAAGACTATTTTTGTCCCGTGAAGAAAATTTGTGTGTTTGCTTCCGGAACAGGAACAAATACAGAAAACATTATACGTTATTTCCAACACCATCCCGATGGGGTTGTGAGCCTTGTTGTTTCTAATCAGCCTACAGCGGGTGTTGTTGATAGAGCACGCAATCTGGGTGTGCCGGTATGTATTTGTACCCGGCAGGAACTGGAATCACCGCAGGGTCTGACGCTTACGTTACAAAAAGCCGGTATCGATCTGATTGTGCTGGCTGGTTTTCTTCGTCTTATTCCTCCGGCCCTTCTTTCTGCTTTTCCTAACCAAATCATCAATATTCACCCTTCTCTATTGCCCAAATACGGAGGCAAAGGAATGTATGGGATGAAGGTGCATCATGCTGTAATTGAGGCCGGTGAAACAGAAAGCGGAATTACCATTCATACCGTAAATGAACATTACGACAAAGGAGCCATACTGCTCCAGAAATCCTGTCCCATCCTTCCCGGAGATACCCCGGACGATCTTGCCAAAAAAATACATGCTCTTGAACATCTCTATTACCCGGTATTAATCGAATCTCTGATAAAAAGCAGATAATTTTTACCATTTTATTACCTTGTTTTCTTAATCTTGTCGTTCATGAGCTTTTTTCGCCGCCTTATATCCAGTAACACGATCCACAAAGGGGAGGCAGAAAAGAATCGCCAACGGGCGGCACTTATCAATCAGTTTAATACCATCACCCTTTTATTATCGGTTTGCGGTGCACTGAATCTGATTTTCCTTCATGATACTGTCCCTGTTGCGTTTGTAAGTACTATGGTAATTGCTCTGATAATCGGACGGTTATTGGGCAATAGAGGGAATTACAATCTATCTGCTTCAATAACTTTGGTTGTTGTCAATCTTCAGATTTTTTATTTCACCGCTTATTTTGGAACTCCCAGTGGTATCTACTTTTTTTATTTCCCTTCCGCTATGTGTACGTTCTTTCTCTTCAACTGGAAAGAATTCCGTGTTTTTTTATACACCCATTTACTTTTTCTCTGTGTATTAAGCGGCTTGCTCTTTACTGATATCAGCTCCTATTTCAGAAGCCGGCCATTAACCGCTATCTCCCTGCATCAGATACTCACCTTCGATCTGGTCATATGCGTTTCCCTGCTTATCTACTTTATTTATCTCGTCACCAAAACAAGTGAATTACGCCAAAAAGAACTTCTTCAATATATAGAGGAGCGGGGCGAATCGGAAGCAAGTATGCGGGCCTCTATAAAAGAAAAAGAAACCTTGTTGGCCGAAGTACATCACCGGGTAAAAAACAATCTGGCTGTCATCTCCGGTCTCCTCAATCTGCAGATGCACTCCGCCAAAAATGATTATACCCGGAATGTATTGCTCGATTGCAAAAGCAGGGTTTCATCCATGGCCCTTGTTCATGAAAAGCTTTATAAAAGCGAATCGCTTGCCGAAATAAATATGCAAAACTACCTCCCCGATCTGATACGGGAAATCCGGCATTCGTTTGAAGATTATGATGAACAGATAAAAGTAGATCTTTCTGTGCAGGAAGTATTACTGACCGTTTCTGAAGCTATCCCCTGCGGACTTATTCTTAATGAGTTGGTAACCAACTCTTTTAAACATGCATTTCCGGATAAAAAAGATGCCCGGATTACTATTTCAGTGCGTGAAGCAGACGGGCTTTTATATATCACGGTTTCCGACAATGGTATCGGAATGCCGAGTGAACTGGATCCGGAAAAAGCCGAAAGCCTGGGACTTATTCTTATACAAAGTCTTGCTGATCAGCTAAGCGGTCAGTATGAATTCAAAAACACACAAGGCACCCACTTTTCTCTTACTTTTACGCCGAAAGGCGCATTAGCCTGAAAACATTTTTCTCTTATGACCTCTTTTGAAAATATTCTTTACCTGGTTACAGATGGTGTGTGTTTTATCACCGTCAACCGCCCCGATAAACTGAATGCCCTTAATCGCAAAACAATGGAGGAGCTGGGGCAGGCCCACCACCTGGCTCTGCAGGATCCTGCCGTATATGGTATTATTATTACCGGTTCGGGTCCCAAAGCTTTTGTTGCCGGTGCCGATATCAGTGAGTTTATCGGTTTAAGTGTGGAACAGGGTATGCTGATGGCACAAGCCGGTCAGGATATATTCAAAAATCTGGAGCATTCTGCCAAACCTGTTATTGCGGCTGTCAACGGATTTGCATTGGGCGGAGGATGTGAACTGGCTATGTCGTGCCAGCTCCGGATTGCTTCCGATAATGCCCGTTTCGGGCAACCCGAAGTAAACCTCGGCCTTATTCCCGGATATGGAGGAACGCAACGTCTAACCGAATACATAGGACGTTCCAAATCCATGGAGCTGCTTTTAACAGCCGATATGATCAGCGCTGCCGAAGCACTTCAGCTTGGCCTGGTGAATTATGTAACGCCCCCTGAGGCACTCATTCCAAAATGTATGGAAGTACTGTCGAAAATGAAAACCAAACCTCCTCTGGCACTGGCTAGCATTATACGTACCGTAAATGCCTACTATACCCATGACCAGGATGGCTTTAGTACTGAAGTAGCTGAATTTGGAAAATGTTTCGGAACGGATGATTTCCGGGAAGGAACCACAGCTTTTCTGGAAAAAAGAAAAGCTGTCTTTAAAGGGAAGTAGGGCGTTTAGTCCTCCCCCTGCCCCCTCCAGAGGGGGATAAGTCTGTGCCCCCCTTTGGAGGGGGATTAAGGGGGAGGATCAACGACTACTCCTCCCCGTCAATTTCGTTTTTATTTCCCTGTCTTAATATACGAGTCCTCATCCTTTTCATAGAAAAAGCTAAGTCCTTTATACTGGACAATGAATTTCTTCAGATCTGCAGAAGAAGTGAATTTCTCATCGATATTTTGTGTTACCGACTGCATCTTCACCATATTATCACCTCCGCTCATATCTATTCTGTATAGGTAATAAGTCTTCGGGCTGCCTTTTTCTTCATAAATATTAAAAAACTTATCTCCTGCCACTTCAGACACAAAACCCAAATAAACAGTTTTCTCGCCGGAAGAAACAGTTGTTTTTTCAATTTTATAGTTAAACTCATCTGTTTTTGAAACCATGTAGCTATAGTCGGTAGAGCTGCGTTGTTCCCATTTACCAAGCAAGGCTGGCATTACTTTTACAGTCGGTTTTTCATCAATAGCTACTTCGGTGCCATAAGGGCAGCCCATAAATAATACGGAGGCCGCCAGGATAAGGCCAAGTTGTTTTAGTTTTTTCATTCGCTTTAGGGGTTTGAGTTGGATAAACAAATGTATTTATATTTCCATCAGCGTACTTTATCATTATAATAATTATTGTATTTCTTTAAAAATAAACACCGGCCGTTATGCGTTCCGGTAGCATACGCGCTGATTTCGTACATTCGCGCCAAACCTGTTTCATTGCTTGGCAAACCTGCATAGAAAACTCGCCGGCCAAACTGCTGTATACGGATTCAGCACCATTTTTGGCCGCCTGTTAAATTATTTACTTATTCCTCTCTACACCCGGATGTTTCTTCCGGCTGAATTGGGTGTTTTTGTCGAATTCTATGCTTATGTGTCCTTCCTGGTTATTATTCTTACCTATGGAATGGAAACAGCCTTTTTCAATTTCAGCGCCAAAGAGGAAGATGCCGATGTGGTTTACAGCACAGCGCTGATCTCTCTCTTTGTTTCCACTTGTCTCTTTCTGCTACCCATGTTCTTTTTTACGGGACCTATTTCATCGGTCATCCGTCATCCCGATCATCCGGAATATATTACCTGGATTGCGCTTATCATAGCCCTCGATGCTTTTACATCCATTCCTTTTGCAAGGCTTCGCCATCAAAACAGGGCCACAAAATTTGCCGGCATCAAAATGATCAATATCGGAGCCAATATCGGTTTCAATCTGTTTTTCATCGCCTTTTGCAAACCCGCTTATGAAAACCCGGATTCTCCTTTTCATGCTTTTGCCCTCCAGATATATAAACCGGAAATAGGCGTAGGCTATATTTTTATTTCCAATCTGGTAGCCAGCCTGGTTTCGCTTTGTCTGCTGCTCCCCGAAATGTTTCGTATCCGGATGCGGTTCAATCTAGAGCTCTGGAAAAAAATGATGGTCTATGCACTTCCTTTGCTTATTGCCGGGCTTGCCGGAATGACCAATGAAACCGGCGACCGGATTATGCTCAAATACCTGCTCCCGGCCAATATATCCGAAGCCCAGGTAGGTATTTATGGAAACTGTTACCGCATTTCCATCATCATGACCATTTTTATTCAAACGTTCCGTTATGCAGCTGAACCCTTTTTCTTTTCACAATCCAAGGAATCCAATTCCGGGCAGGTATATGCCGATGTCATGAAATATTTTGTCATCATCTGTTCCCTTATTTTTCTTGGTACGATGCTTAATATGTCGTGGATCCAGGCATTTGTAGGACCCCATTTCCGGTCCGGACTTCCGGTTGTTCCTATCCTGCTTCTTGCCAATCTCTGTCTGGGTGTGTTTTTTAATCTCAGCATCTGGTATAAGCTAAGCGGCAAAACACAGTGGGGAGCTTATCTCACCATATACGGAGCCCTGGTTACGCTGATACTTAATTTTATCTGGATCCCATCGCATGGAATGTTTGGCGGTTATATGGGTTCGGCCTGGGCCACCCTCATCTGTTATGCCAGCATGATGGTGATTTCTTATGTTATCGGACAACGTCATTATCATATCCGTTACGACCTTTCCCGCATTTTGGGATACCTTTTTATATCCTTAACTTTGTACGCTTTAAGCCGGTTTATCCATACGGGTCATGGAGCCGTTGATTTGTTATTAAAAAACGGATTACTGGTTCTGTTTCTTTTCCTGGTATATACCTTTGAAAAAGACACGCTTAAAGCTATTATTGCCAAGAAATCATGAAAATCAGAATTATAAATCATTCGGGGTATCCACTTCCGGCTTATGCTACAGCTGCTGCTGCCGGTATCGATCTGCGGGCTCATCTGGAAGAGGACTTTTTGCTGCGTCCAATGGACCGGCATGCAATCCCTACCGGGTTGTTTATGGAAATTCCGGTGGGCTTTGAAGCCCAGGTAAGACCCCGAAGCGGACTCGCTTTTAAACATGGAATTACGGTGCTCAATTCACCTGGCACTATTGATGCCGACTACAGAGGGGAAGTAAAGGTAATACTGGTCAATCTTTCCAACGAAAATTATACCATTACCAAGGGCGAACGGATCGCACAACTTGTTTTTGCCCGTCATGAGCAAGCTGAATGGATATCCGTAGATGTGCTGGAAGAAACAGACAGAGGGGATGGCGGTTTTGGCCATAGCGGAAAAATGTAATTCCTGATCATATTTCTTAGCATAGTACCACAGCTGCTGTGGATAAAGATGAAGAACCAACCTTACGCCGTTTTATGAAGATTATTGTACCTATGGCCGGAATGGGAAAAAGGATGCGTCCGCATACCCTTACTATTCCTAAACCACTGTTGCCTATTGCAGGAAAACCAATTGTTCAGCGATTGGTAGAAGATATTGCCAAAGTATGTAAAGAACCTGTTGAAGAAGTGGCCTTTATCATAGGCCCCACCTTTGGCAAAGAAGTGGAAACCCGTCTTATTGCCGTAGCTGAAAAGCTGGGCGCCAAAGGCATCATCTATTATCAGGAAGAAGCCTTGGGAACAGCGCATGCCATCTATTGTGCCGAGCCTTCCCTGTCGGGTAAGGTAGTGGTTGCTTTTGCCGATACCCTGTTCAAAGCCGATTTTAAACTGGATTCCGATCAGGAAGGTATTATCTGGGTTCAGAAAATAGAAGACCCGCGTGCCTTTGGAGTAGTCAAGGTAAATACAGACAATGTGATCACCGATTTTGTTGAAAAACCGGAAACCTTTGTGTCCGATCTGGCTATCATAGGTATTTACTATTTCCGTGACGGGGATAATCTGAAAAAAGAAATCAAATACCTCCTCGATAATAATATTCGTGATAAAGGGGAGTACCAACTTACCAATGCCCTGGAAAACATGAAAAACAAAGGGCTGCGTTTTTCACCGGGCAAAGTAAGCGAATGGCTGGATTGTGGTAATAAAAATGCCACCGTATACACCAATCAACGGGTGCTCGAATTTGTTAAAAGTACGGAACAGTTGGTGGCTTCCAGCGTGCAGCAAACAGGCAGCAAGATTATTGCCCCTTGCTATATAGGCGATAATGTAAAGCTTGTCAATGCCACGATCGGGCCCCATGTTAGCATCGGATCCAACAGTCTTGTTGAAAACTCCGTTATTAAGAACAGCATCATCCAGGAAAACACGAAGATATATCAAAGTAATATTGTGAATTCGATGGTCGGAAGCTATGCCGAACTGAGCGGACTGAATGCCGAACTAAGTGTCGGTGATTATAATACCATTCAAAACAAATGATGCTTTTCCATGTCCGTCATCGTTTTTCCCTGCTTTTTTTCCTCACTATTGTATTGCTTAATTCGTGCAAAATTCATCATAGCACGGCCAAAACTCTTCCCCCTGCAGATGTCAGCGTAGAAGATCTGAAAAGGCGTTTTGTTGATGCCTGTAAAGAAAAAATAAAAGGCAATATGGAGCTGGCCGTAACAGGCTTCAGCGATTGTCTTCATATTGATCCCAATAACGCGGCATCGCATTATGAACTGGCCGGCATTTATAACCTGCAGGAACGGAATGATCTGGCCCTGATACATTCCAAAGCAGCAGCCGATCTGGATCCCTCCAATGAATGGTATCTCTACCTCTATGCCCAGATTCTGCAGGAAATGCATAAATCATCGGAAGCCGCTGATGTGTTTCACAAACTGATGAAACTGAGCCCCGAAAAACCCGAATACTACTACGGCTATTCCGACGCGCTGCTTTACGAAGGAAAATACAAGGAAGCGATTAAAGTATATGAGGAAATTGAACTGCAGAACGGAGCCTCGGAAGAAATTACACTTCAGAAAGCCAAGGTATACGACCGTATAGGCGAAATAGATAAGGCAGATGCGGAAATACGAAAACTGATACAGCAAGACCCGACAGAAACAAAATACTATGTCTTCCTTTCTCAGCTCTTTCTTGACAAAGCTGCGACCTATAAGACAAAAGGAAATAAGGAAAAAGAAAATGAATTTACCGAGAAGGCTCATGTACTGTATAACGATCTGCTTAAGGCCGATCCTGCTAATCCGTATGCCCTGCTTTCTCTTGCCGAATATTATCTGGGCAAAGAACAATATGACAGCGCCTATGTAGAATATAAAGCAGCTCTTGAAAACCCCGATTTGGATATCGACAGCAAGGTAAAAGTGGCGTTGCGCTATTATTATGAGTCGGAAAAAGATTCCAAACTCAATGCCGAATGTGAAGAGCTGTGCCGCATCATTGTGGATGTACATCCGAAAGAAGCAAAAGCGCATGCCGTACTGGGCGATCTGCTGTACCGGAATAAAAGAAAAGAAGAAGCCCGCATTGAATACCGCAAAGCGGTGGATCTGGACAAAAGCAAATACGTAATCTGGAATCAGCTGTTGTTGCTCGACTCGGAGATGAATGATTACATGGATATGCTTACCGACAGCAAAGATGCCATAGAACTTTTTCCGAGCATGCCCATACCTTACTTTTTCAATGGTATAGCCCTTATCCAAAGCAGGAAGTATGACGAAGCCATTGATGCGCTGAATGCGGGGGTGGTTTATGTGATCGACAACAAACCCCTCGAAAGTCAGTTCTATTCCAACCTCGGCGATGTATACCACAAAACAAAAAGCTTTCCTAAATCGGATGAGGCCTATGACAAAGCCCTGGCCCTTGATCCTGATAACGCCTATGTACTCAACAACTACAGCTACTACCTCAGTCTGAGAAACGAAAATCTGGACAAGGCCGAGAAGATGTCAAAACATTCGAATGAGCTGGATGCAAAAAATGCAAACTTTCAGGATACCTATGCCTGGATCCTGTATCGCGAAGGTAAATATGATCAGGCTTTGGAATGGCAGGACAAAGCCCTGGCCGGTAGCCCCGATCCCAGCGCAGTGATGTACGAACATTACGGAGATATTCTTTTTCACCTCAACAGAAAAGACGAAGCTCTGGCCTATTGGATAAAAGCAAAAATCAAAGGCGGAGGTTCTGAATTTCTGGAGAAAAAAATTGCTGATAAGAAGATCTATGAATAATAAGAGGGCGCCTCTTTCTTTCCATCTTTTATGTTCCCTCTTCCTTGTCAGCATCACGGTTTTGACATCTTGTCATTCGGGCAAGAAAATAACCAAAATGAAGGAAGGCACAGAACTGTTCCTGGCCGGCGACTGCCGCAATGCGCAGGCATTGATGGACAGCATGAAGCTGCATCAGTTTAAATTCGAAACACTTTCTTCCAAACTGGATTGTGAAGCCAAAGGCGACAGCATGAAGGGTAGTTTTGAAGTGACCCTGAGGATGAAAAAAGACAGTATCATCTGGATGAATGTAAGCGCTCTGGGTGGATTGGTAAAAGTGGCCCGTATTGTCATCACCCAGGACTCTGTATTCCTGGTTAATTATATGGACAAACAGAATGATACGGTAGGTTCTTATTTCAAAGGCGATTACAGCTATATCAACAAAATGCTGCAGGCCGATTTTGATTTTGAAATGGTACAAAGTATCCTCGTCGGCAACCCTGTTACCTTTTATGAGGAAAATGAACGGCTTCGCTCGTATGGAGAAAATGGTAAATGTGTACTCAGTACCATCCGTAAAAGAAAACTTAAAAAGGTGGTAAACCGCAACCGCGAGCTTACCAAAACCGATTCAGCACAAACCATCTGGCTGGATCCTCAGACACAAAAAATAGCTCATCTGCTGTTTAACGATTTTAATTCACGACGCAGCTTTGATGCTACCTACAGCGATTTTATAACCGGTGCCAATGGGTTGCTGGTAGCAAACAAAGTCAGGTTTCAGATCCGTACCACCGATAAAAACCTGATGCTGGAAATGAACTACCGCAAAATTAACCTGAACAAACCGCTCGAATTTCCGTTCAACATACCCGAAGGATATAAACGAATATTTATCAGGGACCCCAATGGAACGCATTAACCCCGCCAAATATCTGCTTCGTTATTGTCTGGCAGCCTGCCTGCTGCTGTGCATTTCCTTTTCTTCCCACGCACAGCGTCAGGACAAAAAAGCCCTGGAAAACAAAAAGAAAAAACTCAAAAAAGATATTGAGCTGGCCGAAGAGCTGTTGAAAGAAACCAAACAAGGCAAGAAAAAAACCCTCAATACCCTGGTAGCCCTGAACAAAAACATTGAAAAAAGGGAAGAGCTTATTTATACTATCAACAGCGAAATAGGTCTGATGAACCGGCAGATAGACGAAAACAATACATCCATCAAAAATCTGCACGGGGATATCAAAAAATTAAAACAGGAATATGCCAGCATGGTATACTTCGCCTATAAAAACAGAGACAGCTATGATAAGCTCATCTTTGTTTTTGCAGCGGCCGATTTTAACCAGGCTTATAAACGTCTTAAATACATTCAGGAATACAACGAAGCCCGGAAAAAACAGATTGCCGCTATCTCCCAGAAACAAAAAGAGCTGGGCGACCAGGTACAGGATCTGGAGCAGAAAAAAACAGAAAAGAAGGATCTGCTTGGTAATGAAGAAACAGAAAAGAAAGACCTGACACAGAAAAAAGAAGAAAAAGAACAGGTGCTGGTCGATTTGCAGGACAAAGAGTCACAGCTCAAAAAAGACCTGGAAAAGAAAAAGAAGGATGCTGAAAAAACCGAGCTCGCTATCCAGGCTCTGATCAAGGCGGAAATAGAACGTCAGGAAAAACTGGCTGCTTTGGCTGCTGAAAAAGAAAAACTGAAAGAGTCGGGAAGTCATGTAAAATCAACCTCCACCGAAACAGTTAAATCAAGCCCCCGGTACCACCTTTCCAAAGATGAAATGGATCTGAACCAGACCTTTGCCAATAACAAAGGAAAACTCCCCTGGCCCGTGATACAAGGTATCATTACCGAAGGATTTGGTCCTCACGAACATCCAACCATCAAAAATTTTATCTATGTCAATAATGGGGTCAATATCAGTACCGGCAAAGGATCGCTGGCCCGGTGTATCTTTCAGGGCGAAGTAACGGGTGTTACCAGCATTCCCGGAGTAGGTAAGCTGGTTATTGTCCGTCATGGGGAATACCTCAGCGTTTATTCCAATCTGGATGAGGTATATGTTCAGACCGGTGATAAGGTGAAAGCCAAACAAAATATCGGGAAAATACAATTTGACCAGGAAGAGGGGAAGACAGAGATGAACCTCCAGATTTGGAGAGGGCAGAATAAACTCAATCCTGAAGACTGGCTTTTCAAGGATTGAGCTGAAAAACCAGTCCAATTCACATTTTCTTAGTATCTTTGTCCTTTAAATACTAAAATTCAGACAATGTCACATTATCAATATGCTGGTATTCTAGGCGGATTAGGCGCACCTGAAATTCTGCTTATCCTTGTTATCGTACTTCTGATGTTCGGAGGGAAGAAAATTCCGGAACTTATGAAAGGACTGGGACAAGGCGTGAAAGAGTTCAAAGACGCTTCTAAACCAAGCGATTCCAAGGACAGCACATCAAGTGCACCGACTACTACCAGTACTCCAACAGAGAAGAAATAAGCCTGTAAGGCTTTCTTCCGTTTATTTATTTTATTGATTCTGCCTTCCTGTGCACCCGTATTCTTCCCTTGCAGATACCCAAAAAGGCCTTAGGGATGGATCGCTTACCTGCGATTCCGTTCTTCGGCATTTTCTGGCCCGTATAGAGAAAGAAAAACATCTCAATGCTTTCCTGGAAGTATTTACTCAATCGGCTTTGGAAAAAGCTGCCGAAGTAGATAAGAAAATAAAAGCAGGAAAAGCCGGAAAGCTGGCCGGGCTTGTCATTGCCATCAAAGATAATATCTGTTACAAAGGCCATGTTGTTACTGCCTCCTCCAAAATTCTGGATGGCTTTCAATCCCTTTACAGCGCTACCGTTGTAGAACGTCTTCTGGCCGAAGATGCTATTATCATAGGACGTTGCAATTGTGATGAGTTTGCCATGGGCAGCTCCAACGAAAACTCCGCCTTTGGTACCGTTAAAAATCCCCGTGATAATAAACGCGTAAGCGGTGGCAGCTCCGGAGGATCTACCGTGGCCGTAGCAGCCAATCTTTGTCATGCTGCACTGGGTACCGATACCGGAGGTTCTATCCGTCAGCCGGCTTCCTTTTGCGGAGTAGTGGGCATGAAACCTACCTATGGACGGGTATCCCGTCATGGTATTATTGCCTATGCCTCCTCCTTTGATCAGGTGGGTCCGTTGACCAACAATGTACAAGATGCTGCCTCTATCCTGGAAGTCATTGCCGGTGGAGATGAATTCGACAGCACCCTCAGCACCAAACCCGTTCCCGATTATTCAAAAACAACCTCTGCCAAACAGGCCCCTGTTCGTATTGCCTATATAAAAGATTGCGTGGATCACCCGGGATTGGATCCGGAGATCCGGAACTACATGAAAGGGCTGATAGAGCAATTGCAACAGGATGGACACACCCTGCATGCCATTGACTTTCCATATCTGGATTACCTGGTTCCGGCTTATTATGTGCTTACCACAGCCGAAGCCAGCTCCAATCTGGGTCGCTATGACGGGGTGCATTTCGGATACCGCAGTCCCAATGCTACCGATCTGGAAAGCACTTATAAGAAATCCAGAAGCGAAGGTTTCGGAGCAGAGGTTAAGAGACGTATTATGCTCGGAACCTTTGTGTTGAGCGAAGGGTATTATGATGCGTATTATTCAAAAGCACAAAAAGTTCGGCGCCTCATTCAGGATAAAACAAAGGAAATATTTGCCAGTCACGATTTTATCCTGCTGCCTACCACCCCCGGTACCGCATTTGAGTTTGGTGCCAACTCGGCCGATCCGATTAAAATGTATCTCGAAGATATCTTTACCGTTCATGCCAACCATGCCGGTATCCCGGCTATCTCTTTACCGATGGCAAACCATAGCAACGGACTTCCTTTCGGAGTTCAGCTCATGGCCAGCCATTTTGAAGAAGCATCCCTGTTCCGGTTTGCACAAGAGCTGATGAACATATCAGCGTTGAAAACCTCTGTTTAGTCCCTACCCCGTTCCCTTGTTTTTGTTTACTATTGTAACAGCCTTTTTTTTCACTGATCTTGTGTGGAAAATCAGGTGTTTTATCCCTTTTTTGATTCTTTTTAGCTAAAGACCTCCTGAAAATCAGCATTTTTACAACAATTACGCTATTTTTACGTATACTATAAATAAGATATCCCCGTGGTGATGAAGATTCGCAGGCATTTCTCTCTTTTTCCGGCATTTATTATTGCCTGCCTTGGCCTGCTTCCTGAAACGGGAAAAGCCCAGTTCGACTCTTCTCGTTTTAAAGATGATCCCGTAGTTGCCATGCTGGATAGTATGTCCCGGCTCAACTTTTTTAACAAACCAGCCAAAACCACCAAGTTTAAATACAACCTTCCACCCGATTCCATTCCGCGTTTCGACGATCTTATTTATGAGGCCCGTATGGCCAAGCTGGATGCCGCCTCTCCCTTTGACCTGGTATACAATGAACCCGTACGCGCATTTATTGATCTTTATATGGTTCGTAAACGGGTACTCGTTTCCCGTCTCGTAGGTCTCAGTCAGTTGTACTATCCCATGATGGAAGAAGTGCTTGACAAATACGGCCTGCCTCTGGAACTGAAACACCTGGCTGTGATAGAATCGGCTTTAAACCCCAATGCCAAATCACGCTCCGGAGCTATGGGGCTCTGGCAGTTTATGTTCAATACCGGAAAACTATACCAACTGAACAGCACTTCGTATGTGGACGACCGTTGTGATCCATACAAAGCAACAGTAGCTGCAGCCGAATATCTTAAATTTCTGTATGGTCTTTTTGGGGACTGGCAGATGGTGCTTGCAGCTTATAACAGTGGTCCCGGTACGGTGATGAAAGCCATGCGTCGTTCGGGTAACAAAAAAAGTTATTGGGAAATACGTCCTTTCCTTCCGCGTGAAACACAAAGCTATGTTCCGGCATTTATAGCCGCCAACTATGTGATGAACTATTATGCCGAACATAATATCTATCCTGCGGAACCCCGGAAAAGTTTTTTTGAAACCGATACCGTTTCCATTAAACAACAGGTTTCTTTTGAACAGATATCAAGTGCTCTGAATATCCCCATGGATGAGCTGATCTTTCTCAACCCTATGTACAAAAGAGGTGTAGTGCCTTACCCTACCGGAAACAAACCTTATGAACTGATATTACCCGCCTCCAAAGTAGGCACCTTTGTGACCAACGAAACGGCTATCTACGCCTGTCTGAAAAAAGATTCGGCCCTGGCCAAAACAGGAATGGCTGCCGAAGAGGTACGCAAAATATGGACCGTACAAAAAGGCGAACACCTCAACCTCATTGCCCGTTCATGTAAATGTACCGTGGATGATTTAAGAACCTGGAACGGATTAACCAGCGCTTATGTAAAACCCGGACAGAAACTTATTTATTACGGAGCCACCGCCCGTCCCATCCTTGCCTCTCTTCCTGCACCACCCACTCCGGTTGCGGTAGTAAATAATGTTAGTCCTCAACACGCTGTTAATGCCATCGCTGCCAATGATCAGTATGTATATTATACCATTCAAAAAGGTGATACGCTCTGGATCATCAGCCAGCGACATAAAACAACCGTTGATGAAATTATCCGTCTGAATGGTTTTGGTAAGAACTATAAACTGCTGCCGGGAAATAAGATTAAAGTGGCGAAGGCCTAGAGCAGCGGCGGGAGGCAGGCGCAGGGGGCAGAAAACAAAATCCTTTTATAAAAGAGTTTCCTAATTAACCCTCTGGTATGATTTCTGTTTTTCGTTGTTTTGCTTTGTTTCTTTTTTTCTCCTCTTCTCTTTGTGCACAAACCGGAAAGCCGGTGGCCACGCGAACCTTTACTCCCATTCCAGGCTCGGATGATTATCTGGTAACGGTAAAAATTACCGTGGAAGGGATAGATGGATTTGCCAAAGAGGAAGAGCTGATCCCCGACGGAGCACAGGTAACCGATCCCAACGCAGGCGGAGGATGCACCATCCTGAACAACGATGGAAAACTCAAATATGTATGGGTATCCTTTCCCAAATGTGCAGAAATAGCCCTCACCTATCGCATTTCCTTTAAAAGAAATCTGGCAACTCCTCCCAATAAGAAATATCCAGGCTCCTTTCGCTATGTACTGGACAATAAAGTAGCAGTAGTGGCGGTTGAATAAGTGGAATTCCCTTCCGTTTAAAAACGTAGTAACATCCGATAAAATACGGAGTATCTCTATCCATCTTCATTTTTAAAGTGACGCCAACCGTTCCTCTGATCAGAGAAGTGGCTCGTCTGATCAATGCAATGGTTCTTCTCGTCAGTGTAGAGTCTCCATTGATCAATGCAATGGTTCCTCTGATCAGAGAAGAGGTTCGTCTGATCAATGCAATGGTTCTTCTCATCAATGTAACCACTCCTCTGATCAATGCAATGGTTCCTCTCATCAATGCAACCGTTCCTCTGATCAATGCAATGGTTCCTCTCATCAATGCAACCGTTCCTCTGATCAATGCAATGGTTCCTCTCATCAATGCAACCGCTCTTCTGATCAATGCAATGGTTTCTCTCATCCGTATAACGTCTCTTCTGATCAATGCAGAGGTTCCGCTCGTCTGAGTAATGGTTCTTCACGTGTAGGAAACAACTCCTCACGTCTCTGTAATCGTTTTGCTAGGTACGAATCAATGAATGCTTTTCAGCTGTATGGAGGGACAATCTTTTTCCATCATCTTCCTGGTGTCTTCCAGCGCTTCTTTCATTTTGGCGCGTGCGCTGGCATCCAGATAAGGAGGAAGAGAATCTTTTAAGGCCAGCTCGGCAGGAAATACAATGTGTTTTTTCATGAGGGCATTGGTGCCCCTATACACCCAGGTAGGCATGTAATCGGGTATGGGTTTCAGATAGGTTCCTTTGGTCATATTCTTTCGTAAGGTTATGCTGAATAGGAGTCCCGCATCGGTATATCTCCAGTATTGATTGGAAATAAAATTACCGAGCGACCAGGCCACAATGCCGGTATCCAGCGTGGCGTGTTTGGTTTTATAATAATTCACCGGGCTTATCACATGCGGGTGACCGCCAATGATGATATCGGCTCCATATTCCTGCGTCTTTCGTACCATCAGCTTTTGAAAATCATTGGGATCGCTCTGATTCTCTTTTCCATAATGAAAATAGACCAACACCAGTTCAGCACCCTGTGTGCGGGCCTGCATAATATCATGCTGGATAAGCAGGGTATCAATGATGTTTACTTCGTATTTGCGTTCCGAAGGCGGTGGAGGTTCATTAGTACCGTAGGTATAATTCAGGATTCCCAGTTTAATGCCTTTGATGTTCAGGATGCGTACCGAGTCGTGATCGGCCTGTGATTTAAAGGTGCCTGTGCTGCCAATACCTTTTGCTTTTAATATATCCAGCGTGCGCAGCAATCCCGCTTCCCTGGTATCCATGCAATGATTATTGGCTGTTACCACAAAATCAAAACCCGCATTTTTCAACGCATCGGCATAGGAATCGGGCGTATTGAAGATGGGATATCCGGCCAGGGGAACGGCGGGCCCCGCAAAAGTAAGCTCCAGATTGCCCATGGTAATATCGGCCTGTTCCAGCCAGGGTTTCATCACCGCAAAGCTGGGATTGAAATCATAGATACCATCCGCTTTTCTTGAATTCTCATACTGGGGTACATGACACATCAGATCGCCCGTAAAAGAAATACGAACACTCACAATGGAATCCTTTACCTGTTTGTGTGCCGGCCCGGTCCATGTCTGAGGACGCTTATGCTGCTGCTCGGGCACAAAGGCAAACAGCAGGAACACCAGGATGGAAAGAATTAAAACAGGGGTTCTCATAATACGTAATTGGATACCGGAGCAAAATTAGGTTATTCTTCTATATGGTCTGCTGTCCTCCCCCTTTATCCCGTATCAAAAATTTACCATACATTTCCATTCGAAGTCTTTGTTATGGTCAAATAGAATGAATACAGTCAAAACATTTCCCACAATGTTGGTACATTCGAACAGGAAATAGATAACAGCGCGATACAAAAGGAAATGAACGGCTACTTGAAGGAGCTGGAATATTGACCGGCAAACCTTTACTGAAATAAACAAGATATGGAAAAATTTGAAATATTACTTTACTCAACCCCTGAAGGCAAAGCTACCATTGAAGTATTCTTCGAAAATGAAACCTTTTGGCTTTCCCAAAAGAAGATAGCAGAATTGTTTAATGTGGATGTTAGAACCGTCAGTGAACATCTACAAAGTATATTCAAATCCAAAGAGTTAGATGCGGATTCAGTTATCCGGAAAATCCGGATAACTGCCGCAGATGAGAAAAATTATAATACCCAGTTTTATAACCTGGATGCCATTATCGCGGTTGGTTACCGGGTTAACTCGCAGGAAGCAACTCGTTTCCGTATTTGGTCAACTAAAGTTCTGAGGGAGTTTATTATAAAGGGTTTCGTGCTGGATGACGAACGCTTAAAACAAGGTAAAACATTTGGCCGAGACTACTTTGAGGAACTGCTGGAACGCATTCGGGAAATTCGGGCCAGTGAGCGCCGGTTCTACCAGAAAATTACAGACATCTACGCGCAATGCAGTATTGATTATGATCCCAAAGCCGATATCACGCTCACTTTCTATAAAACAGTGCAGAATAAGTTACACTGGGCAATAACCGGCCACACCGCTGCAGAGATAATTGCAGAACGCGCAAAGTCCGACAAACCCAATATGGGTTTAACAACCTGGAAAAATGCACCACAAGGGAAAATACAGAAGTCTGACGTAAGCATTGCAAAGAATTATCTGGAGGTAAATGAAATTGATGAGCTGAACCGAATTGTGGGTATGTATCTGGACTATGCCGAGAACCAGGCAAAACGACAGGCTCCCATGAGCATGACAGACTGGGTGGAAAAATTGGATGGTTTTTTAAAATTTAATGATTACAAAGTGCTGAAGGATGCAGGAAAAATCAAACACCAGATTGCTGTTATGCTTGCCGAAAAAGAATATGAAAAATTTCGCCAGATACAGGATCAAAATTACTTAAGTGATTTTGACAAAGAAATACAGAAATTGAAAGCTCCTGAAAAGAAAAAGAAGGGATAGAATTCCGGATTCATACAATATCCAATTTCCTTCCCCTTTATCCCCTCTACAAGCTCTTCTCAAAAATTTCCCCTACATTTCCATTCGAATTCCTCCAACATATGATAAAAGCCGACAACCTCATCAAAGATTACGGAACGGTGCGTGCCTTGCAAGGCATCTCTTTCGAAATAAAAGACGGAGAGTTTTATGGACTGCTGGGCCCTAACGGAGCCGGCAAAACAACCACCATCAGTATTCTCAGCACCATACTCGCTCCCGATCAGGGATCGGTACAGATAGCTGGCTACGACCTGAAAAAAGATCCCGAGCAGTGCAAACGCAGCATAGGCGTAGTGCCTCAGGAGATAGCCTTGTATAACAAGCTTTCGGCTTACGACAACCTGCTTTTCTGGGGTAGTCTTTACGGTGTAGCCCCGGCCACACTCAAAACACGGATTGACGAGATTCTGACCTTGTTCGGTTTATACGACCGGAAAAACGACCGGGTGGATACCTATTCAGGAGGGATGAAACGCCGTATCAATATTGCATCGGCCCTGTTGCACCGTCCTAAAGTATTGCTGATGGATGAACCTACCGTAGGCATCGATCCCCAAAGCCGTAACCTTATTTTTGAAGTGCTTGAAAAACTTCACAAAGAAGGAATGACCATCATCTACACCACCCATTATATGGAAGAAGCTGAACGGTTTTGCGATCGTATCGGCATCATTGATAAAGGTGCCATCATTGCACAGGGTACCCTTGAAGAATTGCAGAACACCGGTGGTATCAAGGAAAGTATTGCCGTTACTTTCAACGAACTGAAAGATGATTTAAAGGCAAAACTCAACAGCACGATCAGCGGAGAGTTTGTTTTTACCGACAACATCCTTACCTATTCTTCCGCCCATGTAAAAAATGATCTGAGCAAACTGATCATACAATGCAATGAAGCAGGAGCCGATATCAGTCATATAGAAATTCAAAAGGTAAATCTGGAAACGGTGTTTCTTGCGCTTACCGGAAAACAACTCAGAGACTAATCTTTTACCTCATGATCAAAATAGCCATCAAGGACCTGCGACTTTTTCTGGCCGATAAAAGAGCCATGCTGCTTACGCTCCTCCTGCCCATTCCACTTATCACCCTGTTTTCGCTTGCCTTTGGTGGTATTGGGGGCAGCTCCGATGCCAAACCTCTGGTGCTGATTGCCTGCGATGAAGACAAAAGTCCCGCCAGCAAAAAGCTGATTGCACAGCTGGATTCACTCAAGGAACTGGATCTACGTCTTACGTCTACCGATACAGCTACACGCTGGATAAAAAAGGGAGATGAGGATGCTGCACTTATTTTTCACAAAGGGCTACAAGATTCTATGACGGCAGGCAAAGCCCTTCCGATGGAATTGATTTATGACAAAGCCAAACAGGTGCAGCTGGGCATACTCATGTCGGCGCTGAGCGGCAACCTGATGCGGTTTGCAGGCACCTCTTCTTTTGAAAGCAAAGCTATCCGTCAGTTTGATGCACAAAATCCGGGTATGGATACCGCCACACGGGCTGGTGTACACCGTATGATAGCATCCAATTTCAGTGGTCCCGGTAGCGGGAAAAAAGAGGATGCTCTCTTGCTTAAAACAACAGCATTGGAAGCACAAAAAGAAAATTCTCCCGGTCTCATCCAAGCCGTTGCCGGCACTGCCGTGATGATGCTTTTGTTTAGTGTTGCCGGCTTAGGCGCTTCCCTGCTGCAGGAAAAAGAAGAGGGCACCCTGAAGAAACTATTGTATGCTCCCCTCAGTCCCCAAAGCATTCTCTTCGGAAAAATGCTGAGCGCCAATATCGTTTCTATTCTCCAGCTCCTTATCATGTTCACCTTTTCCTGGGCTGTATTCGGACTCAATGTAACACCCGCGCGTCTGCCCGCTATGCTTCTCATGATTGTTGCCACCGCCTTTGCCTGTTCGGCATTTGGTGTTTTTCTGGCATCCTTTGCCCGTAACAGAGCACAGGTACAGGGATTGTCTACCTTGATTGTACTCACCATGTCGGCTATCGGAGGAAGTATGATACCGGTATTCGTGATGCCCATGTGGATGCAGAAGATGGCCGTGGTATCGGTCAACTACTGGAGCATACAAGGTTTTTATGATATCTTCTGGAGGGCGCTGCCCATTACCGATCCCGCATTTCTGACCCGGGTGGGGGTATTATTCCTGATCGGTCTTATTCTGAATCTGGGTGCTATACAACTTTATAAAAAAAATATCCTGAATATCGCTTAGTGTGCCTTAACGGGAAAATTCATATTCACATTCATTTTTACTTTCATCCCGTTCATCATACCGGGGCTGAATTTTAGCTGTTCCACATATTTTTTTACCGCTTCATCCACGCCATAGCCCACACCACTCAGGATAACACAATTGGCAATGGTGCTGTCTATCTTCACATCAAAGCTCAGGCTTACTTCGCCCTGCACATATTTCTTGATGGCCTCTTCCGGATATTTAACATTCATCAATACATCCTGATAAAGCATTTTTTCGCCTTTGGGGTATTCCGGATCACGGGAAGGTTTCATACTTATGTTTTGAGGATCTTTGGATGGGGTTGTTGTTTGGGAAAAGCCTAACAGGGGTAGTAAGATCAGTGCTGTTATAAAGAGCAAGTGTTTCATGGTTATGTATTTAGTTTACATATTATCTGTTTCAGGACTAAAGTCCTTTACATTCATTTTACTTCCTAACCCCGCGCTTAAGCGCGGGGTTATTCAAATCGCAATAATCCGGGGCTTTAGCCCTTGAGTATTCGTAACTAACAACTGACAACAGTAAAGAACAAAAACCGATATCTGTATGACTTTCTAACCCCGCGCTTAAGCGC